>Ga0078972_1001675_pt1 | contig 80573 bp, 43 predicted proteins | sample YelNatPaOPGAMG01_FD_67568 | JGI IMG/M metagenome (GOLD analysis project Ga0078972, IMG submission 67568) | Hot spring thermophilic microbial communities from Obsidian Pool, Yellowstone National Park, USA - OP-RAMG-01 (SPADES assembly) (version 2) | ecosystem: Environmental > Aquatic > Thermal...
GGCCTCCTACCAAAGAAAAGTCGCTCGGGTCAGGTCTAATCATTTATGCAATTGGCTTTCGAACTGATCGCCAGCAGGGCACAGGTTTTGGCCTTTCTCACCCTTGCGCGTACACCTGCTCGAGGCGACAGCCACACTCCCGTAGGCCAACCGCCCGGCCCTGGTGCCCAACTCCTTGTCTCCAGTCTCGCAATGCCGACGCGCAACCCGCGGCGCCATGACCCGCCCCAATCAGTGTGCCTGTACGGAACTCCGACCCAAGTTGGCATTTGACCAATTGCAGCCCCCCGACCACCTACTCCCAGCTCGGACGCAACAGGCCTCCTGGCGCAGAGTGGAGTAGACCTATGACCCGCTCGGGCGTAGGATGCGGCAGACAACGTCGGTGTGGACCAACAACGCATGGGCCGTGGTTGAGGACCTGAAACTGATCAGCGACCCGCTGCTGTTTGGCCGCCACATCGCCGAGCTGCGGGCCAGCGACAACGCCTTGGTCCGCACCTACGTCTGGGGCTTGGACCTCTCGGGCACGGACCAAGGAGCAGGGGGCGTGGGTGGCCTCCTTTGGCTCACCAGCTTCCAGCTGCGAGCGTGGCGGTTCAAACCCCGCGGTTGCGCGCCTGCGTCGTCTCCTGTCGTTGGTCCCCGATCCTCCGCCTCCGGTCTTCGGTCTTCCGTCCTCCGTCCTTGGTCCTCTGAACCCCATGCGTCCCGCCCTAAGCCCCGTGCCGCTCGCTTCATGTCCGATGCTCGATGCTCGGAAGCGCGGGCTACGGAGTAGGCTGGGGGCCTGGGTTGGGCGCTGTTAGCGGGGTTCGTTGGCGCGGCGGGTATGCGAGGCTGAAGGGCAGCGCCGCGTGTGCTGCGGGTCAGGGGCAGCGGGTCTGGCTTAAGAGTGATTCATGTAAAGCCGGCAAAGGCCGGTTAAGCGACTCAGAATTGTTGCGGACTTTGCGGTCGGTTAGCGCTCTAATAGGCAAAGAGTATGAGCCTGGCGCCTGACTTGGGCAGCAGCTTGCGGGAACGTGAGCTGTTCCTGGCCGCCCTGGCCACGGACAACCCGGCTGAGCGCGCTGCGTTTCTGGCAGCAGCCTGCGGCGCGGATGAGGTGTTGCGAGGGCGTGTGGAGGAATTGCTCCGGCGGCAGGAACAGGTGGGCAATTTTCTGGAGAACCCGGCTTTGGCTAACAGTCGGGCCGCGCTGAACGCCTTCGGCCCCAATGGCACGGTGGTGTTGGCGATGGTCAACGAGCAGCCCGGGGACTGGATTGGACGCTACCGGCTGGTGGAGAAACTGGGCGAAGGTGGGGTGGGTATAGTGTATTTAGCCGAGCAGGAGGAGCCGGTCCGCCGCCAGGTGGCGCTCAAGATCATCAAGCTGGGCATGGACACCAAGCAGGTCATTGCTCGGTTCGAGGCTGAGCGTCAGGCCTTGGCATTGATGGATCATCCGAACATTGCGCGGGTGTTGGACGCAGGCGCCACCGATACCGGGCGCCCGTATTTTGTGATGGAACTGGTGCGGGGGGTGCGCATCACCGATTACTGCGACCAACACCGTTTGCCGATGCGGGAGCGGCTGCGGCTGTTCGTGCAAGTCTGCCACGCCATCCAGCACGCGCACCAGAAGGGTATCATCCACCGCGATATCAAGCCGTCCAACATCCTGGTGAGCGTGCAAGACGGTGTGCCGGTGCCCAAGGTCATCGACTTCGGCATTGCCAAAGCTACTGAACAGCGGCTGACCGACCAAACGGTGATCACCCAGATGAGCCTGTTTATGGGCACACCGGCCTACATGAGTCCCGAGCAGGCCCAGATGAGTGGCGTGGACGTGGACACGCGCACCGACGTCTATTCGCTGGGTGTGTTGCTTTACGAGTTGCTGACCGGCAAGACGCCGTTCGATCCCGAGACGCTGACGCGGGCTGGGCTGGATGAATGTCGCCGGATCATCTGCCAAGCTGAGCCGGTGCGGCCTTCGGCGCGTCTGGCCAGCATGGCGCCGCAGGATCAAGCGGCGCTGGCCCACCAGCGCCGAACCGACCCGATGCGCCTGCTGCATCTGTTGCGGGGCGACTTGGACTGGATCGTGATGAAGTGCCTGGAGAAAGACCGCACGCGCCGGTATGAGACTGCCAGTGCCCTGGCAGCGGATGTGCAGCGGTATCTGGACGGTGAACCGGTGTTGGCTCGACCGCCCAGCCGGCTTTACCGATTCGCCAAGTTCGCTCGCCGGAATCGGGGCGTGTTAGCGGCCACCGCAGTGGTGGCAGTCACTTTACTGGCCGGTGCATCCATCAGCTTATGGCTGGCGGTGCGCGCGCTTCGAGCCGAGCGCCAGGCCCGTCAAGCCCAGCAAACCGAGCAGCATCTGCGGCAACAGGCCGAGGCCGAATGGGCCAGAGCCGAGCAGCAAAAGAGGGTGGCTCGACTCAACGAGTATGTGGCTGACATCAACCTGGCGGCGCAGTCGCTGGCGGCGGAGAACCTGGGGCGTGCGGTGCAACTGTTGCAGAAGCATCGGCCTGAGCCGGGCGAGCCTGACCTGCGCGGGTTCGAGTGGCGGTATTTGTGGCAGCTTTGCCAGGGTGACCCGCACGAGACGCTGACCAACTGCGACAGCCCAGTTCAGGCGTTGGCCGTTGGGGGCAACCTGCTGGCGGTGGGGCTGCGGGACAAATTTAGCGTGTGGGACTTGCAGACGCGGTCGCTGATCACCAATGTGCCCAAAGGCGTCAGCGCGGCGGTCTTCATGCCGGATGGCCAGCGGTTGATCACCACCCATCTGATGACAGTCCGAGTCTGGAACACCAACGGCTGGTTCGAAGAACAGACGCTGCCGGAAACTTCCAAGCCGCTGGCGCTGTCGGCTGACGGTACCCGCCTGGCCAGCGTAAGCCGGGATGGAGTGCGGCTGTGGGATACAACCACGTGGAAGGAACTGGGCCGGTTAGAGGAGGCGCGTGGGCCGGTGGCGTTTGCGCCGGATGGCCGCAGTTTGGTGGCAGATACCCGCGCCGGGCTGGCGGTGTGGCCCTTGCAAACACAGGGCCTACAGCGGGTATTGCCGGACTCGACCAACCTGTTTGCGCGTGAAGGATTCCTGTTGCGTAACGACCCGCTGGTGGCGTTTACGCCTGATGGCCGGTCGGTGGTGGCCGCCCGCAACACCTTATCGCCTCGCGGCGTGTTTGTGCTGAGTATGTGGGACCTGGAAACCGGGCACGAGACGGTCATCCCGGATGACCCGGAGCACATCGAGCACACGGGCGCGATTTCAGCTCTGGTTTTTTCGCCAGACGGCGCCTGGCTAGCCACTGCCAGTATGGATCACTCGATCCGGCTGTGGGATTTGGCGCAACGACGGCGTGTGGCCGTGTTCCAAGGGCACGTATCGGAAGTGTGGGCCCTGGCTTTTTGGGCCGAGGGCCAGCGATTGATCAGTGGTGCCAAGGACGGGAGCATCAAACTATGGCCATTGACTCGGCCCCAGAAAGAGGATGTGTGGACGCAAGCGGCCCTGCCGCTGGCTTTCTCGAAGGATAGCCGCCGATTAGCTGCGCTGACGCGGGACGGCACTGTGGTGTTTCTGGACGTGGCCTCTGGCCAAGTGCAGCAACAATTTGTGCGCCCGCGCCGGCGCGCTCGGCCCGGGCCACTGTGGCCCGGCACCGGGGTGAGCTTGAGCGCGGATTTGCGGGTGTTGGCCCAAGGTTGCGAAGACGGCACCGTCAAGCTGTGGTGGACCGATACCGGCCAAACCCGCACGCTCACGGTAGCCGATGGGCCGGTGGACCCGGTAGCCTTATCGCCGGATGGTGCCTTGCTGGTGACGGGCGGCTGGTTCGAGCCGCTGCGCTGGTGGGACTTGGAGCATGGGACCAGTGCGCCGTGGTTGACCGAGGCGCGCCGGGTGCTGTTCTCGCCCGATGGCCGCACGTTGGCCGCTTTTGTCCGGGACACTGCGGTCGAGCTGTGGGATGTAGCCACCCGATCGCTCCGCACCACTCTGGTCAGCGATCCAGCGCCTCGTTCAGTTGCAGCCTTTTCACCCGACAGCCGCTTGTTTGCGGCGGCCTGCTACGATGATACAGTGCGGATTTGGGATACGGCCACCGGTCGGCTCTGGGGCAGTTGCGCCGGGCATAAGCAGGCCATCTTGTCTGTGGCTTTCTCACCGGACGGCCAAACCTTGGCCACTTCCAGCGGGGACAGCACGCTGAAGCTGTGGAATGTGCCGACTCAACAAGAGCTGTTGACCGTGCGGCATTTGGGGGCGGCGTTGCGGGCGTTGCTGTTCTCGCCGGACGGCCGGCTGTTGGTCGGCGGCAGCATTTACCCCGCCTCAGCCGCTGGGGTGCGGCTACATCGAGCCCCGCTACTGAGTGAGATCGACGCAGCCCAGGCTCGGATCAGCCGTAACGCTGAGTAGCAGCGCCTCATTCATCAGCCGCAGACAGCACGCCGACCCGCGCTGAACCTGCGGCCTTTGCCCATATTTAGCGCGCCAGAGCGGCGGCCCGGTTGTATATTGCCGCCGCCAAGTCAGCCCGTGGCTGGGCAAGCTCGGGGCTATGGACCGGATGGACGACGTTACGCGCATCCTCAATGCAATGGAGCAAGGCGACGCGCAGGCCGCTGACCAGCTCCTGACCTTGGTGTATGATGAGCTGCGGAAAATGGCCGCTGCCAAAATGGCGGCTGAAGCCCCCGGCCATACCCTGCAGCCGACGGCTTTGGTGCACGAAGCTTGGCTGCGGTTGACCGGCTCGACGCCGCAAAGCTGGGACAGTCGCGCCCATTTCTTTGCGGCTGCCGCCGAGGCCATGCGCCGCATCTTGGTCGAACATGCCCGACGCAAGCTGGCTCGCAAACGCGGCGCCGGCGCCCAACGGGTGGAGTTGGACGAATCGGGCTTGGTCTTGGCTGCACCGGCCGAGGAATTGCTGGCGGTGCACGAAGCGCTGGACCGGCTGGCCGCGCACGATCCGCAGGCAGCCCAGTTGGTTAAGCTCCGTTACTTTGTCGGCCTCACCATGCAAGAAGCTGCCGATACACTCGGCTTGGCCAAACGCACTGCCGAGAGCCTTTGGACTTACGCCCGGGTATGGTTGCACCGCGAAATCTGCGGCGGCCAATAGGCAGCCCTCCAGAACCGAGCGAGGTGGCACGGAGCGCGGGTGTCCCCCGCCAACCTGCATTCACAGCCGCAGATGGTGTATCGGACACTGCGGCGATTGACCGCTGCTCATGAGGCGCATTGCCAAGGGATATCGAGCGAGGTTTTGTGCCCTGCTGCGGACCGTACGCGCCCGCAAACTGGACCAGGCGCTGGCCTGGTTAGGCGCGCAAGCTGAGCGGATCCGTAGCACCGAACAGGTGCCGGCTGAAGTGGCCTTGATGCGCGTGGTCGAGCGCGTCCGGCGCCGACTGGAGCCATGGCAGGCCCGGCTGGAAGCATCCTCGGGAGCCAATGGCAGCCCTGGGATGCCCCAGTTCATTTGTGACGCTGGTCTGGGCGGCTTGGCCCGATGGCTCCGAGCTGCCGGTTACCCGGCCATTTGGCGCCCGCAGTGGGACGACGCGGCGCTGTTGGAGGAGGCGCGACGCACCGGCGCGACCCTCTTGACAACCGATAGTCTCCTGATGGAACGCCGCCTGTTGCGGGACGGGGTTATCCCGGCTCTGTGGCTGCCACCCACCTTACGTCCGGCTGGGCAACTGCAACAGGTGCTGCGGCAGCTGCGCTTACCGTTGCGGCCAGCCCGGTGCATGAGTTGCGGCGGCGCCTTGCGCCCGGCGGATAAACAGGCCGTACAAGATCGGATCCCACCGCGCACTTACCGCTGGCGCGACCACTACTTTGAGTGCGAGGACTGCGGCAAACTGTTCTGGCACGGCACACATTGGGAGCGCATCCAGCAACAGCTCAAGACGGTGGTCCTGACCCAGGGCAGCTAGCCTCGGCTAGGTAGCGCCGGCTAGCGGTCGGGGCTGTGGCACTTTCAGAAGCTGCCCTGGGCGCGGTGCCGGGAGTTGAGGGAGCGGGCTTGGGCAGGGTGGCGTTCGCACCGGCTGCATGCGGTGCTAGCCGGTCGGCCGGGGGTCGGGCTGAGGTTGGTTCGGGCTCTAAAAGGGTGTCTCGTCGGGTGGGTGGCCCCTACCCATTTGCTCGGCCAACTGGTAACCCAGTGCTACCGGCGCATCCAAGTCGCCCCACAGTTCGCCCGCCTGAGGCCGGTCAGCTAGGAATGACACCGCCCGCAGATGCAGCTTGCCGTTTTGAACGTTGGCGTAAGCGCCGATGGCTTGGTGACAGCCGCCGCCCATGGCCGCCAAGAACGCTCGCTCAGCCGTTACGCACCGCCATGTAACCGGATCGTTCAGCTCGGTGCAAAGAGCTTCCAGGCGCAGGTCGTCTGCGCGAATCTCGATTCCCACAGCGCCCTGGCCCACCGCAGGCAGCAGTTCCTCCACAGGCACAAACACGGCCGCTAGACCTGGCGGTAGGTCGTTGCCCTGAAGCTGTCCGTCCGGTCTGATCACATAACCCAGCCGTTCCAGCCCAGCCGCCGCCAAGAGGATCGCGTCCAGATGCGGTTGTTGCACCAACTTCAGCAGGCGTGTGCCCACGTTGCCTCGCACGGGGACGATGCGCAGGTCCGGGCGGCGTTGGCGCAGTTGGGCTGTGCGCCGGGTGCTGCTGGTGCCCACGGTGGCCTGGGGCGGTAAAACGCTTAGCGCGCCAAACTCAAGCTGAATCGCACCAGGCACCTGGCCTAGGGGGGATGCAGTTTGAGGGTCGGACTTGCGCTTGAGGAGGCCACTGGTCCCGGGCCTTGGCTCAACGCCGACGCTAACTACGCCCGGGCCCAAGCTACCCTGGCGATACACCAGCACTTCACGCACGTCAGCCCGCGCAGTCACAGCACCCAGTTTCAGCCCAGACGGCAGCTCGGTGGGCAAGTCTTTGAGGCTGTGGACGGCCAAGTCCGCTTGCCCACGCAGCAAGGCGGCTTCTAGTTCCTTGGTGAAGAGGCCCTTGGGCAGGGACCCGCCTGCTAGGGCTGCGGTGCGCAGCTTGTCGCCTGTGGTCTGGATGATCTTGAGCTCGAATCGCTGGTCCGGAGCCACGGCTTGGCATCGGGCCAGCACCGCTTTGGCTTGGGCCAGAGCTAGGGGACTGCCCCGGGTGGCGATGATCAAGGGTGGCGAGGCCACGCTACGAGCTGGGTTGCGCCAGCGGTCCGGCTACACCCGGCAGGATTGCGGTGGGCCCTGCGCCGGCGCAGGGCGGGTTAGGGCGGGCCAACAAGGCCTGGACCTTGGCCGCAATGATGGCTTCGCAGCGTTGGATTTCTTGCTGCCGCTGGGACAGGTAAGCGTCGGCGATACTTTGCAGGTTGTCGATATTGTAAAGATAGACGTTGTCCATCTGGGCTACCGCCGGGTCGATGTCGCGCGGCACCGCAATGTCGATCAGTAGCAGGGGCCGGTATCGCCGGCGCTTCATGATCCGTTCCAGCTTGGGTCGATCCAGGATGTAGTGCGGGGCGGCGGTGCTACTGATGACGATGTCGATCTGCTCGAAAAACTGCTCCCAATCGTCGAACCGGATGGCCCGCCCACCCAGTTCGCGGGCCAAGGCTTGCGCCCGATCGTAGGAACGGTTGGCCACCACGATACTCCGAGCCCCTCGGGACAACAGTGCCCGGGCAGTTTTCTCGCTGGTATCGCCGGCCCCAATGACCATCACATCGCGGTCTGTCAGCCGGGCAAAGATCTTCTCCGCCAACTCGACGGCTACCGAGCCGACGGACACGCTGCCGCGCTGGATGTTGGTTGTGGACCGGACCTGCTTGGCCACGTGAAACGCGCATTGGAAAGCCCGATTCAGCACCGGGCCGGTATGCCGATGCTCCAACGCCAGCGCATAAGCGCGCTTCAATTGACCCAGAATCTCGGTCTCGCCCAGCACCATCGAGTCCAGGCCCGACGCCACCCGGAACAAGTGCACCAAGCTGTCCGGCTCGGTCAGCCCATAGCAAAGCTGCTGGACCGATTCAGCCTGGCCATGTGAGTCCAGCAAAAACCGGTGCAGTCCAGCAAACGTCTCAGCCGGCGGTCGGGCTGTAGCGACGTAAAGCTCGACGCGGTTGCACGTCGAGAGGATCACCGCCTCCTCAGCCCAGCCTGAAGCGCGGAGCCGAGCGAGTGCCTCTGGCAATTGCCGCTCTGCAAAGGCGAACCGCTCGCGCACCTGCACCGGCGCGGTATGGTGACTGAGGCCAAAGACCAGCACTGGCATAGCGACCCTCATGCACCCAGGCCGGGCTGCCGGCCCAACCTCGGGCCGGCGGCCAAGCCACGCAGCAATAATCCGTTGCCTAAGCCTGGGGTTGGCGCGTGGGCGCCGTGCAAATACACGACTGAGCCTTGTCGGGTTGGAGCCGGGCCTCGAGCCGGTCGGTGCAGCGGCGATAGCAAGTAAAAAGCCCAAAACGTCAACGCGACCCCTGCAAAGCTGCCCACCACAGTCCAAGCCAACCGTCGAATCGGCTGTTTGAAGCGCCACTGCATCATCACCAGCCCCAGATACACCAGCCACACGGCCCACCAATACACCACAGCCGGATCAGCGCTGAAATACAAACCGCGCCGCTGTTTCAGGTACACTGTGCCCAAGCCCAAGCCCACAGTCAGCAGGGCCAGGCCGATCCGTATAGCCCAACCCAGCGTCTGTTCCAGCCATTGAATGGAGGGCAGACACGCGCGCAGGGCTCTGAACGCAGCGTGTCTCAGGTCGTAGTCCTGCATCAGCAACATCAGCCCAGTGGCAGCGGCCAGACCAAAACTCCCGCAAGCCAGCAGAATAAAGCTCCGGTGCAACGTCGCCCAGGCGGCTGGCACTTGGGGCCAAGGTGGGTGTGTGTCCAAGCCGGGCAGTAGGGCCAGCAGGCCCAAGCCCACCAGCCACGGCGCCACAAACGCGCCCAAGGACCTAAACCGAGGCCACAAACCCACCGTCAAGCAGCCGGCCACAATAGCCCAACTGGCAAAGACGATGGCCTCGAACAGGTTGGTGACCGGGCATCGGCCCAGAGCCAAGCCCCGTTGCAGCAGCGCGCCGGTGTGCAGGATGCCTCCGGTCAACAGCAAGCCGTAGTTCAGCCTAGGATCGCGCTCGAAACCTTTGCGTCGGAGCCACAGCCCATGTGCTGCCCCCAGGCTGTAGAGGCCGACCGCTAACGTGAACAGGTCTCGCTCGGACCAATGCACGGTCAACAAACCTACGGGCTTGACCGCCGCCGGCAAGCCGCAAACAAGCCTTCATCCGCAGGCCGCCCCGGGCAACCCAGCCGCTGTCCCGGCTCCCGCTACAGGTGCCCCGAGCCGGTTGGCCCACTGCCGCTGCTCGACGCCCAGCCAGGCCCTGCTGCGCGCCAACGGGTCAACTGCTGGTGCCGGCTAGTCCTGCGCTTGGCCCGCCAGGGCCCAGGTGCGTCAAGCGCGCCAGCCGTGGTTCTGGCGCACTTGGATCATGGCCGCCAAGATATCGTTCCAGGTCTGGGGCTGCATCATGACCGCGTTGGGGAACATGCAGCCGTCCCAGCAGATGTGTTGGAATTTCTTGGTGACCTTGCCGTGCTGATCTCGCAGCCAGTAACCGGCATCGCGCGGGATATTGAGTTTGCCGTTGGGGTCCGTGGCCATGCAATGCTTGCCGGTCTTGTCGTGGGTGCCGCTGCCTTTGACGGTGGCATCGTTTTGAGCCACGTGAAAGTCGATGGTCCACGGTCGCAGCGCGTTGGTGAGCTTCTTCATGGCGGCATGGAACTTGTCCGGTTCCCAGTTGAACTTCTGGGGCACCAACCGGTGCTCGGGGGCGTTGTAGCCCAGCACATACAACAGGGTGTGCGCCATGTCCGCCTGGAAGCCCAGGTAACGGGGTTGCCCCACCCCTTCCAACACCTGTAGCGCATACTTCCACGAATGCAGGCCGCCCCAGCATATCTCACCCTCAGCCGCCAGCCGTTCGCCATGGTCTTTGGCGACCTTGGTCGCTTCCTTGAAGGTGGCGATGATCTTCTTGGTATTGCCTTTGGGGTCCTTAGCCCAATCGGTCACACTGCAGGCCGAATCGATCCGTACCACCCCATAAGGCCGCACCCCCAACTCACGCAATTTCTGCGCGATCCGGCAGCCTTTGGCCACCTGGCCCACAAACCGCTTGCGGTCCTCCTCTGAGCCGATGGCTGAGCCGCCGCCGGTGGGCGGCCAGATCGGCGCCACCACCGAGCCGATGACCAAGTTTTTGGCCCTGACTTTATCCGCCAGCCGCTTCAGGTCATCGTCACTAGCGTCGATGTTGACGTGTGGCTCATACAAAAACAGGTCCACCCCGTCGAACTTGACGCCGTTGACCTCGGCCTTGGCCGTCAGGTCCAGCATCGTGTCCAGGTCAATACACGGCTCGGCCCCGGGGCTGCCTTTGCCCACCAGACCGGGCCACATGGCGTTATGGAGTTTTGGGTAATTGTGGTTGGATTCGCTGTTCATCGGAGGTCTGAGGTTTGGTTCACCTTCATCCAGCACACCCACAAGCCAACCCACCGCGCCGGCGCCTTGTGCCGACTAGGGCGAGCTGTGCGGTGTGACACTGTCCTGCGCATCGTTGAACAGGCCTCACACTACGGGTCCAATGGGTCGGATCAATGCCAAAGTGGCTGCCGGGCACGGCACGCTCCCAGCTCTTCCCAGTCGCCAGGTTGGCCTTCGCGATGGATCCTCAGCGCGCCTGTTCCTGCCGATGCTGGACCCGGCCGCTGGGCAGCATTCCCGGCCGATCTTACTTCCCAGGCAAAGCCCGAGCGGCAGGCGCGGCTACCCAGTCGTCGGTTTTTCAGCGGGCTGCCAAAAAGCGGATCAACCCAAAGGCTTCTGGGACCAAGCCTCCAGGCCCGCGCCTGGGGCTCCAGATTCACCCATTTTTGGTCAGGCCGGCCTTGGGACTTGAGCGCGGGCGGGTGGGACACGGACACGCATGGTTCAGAGCCAGCGAACCGAGCAGCCGGCTCGATCAATCGATTGGTGTGGATCGGAAGCCATTTTGCCCTCAGTGGGCGCAGGACGACCACCGACCCGCTGGATCATTCCTGACCCGCTACGAACGCGCCATCGGGCGCACCTCGGTTCGGTACGGGCGCGCACAGGCAGCAGCTTGGTTCGGCAGGCACATCAGTCATCGTTTCGGCATCGGTGCAGAAGTCCTGCTCGGTTTGGGTGAGGTCAGCGTTTTCGCCGGTGAACCCGTGCAAGGCCACGACTCGATACCAATGAGAGACAAACCATGGCTGTTGAGGCAACGGCTGCGCCGGGGTGCCAGCGTAGGCGGGGGTTTTGTCCAAGTAACCGAAGTTCTGGTACACATTGAACGCAGGCAACAGGTCAGTAACCACCAGCCGGTGCCGGTTCAGCGTTTGCTGCAGCCGCCACCACTTGGGCAACGAACTGTCGTGGAAAGTGAAGCCAAAGTAGCCGGCGCAGCCCGGTTCCCGAAGCGCTGCCACACCCCGGAGGATGAACCCGCGCACGGCCAGGTCCGTCTCAGGCGGGTCGGTAATGAACGTGTCGAATGCCCCGAGCCACTTCTCCGGCAACTGCTGCCGCAGGTCAAACACGTGGGCTTGAAGGCGCAGCCCCAACTTCTGCGCCCAGTCGTTGTCGAAGCGCACCAGTCGCTCGTCCAGATCCAGCACCGTCACGTGACGCGGTTTGCGGGTTAAAGCCAGCGCCAAGCCGATCAGGTCGTCCTCAGCGCCCAGAACCAGAATCTCTTTGCCGGTGACGTCCCCCCGCGCAATGGCTAGCTGCGCACGGGCCAATGTCGATTCGGGTGTGACCGAACCTTGCACGAACTGACTGTCAGCGCCCGGGCGGCATTTTTGCACCTCCAAGAACTGGCAGCGGACGGCTTGGTCCAAGCCCGCCACAATACCCCGCCCGGCGCATGCGCTGCATTCAGCATGCTCGACAGGCTCAAGCCCAAGCTGCCGGGCTAAGGCAACGCCCCCCTCGGTGAGCCGTGGCCCAGCACGATTCCACTCCAGCAGACCTGCCTCCTGCAACACCTGCAGCAGGGCTTGGACCTGCTTGATGGGTTGGACAGCCCACCGATACAGCTCCCAAATGCTCGGGGCGCTCAGCAACACCGACACAACCCGTTCCACGGCCCGCCTTGTGACCTCCAGCCCGCACACTTGCGTTGCCCGGGCAGCCAGCGCTCGAGGTTGATCGTCCACCATGCGTTCAGTTGAGCCGGGTGACCTTGTATTGATTGATCTTGGCCGGCTTCAGCAGCTCAGCTAACCCGCGCAACACAGCCTTGGCCTTGTGATTGTTGTTGCGCGAGTAGTTGCACAGGAACAGGTCCACATTCACCAGCCCTTTTTCCGGCCAGGTATGAATCGCCAAGTGCGATTCGGCCAGGATGTAAAACAGCGTCATACCGGCATTGGGGAAGTGCTGGGCGGCTGACTTCAAGACCTTGACAGAGTGACGTTCGAGGAGACTCTTCACCGCCGTCTTTAAACTCTGCCGTGCGCTCAGGTCAAAGGCGCATCCTTGAAAATCAGCCAGCAGTTGCTCGGTCCGTTTAATCGCGTAACCCGTAGCCATACTCCTCACCCGCTGTGCTTTCCTGCAACGCCCGTGTCCCGTATCTAGAAGACCATTCCGGCACAACTGCGCAAGTCTAAAATTGCAAAATCCCCCATCTGCAGCGCTGGTCTAAAGCTCGAATTTCTCTGAAAACCCCTCGGCCTCAGCCGCACGCTCTTGCTTTGGCGTGGACGATAAGGTGGACAGACCGCAATCCCAGCGGTTGAGGCAATGCACCTCACGCTTTGCACCTCTGCCCAATCATCACACCGAGAAAAGCACAGCGAAATGGCAGTCCAGCCTATCTCTGTGGTTTTGATGCCCGGGTGGTCGATGCGATTCGTCCTGCGCTCACGCAGCCCGGGCCCGTGCCGGCATCCACCGAATCCGAACCATCAAATCCGAAATCCGAAACAGCTCCTAAGGCTCCAAAGACCGAACTCCAAAGTGGCTTCGCGAATCGGCCTGACGGGCACGGCGTAGCCACCAGAATGCACCAGCTTGCTCTTGAGCTACGACATCGATTTCGAGGGCCGACTTGCACGTCGGCCTGTCAGGCCGCGGGTAGCACCGGCCCCTGGCCGGTCGGTTTCGGCGGCCCGCCGAAACCACCAACCGAGTCCCCGCTAACCATCAAACCGCTAAATACGCGAACTACGCGAAGGGGTTTTGCAACAACAGCGTGCTCTGCGCTCTTGGCGCCTCTGCGGTCTGTAACTGTAACCGGTTCCGCCGGACCGGATTCTGGTTAGTGCCCTGGGTGCAGTGCCAGCACCTGAGCTGATCCAATTGGCAGAAGCAAACAAAGGATACGAAGGGATCGGGTGAGTTGTGGAAGGGGGGAGTCCAAAGCGCCATCAAGCTGGCGCGTTCCAGGCGGTCTGAGGTGGCCGGCGTGGAAGCCGGCTCTCCAGGCAACTTGCAGCTTGCGCCGGTGTTTGCAGTGCGGCGGCTTGCCTTACTCAGGGCGGCGCCGGGCTTGCCTTGGGGTGATGTCCGCTGCCTCACGACGGTGGCTCCGGTTGGACGTCCTCTGTCTCCAGTCCTCGGGCTACGGTCTTCCGGTGCCGATGCCCCGTGTCTCATGCTGCATGGTGGATGGTGCTGGTGGCGCTACGGCCAGCAGCGTCTGGCGGCTCGGGGCGCACACCATCTTTCGGGCTGTTGGTCGGTCAGGTTGGATGGGCCGCCCAAACCAGCATCAGTCGATGGCCGACGCTACTTTGTTCTGCAGCGCAGGCCCGTGGCAGATTCAGTCGGCTTGGAATTCTGGGAAGAACGGGTTGTGCTGTTTTTCTTCGCCTACGGTGGTCAGGGGGCCGTGGCCGGGGCACAGCACGGTGTCGTCGGGTAAGGACAAGATTTGAGTGCGGTTGTTGGCCAGAGCATCGGCGTAGGAGACCACGCCGCCGCCCATCGACCCCGCGAAGAGGGCGTCGCCCACCACTGCCACTGGCCGGCTGAGCCCAGTGAGGACGTAGGTGATGCCGCCTACCGAGTGGCCGCTGGTGGGCCGGGTATGAATTCTTAAGCTGCCAACCTGGAACGCGCGCCCTGGGGCAAAGGGCTCAGCCCCTTCGACGCGTTCACCCCGGCCGACAAAGGCCGGAGCGCCCGTGGCTTTCTTGAGTCTGGGCAAATCACCCGCATGGTCGTCGTGCCCATGGGTGAGCAAGATCAGTTTGATGGCCAAGTCATGCGCTCGAGCAAACTCCAGCATCGGCGTGCAATCTGCGCCTGTATCAAAAGCCACCGCCTCGCGTTGCCCGGGCTGCCATGCCAAGTAAGCGTTTACATGCATGCCCACGTAGCGGGTGTTGAACTGAGCCAGGCCAGCGACCTCGACCGCCGCGGGGTACCACGCCTGGCGCGCGCTGTCCAACAGTGCGCACCGGCCCAGGTTCAGTGTTTGAGCGATCTTACCCAGGAGCGCTTCGTCCAGGTTACCTGCCAACAAACGTGCCAGCTCGGCAGGCGTGATGCCCACTCGACGCGCCAAGTCCGCATCGCTGAGTCGTAGGCCCCGTTGCGCTTTACCAATGATGTCGGCGAATGTGTCTTCCAGCGGAATCCGCGCCATACCCATGCCAGCCTACGACGTGGTTATCGAGTCGGAAAGGCCAAACCGGGCTGAGGCCTGGCGCACGCACAGCCGAATAAGGCGAGCCGTTATTGTCGGAGTCGGACTGCAGCGAATCCATACGCGACCAAGGGGAGTTGAAGCACGCCGCGACTGATGGGGAGCCGGTCGGTATCCCGTTCCAGCAAATCGGTTCGCCAGGCTTGCTTAAATGTCGGTGCGTGAATGCCCAATGGCCCACTCCGGCCACCGATTTCCCACAGCCGCAGCAGGTATCCGCCCTGCTCGGGGTCATCGGCTGGTTTGAAGGCAGTCGCCACAGCTCGAGCCGGATCAACTACGGGCAGACCTGCAACGGTTCGCAGCGGCGCATCGCGCCCAAGCACAGCGACCAGGGGAAACCCGACAGTGCGACTCCAGACTATCGTGGCAGCGTTGTCATAGCCCGGCCCGTGCGCGCGCAGCACGTAACGGAATCGGAAGTGCGTGTCGCCTCCTTGTTCCCGAGAAACCTCTTTGTAGTTCTGGTCGTTACCGAGGCATTCGAAGGTGACATCGCCCAGATCACGCCGCAGCGCAAACGCATCCAATGGCGCCACCGTCACGCCCGCAGTCTGGGCGGACGACACATCCACAAACCCCTGTACGGCCAGTCGCCTCCGATCCGCCCCGGCCAACAGATCGCCAGCCGGTTGAAATTCGGGAATGATCACTGCGCCTGGTGTCTCGACGCGCAGTGTGCTGCCCGGTGCCGGGACCGGGAACACCTGACAGAGCCGGTGTTCGGTGGTTTGAACCGGGTTGTAAATGTGGAAATCAAAGTCCACGCGGTCCAACGCGGCATACAGGGTGACAAGATTGGTCACCCGCAGCTCGCCCACTTGGCCGATGACACTCAGCCGGGCCAACACTGGCCCCAACGCTACAACTGCAGTTTGCACATTGGTCAGGGTGTGCTCGCGCCCATCGTAAAAGATTGTTTGCCCGACTGTGCGGCTGGTGTTGGGTGCGCGCAACTCGGCTCCGGTAGGCTTGTGCACCAGGCTGCTGAGGCCACCGCTGGCTGGGTCCACCACCAGCCGGTAGAACGGACTTTCCAGCTCGGTACTGCTAGCCCGCAACGTGTGGGCAGGACCCGCCTGGCTTTGGCCCCAGTGCAGCCGCAGCTCAGCTACTCCAAAGCCGGGGATGGTGGGTGACACGAAATACAGCACGGTTTGACCCTGTTCCTCGACGATTTGGCAAGGCAAAGACTGCCGGCCAGCCCACACTTCGGCCACCGACTGGCTGACAGGTAACCGGACCAAATCGCTCCGAGGCACACTCAGGCAATTGAACACGACACAGCTCTTCTGGCCTGGGCGCACGCCCAAGCCGGTCCAGCCGACGGCCAACAGCCGACTGGTGAGCCTGGCAAACTCTTGGTTCCAGACACGGCGCAACCGGGCGTTTTCGCGCCGGTTAGCGTCGTCGCTGCCGTTCCAGGCGTGGTCAGCCAGCATGGCCCAATACCACTCGGCCTGCTGGCGATCAGCTCGAGTCCATTCAACCAACCGTGGCTGGCTCAGGCTAGCTACGCTCAACAGGGTCTCGGCGGCCAAGAACCGCCGCTCGTTTTCGCGAGCCTCAGCCGCCAGCCGTGCCAGTGACACCGGCCACAGCTCCCAGCTATGGCCGAAGTCACCTCGTAGCGTGGGTAGGAACGGGCGCTGGGCTTGGGCTTGGTCAATCACCGTGCAGAACTGGGGCAAGATGGCATTGACCAGCCGAGGGAGCGGTGGCGAGCTGGCATTGAGCGCGATGATTTTATGGACGAAACTGCCAGTGAGCTTGGCGCTATGGGGATGGGTATCGCCGTGGGTGCCGCTGGCCAGCACGGCTCGAACCGGATACACCTGGCCCAGCCGGCTGTAATGGGGCAACCAGGCGTTCGTCAGTTCTTGAGGTCGGTCCAGCAGGTGAGCGCCTTGGACGTAGTTAGCTTTACGAGAGGCAAACGCGTCCAAGATCACGCCCAGCCGACTGCCGTCTGGCCCCTCCAAGACAAACACCGGCGGATTGGTCAATCGCCCGAACGTGCAGTCGTAGTCCAGGAACGGTACGTTCACCCACCGTAGCCCCGCGCCGCTGAGCAACGGGGCCGTGCCCCAGGGTAACGACGGGCACTCGATGTGATGCGCCACTTCGATCTTGGGCAAACCCCAATCCCGCTCCAAACGCCGGGCCGGATACAGACTGCGCAGCAGGCCCTCGGCGCTCTGCCAACCCCACAGCGTGTTGCACAGGAAAGGACTGACATAGAAGCGGCCCTGGCGGATGCGCCGAACCAGCTCAGCGTGGCGTTGAGGGTATTTCTCCAAAAAACACTGCACCTCGACTGTGGCTGCGGCATTGTAGCGATGCCGGTTGTGCTCCGGCTGGGCATCGGTGCGGGCCATCTCGTCGAGCTGGCTGCGCACCAGCTCAGCAAAATTGTCCCGAGTCTGCGCTTCCGAGTTGCCCCAGGTGTAGTCCGGGCAGGTATCGTTCAAGATGAACACCGTCCAATCCGACCACCGATCCGGCCCGGATTCATGGGCTAACAAACCCAAGCTGGCCCACCACATTAGCACCAACACGCTCAGCCCTGCTGCCATCCACTCACGCGTCACGTCTGAAGTCATGGGCTCGGCCAAGTGCACTGTCGAGCCTTCGGGTGCCCGAGTGCTGGATGGCAAACTTGGCCCGGTTGTGTGCCCTAGCATGGCCTTGTGGGCGGAAGGCTGGTGGATGAGAATTTCGGCCAGCGAAAGCCCCACCAGCCTGCGGCCCATCGTTCCGTGGGGCGCATCTCAGGCTATTTTAGGTCGGTATGCTTGGCGTGCCGCAGGTTTCCCAACTCCCCACGTCGCCGACTCCCACTCGGCAGGCCGAGCCAACCAGTAGCCGCCGACGTGAGTCGGCGGAATGATCCGACGGGTCTTGCGCGGGTCCGCCGCCTGACGGCGGCTACCGGGCAACTGGAATCGGTAGCCGCCGGCGTAAGCCGGCGGGATTGATCCCGCGGGTCCACTGGGTCCGCCGCCTGACGGCGGCAGCTACCATATTACACATCCAGTGGTGCTGGGGTGCAATCCCCAGGACCGACCGCGATCTTCGGCGCACTGCTGCGCGGTAGGTGGGTGCCGACGGACGGCCGAGGATCCTGGCTGGGCCGTCGCGGAGCAACGGCTCGACGGTAGCCGTGGGCTTCAGCCCACGATGGGCAGAGAGCCCGAATTGATAGCGCGTCGGGGAGCGACGGCTCAAGGGGCTGAGGGGCGTATTCAAGCGTCGCTCCGCGATGCTCGTGCATTGTCCGCGCCTGAACCGCGGGTTAAGAACCACGGCTACCATCGGTGCACCGCGACCCGGCCCCTTGACGTGGGCTGGCGCTGCGGCGCTGGCTTTGGCCGGGCGTTTGGCAGCAACCGCCGCGCTCAAAAGACGCGGGCGTGCTCACGTTCTGGCAGTGCGCGGTGATAGTCTTGCCAGGCTTGCCAGGCCAGCCACAGGCCGGCCAGGCCCATGCCGACCCAGCCGATGGCATCCACCCAAGCGGCAATCTGGGTATCGTATTGCAGCACGTTCCAGCGGTGGAAGATGGTGTTCCAATCGTGCTGGCCGCCGCCGACCAACCGTAGCTCCAGCGCCCGCGCATCAGCCATGTATCGGGCGATGTTGAGCCAGTTCTCGAAAAACCAAATCCAGCAGGCGGCCACGGCAACCTTCCGGCCTTTGCGCCAAAAGCTCACCGCGAGTGCGACCGGGAAAACCAGTTGGCCTAGTGTGCCGCCGTAAGGTTCAAGCCGCTGGCTGAAGAAGCCTACAAATACGTGACCCGCTTCGTGGAAAAGCAGGTTGGCGTGGTCCACCCCAAACACGAACCCACGCGGAGAAAGCGCAACCAGCACAAGGAAAAGCCCGACGCCCATGGCAAACCCGATCAGCTTCTTGGGCGTGACGACCTCGGCTTGGTCATGGTCCATGCTCTGTGCCCCAGCAGGATGTTGGCCAAAGCCACCGGCTTGGCAGCGTACGAGCTGATCGACTGCGGCAGGTTGGTCGGACGTGCGAACAAGGCTGGCCATCGAGCACCTGGCGCCGTATAGGTCAAGTGGTTATGGCAAAGTGCGTTAGGTGGTGTGGGTTTGGGTTGGCTGTGGTGCAGGCGTGGGCATGCGCGGCCACGAATCCTGGAAGCCGCGTCCTGTTTCATTGGCCAAGCAGAGTGGACCCGAATGCTGCGAGTGTAACGGCGGGCACTTGGGCGCCGTGGTCCCCTCGGGCAGAGCTGTCGCCACGGTTCACGATCGAGCCCAGGGCTGGTCGGGCGGGCGGTGCGGCGTTGCGGATCAGCACACGCGACGGCAGCGATTTTGGCGCCTGGCGCACGCAGGTCGAGGGTGTGACTGGCGGTCGCACGTATCGGTTCAGCGCCTGGTATCGTGCCCGGAACGTGATGTATCCGCGCCGATCCGTCATCGCGCGGTTGGAATGGCTAGATGAGAAAGGCCAGCCAGCGCGTCCACCGGACTACGCGTTGGACGTGGGCTGCGCCGGCTCATGGACCCAGGTGCAATACCTTGCGCCCACCCCGACCAACGCGCGGCGGGTTGACCTGCAGCTTGCGCTGGGGTTTGCGTCCAAGGCCACCGTGTGGTGGGACGACATCCAGCTTGTGGAAGAACCAGCGCCACCGGACCGGGTGGTGCGGGCGTTGACGGTCTTTCACCGGCCACGCAACACCCGGTCTGCGGCTGAGAGTGTCGAGCAATTCTGTCGGCTGGTAGAACCCTTTGCTACGAGCCGGGTTGACTTAGTGTGCTTGCCGGAGGGCATCACCGTGGTGGGCACTGGCAAGAGCTACGCCGAGGTCAGCGAGCCGGTGCCCGGCCCGACCACCGAGCGGTTGAGTGCTCTGGCGCGCAAGCTGGGAGCCTATGTGGTGGCAGGCCTTTACGAGCGGGCCGGCAAAGTCGTGTACAACACCGCCGTGTTGATCGACCGCCGCGGTCAACTGGTCGGTGCCTACCGCAAAACTCATCTGCCACGCGAAGAATGGGAACGGGGCATCACACCGGGCGACCGGTATCCGGTGTTTGAAACCGACTTTGGCAAGCTGGGCATTCTGATCTGCTGGGACCTGCAATTTCCTGAGGCGGCACGTGCGCTGGGGCTGCAAGGAGCCGAGGTGATTTGTCTGCCGATTTGGGGCGGCAGCGAGGTGTTGGCCCGAGCCCGAACCATCGAGAACTGCCTGTTCTTGGTGAGTGCCACCTACGACATGCGCAGTTTCATTGTGGACCCAGCCGGGCGCGTGTTGGCCGAGGCCACTGCGCAGCAGCCGGTGGCCACTGCCGAGCTGCATTTGGACCGGCCCATTTACCAGCCTTGGTTGGGCGACATGAAGACGCGCACCTGGAAAGAACGCCGGCCCGACATTCCATTGCCGAATCGGTAGCAGGCGAGCCGCCGCCTAAACGGAGCTGTGGGTCCGGAGCAGGTTTTCCCTACGTGGGGTGTGAGACCCAGGTGCTGGCGGGCGCTGCGCACCGGCGCTGAGCAATCCTAGATCGATAGCCGGCCACGGCGGTATCTGGAGCCACGCTTTCGGGCTTTTGCGCGGACCTTGTCCGGGCGCAGCCGGGCCGGTAGGCTGGTTGTTGGCTAGACTCTGTTGTGAGAATCCGGTTCAGAATTGGTTGGTGGCTGGATACCTGCCCGGCTTGGGTCACGCAGGTGCTTGGGGTGTGGTTAGCCGTTTGGACAGCGGCAGGGGCTAGCCTGCAATCGACCAGCGGCATGCGACCGGCCAAGCTGTTTCCGGATTACACCGGCGTGGTGATCCCGCCCAACCTTGCGCCGCTGAACCTGCGGATCGAAGAGCCCGGGCGGCAGTATCGGGTCGAGTTCCGCTCGGCGCGCGGCGAGCCGATTGTGGTGTCGAGCCGGACCGGGACCATCCAGATTCCGGCTGATCGATGGCGGAGGCTGCTGCAAGCCAACGCTGGGCGACCGTTGCTGTGCGATGTGCAGGTGCAGGACAGCCAAGGGCACTGGGTGCGGTTCCAGACGGTCACCAACCAGATCGCCGCCGAGCCGATCGACCGGTATTTGGTCTATCGGTTGTTGCGCCCGCTATACAACCTCTATTCCGAACTGGGCATTTACCAGCGGGACTTAACCAGCTTCGACCAGCGCCCGGTGCTGGAGAATGATCGGTTTGATCGCGGCTGCCTTAATTGCCACACGTTTCTCAAAGGACGCTCGGACATTTTTGTGCTGAACATTCGGGCTTCGCCTCAAGGCAACCCGCTCCTGGTGGTCTGGTCCAATCAGGTCCAGCGTGTGGATCGGACCATGGGTTACCTGTCGTGGCATCCCAGCGGACGGTGGCTAGCGTTCTCGGTGAACAAGCTGGCGCTGTTTTTCCATACGGTGGGCGAAACGCGGGATGTCTTTGACTCGGAGTCGGACTTGGGCATTTACCAACTGGACACGCAGACGGTCAGCTTCCCACCCAGCATCAGCTTGACCAACCGAAACGAGACTTGGCCGGCGTGGTCCTCTGACGGGCGTTACCTCTATTACTGCAGCGCACCTCAGATGGAGGTGGGGCGCTTCCGACAGATTCGGTATGACCTGATGCGGGTGAGCTTTGATCCTGAGCGCGGTCAATTTGGCGAGCCGGAACGGTTGGTGGCTGCCGAGCAAACGGGCTTGAGCGCAGCCCAGCCCAAGCCGTCCCCGGACGGTCGATGGGTGCTGTTTTGTCTGGCCCGCTACGGCAATTTTCCCATTTACCAGCCCAGCAGCGACCTGTATGTGCTGGACCTTCAGGCTGGCGGGTATCGGCGCCTGGAAATCAACAGCGATCAAGCCGACGCTTGGCATAGCTGGTCCAGCAACAGCCGGTGGGTGGTCTTCACCAGTAAACGGCTCGATGGCCTGTTTGCCCGTCCCTTTTTCAGCTACGTGGACGCACAAGGGATGTTTCATAAGCCGTTTCTCCTGCCCCAGGCTGATCCCGGTTTTTACGATGGGTATCTGAAGAACTTCAACGTGCCGGAGCTGGTGTGCGGCCCGATTCAGGTGAGCCCAAAGCAACTGGCTGAGCCGCTTCGGACTGCCACGACACTGAAAAAGACCAGGCCGCCTGCGGCATGGAAGCCCTGAGCGCCAGGCGGTGCGGCTGCCTTGCTGCCCACGGCCCGGGCGGGTAGATTGTGCAGCGATGGCCAAGACCGTTCCGGCGCCTTTGATTCGACTGCGGGGTGTCCGGCAAAACAACCTAAAGAATTTCGATCTGGACCTGCCCTTGGGTCGGCTGATCGTTATTACCGGCCCCAGCGGCTCGGGCAAGAGTTCGTTGGCCTTCGACACCTTGTTTGCCGAGGGGCAACGCCGTTACATCGAGACTTTCTCGCCTTACGCTCGGCAGTTCTTTGACCGCATGGACAAGCCGCAGGTGGACCGGATCGAAGGGATCCCACCCGCCATTGCCATCGAGCAGCGCAACACCATCCGCACCACACGCTCCACCGTCGGCACTTTGACCGAGCTATGCGATTACATGAAGCTGCTGTGGCCTCAGTTGGCGCAGTTGTTCTGCCGGAGCTGCGGCCAGCCAGTCCGGCCCGAGCCGCCCCAAGTGATCTGGGACACCCTCCAAGCCCAACCGGACGTTCGGGACGCGGACCTTCTGGTCGCGTTCGACCTGGCGCTATCCGAGAAGCTTTCATTGGAGGAATCGTTGCGCTTGGTGGCTAAGCAGGGCTATCAGCGCTTGCTGATGGATGGTGAAGTGGTCCGGGTTGAGGAGGCTCCGCAGCGGCTGGGCAAATCACCCCGCCGTATCCAGCGGTTGACCATCGTCCAAGATCGCCTCCGGCTCAATGAAGCCAATCGAGCTCGGCTGATCGAAGCCTGCGAACAAGCTTATCACTTCGGCAAAGGCAAACTGGCGGTTTGGAAACGTGATCCGGCGGCGGATGCGCCGGCCCCCAAGTTCCAGCTCTGGCGCCGGTTCAGTACCGGCCTGCATTGTGCGCAGTGCGACTTGGACTATCGGGAACCCACGCCTGCGCTGTTCAGCTTCAATCATCCCTTGGGTGCATGCCCCACCTGCAAAGGCTTTGGCCGGATCATTACCATCGACCATCGCCTGGCCATCCCGGACCGGTCCAAGACACTCCGTCAAGGCGCGGTGCGGCCCTGGCAGAGCGGCTTCAGCGCCGAGTGCCAGCAGGACCTGCTGAAGTTTTGTCGGGCGCGCGGTGTGCCTGTGGACGTGCCGTTTGCTGAGCTGACACCGGAACAACAGCGGTGGGTGATCGAGGGCGACCCGGACTACGGCATCGACGAAGCCCACGAATGGCCCTACGCGTGGTATGGCGTCAAAGGCTACTTCAAGTGGCTTGAGTCCAAGGCCTACAAAATGCACGTGCGTGTGCTGTTGTCCCGGTATCGGGCCTACTCGACCTGTCCGGACTGTGCCGGCCAACGGTTTAACCCTGAGGCACTCTGTTACCGGTTGCCTGTGGAAGGCCTGCCTTGGCCGGATGCGACCGCGCAGGAGCCTCTACCGACCCAACCCGGCGCAGCCCAGCGGCTGACGAGCCTGAGCCTGGCGGACTTTTATGCGCTACCGATCGAGTCGGCTTTGAAACTGGTCGAGGCGCTGGCCGCGCGGCGGCCATTTCAACCCCACGATCCGTTGGCCACCATCTTGGCTGAGGTGCAGGCTCGCCTCAGCTACCTGGTGGAAGTTGGCCTGGGCTATCTGACGTTGGACCGGCCCACCCGCACGTTGTCTGGAGGCGAGACCGAACGGGTGAGCCTGACGACCTGCTTAGGCACGCGCTTGGTCAACACCCTCTACGTGCTAGACGAACCCAGCGTGGGTTTGCATCCGCGCGATACAGCCCGACTGGTGCGCATCTTGGAACGACTCCGGGATCTGGGGAACACCGTGGTGGTGGTCGAGCACGAGGCGGGCGTTATCCGGGCTGCGGATCAAGTGGTGGACCTTGGGCCGGGCAGTGGTGAAGCGGGCGGTTACGTGGTGTTCCAAGGCACGTTGGATCAACTGAAGCGATGCACCGCCTCGCTCACCGGCGCGTATTTGAGTGGCCGTAAGCAGATCGATCCACCCCCGCGCCGACCCGTGCTCTGGCCCCCACCTCAGCCCGGCAGCCTACCCGCAACCCCAGAGCCTGCCGCAGGCCGTAACGCTTCCAGCACGGCACCAGCTCGTGCTGAAGGCGAAATCGACCGCTCAGTCCCGGGCTGGCTCGTAATCCGCGGCGCCAAACGGTTCAACCTCAAAAACCTCACTGTCCACATCCCCCTCAACCGTCTGGTGTGCCTGACCGGGGTGAGCGGCTCCGGCAAGACCACCTTGGTGCGCGAGGTGCTGTTGCCCGCCCTCCAAGCCCGGCTGGGGATCGTGCCGGAGCTGACCAAGGCCTCCGACCGGCTAGGTGCCGAGGACGAGAACGACGTCCAGTTCAGCAGCCCAAATGGCGAGCCGCGGACCGTCGAGTTGATTGGGTGGGAACAGGTGCAGCAGGTAGTGCTAGTGGACCAGTCACCCATTGGTCGCACCCCGCGCTCCAATCCGCTGGTGTATATCGGTGCGTTCGATGCCTTGCGCGAGCTGTTTGCCCAGACCGACCTGGCGGTGCAGCGTGGCCTTAGTGCAAGCGCTTTCAGCTTCAACTCCGCCCAAGGCCAGTGCGAACGCTGCCGAGGCGCCGGTTTCGAAAAGGTCGAGATGCAGTTTCTCAGCGACGTGTTCATTCGTTGTCCGGATTGCAACGGCCGGCGGTACCGAAGTCACATCCTGGAAGTCAAGCTGCCGGTGGCTGCCCCGCGGCCTATTCGCGAAATCCTGCCCAGCGGTGCCGCCGTGACAACTGCGCGGGTTAAGCGCCGGCCAGCTCGCCAAGCTGAATCTCGGCCACTGGCCTGGAGCATAGCTGACTTTCTGGACGCCACAGCCAACGAGGCCATCGAAGCGTTGGCTCCCTACGCCGACACCGCAGCCGGTCGGCGTGTGCTGGACGGTTTACGCCTGCTGCAGGAAGTTGGACTGGGTTACCTGCGTCTGGGCCAGCCCATTAACACGCTTTCAGGTGGCGAATGCCAACGCCTGAAACTGGTGAGCCATTTGGCCGAGGCTGCGGTGTTGAAGCCGGCATTGCGGGCACAGACCAGCCGCATCACCGCCAGTCAGCCGCCGGGTAGCCGCCTCCAACCCAAACGCACCACGCTATTTCTGTTGGACGAACCGACCACGGGCCTGCACTTCGACGACGTGCGCCTGCTACTGAAGGTGCTGCATCGGTTGGTCGATGAAGGCCACTCGGTCTTGGTCATCGAGCACAACCTGGATGTGATCCGCAGCGCGGACTGGATCATCGACCTGGGCCCGGAGGCAGGCGACCGGGGCGGTCAAATCGTGGTCACGGGCACGCCGGAGCAAGTGGCCGCTTGTCCAGCGAGCCATACTGGGCGTGCGCTGCAACCGTTGCTGGCCGCATCCCCGTGCGCACAGGCTGCCGCTTGACCAGCACAAGCCCACCGCGTAGCGCTACGGCAACCGCGCACCGAGCAGGAAGGTTTGGCCAATCCTGCTGATCTTAACCCCGTATAGCGCGCCTCAGTGCGCCGGTCTGTGATTCAATGCCTCGGCCAGTAGTTGGGCCATGTGCAGGGGCTGGCGTTGGCACAGGTGCAGGATCTGTTGGCGGCAACTGGTGCCACTGGCCACAAGCACGGTGTCCGGCTCCAAAGCGCTGATCTGTTCCTGCATCAGGCGCCCCACTTGCACCGACAGCTCGTAGGTGTGGGTCATGGCACCAAAGGCGCCCGCCATGCCGCAGCAGCCGGTGTCCAACAACCGCACGCTCCGGCCCGGCAGCCGACTGGCCAGCCGCACCAAGCACTTCGGGTCCAGCAGAGCTTTAGTGTGGCAATGAGCGTGGATTGCCACCCGCCCGGCTTCAGCGCGAAATGAAAGCGCTGTCGGCTCGCGAGCCAGCAGCTCTTCCAGGAACTGCTCGAACAGCCAACACCGGCACGCCACCTTCTCCGCTTCAGGCAACCCCAATTCCCGGTAATCCTCCACAAACATCGACCAGCAAGACGGTTCCAAGAACAATACCGGTGCCTCGGCTAAGTCGGGCCGGCTGGTCAACAGCTTCAAGTTGTGCCGGGCTAACCGGGCTGCCTCGGTCAGGTTACCCTGGCTAAAGGCGGGCCGACCGCAGCATTGCCGACCGTGCGGCAGCAGCACCTGGAATCCCGCTGCCTCTAATACCGCCACAGCCGCCTGGCCTATGTGCGGCTCGTGATAGCGCGTGAAGGTGTCATCCCACAAAATCACACGACCGCGCTGTCCGGCCGGCGAACTGCGGCGGCGGTTGAACCACTGATCAAATCGTTGGCGGGCAAATCGGGGTAACGGGCGGCGGGCGCTAATCCCAACCAACCGGTCCAACAACATCCGCACGCTGCGCCATTGCAGAGCGGCATTAGCCAAGCCCGGCACCAAACAACCCACTCGGCCTAACAGGTCCACGTGGCTGACTAGCCATGCTCGAAACGGCAGGCTGTCGCGCCGATACCGCGCGTGCAATAGCTCCGCCTTCAGCAAGGCCATGTTCACATTGGACGGGCACTCGGTGGCGCAGGCTTTGCACGCCAAGCACGCCTGCAACGCCACTTCAAGTTCGGCAGCCCGCAGCGGATCAGCCCCGTCCAAACCCCGACCCTCCAGCACTGCGCGAATGAGGTTGGCCCGACCCCGGGTGCACATGCTTTCTTCGCCTGTGGCGATGAAGGTGGGGCACATGGTGGGGGTCTCTTTGCGGCAACCGCCACAGCCATTGCACTGCTCCAAGTTGGCGATGAACGAGCCGTCTTTGGCCGCAAAGGCCAGCACAGGCTCGAACGGCAACCTCAGAGCATAGCCGGCCCCCCAGCGCAGGTGCGTGTCGAGCTTGTACCGCCCATCATCCAGAATCTTGCCTGGGTTCAACAACCCCCTCGGATCAAACGCCGTCTTGATTCTGCGCAAAGCCTCCAGGAGCTCCGGCCCCAAATGCTGGCCGAGAAATTCGGTCCGGGCCATGCCCACCCCGTGTTCAGCCGCCAGCGAACCTTGGAACTGGCGGACTAGGTTCGAAATTTCCTCCGCCACAGCACGGAGCTTCTTGATGTCTGCGGCCTGATGCAGGTCCAACACCGGTCGCAGGTGCAGCAAGCCGGCGCCAGCATGGCCGTAAAAGCTGGCCTGCAGGCCCAAGCGCTTGAACAGCTCCTGCAACGCCTCCACATACTCGGCAAGCCGGTCCGGTCGCACGGCGGTGTCTTCGATAGCCGTCACGGGCTTGGCGCTGCCTTTGCAGCCGGTCAACAACGCCAAACCTGCTTTCCGTAAGTCCCAAACAAGCTGCATCTGGGCCGGGTCAGTCAACAGTTTGGTGCGTAAGCCGAGCCGTTTCTGGGCCAAGCGGCTGAGCCGATCGACGACCTCGCCGTAAAACTCGACCATCAGGAACGCCTCGCAGGGCTGACGGTCCAGCTCCAGCAAATCACGCGCAGCTTGGAAAGCGCGTTGGCCGCGCGTTTGATCGAACACCGCCCGATCCACGTGTTCGATGGCCGCAGGCTTCAGCTCCAACAGCTCGACACTGGCGCGTAGTGCCTCGATAACCGAATCGAAGAAAACCAAGCCCAAACCCACTTGGCGCGGCAACGGTACCAGCCGCAGTTCAGCCGACACAATCACGGCCAGGGTCCCCTCGCTTCCGGCTATGATGTCGGCCAAGTTGCCCGGAGCCCGCAGCCACCGGTCCAGCCCGTATCCAGGCCAGCGTTTCTTCAAGCCCGGCGGCATCCGCGCCACGATCTGTTCGGCGTATTGCCGAACCAACTGGCTCACGAGCTCAGCTTCCCGCGCCAACCCTGGCCGATTGCGCCCTACGGTCTCGATCCGGCCATCGGCCAGCACCAGCTCGATCGCCTCGACATGGTCGGCAGTGGTGCCATACACCAGGGCTCGCGCGCCTGAGGAATTATTGGCAATCATGCCGCCCAAGGTGGCGCGTGCGCTGGTGGCCACGTCCGGGCCGAAGCATAAGCCATGCGGTTTCAGGAACCGGTTTAAGCTGTCCAGCACCACTCCGGCCCCCACCCGCACCGTGCGCCGGTCCAGATCCAAATCGCTGATCCAGCGGTTAAACCGCGCCAGGTCCAACACCAACCCTTGGCCCAGTGCACCGCCGGCTAGGCCGGTACCGGCACCTCGAGGAATGACCGGCACGCCCGATTCGGCTGCAGCCAGGATGACCGCGCGGGTTTGGATCGCGCCGCGTGGAAAGGCGACACCCAAGGGCTCGATTTGGTAAATGGACGCGTCGGTGGCATAAAGCTGCCGGGTCAGATTGTCGAAGCGCACTTCGCAATCCACACTCGCTAATGCCCGTTGCAATGCCGACACGTTCATGCCGCGGCGCCAACCTAGTTAACTTGCCAATCCAAGCTCAAACCGCAAACCGCCACGCTCAACTAACACCGACCAACCGCCAGGGGGTTTCCCAGGGCAGGCTCGAGCTGGGCTGGGGCGCGCCGTAGCCGTGGGCTTTAGCCCCCGGTTGCAGGACAGTCCAAATGCATCGCGCGTCGCGGAGCGACGGCTGAAATCGGTGAAGGATGCATTCAATCGTCGCTCTGCGACGCGCAGGGTTGGGGTGCACGCGAGCCCGTGGGTTAAAACCCACGGCTACCTTCAGGGCACCGCTCCGCGGTGCGGGCAGGCCGATGATCTGCCGAATCCAGCCACGGGCCTGATGAGTCCCGGGGTCCGCCGACTTCCATCGGCGGCTACCGGTTGGTCTGGCCTGCCGGCTGGAAGCTGGCGGCACGGCAGATCGAGAAACCTGCGCGACGCCTGGCACACGAAGCTGCAATTAACTGAGATACACGCAGCAGCAGCCTGCTAATCGCTCCTTTTTGCTTGGCGCGATGCGATCCGGAAGTAGCTTGGCGTGCATGGACCGCCGTTTGCTGGGAGCGTCATGGTTGTGGGGCCTTTGGGTGATGTGCGCCTTGCCCGAAGCGGCAGTGTGTGGGCCACGGCCCAATGTGTTAGTGATGATCACGGACGACCAGCGTTGGGATGCGCTGGGGTGCCTGGGCAACCCGATGCTCAAAACGCCGAACCTGGACCGGCTGGCCGCAGAAGGTGCGCGGTTTGCCAATGCGTTTGTGACCACCTCACTCTGCTCGCCCAGCCGCGCCTCGATGATGAGCGGGCTGTATGCGCATCGCCACGGGGTGTTAAACAACTTCACCGAATACCCAGATGCCTTGCCCAGTTACCCCAAGCGCCTGCGCGCTGCCGGGTATGAGACAGCTTACTTCGGCAAATGGCACATGGGCGAGACCAACGACGCGCCGCGGTCCGGGTTTGACTTTTGGATGAGCCACGCTGGTCAGGGCCGGTATTTCGACAACGAATGGAACATCAATGGCCGACGCGAGCTGATCAAAGGCTACTACACGACCATCGTCACCGAGCACGCGGTCCGGTGGCTCAAACGTCCGCGCCAGCGGCCGTTCCTGCTGGTGCTTGGGCATAAAGCCCCACATGGCGGCCCGATCGAGCCAGAGCCCAAATACGCACATGCGCTGGACCAAGTGCCGGTGCTCAAACCGGCTAACTTTGACGCGTGGCGCGACGGCAAACCCGCTTGGCTAGCACAGAGTTTCCCGACCTGGCATGGAGCCGGCGGCCCGCTCTACAACTACCACGATTACGATAAGTTCGTCCGCGCCTATTATGCCACGCTGTTGTCCGTGGACGACAGCGTCGGCCAGCTCTACGCGGCGCTCAAGGAAACCGGTCAACTGGACCAAACCGTCATCATTTTCACCTCAGACAACGGCTTTGCCCTGGGCGAGCACGGCCGCGTGGACAAACGCACCATGTACGAAGAAAGCATCCGGGTGCCGCTTTTGGTCCGCTACCCGCCCCTGATTCCGAAGCCAAAGGTCGTCCAGGAAATGGTGCTGAACTTGGACCTGGCACCCAGCATCTTGGACCTGTGCGGTGTGCCTGGGCTGCGCGGAATTGATGGGCGGTCTTGGAAACCGTTGCTGACGGGCCAGACCCGCGGCTGGCGCACAGCTTGGCTATATTTCTACAACTACGAGGCCGAGTTTCCTTACACGCCCAACATCCGGGGCGTGCGCACGACCGAATGGAAATACATCCGCTACCCGCACGGCGACGGTGGTCCGGATCGGCACCGGGCCGAACTGTACCACCTGGCGGCCGACCCGTTGGAGACGCGCAACCTCATCGATGACCCAGCCGCAGCGGCCAAACTAGCAGAACTGCAGCGTGAATTTGGCCGCCTGATGCGCCGACACAAAGCGGTGCCGGATCGCATGCCTCTGGACGGCGGGATCACCAACGTGCCTCCTCGGTTCTGACGCTGGCTAAACCCAGAGTCAACTCGAGCGTTACGGCATCCCGTCTTGCTCTGATACAGGCCGCGAGGGCCTGAGCGCAACGCGGCGCCTGCCCCCCAGCAAATCACGCTCCGAGCCGCTGCGCGCAATGCCAGCGAGGCCGACGAGGCTACCGCGCCATGTCGAAAAGCATCAGCCAACATCGTCCGGGTTGGTCAGCGCTGGCCTGCAGGCGCGCCCCGGCCCGTCGCAAATGTGCCGGTCAAAGGCTGGCGCTCAGGGCGAGTCGGGTTGTTCGAGCCGGCCTTGGCCTGAATTGAGGTTCGGCAACAGTGACGGCGCCAGCCCATGGAATCGCTGAGCCTGGATGACCGGCTCGGGCAAGCGCGCCCCGGTGGCAAAAGACACCGCAGCCCTTGCCCCTTGGATAAAGCCCGGAGCCTTGTGCACGTTCGGGTTTGGGCCAGTTTGGAAAAGAGCGGTCCCTTGGGGTTCGTCCAACTTCTATGCGCACGGCTAGACCGAGCCTCGGCTCAGGAGGCGTGGGCTTAGGTCGGTTGCGGCGCCGCAGCTTGGCTGACCCAGCCGAGGGCTTGTCTGAGCCAGCGCTTGACCGCAGCCAGGCCGCGCAACCAACCGACGTCTTGCACGCCGGTCAGCTCATACAGCCTGGCCAATTCTTCTTCGTGTCCACGGTAACGCGGCGGGAACCAAAGCGTGGTGCGGCTCGATGCGGCGTGGATCAACCGCAGCTCCGGAAACAGCAGACCCCGACCTACGACGTATTGGCCAGGCGGCAGGGTTTGGGTACGCTGGGGCAACACCAGCCACGGGCGGTAATCCAGTACCAGTTGACCCAATGGGTCGCGGCGCAGCCGGCCCAGAGTGCGGATTGGAGTTTGGCCCACCGGGCAGGCCAGGAACGCGCGGTTGCCTGTGGCCAGCGGCTTAAAGCGCCTGTGACGGAGCGTCACCAAGTCCATGGCAAACACCCAGCCGAGGATCATGAGCCGGAATGCCCAGCCAGCCAGGCACCAGCAGATCACAATCAACACCAGGGACAAAGCCGCACCGGCATACGGCGCCACGGTAGCGACTACCGCCAACCCAACCATCACGCTCAAGCGCGCCAACTTCAGCGCCGCATCCACCACGCCCCAGGGGCTAAGCAGAATAAGCACGTGCACCACATGCCCCACCAACCACACCACACCAAAGGCCACCAGCGCAGCCGGCACCACCAACCAATTCACCACTACGCTCGGGTCCCAGAGGGCCAAGTGGCCCTCGGCCAACCAAGCTGCCGGAGCGGTGTTAGGGGTGGATCTGAAGACGCTGGCTATCAACGGCACAAACAGGCCCGCTACAAGCAAGGCGCTGAGCTTGTTTTCCAGCATCTCCGCCACATCCAGCGGTTTCTTCAGCACCGGCGGCAGGCCGGTCCCCCACAGATCCTTCAGCGCCACCAAACCCACCAGCAGCAAGCCCGGAATCCAGAACCACGGTTGCGCATACCAAGGCAGATTAACCCGCTGCGCCGGTGCGCTATGCCAGTATTTCCACGCGCCTACTGCGCTGACTCCCAGCAACGGGGAAATGGCCACACCGGTGATGGTCGAAAGCGCCTGCGCTGCAGCCACCCCAGGTGGCTGCTGGCCTGGTGGATCAGCCGCCGGCAGCGCATCGGCCGCTGCCCCGGCCTGAATCGGCAACAGCCCCATTGCAACTCCGCTGACCCAGGCCACTGCTACCCAAGCCCAATGTTTGGTCATACGGCAGTAGGCTTGGCCAGGGCGCTTGCCCTGTAAAGACGCAAGTGCTTTGGGGCCGATGCCGAGCCGTACGCGCCGAGATGCGATTCTGGGAGCCAGCCCAAGGCCCACAGTTTGGAGCGACAACCTGCTGTTTTGATGGCAGACCAGCCGCCAGAAGCCCGCCCGCCTCGGTGAGCCGGGGATCCTCGGCAAGGGCCTTCCGGCAAAGCTCGACCGCGCGAGCTTTATCCTTTGCCTCGGACATGGCCCGGCTGAACAAATCGAGGGCCCGCGGAGAGGAGGCGCAGGCTTTGCCCAGGCGCTTCTCTTCCGCCGGGGAGGGGACGATGTCCAGGCGTCGGAGCACGTGCCGGACAACCTGGTCCCGAAGCTCAAACCAGTTGGTGGCAGTGGCGCTGAATCTCTCTTGGAACTTCCCCGACCTGGCGTCCACCACCCTGGCCTGGGCTGTCCAGACCGCTCCTGTGCGCACGAGAGTACCCGAGATCAGCCAGGACACCTGCAAGTTCGATCCGAGAATCCGGAGGCCGAGGCCGGCGTTGGTCCGGTTGGCTTCCTCGAGCAGGTGCTCGTCCCGCTTCTGCCTGTGCCACTCGCGCGCAACAGCCTCTTCCGGGACGACTCGGACCGCGGCAATCTCGAGGAGTTCGTCGGCCACCAGCCTGGTAAAGGTCGGCAGCCAATGCCGGTCCTCCGGCGCCAGCGGCGGCGGTTCGGCGGCCAGCCATCGCGCCACTGCAACCGTCGTGCGCGGCGGCGGGGCGTTGGTCTGCGCCGCCGCGGTGGCGTGAGCGGCAACCGCAAGGAAGATGCACGCCAGAGGCCAAAAACGCGGGCCTGTCAGCCGCTTCGCAGGCCGGGCTGCTTGGGTGGCGGGCCGTTTGCCCGCTGAACCAAACCGCAATCCAGATCGCGGCGGTCGGGACAGACGGCAGGTGCCACAAGCCGGGCGCGAAGGCGATGCCCAGCGCCACCAGCGGCGCCAGCATCAACCCGGCGAGCAGAATCACCCCCGCCCGCATCGGCTGGCGGGGCGCGCGGGGTTGGGAGACGCCCCGCAAGGTTGGGACGGGCAGGTTCATCTCAATCCTCCTCCGAAGCCCGGCTTTGCTGCTCCGCGACGAGCCGGAGCGCCAGTTGGCGGATGGCTCGCAAGTCCATCTTGCCACTGGCCAGGCGGGGTAATTGGTTTACGCGGAAGAACTGGTTCGGGCGCGGGAGCCAGAGGTTCGGCAGGCCGAGCTGCGGGAGCTGTTGCAGCACCTCCTGCAAGCGCTCCTCGGGAAGCGTGTGGAGAACGACCAAACGCTCGCCTTTCCTGGGATCGGGGACGCCGGTGACGGCGAAGGTGATTTCCGTGGCCCCGGCGGCTTCGTGCAGCTTTTCCTCAAGCTTGCCGTGCGGGACCATTTCACCGCCGATCTTGCTGAACCGGCTCAGGCGGTCGGTGATTTGCAGAAAGCCATCTTCATCCAGCGCCGCGATGTCGCCGGTCACATACCAGCCGTCACGCAAAACCTCGGCCGTCTTTTCCGGCTGGCCGAGGTAGCCGCGCATCACGTTGGGGCCGCGCACCAGCAACAGGCCCGCCTGACCCCGCGGCAGGGGCTGGCCGGTATCCGGCGACACGATTCGCACGCTCACCCCGGGCAACGGCCGGCCAATGCTGCCCTGACGGCTGCCCACCTGCCGAATGCCCGCCGCGCGGAAGTCGCGGGTGTTGCCGGCGACCACCGGCGAGCACTCGGTGCAGCCGTAGCCCTCCACCGGCCGGATGCCAAACTTCTCCTCGAACGCCCTGGCCAGCCGCTCGGGCAGCTTCTCCGCGCCCACCATCACCAACTGCAGGCTGCCGAAATCCGCCGCGTCGCAACTGCGCAGGTAGATTTGGAGGAACGTGGGTGTGGCCATGAGGTAGGTGGCGCGGTGGCGCCGGACCAGCTCGCCAATCGGTTTGGCGTCGAGCGGATTGGGGTGATAAGCGACCCCCACGCCGAGCAGCGCCGGGGCGATGAGCGTGGCCGTGAAGCCAAACGAGTGAAAGAATGGCAGGATGCCCACAAACCGATCCTGCGGGCCGAGGTCGAACATCTGTCCCAACTGCTCGACGTTGGAGGCGATGTTGTAGTGGGTGAGCATAACGCCCTTGGGCTCGCCGGTGCTGCCGCTGGAAAAGATCACCGTCGCCAAGTCGTCGAGTGTGCCGCGCTGCTCGCGGCCGGCGGCCTTTTCCAACAGGCCCACCGGCGCGAGCCACGCCAGCGCGAGCGCGAGGAGTTTTTCCCCCAGCCGGGGCCGGGCGGCGGCTTCTTCCAGCAGGAGCGCGCGGCAGGGGATCGTCACCTTCACGCGGTCAAGGAAGGCTTGCGAGGTCAGGACGGTTTGCAGCTTGCACTGGCGCACGCAGGAGGCCAGCGCTTCCTCGGCGAGGGTGTAGTTGAGGTTGACCGGCACCTTGCCCAGCAGCAAGGCGGCGAAGTTGACCAGCGCCCCGGCGACCGACGGTGGCAGGAGGATGCCGACCATTTCCTGCCCGGCCCAAGACCGGCGAAGGCGGCGCGCGAGGAAGATCATCTTCGTCAGCGCGCCGCCGAAGCTCAGGCGCGGCACGCGGGCGTCGGCCCAGGCCAGACGCCGCGGACACCGGCGCGCGCGCTGCACGAAAGCGCGATGCAGCGGCTTCATCGTGGCCCGGCGGTGCCGCCAGGCGTCGGTGTTCAGCTCCTGGATGACCGTACGGACCTCGAAGGCGGTGGCCGTTGGTGGCAGCGCCTTGCCAAAACTGACGGTCACCGGATAGGGCAGGCGCCGCGGCACTTTCCAGAAGAAACGCCCTGACTGATAGCTGAAGACGCTGCCCCATACGCCGTCCAGGCAGACCGGGATGATGGGGGCGTCCAGCCCTTCCATGATCCGCTCCAATTCGCGTCGAAAAGGCAGCATCACCCCGATCCGGGAAATGGTTTTCTCGGCGAAAAGGCCCACCACGTCCCCGGCGGCGATGGCTTCGTGGGCCTGGCGCAGCGCGCGCACGAGCTCGCGCGGCTCCGAATCGGGCGGCAGGGGAATGACGCGCAGCCGGCGCAGCCAGGGCTTCAGCCACCAGACTGCGCAGATGTCCTGGGGCAGCACGAACCGGACGAAGCGCTGGGTGCTGCTCAGGATGAGCAGCAGGTCCACGAAGGAAAGGTGGTTGCTGACCAGCAGCGCGCCGCCCTGGGCGGGGACGTTGTCCGGGCGGAGCACGGTCACGCGGTAGAACGCGCGGGTGAGAAACCACAGAAAGATCCGCAGCAGCACCGGTTTCATAATCAAGCAGGCCGTTCCGGGGTGAGCGCCTCGGCGGGCACCTGCCACCGGGCGGCTTCAATCTCGGCGATCAACTCGTGGCGCAGCGCCAGCAGCCGCCGGGCGGCCCACGGCGCACGCAATAGCACCCACGTGCACCGCAAACTGGCTATGAACCGGCGCGCTTGGCGAAAATAGTGATGCGCGCCCAGGCTGGCCACCGGCAGCGACAGCCCATACCAGAGGCTGGCAGGCCAGCCGAACAGCGCATGAAAAACCGCGATGCACGCTCCGTAAAACGCGCTGAAGCTCACCAGGCCCGCGAGGATGCCGGTGGTGGAAACGTGGGTCTTGTTGACCGAAAGCTGGGCAAACCGTTCGATCGCCCGGTCAATCACCCGGATGGGCAGCCAACGATGCAGCCAACCAAACGCCGCGACCGGGAACAGCCCGACGCCCAAGAGCGCCCAGCCGAGACTCCTCCAGAGGAGGCGCGTTCTTTGCGGGAAATGGGCCAGGTCCTCGTCGGCCAGATGCAGGCGTTGCAGCCAGTGTTCGTAGAGATCGAGCTTTCTGGCGAAGGCCACGACGCGTTCCGGCTGATGTTCACAGATGAAGTCCACCGCGCGCCCGATGGCCTGCGTGAGCATCAACTCGCCGACCTGGGGCGGGACCGGTTCGTGGATGACCCGGTTGCCCACGCGCAGCCGGTCAAGGTAAAGGCCTTTGACCGCTTCCACCAGACGGGCGCGTTCCAGCTTGGGCAGGTGGAGGATCAGCGCCTCGATCCGCCGCTCAATCTCGCCGGTCAGCCGCTGAATGCAGTCCCGCTTCTGTTCGGGATAGCCGGCCAGGTGCTCCGCGACCTGGATCGGCTCGCCGAAGTGGACCAGCACGTCACTGCGGTAGCGCTCCTTGGCCGAGAACGTCAGGCCCACCGGCACGATCAGCAAACCCAGTTGGCCGCCGTGGCGATGCTCCAGTTCCAAAGCCATCCGGGCCGCGCCGGTCTTGACCGTTTTGAGCTGCGGGTCGTCGTGGGTGATGCCCTCGGGGAAAATGCCGATGGCCTCGCCCTGTTCCAGCACGCGGAAGCAGGCCTCGAACGTCTCCAGCACCGTGCGCATGGCGCGGGGATCGTCTTTGAGGCGGTTCACCGGAATGACGCCGCAGCGGGTCAGCAGCCACCGCACCGGCGGCCACCGGAAGAGTTGGACGGTGGCGACGAAGTTGACCTTGCGCGGCACCGAGGCGCCGATGACAAACGCGTCCGTAATCGAATTGGGATGGTTGGACGTGAAGAGCACCGGCCCGGCGCGAGGGACGCGTTCCCGATGAAAGCGCTCAATTCGCGCGAAATAGAACCCCATGGCCGCCCCCAACAGCCAGCGGCCGAGCCGATAGGGCATGGACACTGATGCGCTCACAACGCTGTATCGCATACTCGGCGTGCCTGCGCTGCTGGTCAATGCCGTTTCCTAGAGCCGTTCATTCAGGCGGCGCATGAACTGCGGCGGCTTGACGGGCTGCCGGGAAGGCGTATAGTGAAATCGAAACCGAAATCTCAGCCAGTGTGTGTTATGAAAACGGCTTGTTTAGTGTCTTTGCGCAGTTCGATCTGGCAGGGGGCGACCAAGTTGGGAGCGTTCTTGGTGATGTGCGGTTGGCTCAGCATTGGGCTGGCGTGCAAGGGGGCGCTGATTGCCTACTGGAATTTCGACGAGGGCAGCGGCACCGTCGCGCACGATATCTCGGGGGTGGCGACGCCTCACGATGGCACGCTGGCCGCAGGCGGCACGGGCTCGCCGCCAGCCTGGATTCCCGGTCGGTTCGGCACGGCATTGGATTTTAACCGGGTGGATAACAACAACGGATCGCGTGTGATCGTGCCGTTCCAGGCGGATTTGCGGCTCAACGATGCTTTTACGATCAGTTTCTGGTATCGGCCCGGTCCCAATGTGGGCACGTATCCTGGCCTGATGCGGATTGGGTCGCAGAGCGCGACTACAGGCACCAACATTGGCTGGGGCTTCTTCCGTTCCGGCAGCGGGAACAACGTGGTGTTCAAGCGCGGCAATGCGCAGCCGAACATGTTTCCTGCCCGATTGCAGAATGGGGTATGGTATCACTTTGTGCTGCGGCACGACGGGGGCAGCGGCAACACAGCCTACCTATTTGGCATTAGCACCAACACCCAAACCCAGACGTGGCTGGACGCCACCACTACGAGCATCTTCGAGTTTGGGCGGATGGACCAGTTTGACGATGGGGATTTGGACGACGTGGCGTTTTGGAATGAGGCGCTGCCGCATGAACGGATTCTGATGATCGACACGGTCCCGACTCAACTGGGGTTGGACTATAGCCTAGCTGAAGTGCGGGCGTTGTGGTCCATCTTTGATGCTGGCCCGGGCTCCGTGGGCACGGTCAAGGGCATTACTTGGGAATACACCGCCACATTGCCGGGCTCGACCACGCCGGGTGAGGCGTATTTGAGCGGGACCAAATGGTATGTGGTTTTCACGCCGACAGCTGGCTTGATGGCCAACGCGATCCTACTGGGGGACGTTTACCCTGGCGGCGAGGGGACGCCCGGGACCTTGCTGTGGACAGGGACGCCGCAGATCGAGCCTAGCGCGCGCTTCCACTTCGACTTGGCGGGTTCGACGACCATTGGCGGCGGGGTCAACGACCTTGTCGAGATTCTGGGCGACCTGAACGTTGTCGGGAACCGGATCATCGTCAATCCGCTGGAGCCGCTGGCCACCGGCACGTATCGGCTGTTCAATTACTCAGGTGCCCGGAGCGGCTCGTTTAACCCAGAAATCACCCACAACTCGCGGTATAACCTTAGCTTGGATGAATCGGTGCCCGGCCAGGTCAACCTCCAGGTCAGCGGCACCAACGCGGCCCTTCGGTGGAATTCCACCACCAGCGGCGCATGGGACCTCAGCGCATCCAACTGGTTCAATCTCGGGACTGAATTAGCTGACCGGTTTTGGCAGGGCGATACGGTCCGGTTCGACGATTCGGGACTGTACCAGACCAACATCAGTTTGGCGCTGCGGGTTTATCCCAGTGCTGTGACGGTCCAGTCTGATACGCTGGATTACACCCTCAGCGGCGCTGGCCTTGGCGGTGCAGGTTTGGGAATCGTCAAGGACGGCGCCAGCACGCTGACCTTCAGCGGCCCGAACAATTTTGTGGGGCCGGTTTACCTGAACGGTGGCCGGTTAAAGTTGGGCCACGCAGCCGCCCTGGGTGCAACCAATGGGCCGACTGTGATTGCTTCGGGTGCCACGCTGGACTTAGCGGGCTTTGTGCCGGGGACCGAGCCGGTGGTGATGGAGGGAGCCGGTCTCAACGCCACGGGAGCGGTGATTAACACCGGAGCTGCCCTGGTCAATACCGGCTTGCGCGGCCGGGTGACGTTGCGGGGTGATACGGCTTTGGGCGGGCTGAACCGCTGGGACATCTATGGCGGTGGCTTGGCTGGCAACGGTTATAAACTCACCAAGCTCGGTCCGCCCGAGATTGCCTTGAGCCACCTGGGCGATACTGGCTTGGGCGAGATCGAGGTGCAGGCAGGCCAACTGACCATCTTGGGCTCGACGCTGATGGGTGATCCGGCCAAGCCGGTGATCGTTCGCTCGAATGCGACTTTGGCGCATTGGGCCTGCGGCACCAACGTGCACAACAAGCCGGTCCGGTTGGAGTGGGCGCGGCTGCTCAACAACACCACCGGCGGCACCGACGTAGCCACCAACGTGGCGGCGGTGACCTTGACGGGCACCAACCGATTCGAGGGCGTCTCCAGCCTGGCGCTTCTGGGATCAGTCAGTGGAGATGGCGCCGTGCTCAAGACGGGAACCGGTACGCTCTACCTGGGTGCAACCAACACTTACACCGGGCCAACCATTATCAGTACTGGTAGGGTTGCGCTGGTAGGCGAAGGCACCATAGCCAGCAGCCCGTTGATCCAGATTGGGTCGGGCGCGCGCCTCAGCGTAACCAACCGAGCCGATGGCACACTCACCCTGGCTAGTGGGCAAATCCTCAGTGGTGCAGGAACCTTGGATGGGAACTTGACTGCTGGCTGGGGCAGTCAGGTTGCACCTGGTCTGAGCACCGGCACGTTGAGTGTCACCGGAGATTTGAACCTGCCGGGCGGCGCCACCTTGGCGTATGAGCTGGGTAGCGCAACCACGGAAGGGGCTGGGGTGAATGATTTGATCTCGGTGGGCGGCGGGTTGAATCTGGCTGGCGTAAACACGGTCAAGGTTTTGCCCGTAGCCACGCTGGACCTGGTGAACCCTTACACGTTGATCAGCTACGCGGGCGCGCTATCTGGCGGCGCCGAAAACCTGGCGGTTACCAGCGACAGTCGCATGAGCTTTGCGGTCGATACCACCTCGACACCCGGCAAGGTGAACTTGACGGTCACGGGCGGTGGACCCGAACGGCTGGAATGGGTGGGCGGCGAACCCGGAGCAGAACGGTTGTGGGACGTGAAAACCACGCCCAACTGGCTGGCGACTGTGCCGGAGGTCTTCTATGCAGGTGACCAAGTTGTGTTCAACGATTTTGCCACCGAATTCACGGTCGAGTTGGTGGGCGAGTTGTATCCGGCCCATACCAGTGTTGAGGCGGACCAGAATGATTATGTGTTTACTGGGTCAGGCCGAATCCGTGGAGGCGGTTTGACCAAGAGTCTGGGCGGGAAGCTGATCCTGGCCAATACGGGTCTGAACGATTATCCCGGGCCAACCGTCATCCACGGGGGCACGTTGCAAGTGGGTGTGGGCGGCACCGAAGGCAGCTTGGGGCCGAACATCATCACCAACAACGGAACGCTGCTGTTGGACCGCAGCGACAACCTCACCTTCCTTAACACCATGGTCGGGACCGGCACGCTGCAAAAGCGAGGCACCAACGAGCTGCGCTTGGGGGCCTCGATGGCCAATTTCGCCGGCGCCATCGTGATTGAGAACGGCCTGCTGCGGCCCACCACCACGAATGCCTTGGGCACCAGCGCAGGCGGCACGTTCATTCGGAGCGGTGCTACCTTGGATGTGAACGGGCTGGTGTTGCATGATGAACCCATCACAGTGGAGGGCGCCGGGATGGACGGAGCTGGAGCCATCATCAACCTCGGGGCGGGCCAGAACAACGCGTTGCGTTACGTGACGTTGAGCGGTGATACCACCGTGGGCGGCACTGGCCGGTTCGATATCCGTAACCCCGGGGCGGGCGCGTCACTGACGGCCAACGGTTTCACGCTGACGAAGCTTGGGGCCAACCAATTCTCGTTGGTGAGCTTGGGTGATACTGGGTTGGGCGACGTGCAGGTGCGGCAAGGCACCTTGTCGGTGGAGGGAACCACCGGCCTGGGCTTGCCTTCGGGCACCGTCAGTGTCGAGGCGGGTGCCACGCTGATGTTCTGGGGTAGCACACCCGTGCACGACAAGAAGCTGGCTCTGAACGGCGGCGCGCGCCTGTTCAAGGATAACGGCACCGCCACCATCGTGGGCACCATATCCCTGAGCGGCTCGAATGCAATCGAATCAGCTAGCAATGCGGGCACTGACTTGACGTTGGGCGGAGTGATCAGTGGTTCGGGCCTCCTGCATAAGCTGGGCGCTGGCAACCTGTTCCTGACCGCTGATAACACCTACACCGGCGGCACTCTCATCAGTGCCGGGGCACTGTTCTTGGGCAACGGCGGCTCAGCCGGCTCGGTGCTGGGGCCCATTACCGACAATGGCATTCTGGTGGTGTATCGGTCTGATCCGGTGACCCTGGCCAACGCGGTCAGCGGGTTAGGGAGCCTGAACGTCCGGACCCCGGTTGGCCTGACGATCGGTAGCGCGGCGGCGATCGACCTGGCGGGCAACCTGAACGTGGGTCAAGACAGCTATGGCCGACTGGTGCTGTTGCCTGGCGCCAACGTCCGAGTTGGCTCGTTGTATGTGGGTAACCCAGGGAACATTGCTGGCGATGTGATCCAACTGGGGGGCGATGTGGTGGTGACCAATCAGATGCGCGTGGGCCACTGGCCCAACGAGGTCAGCGGCTACCTGGTGGGTGGCGGCACGCTGACTCTCACGGCCACCCCAGCCGGTGTGGTGAACCAAAGTGGGGTAGCGGAGCAGGCGGGCATCCTGTATCTGGGCATCGACGGGATTGGGGTGTTCACTCAGACCGGCGGTGTGGCCAGTGTGCATGGTGTGGTGCTGGACGCTCGGGGTGACACCGCCGCCATCAACGGCACCAACGAAACCTTCAACTTGGAAGGTGGCCGGTTCATCGTCGGGCCCAGCGGGTTCAAGGTCGGTAGCCTGGACGCGAACAGGACCTATACCATCAATCTGGGCGGAGGCACCCTCAGCTCGTCAGCCAATTGGACCAGCGTGGTGAACATGACACTCACCGGCATTAACGGCGAGACGATCTTCGAGCTGGCTGGCACCGTCCGGCTCAGCGGCGTGTTATCTGGGCCTGGCGGCCTGGTGAAGGAAGGCCCAGGCACGCTGATCCTGACCGGCACCAACACCTACAGTGGCGGCACTTGGATCAACGACGGCACACTGTCGGGCAACGGTGTCATTGCCGGGCCGGTGGAGGTGACTGCGGGTGGCACGCTTGCTCCGGGGCTGTCGATCGGCACCTTGACCATCAACAACACGCTGCTGTTGCAGGGCACGGTGCTGATGGAAGTTAACAAGACCGGCGGAGCGCTTAGCGCTGACTTGGTGGCCGGCGTCACGACCCTCAGTTACGGCGGCACGCTTACGGTAGTAGCGACCGGCGAGCCCTTGGCTGTTGGGGACACAATCAAGCTCTTCGACGCGGCGGCCTACGAAGGCGCCTTTGATGTGTTGAATCTACCGACGCTACCGCCGGGACTATTCTGGGATGCTAGCCGGCTTGGGGTGGATGGCTCCCTGCAGGTGGTGAGCCGGCCGGCGTTCAGCCCGGTAAGCCTAGTGGACGGGAATCTGGTGGTATCGGGCTTTGGCGGAACGCCTGGAGGCAGTTGGCGATTGTTGGCTTCGGACGATGTGACAGCGCCGTTGTCAACCTGGGTGCAGGTTGCCGCCGGCAGGTTCAATGACAGTGGCGCCTTCACCACGAGTATCCCGATCGATCCTGATGCGCGGGCACGGTTCTTCGTCATCGTTGTGCCGTAACAGGCGGGCGCTGGGCTGGCCCCGAATCGCGATTCTCTGGCGCCCATGCTAACGCACCGTGGCCCAAGGGCACATGTGCAGGAGGAGACTTGAAGGCGTGGGGACGCCAGCGGGGTTCTCATGCACGCTAGCCGCGTCCAAGACGGCTAGGGGCTACGCGGCAGAAGGCAGGCCAGCTTGGCCGGCGGCGGGCCTGGTCCAAACGCTTGCGGCATGGCTGCTGGCGGCGTTGTTGAGCTCCGCTGCGCCCGGTTCAGCCGCCGTCATCTTCACCAATGGATCGGCTTGGAAGTTTGTGTTGGGCACAGCCGAAGCCTCCTCGCCTGTTGAAGCTTGGCGGGCTGTGGAATTCGATGACTCGGGCTGGTCCAATGGCTTGGCGCCGATTGGGTATGGCGAACCGGAAATTGTCACTGCCCTACCCAGCAGCGCCATTGCTGGCTATACCAGCCTGTATTTACGCAAGACCTTCCTGCTGCAGGACACTAGCTTAATCGACGAGCTAGAGCTGACGTTGTGGGTTGATGACGGGGCGGTGGTGTGGCTGAACGGGATTGAGCTGGGGCGGACCAATGTGCCTGCCGGCCAGCTCCCCTTCAACGCCGTGGCCTCAGCCGCCCCCAGCCAGTTTTATCCCTACACCATTCTGGTGCAGACCGGTGGCTTGCCTGCCTTGGCGAGCGCGTTGCGGCCCGGGACAAACGTGCTGGCGGTGCATTTGTTCAATAGCAGCCTCAGCAGTAGCGACCTTTTCCTGGATGGGATGCTGAGTGTGTATCAGGCTGACCAAACGCCGCCAACCATCGTCAGCGTCCAACCGCCACCTGGTAGCAGGCTCACTGCGTTGACGGAGATCACGGTCTGGTTTAGCGAACCGGTCAGTGGCGTCAATGCCACCGACCTGCGGATCAACGGCGCAGCAGCCACCGAGGTGATCCAAGACGGGCAAGCGTACCGGTTTCTGTTCGGCCAACCGGCCAGCGGCCTGGTGGAGGTGGGTTGGGCGGCGGACCACGGTATTCAGGACTTGGCCCGGCACCCCAACCGCTTTGACGCGAACGCGCCGGGCCATACCTGGACTTACGATCTGGTCGATACGCTGCCCCCCAGCATTGTCAGCGTGACGCCTGTGCCCGGCAGCGCAGTGTCGGAGCTGACGCACATCGAGGTGGTGTTCAGCGAGGCTGTGGTTGGGGTGGACGCAGCCGATCTGCTGGTCCAAGGGCAGCCAGCAACGAACCGGGTGGCCTTATCGCCTCAGCGTTACCGATTCGAGTTTGTTCCGGCACCGGTCGGAACCGTTTTGGTAAGCTGGCGGGCTGATCCTGGGATCACGGACCTGGCAACGCCACCGAACCTGTTTGTGGCCGGGGGAACGTGGACCTACACGGTGAACCCCTCGGGCCTGACCCGCACGCTGGTCATCAGCGAGTTTATGGCCAGTAACACGCGGACCTTGGCAGACGAAGACGGCGATTACGAGGACTGGATCGAGATCCACAACTACGGCGCTTCCCAGGTGAACCTGCTGGGCTGGTCGCTGACCGACAATGCCAGCGCACTGAGCAAGTGGCTGTTCCCGGCCACCAACCTCGATGCTGGCGGATACTTGGTGGTGTTTGCTTCAGGTAAAGACCGGCGCACGCCAGGCCGGCCCCTCCACACCAACTTCCGGCTCAGCAGTAGCGGGGAGTATCTGGCTTTGGTGTTTCAGGGCACTGAGATTGTCAGCCAATTTGCCCCGGTGTTCCCCCTGCAAGTGCCGGATGTGTCTTACGGGCTGCAGCAGCAGGCCGCCACCACGGTTTGGATCGCCACGAACGCGCTGGTCCGCGTCTTTATCCCAACCAACAACGCACTGGGATTGGATTGGACGGCGCCGGGCTTCAATGAGGCCGATTGGCGGCTGGCAACCAACGGTGTCGGGTTCGATCTGCCTCCAGGCCAGCCCGGAGAACCGTCGCTGGGGCCGCTGATCACCACGGACTTGGCTGAGCTGATGGCCGGCCGAACCGCCTCGGCTTACGTGCGCATCGGCTTTAGCGTGAATGACCCAAGCCAGGTCAGCGCCCTGACGTTGTCCGCGCGCTATGATGATGGGTTTGTGGCCTACTTGAACGGCGCACCAGTGGTGAGCCGGAACGCGCCGGTCAGTGGCACTGTGGCTGACTCGGTGGTGGAGTTTTCTGGCGTGCAAGGCCAGCACAACTGGTTCTACGGTTACTACAATCAAACCACCGATAGCACGCCGGGCTACCAACCTAGTGACTTTGTTCCATTCCCGCAGGGCGAAGGCGCCCATAGCCCGAGCAATTTCTGGACAGGCACCCTGTGGGATTGGTTTGCGGGTAACCCGCCTTGGACCGAGCTCAATGCCACTGGCGGGCATCCCAACGGCTCCAACAATAGCCAGGTGCACTGGGCGATTCGCCGTTGGGTGTGTGAACTGGACGGTGAGCTGCGGCTTACATTGCGGCACGCTAAGGCCAACACGTCCTGCGGCAACGGCACCACCGCTCGGGTCTTGCACAACGGCACCCCGGTGTTCACTCACACAGTGGCGGGCAACGACGGGGTCGGGATCACCGCTGTGCTGCAGATTACCCAGGCCCATGCGGGCGACGTGCTGGATTTTGCCATCGATCCGTTGGGGACCGACGGTGCGCAGGGTGACAGTTGCGACGGCACGATTCTGACGGTCACCATCGAGTATGTGGCTCCGGACTTGGGCTACGATTCGACCGCCACCCGGGCGCGCAGCAACGCACTGGCTCAACAGTTCGAGCTCATCGACCTGACCCATGCAAGACGGTGGTTGGTAGCGGGCGACAATGTGTTGGCAGTTCATGGGCTGAATGTGGGGGCTAGCGACCCGGACTTTCTCCTGCAGGTCAGCTTGACCGGGACGGTGCCGTTGCCGTTGGCCGCGGGTAGTCCGCGGTACTTTCCTTGGCCCACGCCGGGTGGCCCCAACAGCACTGGCACAACCAACCTTGGCCCCATCATCACTGACGTGCAGCATTATCCGGTGCAACCGGCCGAGCAGGAGCCGATCGTGGTGACCGCTCGCCTGCGACCGGCTCTGGCGCCCTTGGCCTCCAATGCGTTGATCTATCGGGTCATGTTCGGTCCGGAGCAAGCGGTGCCGATGGCTGACGATGGTGCGCATGGGGATGGCGCCAGCGGCGATGGGCTGTTCGGAGCCGTCATCCCAGCCGGCGTGGCCACCAAAAATCAGATGATCCGGTGGTACATCTGGGCTCAGGACGATCAGGGCCGGGCTTCACGTTGGCCGGTGTATTCCGATCCGCTCAAAACCCCGCAGTATCTGGGGACCGTGGTCCGCGACGACAGCCTCACTAATCCGTTGCCCGTGTTGCATTGGTTTGCCCAAAACCCTGCGGCTGCAGCCACCGATGCCGGCACCCGCGTATCGTTTTTCTTCTTGGGCCGATTCTACGACAATGTCCTCATGAACATCCACGGCCAATCCAGCCGTGGCTTCCCCAAGAAGAGTTACGACATCGAATTTAACCCCGGCTACAAGTTCGTTTACCGCGAAGGCTGTGCGCCGGTGAGTGATGTGAACTGGATGACTACTTACCCCGACAAGGCGCACATGCGGAACATCCTGGCCTACGAGGCATTCGCCGCCGTGGGTAGCCCGCACCACTGGGTCGAGCCGGTGCGGGTGCACTTGAACGGAGTCTTCTACGGCACAGCGCACCTGATGGAGAACGGCGACGAGGAATACATCGAACGGCTGGGAGGCAACCCGGCCAACCCACTCTACAAAATGTACAACACCTTCACGGCCTGGCCGACTCACGCCACCTTGGGGGCCCAGGCAGTCGAAAAGAAATCGCGCAAATGGGAGGGCAACGCCGATCTGCTCGAACTGCTCAGTGGCGTTTTGCTGTCTGGTGAAGCCCGGCGCACCTTCCTCTACGACAATCTGGACCTGCCGCAAATTCTCAACACGATGGCCCTCCGGGCCTTGATTGGCGACCAGGACTGCTGTCACAAGAACTACTATCTCTACCGCGATACCTTGGGCGACGGCGAATGGGAACTGTGGCCCTGGGATGTGGACCTGTCGTTTGGTCGGCGTTGGATCAGCGGCCTGACGTATTGGGACGACCAAATGATCATCGATACCCGCATGCCGGTGGGTGAAAACAACGGGCTGCTGGCCGCCCTATACAGCACCCCTGAAATCCGGCAGATGTACTGGCGCCGTCAACGCACCCTCTTGGACGAACTGCTCCAGCCCACCAATACACCCCCACACCAGCTCAGGCTGGAACGGCGGATTGACCAGCTGGCCGCGTTACTGCGAGCAGACGCAGCCGAAGACTTGGCCAAATGGGGCACTTGGTGTTGCGGCTCCATGGGCCCCTACACCCAGGCCACCATCCCGATCCCCACCAACTACCAAACCCTCGATCAGGCAGCCGACCTGATCAAGTTTGGCTATCTACCCGCTCGGCGTGCTTACCTGTATAACACCCGAACCGTCGGGGCCGGCGGCGAAATCCCCGACGCGCAGCCGCCCGACGCGAGAGTTTTACTGGCCGGAGTCGAGGCTAACCCACCCAGTGGCAATCAAGCCGAGGAATACTTGGTTTTGACCAATGCCAACCCCTATGCCGTGGACGTGTCGGGTTGGCAGCTCCAAGGCGCACTCGAGTTCACGTTCAAACCAGGCACGGTGATTCCTGCGGGCGGGCTGCTGTTTGTGTCGCCGGACTTGCGGGCATTCCGCGCGCGCAGCAGCGGGCCGCGGGCTGGCCTGAGCCTCTTTGTGGTGGGCCCTTATCGCGGGCGGTTGTCGGCGCGCGGCGAGACAATCCGGCTGGTGAATGCCCGAGGTTATCTGGTGGACGCGTGGCAATACCCAGCTAACCCCAGCCCAGCCCAGCAGTTTCTCCGGATCACCGAAATCATGTATCACCCTGCGCCTTGGCCGGGTGAGACCAACAGCCCGGAAGAGGCTGAGTTTATTGAGCTGCGAAACATCGGGTCTGAACCTCTGGACCTGACCGGCGTGCGGTTCGATCAGGGCATCGAGTTCGACTTTTCAACTAGCTCGGTCAGTCGGCTGGCTCCAGGGGCTGCCGTGGTGGTGGTCAAGAATGTCGAAGTGTTTGCGGCCCGGTACCCGAGTGTGCCAGCAGATCGGATTGTCGGCTCGTACACCGGCGCGTTGGAGAACCGGGGCGAACGCATCCGGCTGTTGGATGCTTCGGGCGAAGAGATCTTGGACTTCAAATACGACAACAGTTGGTACCCGATCACTGACGGCCACGGGTTTTCGCTGGTAGCGGTGGACCTGTGGGCCGAACCCGATGCCTGGGGCCGCAAGCAGCAATGGCGGCCATCCGGCACATGGGGTGGCGGCCCAGCCCAGCCCGATACACCCGGCGCAGTCGGTTTTCCGGTGCTCATCACCGAAGCGTTGACTCGCAGCGATGTGCCGCCGCTGACCGACACCATCGAGTTGCACAACCCGACTACCAGCCCAGTGGACATTGGTGGCTGGTTCTTAACCGACGATTTCAATAACCCGCGCAAATTCCGCATCCCAGATGGGACCATCCTACCGCCCGGCGGTTATCTGACCTTCGATGAAAACGACTTCAACCCAGCCGGCGAAGGTTTTGCGTTGGGTGCCGACGGCGATGAAGTGTACCTGTTCAGCGCCGATCCAGCCGGGAACCTGACCGGCTATGTGCATGGCTGGAAGTTCGGTGCGGCTGAGAGCGGGGTGAGCTTCGGTCGCCTGGTCACCAGTGATGGCTTGGAGCATGTTGTGCCGCAAATCGCGCCCTCGCTCGGCTGGCCCAACCTCGGCCCTAAACTGGGGCCGCTGGTGATCACGGAGATCATGTACCACCCGCCCGACCGTTGGGTGCAAGTGGGGTTAAACCTGCCCCAGCTTACCGACAATACAGCCGACGAGTTCATCGAGATCTACAACGCTTCCGATGCCCCTGTGCCGTTAGCTGATCACGGTGCATCCTGGCGCTTGGCAGGCGGGGTAAGCTTCCAATTCCCGCTGGAGATGACGTTGGAGCCTCACGCAACGGTCTTGGTTGTGAATTTTGCCCCCACCAACGCCAGCGCACTGGCTGGCTTCCGCGCCCTGTATGGCGTGCCGGCCAGCGTGCCGATTGTGGGGCCTTACCAAGGCAAGTTGAACAATCACGCCGATACCGTCCGTCTGGAAAAGCCCACCTGGATTGCTCAGACCAATCTAGCCTACGTGACAGCAGATCAAGTGGCCTACTGCGACCAAGCGCCCTGGCCAGCAGCAGCCGATGGCTTTGGTTACTCACTTCAACGCTGCGCGGCCGCCAGCTTTGGCAACGAACCGACCAATTGGGTGGCTGGTTGGCCTACCGCTGGCGCTACGCTCACCAACGCCACCATGGCACCCACTTTCCGAATCCAGCCTCTCAGTGCGCGAGTCGGTGCGGGCAGTTCGTTGAGCCTCGGTGCCGCTGCCACCGGCGGTGAGCCCCTGGCATACCAATGGTTGTTCAACGGCACACCCATTCCCGGAGCAACCAACCCGGCGCTGCAGATCGGTTCAGCGGCACTGGAGCACGATGGTATCTACCGGTTGTTGGTCTGGAACTCGGTGGGCGCAGCCCTCAGTGAGCCGGCCACTGTCACGGTGCTCACTCCGCCAAGTCTGATCGAGACGCCCACCAACATCTTGGTGCGCGTGCGGCCAGACCCGCAGGCTGCGCCCCAAACCAACGTCACGTTCCGCGTCAAAGCCCTCAGTCGCCAGCCGTTGACATACCAATGGCAGTTCAACGGCGTTGACGTTCCCGGCGCCACAGGACCCGAGCTTACCATCACCAATGTCACCACCAATCACCTCGGCTACGTCACAGTCCAGGTCAGTGACGGGGTCACCACACTGCAGACAGCGCCAGCCTGGCTGTATCCGCTGGTGAGCATTCAGGCCGTGTTCGGGCCTACGTCGCTGCAAGTGCCTGTGGGTGCTGAGGTCACCTTGAGTGCCGAGTTTACGGGTTGGCCGCCTCCTTACACGGTCGAATGGCAACTGGGCGCCCAAACGCAAGTCACCAACATCCAAAATCACACCCAGACCTTCCACAGGTTCCTCGCGCCAACGGTCATCGCCACTCAAAGTTGGCGGGTCATCGTGCGGAACTTGGCCAACCCAGGTGGTCGGAACCTAGGCATCGCCCGGGTGGTCACTGTGCCGGACAGCGACGCCGACGGTTTACCCGACATGTGGGAATTGACCTATGGTTTGAACCCTGCTGATCCGGCTGATCGCTCCTTGGACTTGGACCTCGACGGCATGTCCAACTGGCAGGAATACGCTGCCGGAACCGACCCCACCAACACCGCCAGTGCACTCCGGCTGAGCCTGGCGTTGGATCGTGAGCTGATCCTGCAATTCCTCGCCCAGTCCAATCGCACTTATACGGTCCAGTGCAGTACCGACCTGCGGTTTGATCAATGGACACGTTGGGCGGATGTGGTGGCCAGCCCAACCCAGCGGGTCGTAAGGTTCACCTGCCCATTACCCGATGCCCCGCGGTTTTTCCGGCTGGTCCTGCCCCGTCAACCGTAGCCCAACGGCTTGGTTACCCGCGCGTGAGGCGCCCTGCGCCGTTGGCGCGCCGGCCTTCAGGTGTTCACGGGTCGGATGCCAGCCATACTTTCCGAATGGCACGGTTGGCTGCCCTTACAAATCAAGACGCTACCAAGGCGAACCGGCTTGGTGGCTTTCGTCATGCTGGTTCCCTTGCCCGGCCCGGTTTTGGATGGCGGAAATGGCTTGCTGCTGAAGCTGCTCGATTAACTCAGCTTTGGTTGCCCGGCGTGCCGCCCAGTTTGGCCTCAAGTGCTGATGCTGCAACTGGTGCCAGGGTCGATCGCCCTTGGGCGGGTTAATGGCCCACGGCGGAAAATCGCGCCGGAAAATTGATGATCGGAAGGGAGCTGCGTCGATGGGCAGCCCTGTAGTCGGCGGGCATCAGGCTGGAACCGGTGCGGTCACTTGCAAGAGTCGCCATGCTGTGCGAAACAGGCGAGCTGTATGACACTTTCGATCAGTTGCTCTTGGAAAGGCAAGGGGCGTTTGAACGCAGTTTTGGGCAGCGCGCTATGGCTTGCGCCCGCCATTGCCAGCATGGCTGTGTATCCGTTCTCAGACAATTTCGAGAGCGGCATAGGGCACTGGACCACCAGCGGCGGCTGGGGCTTGACCACCGCGCGCTACATCTCCCCCAGCCATGCGGCCACCGATAGCCCCGGAGCGTACTACACCAACAACACCGACGCCGCGCTGACGCTGGCTGCGTCCATCAACCTGATCGGAGCGATTCGTCCTGCACTGAGCTTCTTCCATGCCCACACACTGGAGCCCGGGTACGACTTCGGCCGCGTGGAAATCTCGACCAACGACGGCGTGTCCTGGCTGGCCACACCGCTGGCGGTTTATACCGGCAACCTGTCCACGATGACCCGTGAACAGCTCGATCTGACGGCTTTTGCCGGCCAGAGCAACGTGCGCATTCGCTTCCGGTTGGTCACCGACAGTTCCGTGGTCATGGACGGCTGGTATGTGGACGACGTGCTCGTGGCGGAAGCGCCCGCGCCGGTCACGTTGTCGGCCACGCTGACCAACCGCAACTCCGCCGCGCTGGCGTGGACCGCCTCTTCCGCGCCGGATTTTGCCGCCTACCGGCTTTACCGGTCTCTCACGCCCGGCGTGGACTGGCGCACCGCCCACGTCGTGACGGAAGTGGCCAACGCGGCCGTGACCAACCTGAGCGATGTCACCCTCAGCCCGAAAACGACCTACTTCTACCGGCTGGCCGTGGTCAGCACCAATGGCCTGCTGACCCTCGGCAACGAAATTGCCGTCACCACGCATCCGGGCATGGACTACCCCTTTGTGGACAACGGCGAGGCCGGCCCAAACACGTGGATCGCCGACGCGCCCTGGGCCTTGAGCGACGAAGACGCCGCCTCGCCGACGCACGCCTGGAGCGATTCCCCCGGCACGAATTACGCCAACGGCATCGGCTCGCAATCGCTCACTTTGGCCGCGCCGCTGGCCTTTGCCGGGCACGCCGTCGCGCCCGTGCTGTCGTTCAACCACCAGTTCGACTTCACTGCCGGCGACGCAGGCTACGTCGAGATTTCCCTGAACAACGGGGCAGACTGGGCGGCGTTGGGCAGTTTCACGGGCACTTCGTCGAACCAATGGCGGCGGGCGCGTTACAGCCTGGCCGCCCACACCAACGCCGCGGCGGTGCTGCTGCGTTTCCGTATCACCACCGACGCCTCGGCCAACGCCGACGGCTGGCACGTTGACGACATCTCCGTGGCCGAGTCGCCCGCCGTCGTGCCCGCGCCGGTGCTGGACGAGATCACGTCGCACTCCATCCGCGTGAGCTGGCTGGCCAGCGGCGACCCGATGTTTGCCGCTTACGCCGTGTTCCGCTCCACCGCGCCGGGCGTGGGCATCAACTCCACCCTTGCCGCGTGGATCACCAATCCGGCGACCACCTCGTTCGCCGACACGAACCTGGCGCTCGACACGGTTTACTACTACCGCGTCTATGCCGTGAACGCCTAAGGCACATTCTCGCCGGACAGCCCCACGGAAAGCAGCACCCGGACGCTCAACAATCCGTTGCCATTCGGCGACGGGTTCGAGGGCGCACTGTTGGGCTGGAATCTGACCGGCTCGTGGGGACGCAGCACCAACGAGGCGCGCTCGGGCGCGGCCTGCCTGAGCGATTCACCCGGGTTCAATTACACGAACAACTCCGATTCCGTGGCGCAAACCGCCGTGGACCTGACCGGGACGAGCTGGCCGGTGTTGAAGTTCTGGGACAAGTATCGGCTGGCGGACAACGACTGGGCGCGGGTGGAGGTGTCCACCGACGGCAGTGGCTGGTCGCCGGTGTATGGGGCTTATGGCTTGCGGAGCAAGTGGCGCGAGCAGACCATTGATCTGTCGCCGTGGAAGAACCAGAGCAACCTGCGGATACGTTTCCGGCTGATCACCGACTGGGGAACGACCGAGGACGGCTGGAGCATAGATGACGTGGCGGTGGTGGAGCACTCGCCGGCGACCATCAACCTGCCGTTTGTGGACGGGTTCGAGGCGGGGCTGAGCAACTGGCTGCACAGCTCCTGGGCGTTGGACACCAACGGGCCGTATGCGGGCGGATACGCGGTGCGGGACGTGCCGGGCCGCATGAACCCTGACACCCAGTATTGGCTGGTGTTGGGCGGGCCGTTGAACCTGAGCAACAGGGTCAATCCGCAGTTGGTGTTCTGGGTCAAGGGCCAGTTGTGGTATCGGTCGCGCTTTCGGGTGCAGTATTCGACCGATGGCGGGCTGGGCTGGGGCGACCTGACCAGATGGAACTACGACTGGAACTCGGACTGGACGCGGGTGCAGGTGAGTTTGCAGAGCCTGACCAACCGGAGTGTGCGGCTGCGGTTTGTGACGTGGAACGAGTACGGCAGCGCCCCGGCCCAGAGCCTGTGGCTGGACAACGTGGTCATTGAGGAGCCACCGCCACCAGTCGTGCTCGCGCCGCCGTCCGACATTACGCCCGCCTCGATGCGGTTGAGTTGGAGCGAAACCACCATCACGAACTTCAAGGCGTACCGCGTGTATCGGTCGGAATCGCCGGACGTGTCCGAAAGCTCGGTTCTCCTTGCCGTGATCACCAACCGGGCCTCCACCACGTTCACGGACACGGGCCTGATGGCGCGCAAGACCTACTACTACCGCGTCTATGTTTACAACCAAAACGACACGAGCATCGGCTCGAATCTGGCCTCGGCCATGACGACCGGTGTGCCGTTGCCGTTCGCGGACAACTTCGAGACCAACCAGGCGGGCTGGACGTTCACCGGCACATGGACGCTCTGGCCCGGCGCGGGCCGGAACGGCTCGGCGGCGCTGGTGGATTCGCCCGGCGATTATCCCAACAACGCTGCGCACTACGCGCAAGTTGGCTTTGACCTTCGCGGTTTGAACTGGCCGGTGCTGCGGTTCTGGGACCGGCACGCGTTTGCCAACAATGATTGGGGCCGACTCTTTGTGTCCGGGGACGGCGGCGCAAGCTGGACGTGCGTCTATGGCGTCTCGTCCACCCGCACAACCTGGGCTGAGCAGAGCATTGACCTCTCCCCTTGGAAAAACTCCGCCCAGGTCTGGCTGTGGTTCCAGGTCAACACCGACGGCGGCACGCAGGACGATGGCTGGGCCATTGACGATCTGACGCTGGCCGAGCACGTGCCGGGCCCGGCGGCGTATCCGTTCTTCGAGGACTTTGAAAACGGCCTCGACCACTGGCTGCACTCCGCCTGGACTGTGGACACCAATGCGCCGTTCGCCGGCCGGTTCGCCGTGCGCGACACCGTGCCGCCTCAAATTCCGCCGGACGCGCAATTGGCGCTGGTGCTAAACCGCGAATTGAATCTCAGCAACGCGCTCAATCCGTTGCTCACCTTCCAGGTGCGCGGCCAGCTCTGGTACCGCACCCGCTTCCGCGCGCAGGCCTCGACCGACGGCGGCGTCAATTGGAGCGACCTGATCGGGTTGAACTACGACTGGAATCAGAACTGGACGCGACTGCAAGTGCCGCTCACTGGTTACACCAACCGCACGATTCGCCTGCGATTCATCGTCTGGAGCGAGTGGGGCAGCGCGCCGGACCAAGACCTGTTCCTCGACAACATTGGCATTGGCGAGCCTGCGCCCGGCGCGCCAACGTTGGCCGCGCCCGCCAACTTCACCATCGTGGGCGTTTCGCGCCCGACGCTGGTCGTCAGCAACGCGGTGGACTTCCAGGGCAACCCGCTGAGCTACCGCTTCGAAGTGTATGCTGACGCCGCGCTGTCGAATCTCGTCGGCCAGGTACCGGCTGTTGCCTCAGGACCGGTTACAACGGCGTGGACGGTGGACACCGACCTGCCCAACAACGCCCAGTACTGGTGGCGCTGTCAGGCGACCGATGGCACGAACATCGGCCCGTGGATGGCCACCGCCACGTTCTTCGTCAACGAAACCAACCGGCCACCCGTCGCGCCGGTCATTGCCGGCCCGCCGCCGGGATTGATCCTGACCAATCTGGACGTGCTGCTGCTGTGGTATCCGTCGGCGGGCGACCCGGATGAAGGCGACCACGTCGTGTCCTACCACATCCAGGTGGCGGACAATCCGGCCTTTGCGCTGCCCGTGATCAATGCCACCAACATCCCGGCCATCGAAGTGCCACCCGGCAGCAACTGGGTGCTCAGCCTGCCGCTCAACACCCTGCCCGGCGCGCAGAATCTGGTCTGGCGCACGCTCTACCACTGGCGCATCAGCGCCCAGGACCAGCGCGGCCTCAGCTCCGCATGGTCGGTCGCCGGCCCGTTGCAATACGGCCCGCCCGCGCCGCATGCCGGCACTCTGACCGGTCTGCGCACCGGACCGGGCAACCAACTGACGCTGGAATGGACCGGGGCCGCGGGGCTGATCTATGTCGAGTTCAGCCACACGCTGAACCCGCCGCAGTGGCACACGGTGGCCGGACCGTGGAGCGGCACGAACTGGACGTTTAGGCCGTTGCCCGGCAGTGCCTCGGGCTTCTACCGGCTGCGGTGCGACTAGACCTAGCCTGGGCACAAGCATCTCGTTGTTTGAAGGAGTGGCCTTAAGCTGGCGCACGCCCGGGGTGGACCCGCTGCCCAAGCGGTCAGCAAGCCGCCAACAAAAGTGACGAACTTACATCGACTCCACGGTCCGACCCGTGGCCTTGCCGTTACGCGGTGCGCACCTCCGGGATGAGCGCGCACAACAAGTGCCCCTGAGGCGTCCTGAAGGCCGGCCCGGAGATTGTCCGTAGCCCAGCGTGGCACCCGATCAGAAGACGCTCGGGGGTGCCAAAGCCCTTTCAGGCATCTTGAAAGCTGGCCTAGGTCGGTGCATGGAGCACGGGGCAAACAGCATGGAGGGATGACTTGGACGGGGAGCCGGGAGCTTGGCGTTCGGGAGCAGGTCGTCTGCAGGCGCTGGCCTGTCGCGCTAGGCTGCCCGGATGCCGGAGGGGCTCTTTCCAGGCCAAGGTTCCGGCAACACCTCACCTCCAGTTCGAGCGCCAAGTGCCCAGCAAGTCAGCCCCGAGGGTCAAAGCCGGCGCCGTGCGGCTTTCGAAGTGGCCGCGCCTCCAGCCCGAGCTGGGATGAATTCCAGCTTCGGGGTGGCAGTTGGCTCGAACCCGGGTGCCGGCATGCACACTTGGGCCGCTCGGTTGGGCAAGGCACCCATGGCTTCGGGCTGGCGGATACAATAGCCTGTGCCCAGCCAGGCTTTGGCGAGGCCGAGTGGCCCTGGGCGGCGCTCCAGACAGCCGCCTGGCTCCGGTCCAAACGGTCTTTTCGCTCGCCAGGGTGGGCCCGGCACCGGCACAAAATTTTTTGTGGCGCGCGGCTTTTTCTTTGCTACATTGCCGCGCCCTCGATTCGGGCGGCCGAGCGGTGGCCGACCGAATGGGGTCAGCAAGGCACATGGCAATAACGCGGAAGTGGCTGTGACAGCGAAGAAGAAAACAGCTAGTAAAACCACGGCGCCCGACAAGGCGCGGAATAAGCTTGTAGGCAGTGCTACTGCGGCGGCCATTCTGGGCCAGCCGGTGGCGCCTGCTGCCAAGCGGGCCCGCCCGCAGGAGGTCAAGATCAACCCGAAATGGGCCAAGTACTACAAGATCTTGTTGGACCTACGGGAGCGATTGCTCCAGCAGATGAACGGCTTGGCCAAAGACTCGGCGCAAGAGGTGCCCACCTACAGCCTTCACATGGCCGACTCCGGCACGGATAACTTCGATCGCGATTTTGCGCTGAGCTTGCTGTCCTCAGACCAAGAAGCTCTCTACGAGATCGAGGAAGCGATCAAGCGCATCGAAAAGGGCACCTACGGCATCTGTGAGCTGACGGGCAAACCGATCCCCAAGGCGCGTCTGGATGCCATTCCTTGGGCCCGATTCACGGTCGAGGCTCAAGCCCAGTTGGAACGGGAAGGGGCTCTGCGCCAGCGGCGCTTGGGTGCCCTAGGGACCGTGGATACCGCTGGCACCATGGAGGTGGTCGAAGAGGAAGAAGAGACCGAGGAAAAGCCTCCCAAGGAAAAGGAGTAAGCTATGCCGCGTGAGATTATCATTCTGGAGTGCACTGAGGCACGCAAAGAGGGCAAACCGCCCTCTCGTTACGTGACCACGCGTAATAAAAAGGCCCAGAGCGAACGGCTGGAACTGATGAAGTACAACCCGTTCTTGCGTCGGCACACGTTGCATCGCGAAATCAAGTAACGCCTATGCCCCGGAAGACTCACACCGAAAAACGCGAAGGCCGGCTCGCGCGCGCTTTGTTGCTGGAACGCCGGCCGGTGCGGCCCAAGCCGAAGATCGACTTCACGGTCGAGGCTTTGGATTTCAAGAACGTTAACCTGCTCAAGCAGTTCGTCACTGAGCAGGGCCGGATCCTGCCGCGCAAATACACGGGCTTACCTGCCCATTATCAGCGCCGGCTTAGCCGCGCCATTAAGCGGGCGCGTCAGATGTTGCTCATGCCATAGGCCCAGCAGGCCCGCCCGCCAAGACGTTCGATCCATTTCAGGTCGCGCTGGGCCTGGCGGGCTGCGGCTGCAGCCATGGGCTGTCGGGGACCAGCCGTTGAGAGGCACGACCGCAGGCCCCGACAGAGAGATGCCATTTCGCGCACTGGGCGGGAAAGGTGGGCAACCGATGCAGACGTGGAGCCTGTCGTAGCTGCATATACACCCGAGGGCTGGACCACAAACCCGCGTCCTTGCTTCCCCAAGCCGACAGAGTCAGCAAGGGGTATTGGGGGCTTGAAGCCGCCGCGCAAGCCTGGCGTCTGAAGGCCAGAAACATTGGCCTATGATGAAAACGACTCGTTCTGTCTCAGCCCGGCTCATTTCGCGGCGGCAATTTCTGGGCCGGGCCGTGGGCGGGATCAGTGTCGGAGCGGCTGGCCCGATGATTGTTCCAAGCTCGGTGTTAGGCGCCCAAGGAGCGGTTCCGCCCAACAGCCGTATCACCATCGGCTTTATTGGCACTGGACGGCAAGCGGTGTACGCCAATATCCCGGGGTTCCTGCGCGAGCCGGACGCGCAGGCTGTGGCGGTGTGCGATGTGGACTTGTGGCGGATGGACCAGGCCCGGCAGCAGATCGAGCGGTTCTACGCTAACCGGACGGCCTCCGGAACCTTCAAAGGCTGCCGGATGTACCGGGATTGGCGCCAATTGGTGGCTGCGCCGGATATCGATGCCGTGATGATTTCGACTCCGGACCATTGGCATGTGCGGATGGCTGTGGCAGCGCTGAAAGCCGGCAAAGACGTGGCCTGCGAAAAGCCGCTTACCCGCAACATTGCCGAAGGGCGGCTGCTGTGCCAGACGGTGGCCACCACAGGCCGCGTGTTCCGCACCGACAGCGAGTTTCGATGCCTGCGTGCCTGGCATCGGGCTGCCCAACTGGTGCGCAACGGCAAGATCGGTCAACTCGAACACGTCCGCACCAGCACACCCAAAGACCCCACCTTGGGCCCGCAACCAGCTCAGCCGGTGCCCCCTGAGCTAGATTACGACATGTGGCTGGGGCCAGCACCGGACCGGCCTTACACCGAAAAGCGCGTTCACCCGCGCCACGACCTGAAAGGTCGGCCGGGTTGGTTGTGCATTCGGGATTATGCCGATGGGATGTTGGCCAATTGGGGTGCGCACATTAACGACATCGCCCTGTGGGCTAGCGGCCACGAGCATACAGGCCCGGTTGAGGTACAGGCCACAGGCCGTTATCCGCCTCCTGGTAACCTGTGGGATGTGATACTGGAGTTCGAGGCCCAGTTCACCTTTGCCAATGGGCTGAAGCTCACCTGCGTCACTGACCAGCCTTATATCCGGTTCGAAGGCACCGAAGGTTGGGTGCAAGTCAAATACCCCAATGAGTTGGAGGCGTTCCCCGAGTCGCTGTTGAGCTGGGCACCTGGGCCCAACGACGTCCAATTGCCGTTCAAGTCCAGCGAGAAACGGGACTTCTTGGACGCCGTCAAGGCGCGGCGGCAGCCGCTGTGCGACGCGGAGGCCGGGCACCGAACCACCTCGCTGTCGCATCTAGCCCTGGCCGCAATCCAACTAGGCCGCAAGTTCCGGTGGGACCCTGTGACCGAGAAGGCTGTCAATGACGAGGCTGTGGACAGGCTGTTGGCGCCCAAACCTGGCCGACCACCCTGGGAACAGGTGGGCTAAACCAAGCATTCCAGCCTAGACAGCCTTTGACCGCAGCGCTGGCTCTCACCCTGCCTGAAGACAAGCCCCCAATTGCCCGGACAAGAGAGAGACTACGGCTGGCGCGGATGCCCGGCCGGCAGGAGGCATCGGATTTTCTTGCTTTCTGCCGGAGGGGCGCCTAGTCCACTGGCTGCCGGCGGCGGCTACCAGCAGACTGGAATCGGTCGCTGCCGGGGTAAGCCGGCGGATTGATCCATCAGGTTTACCAGGTCCGCCGTCTTAGGACGGCGGCTACAAGGGGCCGAAACCGGCAGCCGCCGACGTGAGTCGTCGGATTGAGCGGCCTGGTCGATCCGGGTCGGCGACCAGCCCAAGGGCAAGGAGAGAGTTATCAGGTCAAAAACCCAAGCTTGGCCCGCATCGAGACCGGGGCTGTCACCTGCTGCTGGGCCGATGCTACTTGAGCGTTGCGTTGGATGGGCCGATGGGGTTAGTGTGGCTGGCGGGTCGGAGCGTAGCTCAGCCTGGTAGAGCACTTGGTTTGGGACCAAGACGTCGCCGGTTCAAATCCGGCCGCTCCGACCATGCGTTTTACGACCAATGCTGGCGGTGAGTTGGGATGCCTTCAGCGGAGCGGATTCAACCTGGGCAGGCAGCCTGGGGTTGACCGAGCTCGGCCGAGTTATGCGGCGGGCCAGCTAGTCCTGCGCGCCATCGTTCAATGAGCCGTTTGGTGCACATCCACTTAGTGCCCTTGGGGACAGCCCTGCAGGTGCCGGCTGACACGTTGCTGCGGGACGTGCTGTTCGATCAAGGGGTCGAGTTCCCTTGTGGGGGTCGGGGGCGGTGTAAGGGGTGTCGGGTGAAGGTGCTGGAGGGTGCCTGGTCGCCCACCCCCGATGAGGCGCGGCTGCTGTCGCCGGCTGAATTGGAAGCTGGTTGGCGGCTGGCATGTCAGGGGCGGGCTTCGTCAGACCTGACGTTGGAACTGGCGCAGTGGGAGGCGCCGGTCTTAATCGACGAATCGCGGTTCGATTTTGTTCCCCAACCGGGGCTGGGTGTGGCGGTGGATGTGGGGACAACCACGTTGGTGGCGCAGTTACTGGATTTGAGCTCAAGCCATGTGTTGGGGGTCCGCTCGGCCCTCAACGCACAGGCCCAGCACGGTGCCGATGTGATGAGCCGGATCGATTTTGCCTTGGCCCCGGGCGGTCAGCTCCGGCTGCAGCAACTGATTCGGCAACAGGTGGGTGCCATGATCGCCCAGTTGCTGGAGTCCGCGCAACGCAGCCCTGCTGAGTTACGGCACGTGGTGCTGGTGGGCAACACCGTCATGCACCACCTATTCTGTGGCGTCAGCGTGGCCCCGCTGGCCCACCACCCATTCCAGCCGCACGACGACGGGTTGAAGGTGTTCAGACCAGCGGAGCTAGGGTGGGACTTTCTGGCCAGGGCCGACGTGACGATTCGTTTTTTGCCGTCGTTGGGTGGGTTTGTGGGCAGTGACATCTTGGCCGGGCTACTGGCTACCCGGCTGCACGAGAGCGAGGCCTTGGAGGCCTTGGTTGATCTGGGCACAAATGGCGAGATTGTGGTAGGCGATCGACATCGGCTGCTGTGCGCTTCCACGGCGGCTGGCCCAGCCTTTGAGGGGGCGCGAATTTCGATGGGCATGCGGGCTGCCACGGGCGCCATTGCTGAGGTGACGGTGCGTGACGGCAGCTTGCATTGCCGGGTGTTGGGGGGCGGGCCGGCTCGAGGCGTGTGCGGCAGTGGCTTGGTGGACGCCGTGGCGGCGGCGCTGGAGTTGGGCTGGATCGACCCAAGTGGCAGGCTGCTTGGTCGGTCGGAGTTGGCTCTGACCGGCTCGGTCCGAGTGACTGCCCGTGATATTCGCGAGTTGCAACTGGCCAAGGGCGCGATTGCCGCTGGCCTCCAGTTGTTGGCCGAACAGTGGGGCGCCACCGTCCAAGAGATTGAACGGATCCATTTGGCTGGCGCCTTCGGCAACTACGTCAACCGCCTCAGTGCTTTCCGTATTGGCTTGTTGCCTTTTGGGCCGGAGAAAGTGGTGCCTGCGGGCAACACGGCGCTGCGGGGGGCTAAACTGGCCCTGTTTAGCTTGAGCCAGGGCGACGGTTCCTACCCTGAGTTGCGGGCCAAGGTGCAGCATGTGGCTTTGAACCAAGACCCGCTGTTCCATCAAGTCTATGCTCAGCAGATGCGCCTAGGCTGCAAGCTCTGACTGGGGCCAGCTCGGCGGCTTGAAAGGCCGGCAGGCTGCGATGCGGCGCAGCGGCTCACTTGGAGCTTGCGCTTCGGGGGTGGGTGGGTTGGACTCAGAGGGCGTTTGAGACGCAACCGATGCCGGACCATCCGAGACATTACTGTGGGGTATTTGGGGTTTACGGGCACCCGAATGCGGCTGAACTGACCTACTACGGGCTGTATGCCTTGCAGCATCGGGGTCAGGAAAGCGCCGGCATAGTCACGTGCGACGGCGTCCAGTTTTACAAGCACCACGGCATGGGGCTGGTGTCGCAGGTGTTTACCGGCAGCGTGTTTGACCAGCTTCCGGGCCATATGGCGGTGGGCCACACCCGTTACTCGACCACCGGCTCGTCACATATCCGCAACGCCCAGCCCCTGACGGTGGACTGTAAACGGGGTCAGATTGCGGTGGCCCACAACGGCAATCTCACCAACGCCGCCCGGCTACGGGATGAACTGGAAGAAAAGGGGCTGGTGTTCCAGACCACCAGCGACAGCGAGATCATCCTCATGCTGCTGGCCCAGCCCAGCCAGCCCGGCCAAGAGAACAACCTGATCCAAACCATGCGGCGGATCGAAGGCGCCTTTTCGCTGGTGATCATGACCGAGCGGGAGCTTATCGGGGTGCGCGACCCGCACGGATTCCGTCCGCTAAGTCTGGGGCGGCTGGGCTCGGCCTGGGTGCTCTCCAGTGAAACGTGCGCCTTTGACTTGATCCATGCCCAGTTGGTGCGCGAAGTCGAGCCGGGGGAGATCGTCATCATCAATCAAGATGGCCTGCGGAGCCTCAAGATCTGGCCCAGGCAAGAACGGCGCGCCTTTTGCATGTTCGAGTATGTGTATTTTGCGCGGCCGGACAGCGTGATTGGGGGCCGGAGCGTGTATCGGGTGCGGGTCGAGATGGGCCGGCAACTGGCGCGCGAGCATCCGGTGGATGCCGACATTGTGGTGCCAGTGCCGGACAGTGGCAACTGTGCAGCGCTGGGTTACTCGCTGGAATCGGGCATCCCGTTCGAGATGGCCTTTGTGCGCAATCACTACATCGGTCGGAGCTTTTTGCAGCCCAGCCAACTGATCCGCGACTTCAACGTGCGGGTTAAACTGAACCTCATCAAGGAGCTGGTGGCGGGCAAGCGGGTGGTGATTGTGGACGATTCGATTGTGCGGGGCACCACCGCCAAAGCCCGGGTCAACAACCTCAAGGAAGCCGGGGCCCGCGAGGTCCATGTGCGTGTCAGTTGCCCGCCGCACCGGCACCCGTGCGTCTATGGGATTGATTTTCCTGACCCGAGCAAACTGATGGCCGCCACCCATGCCCTGGACGAAATCCGACGCTACCTCAATGCCGATTCCTTGGCTTACCTGTCGCAAGAAGGCATGGTCAAGGCCACCGGGCTGCCTGCCTCGTCCTTTTGCCTGGCCTGTTTCGACGGGCGTTATCCGGTGCCGTTCGAGCACGTCAGTAAGCACATCATCGAACGCCGCGGCTGTTCAGCCGCCTTCAGCGACGAAATCGCCAAGGAGGAAAAGCAGATCAAGTTGCTCCTTGGCGACTGAAGGTGGAGGCGGGGGCTGTGGGTCGCGGAAGCGAGGCGCTTCGGACGACGAAGGCAGAAGGGGGCATTTTCAACCGTTGTGTGTTGAACAAGCCCGACTACCCAAGTTCGGATGTGCGGCGTTGGCCGAATAGGGCATTTTTAAGGCCGCGGCTTGACCCATCGGCAGCGAACTGGAAGAGTCGTGCTCACTGAACAGCGATGGTCTTTTGAGCACTCGTTCGATGGCCGAGGTGGTCCAGTGTGTCGGCTCGGTAAAGACCGAGCTCTTGAAGCGATGGGGTATTTTGAGAGCTGGAACCGGTGGGGGGCGGGGCAGCAGTGTTGTGGACAAGCGTGACCGACTGTGGCAACCCGTGCCCGATTCATGGCCGCGGTGGCGGCCAGGAACTTCTTCACCGTGGGTGCGGCGGGGGCTGGCCGGTGGGCGCGTCGCCCCGCTGGTGCGTAATCGGATTTTAGCCTTCTTGGCAGGACAGCGGGTGGAACCTGGACTTGCCATGGTTGAGCTGGGTCGAATTTGAGCTGCTATGAAATACACCTACGAGGAACTAGCTGGAATGATCGATCATTCGTTGCTGCACCCTGCGTTAACAGATGTGGAGTTGGAGGCGGGGTGTCGGTTGGCAGCGCGGTATGGCGTGGCCAGCGTGTGCATCAAGCCCTACGCCGTGCGGCGGGCAGCCGAGTTGCTGCGCGGCACCGGTGTTCGAGTGGGTGCGGTGGTCGGATTCCCGCACGGTAGCAGCGCTACGGAGGTGAAACGGTTTGAGACTGCGGTGGCCTGCCGCGATGGGGCGGTCGAAATTGATATGGTCATCAACATCGGTAAGGCTCTGAGTGGGGATTGGGACTATGTGGAACAGGACATTCGGGCCGTGTGCGACGAAGCCCATCGGCATGGGGCCAAGGTGAAAGTGATTCTGGAGACCGATTACCTGGCAGCGGGTGGTGCGGGATTGAGCAGTGACGAACTCAAACGCAAGCTGTGCCAGATCAGTGAACGGGCTGGGGCCGACTGGGTAAAAACTTCGACCGGCTTTGGCTTCGTCAAACAGCCGGACGGCAGCTACAGCTACCGGGGCGCCACTGAACACGATGTGGCGCTCATGCGCGCGGCCTGCTCACCAGCAGTCCAGGTGAAGGCTGCCGGTGGTGTGCGGGATTTAGACACCTTGATCCGGATGCGCGAGCTGGGCGCCACCCGATGCGGTGCCACAGCCACGGCAGCGATGTTGGACGAATACCGACGCCGCCATGCCGCTGAGCAAGCCGGGGGCACCTGTGCCTGAGCAGGGCGCGGCTGAGCTGCCATTCCCAGAACTCCCAGCCAAAGCCCCCCTTGGGGGTGTCGCGCCCACCAGGGCTGAGAAACCTCTTCCCGCCACGGATACTCGGCTTACCCGAGGCTGCCCTGGCGACGTCGGTTCTGAGGCCGAACCTGCTTGAGCTTAGCGTGGACGCTGCTGTCGATCGAACAAGAAGCTGCGGGCCAGTTGGTCGCCGTGATATTTTTCCGCTTCTTTGAACAGCTCTTCGGCGCGGTCCTCTTCGCCGCGCTTCATATGGAACATGCCCCACCGCACATACACAATGGCGGCTTTGGGGTCCAAGTCGCGTGCCTGATGATAGGTTTCCAGGGCTTTCTCGGGTTGGCCCAACAACTCGTAAGCCTCGGCCAAGCGCAGCCGATACAGCGTCTGGTACGGATTCAGATTGAGGGCTTGCTGGCATAACTGGGCAGCCTGCTGAATCATCTGAAGGCGTTGAGGTGAGTTGACCGGGCGCTTAAATCTTGCGCGGATGAGGTTGACCACGGCAGCCCGGCCGTACGGTTCGGGGTATTTGGGATCGATAGTGCGGGCCCGTTCGTAACGGTCCAGGGCTTTGTCCCAGTGAAGGACTTTTTCCGAGCCTTTACCGCGGGAAGTCAAGTAGTAGGCCCAGGCCGTGCGTGGAATGAGCCAAAGGCCTAACGCGGCGAGCGACAGTGTCATCAGGGTCAAAGTTGCTCGTGCCACCCAGTGGACCGTCCACGTCTTACTCGGTTGCAGTGGATCATTCATGGCCGCAGTCAACCCCAAAAGAGCTGCGAACAACAGGGCGTTGGCTGTGATGTGCAAGTTGAAATCCACTAGGCCATGCAACAGGATCATCGATACGGCTAGTGCGCTGCCCACGGCAAACGAGCGCTGGTCGGCCGAGGGCGAGTATTGGGCCACCCGAAGTGCGTGCCGATAGAAAACCAACAGCGCCCCCAACACCAACGCCAAACCCACCACACCGTAATCGGAGACCAGTTGCAACAGGTCCGAATGCGCGTAGTCCGGATTTTCCTGAACAGCCGGTTCACGGTAGCGGCCGTGGAACCAACGCCATGTGCCCGGCCCGGTGCCGAACAGTGGATAGTCGCGGATAATGCGCAGAGTTGCTGCCCACAACGGAGTCCGTTCACCCAACGTCACATCGACCTGCGTCTCGCCGGTCTGCTCGTCTTGGACCACAGACCGCGCGATCGAGAGCCGGTCTGGTAACCACTTGAGCCCGATTAACACAAATGCACCTAGAGCCAGCCCCACCAGCGCCACCCGGGGCCAGGGGCTTAAACCGCGCCATCCGCCCCAACCCAGGAACAAGACCAATCCGGCCAAGGCGGCCAACCAACCGCCGCGCGAAAAACTCGTGAGCAACCCCACCAAAATGAACAGCAGGGCCGCTACCTGCAGGACTTTCTCCAACACAAAGGATTGGACCGGTTTACGGGGGTTGCGATACAGGGCAATCCGAGCCATCAGCAGCCCTAACACCATCTCCAAGAAACCGGCTAGGTGGTTCGGACACACATACGTGCCGCTAGCCCGACCGTGGTACTGTACCGGTCGTGAGAGGTGCAACACCAGGTCTTGGCGGCGGGCGAATTGCCAAAAACCGTAACAGGATTCTGCCACCGCCAGCACCACCAAGGCGCCCAGAAAAATGGCGCGGTCACGCGGCCGATGCAGTGTCTGGGAGGCCGCCAAACAGACCATGCCGTAAAGGAATACTTGGAACAGCTCGAACCGCGGCTCGTATTCGACCGGCGCAGTGAGATAGCGGATCAGGGTGTAAGCCATGAACGCCACCACCAGCAGATGCAGCGCGGACTTGCGCCACTCCAAGGGCTGCGCACAGGCCAGATACACACCCCAGGCCAGCACCAACACGAATCCAGCCGCAAAGGCCCAGGCCGCAAAGTCCGGTGTCACTGCCCCAAACGAGATTGTGGCAGCCCACTGTGCAAGGACCAATGCCCCCAAAATCACCGCTGCCAGCACACTTGTCATAACACCTGCGTTCAGGCCCGTCGCCACCGCCACTGCTTACCCGGTAGGCCGGCCGAAGTCTAGGCCAATCAAGCCTGTGTGGGGTAAGGCCCTGGGCGCATCTTAGTTTCTTGCAAAGCGTCGGCCCGGCCATGCCGCGCCGCAGACCTGCAGCCTGCTGCATCGCGAATCTCCAATTCAGAAATGCAGCCACCGGTTGGGCTGCCCTGCCTTGCCTTGCCCTGCCGATCAGGAGTGGCAATCGGTCGCTGCCGACGTGATCCGGCGGCTGCAGGTCAGCCTTGGCCTGCCGGCTGGGAGCCGGTGGTTGGCTGGGGCGCGCCCGTTCGCTCGGCCCTCCGGGCCTTGCTCCCGCTGCACTCGAGCAATCCCTTGCCCCGCTTCCCACGCGGCGCAAGTCGCCAGGTTGGAAACGTGCGTTGGCAAGGCCAAGCGCCGCAGTGCGATCCCGCAGCAAGGCACCGGGTAGCGGTGCGCCGATGGTCGCTCCGGATTTCAACCCACGGTCTCGGGGCGGCCAGCGCACAGGCGTCGCGGAGCGACGCTTGAATCCGGCTGTCAGGGGTTTGAGGTGTCCCTCCGCGACGCCAGATCAAATCCGGCTCTCCGCCGACCGCTTACTGCCGGAGCCGTTGCTCAAGCTTGAACGGCTCGAACAAGCCGTAAGCCACCGTGCTGTAGCTTGCGCCGGGCGGGGGGCCGTTTTGCGGGCCGCGCTGGAACATGCCCGGCCAGGCACTGCCCAGACCGGGGTTACCGTGATGCGGGCCGAGGGTGTTCTTCAGCGTGCCGAACACCACGACCTCGACTGTGTTGGTGCCGGCCCGGAGTTGGTCGGTCACCTCGCATTCCCAAGGTGGCGCCACGATGTAGCCGGCGCGTTGGCCGTTGACGTTCACCCGCGCCACGCTGCCCCGCCACTTGGACAGGCTCACAAAGTAACGGCCCTGGCGGCTGGGCAGGTTGAACTGCTGGCGATACGCCACCCCGTGGGCGTAGAACGGATGGCCCTGGGCGTTCCAGCCAAGCCCCGCCCCGTCGTTCAATCCGCTGCCGTCCACCAAATGCGCAGCCAGCCGACGGTGCGAAGCCAGCTCGCTGGAGCACCGCTGCACCCTCACCCCCGTCAGCCGCTCGCCGGTGTCGCTGATAAACTGCACCTCCGACAGCCCCACAAACCCGTTGTCCACCGGCACACCCGAGGCCGGATACTGCACGCCGTAAAGGTTGGACAGGAAGTCGAACCGCACGTAGCGGACGCCGCGCGCGTTGACGCGCAGCTCGTCGGGCGTGCTGTACGGTTCGCCCGGAGCGCGGCTCAACCGGAACGTGCCCAGGTCCGTGTCGAGCTTCTCCGGCTGGGTACCAGCGGTGATTCGGACTTTGTCAGCGCCGCGCAGGGTCAGGTCGCGCACGTGCGCTTCGTTGTAGTTCCACACTTTGATACGGCCCAGGTTGGCCGCCTGGCCGAGGTCAAACACCACAAACGGCGCCCGGTCCTCGCGGCCCGGCTCGAATCCGATGCCCGCGCTGAGCCAGGCGGTGCCGTCCGGATTGATGCTGTGAGCCAAGTTACCCTCGGCACTGTCGAGCCGTAATGGGGCGTCCGGCGCAATGACGAAGCCCCTGGCCACAGGCCTCAGCGTGAAATCGCCCAGCACGTAGGCCGGCTCCAGTTCATGGAACATGGTGAACGGTTGGGCCTTGAGGGTGACGACGTTTTCGCCCACGCGCGCGGCAGCCGCGATGGGGATACGACCGAACGCTTTGTCCAGCCACCAATCTCCAGGCTTGGCTGAGACCGGCTGGCCATTGCAGGTGATGGTGTAAAGGTCGGGTCGTTCGATCACGATGGCCAGGTTGGCTGGCACTGCCCCTTCGATGGTGAACCGGTAACTGGCGGTGAACCCGCTGTCGGGCGGGAACTTGCGTGTGATCAGCTCGTCCTTGAACTGCACCGCGCTGTCCCACGGGTTGCGGTGCAGGCCGTTCTTTTGCCAGGCAAACTGGTTGGCCTGGTAGAAGTAGAGGTTGGTGCGGGTTTCGCCGCCGGCAGTGATGTCCACGTAGTCGAGGGTGAGGACGTTGGGTTCCAGGCGGCGGACCTCCGTCGGTTCGGCCTGCCTTGCCCTGGCCCTCTTGCTCAAGCGCGGAGGGGGACTACTGGCCACAGGCTGCACTACCGTGACGACCTGGCGTGCTGCAGGAGCGGGCTCGATCGGCTGTTTGGACAGGAACAACAGCAAACTGCCCGAGGGCGGCAGGTTGAAGGCAGCCTTGACCCCAGTGGCGGTGGTCTCGAACGGATACGGTTCAGCCTGGCCGGTGTAGAGGTTCCATCGTTCGATGCCTTTCATGTCCGACTCGATGGTGCCGGCTGAAGGGGCTTCGATGCTGGTGTTGACCAGCAACAGAATCTGGCCGTCGTCGATGTGCCGGCGGTGATGGAACAGAATGCCCTTGTCGGCTGGCGCACGCTGGATGCGGAAGCCTTGTGGCGGTGCCAAGCGATGGAGCACCTCGACTGCTTGAGTGGGGTGCGCTGTGGTCCAGCCGGACATGGTGGCACCTTCGGCCGGTTGGTCCGAGGGCGCACCGTCCACCCGTGCCGGTGGATCGCCCAAGCACAACACGTGCACGCCAGCTTGGAGGAACTCTTCGCCCAGCCGGACCAAGGCTGAAGAGACGTTTTCGGTATGCGGCGGCAGCACCACCACCTCGTAAAGCCGGCGGCCTACGCGCAGTTTGTTGCCTTCGACCGAGCCGTGCCGGGCCAGGACATCTTCACAGCCCAGGTCGTATTCGATCTGCGCCGTCTCCAGGGCCATGAGCAGGTTGAAGAAGGCGTCGCCCAGTTGCTTGAGTTTGGCTTCGTTGCCCTGATACATCCAAGCGGTGGTGGTTGGCTCCAGCACCAGGATGCGGTTGATCTGTTCGCCTTGCGCCATGACGGCCGAAAGCCGGGCCAGGTAGCGAGCATTCATGTGGTAAGCTTCCCACCAAGGTTCGTGGTAGCTGAAGCTTTGGGGATGATCGCGTTTACGGGCACCGCGGATGGTCACGTAGCTGAGGTGTTCGTCCATGAGGTTGATACCCAGCACTTGGAGCCAGTCGGCGATGCGTTTCATGTCCTCGAACCGCAGGTCCCAGCCGCCGGCGCCGTACAGCTCGACCAACCTGCGCGGTCGGCCCAGTTGATTGGCGATGCTGGCGATTTCGCGGCAGAACCGCACGTTGCCGAACTGGGCGTGGGTATGCTCGGCGTATTGGTTCATCAGACAATCAATGCCGGGAATCTGCTGCCAGGCGGCCATGGCCATGTTGTCGGGCACGCCCAGGCAACGCGGCCATTCGTGGTCCCAGTAATGGCCGGTGAAGGCCAGGCCGTTGGTCTGGCACCAGTCGTAATAGGGCTTGGCCCAGCGCTCGATGAACAGGTCGTTTAGGGTCGCGAAGTAGTCGTGGCGCACCTTGCGCCAGTCGCCGATCTCGCGCACCAGGCTGGGCAGGTGATCCAGCAGGTTGTAGCCCCAGCGTTGCTGGAATTGCTCGGGCAAGTCCGGGCACCAGGGGAACCCCCCGGCTGGCCGTATGTGCGGTTCGTCGGTGAACACGCCCGGGATGCGTTTGCCGAATTGGTGGCCGACTTCGCGTTTGTAGGCTTCCAGTGTCACCTCGATGAACTTCTCGGTGACACCTTTGGTCAGCAGGTTCACGTAGCACCGGTTGCCGTGCCAGGGCGAGTTGCCGGCTTTTTGGATGGTGGCCACCAGGTAAGGGCCTTCAGGCAACGGCTCGCCGGCTTTGGCTTTGGCGGAGATGTTTTCAACCCGCTGGCCATCGAGCCGGTAAACCGCCACCGTGTCAGCGGTCCACTGGGGCGTGGTTTTGCTCTCGCGCAGATGCAGCCCCAGGCCGCGCGATTCGGGCATCAGTTCCGGCACCCAGCCGCCGGCAAAACCGCTGGGGTAGGAGTTCTCGTCGTAAATCCACACGTTCATGTCCAGCCGCTCGGCCTCATCGAGCGCCGCCTTCCAAAGCCGGAACCATTCCGGCCCAAGGTAAGGCGTCATCAAACCCGGGCGCGGATGGACGAAGACCTGTTTGACCTGCTGGCTGGCCAGGTCGCGCAACGTGCTGCGGACCTGCTCCTCGGTGAGCAGATCATTCCACACCCAGAGCGGCGCGGTAGCGTATTGCCGGGGCGGATTGGCTAAGAGTTGTTTGACCGCAGCCGAATCAACGGCTTTGAGACTGGGTACAGGTGAGACGGTTGCCAGTCCGACGGCCAAGCCGACATTCAAGCACCATTTGGAACGCATAATCGTACGAGCAAGCTGCCTGCGGATTAGACCGTGTGCATCTCTGGGAATTCAAGCCCAGAATTTTCCAGCGCGCTTGGGCTGGGGTGGCGCGAAGCGCGGGGTATGAATGGGTCGAGCTGTCAGCGGCCCGGCCCAGAGGCGAAGTCGAATTCCAGCCGGGTGCGGATGCGCTGGCGCAAGTCGCGCATCTCCATCTCTTCAAGCTCCCAGTGCCCGCCGACCTTGCGAAAGCTGCGGATGGAGAATTCTTTGAACAGCCGGCCTTGGGCATCGTAGCCTTCAGCCAGCACCAACCCGCCAGTTTCCAAATCGACCCAAGACAACACGCGGCTGTAAGCTCCGGGCAGCGGTTTTGCAGGGGCGCTTTCCAGCACACGACAGGCCCTGCCTTTGCGCATCTCGGTTTTGAGCAGCCGTTGGGTGGGCCAGTGGAAAAACTCCAGGCCCAAGTCCAACAACCAGAAGGCTGACCCAGCCAGGGGCTGGGCCAACTGGTCCGGCGTCAACCGTTGGGGCTGACCCAATGGTTCACTGGGGCTGGCGGCTTTGGCGTAGAGATATTGGTTTGGGCCGTTAGTGGAGTGAACGATGACGAGCCGTTCGGCTGGCATCTGCGCTGTGGCCTGCGTTTCGTAGATGACCCGCCAGACCGGAGCGCCGGCCAGGATTCGGCACGTGAACGGCACCACCAGCAGGTCGCTGTCGGCTTTGCGAGTGAGGAGATTGCCTCGGTATTCAGCGCTTTCGGCTGGAGTAGCGGTGCGCAGGGCCTCAGCTAACGCTTGGCCTTGGTGCGGGTCAGGCACCGCGTAATCCGCCGCCCGGCTACTGGCCTGGGCGACCAGCGTCAGCAACCCAACACAGGCAAGGCAAAAGAGGTTCATCGGGGTTGCAGTGCCAGGGGCAACAGTTGGTCAATATGGCGCACGAAATGGACTTTAAGGCGGCGCCGCACCTCGGCCGGCACCTCGCTCCAGTCAGCTCGATTCTGTTCTGGCAAGATGAGTTGATGGATGCCGGAGCGGAGTGCGGCCAGGGCTTTCTCTTTGATCCCGCCCACGCGCAAGACCCGGCCGCGCAGACTGATCTCGCCGGTCATGGCCAGGTCCGATCGCACCAACCGCCGGGTCAGGAGTGAGGCCAGGGCCACCACAATAGTCACCCCGGCGGAAGGGCCGTCTTTGGGCGTGGCGCCGGCAGGCACGTGGATGTGCAAGTCGGTCTTGTCAAAATCGCTCAGGTCAATATGCAGGCGGCGGGCTTGGCTACGCAGATAGCTCAAGGCCGTCTGGGCACTTTCCTTCATGACTTCACCCAGGGAGCCGGTGAGCAAAAGCTGGCCTTTGCCCGGCATGCGCGTGGCTTCCACAAACAGGATTTCCCCGCCCACCGGCGTCCAAGCCAGGCCAATGGCGATGCCGAACTCGGTGATTCTTTCGCGCGTTTGAGCCAGGTAACGGGGTGAACCCAAGTAGCTGGGCAACGCAGCCGCGGGGATGGTGACGGTGCCGTTGGTGGCTTGGCCGCTGAGAATCCTGCAAGCAGCTTTGCGGATCAGCGACGCCACTTCCCGCTCCAACTGCCGCACCCCAGCCTCGTGCGTGTAGTCCAAGATTAGCCGGCGCAGGGTCGGCGCGGGCAAGCGCACCTGCTGGCGGCGCAGGCCGTGTTCCTGCAATTGGCGAGGCACCAGGTATCGCCGGGCGATTTGTAGTTTCTCCTCCGGCGTGTAGCTGGGTAGCTCGATTACCTCCAGCCGGTCCCGCAAGGCCGGATGCACCGGGTCCAACCAGTTGGCTGTGGCAATGAACAGCACGCCCGATAAGTCAAAGGGCACATCCAGGTAGTGATCGACAAAGGCACTGTTTTGCTCCGGGTCCAACACCTCCAACAGCGCTGCTGAAGGGTCGCCTCGGAAATCGGCGCCTACCTTGTCCAACTCGTCCAGCATAAGCACCGGGTTGCGGCTGCCCACGCGGCGGAGTGTTTGGATGATGCGCCCGGGTAAGGCCCCCACGTAGGTGCGGCGGTGGCCCCGAATCTCAGCTTCATCTCGCAAGCCCCCAAGAGACAGGCGGGCGAACTTGCGGCCCAACGCTTCGGCCACACTGCGGCCCAGGGAAGTCTTGCCGACGCCTGGCGGCCCCACCAAGCAAAGGATGGGACCTTTGAGGTTTTTCTTCAGCTTGATGACGGCGATGAATTCCAGCAGCCGTTCTTTCACCTTGTCCAAGCCGTAGTGTTGGTCTTCCAGGATGCGGCGGGCGGCCTCAAGGTCCAAGGTGTCTGGGGTGGTCTTGGTCCAAGGCAGATTGAGCAGCCAGTCGATGTAATTGCGGGTCAGGGCAAATTCGGCCATGGCCGGCGACATTTGCTGCAGCCGCTCCAGTTCCTTGAGCACCACCGCACGGGGTTCTTCGGGCAGCGCGTTCTTGTCCAACTGCTCGCGCAGGGCGTTGACCTCGGCGGTCACCGGGTCCGACTCGCCCAGCTCGCGTTGGATGGCGCGCATCTGCTCGCGCAGATAAAAGTCGCGCTGGGACTTGGTGAGGGTGGCGGTGACTTCGTTTTGGATTTTGGTGCTCAGGGCCAAGACCTGCAGTTCCCGGTCCAACAAGGGCAGGAGCCGTTGGAGGCGCTGTTTGACGTCGTTGATCTCCAGCAGGCGTTGGCGTTCTTCCAAGGGCAGATTGAGGTTAGCAGCAATCAGGTCGCTGAACCGGGCGGGGTCCTCGGTGTTAAAGGCGGCGATCTTGACCTGCTCCGACAAGGCTGGGGTGAGCTTGGTGACCTCTTGGAATTGGGCCTGGGCATGTCGGGTCAGGGCAATCAGCTCTACCGAGTCGTCCACCAGCTCGGGCAGCATTTGGATTTTGGCGCGCAAATAGGGGGTTTGGGTTTGGTATTCGAGGATGCGCACCCGCCACAGCCCTTCGACCAAGATGCGCACGGTGCCGTCGGGGATCTTGAGCATCTTGAGCACCCGTGCGCCACAGCCATGGTCCCAGAGGTCTTCCGGACGCGGCTCTTCCAAATCAGGCCGCCGCTGGAGCACCAAGGCCAGCAACCGGTCCCCTTCCACCACGTCGTCGATGAGCTGGATGCTGGGGGCGGTATCCACCAGCAAGGGCGCGATCATGCCGGGGAACACCACCACGTCAGCCAACCCCAACACCGGCAACTCCTCGGGGGCAGGCTTGGGCGCTGGCCGCGGCTCAGCCGCCGCCGTAGCGTCACTCACCGCGCCTAGAATTCGGATGAACTCGGTATCCGGCGAGCTCATGCAAGCTTGAGCTTAACCGGCGTTGGGGTAGTCCAACGACCTTTTTAGTTGGCTCAAGTCTCTTCGGCCAAGGGCAGGTGCTGTTTTTTGGCTGTGCCCATGCGCTGAGGCACGTCCACGCGAAGGAACCCGTTCTGATAGGCCGCCTTAGCCTGCGACAGGTCGTAAGCCGCCGGCACTTCAATGACGCACTCAAACGGCCCGTAGTTGATCTCCATGACCATGAACTTGCATCGGGCCCCGCGGGAGCCGTCGTGTCGTTGGCCGCTGATGACCAGCCGTTGCCCGTCCACGGTCAGCTCCAGGTCTTCGCGCCGCAGGCCGGCCAGCTCGACTTTGATGACCAGACCGGTGTCGGTGGCATACACGTCGGTGTTCGGGATCCAGTGCGATTCACCGCGGGCCACGCTGGTCTTGGCTACGAACGCCTTGCCGCCCGCATACAGGGGGGAATTAATCTTGCACATGGCCAGTTAACTGACTAGGGTTTTTCATAACAGGTTTCTTGTGCAACCGTGCTCACCGCAACCGAACGATCATTTGGGGCGCCTGCCCCTTGTGGGCGCGCAGCAAGATTGACGCCACTGGTGAATGCGGGCCAGCGGCTGCACATCGGCACTCGCAGCCGGTAGGCCGGCGGCTGGCCCGGCGGCGTCGCCGGATTGCTACCCACAGCCAGGTTAGGGCTGTGAGGGCCACAACGCTTAAGGCGGCTGGTTCTTGCCAAGCCACACGCTGAACATACTCCCGGTCCAGCAATTCGGCAACCTCCAATCGCCGCATTCGACCGCTCGATCCGGCAGCCGACTCAAAGCCAAGGACCCTTCGCGAGCCCCAAAATGGCCCGATCAACCCTGCCCGGCCAATTTTTCCCGACGGCAACTAGGTCATGCCGATCGCCCGGCAGCGCAGAGTGCCGGCGGCGGTTCAACCGTTGCCAAAGAGGCCCTGGAGCGCCTAGACTGTCGCCATGAGATGGTTTTTGGTTGGGCTGTGTGCGTGGCTGGCTTGGGTTGGGCTACAGGCGGTCGAGACACCTGAGGATGCGTATGTGCGCATCTACTACCTGATTCAGGAGGCCGACAGCCTCAACGCCAAAGGCGAGTTGCAGAAAGCTGTGGTCCGATACCTCGAAGCCCAGGCGGCCCTGCGCAAGCTCAAGACCCTCTATCCGACCTGGCAGGAAAAGGTCGTCAATTTCCGCCTCAACTACATTGCCTCGAAGTTGGATCCGTTGTTGCAGCGGGTGCCGGCTCAACAGACCACGCCCGCGACGCCGGATCAACCCGCTCCTGCACCGGCAGTGTCCCCAGCCCCAGCGCCCGCTGTAGCAGCTCCAGCCACCAGCCCGGCCACCCAAACCCCAGCGCCTTCAGTCCCCCCACCCACGCCTTTGCCCGAGCCATTGGTCGAGTTGACCAATCAGCTCAAAGCACTTCATGCTGAGATCGAGCGCTTAAGCGCTCAGAACACACTGTTGGAGGCCAAGTTGAAGGAAGCCTGGGCAGTGCAACCGGCAGCAGTTGACCCGCATGAGTTGGCCGCAGCGCGCGCCCAGATTGTCGAGCTGCAAAAGGAGCGCGATTTGCTCCGAGCCGCTCTGGAGCAACAGAAAGCCCGATGGACCAACGCGGTGGGGGCTACCGTACTGGCCCAAGAACAGCAGATTCTGGCCGAGGTCAAGAAGCGCTTGGCTGAGCAAGAGCAACTGGCTGCAACGCTGCGGAGCGAGAACACCCAGCTTAAGCAGCAAAACGATGCTCTGCGACAGGAGACGGATCGACTGCGACAGCAGAATCTTGCCCTGACGCAGCGGGTGGCTCAACTGACCCAGAAGCTGCAGGCCGCTCCGGCTCCGGCGCCGGTCACCAGCCCGGCCAGCTCGACGGTCGCTGAACTCCAAGCCTCCAACGCCGCACTCCGGGCTGAGTTAGTGTTGCTGGAGAGCCGCCTCAACGACGTGCTCCGTGAAAGTCGCGCCGCTCGTTCGCCAAAGGACCAGCGGCTCGAACAGCAATTGGCCGCGGCTCGGTCCACGGTGAAAGAACTGGAACGTGAGCGGGCCAAACTCAAAAAACAACTGGACCGGTACGCCAAAGAGCTGGCCAGACGCGGCGGGGCCAACCTGCCGCCGGAGCCTGACGAGACCGAGCGACAACTGGAGATTGCCCGGGCGCGGCTGGAAGCACTCGAGTCCAAGGCAGTTCCTTACGCGCCGGAGGAACTGGCCTTGTTCAGACTGCCCCAGACCAACGCCAGCGCGTCAGCGGCGCTGACGGTGCGCAAGAAGTTCAATGATCTGCCCCCAGGCGCTGCCGCGTTGTTAGCTGAAGCGCAGCGGGCTGTGGATGCCGGCTTGTTGGCGGAGGCTGAAAAGAGGTACCGGCAGGTTTTGAGCCAGCACCAGACCAATCTCTACACCCTGGCGCATCTGGCCGCCGTGCAACTGGACCAAGATCACTTGGAAGATGCGGAACAGACACTCCAGAAAGCGTTGGCTTTGGACGGCCAGGACGCCGCCTGCTTGTATTTGGTGGGCAGCCTGCGCTTCCGCCAAGGCCGCTACGACGAGGCCTTGGATGCCTTGAGCCAATCAGCTCGGGTCAACCCCGACAAACCGCAAACGCACTTGTTGCTGGGCAAGGTGCTGGTGCACAAAGGCCAGCGCCAAGCTGCCGAAGCGGCTTTCCGCAAAGCGATCCAGTTGCAACCCGGCTGGGGCGAGCCGCACTACCAACTGGCCGTGCTGTATATCCAGCAGCAACCGCCATTCCCGGAACTAGCCCAGTGGCATTACCAAAAGGCCCTGGCTGGCGGTGTGGCGCGCAATCCAGACCTAGAAAAGCTCCTGCAAGAGCAACGCTCAGCAGCCACACCGTAGCAGCAGGTAATCGGGCGGCTGCCTTGGCCGTAAGGCCTTGAACGGGCCAGGCGCGTGTGTTGCGGCAATCAGCACATCAGTTGGTCATCTCGACCCGTGGGCGTGGGCTTTACGAGTTTACTGCCCAGGTCCAACGTCTGGTCGAGCAGGCCAAAATTCAGACCGGCTTGGCCACCTTGCACCTGCAGCATACCTCAGCGTCGTTGCTGATCCAGGAAAACGCCGACCCGGAAGTGCGGCGCGACTTGGAACGGTTTTTCGCGCGGCTGGTGCCGGATGGCGACCCGTTGTTTCGCCATACCATCGAAGGGGCCGATGATATGCCGGCGCATGTGCGCGCAGCCCTGACGGTGGTGAACCTGAGCATCCCCATTGTCGAGGGCCGCTTGGCGCTGGGCACCTGGCAAGGCATTTACCTGTGGGAACACCGCTCAGTGCCGCACCAGCGGACTGTGACGGTGCATCTGCTGGGAGCCTGACGGCGGTGCCATGCGCTGGCGTTGAGCCGCCACGGGCCAAGTGCGGCCGGGCCGGACGGTGCGGCCGTGGCTGAGCTGGGCCAGCCGGAGGCACGCGCAGGCTGTATGGAGGTTGTGTACGTTGGCTTACGAGCAGCCCAAGCTTTCCCCGCAGTTCGGGCAGCGATAGCAAGCGCCGGTCGGCTCGGTCATATGCCCGCAGTTGGGACACAAAGGGGCGTCCAACTGAGGGTGGGCCATGGCGGTGCTTGGAGTCCTTGGGGTCGGTCCTTGACATAATCCATCGTCCTTGCGACCGCCATGGCCCAAATCTGATGTGGCTTTGACAAGCAGGTCAGGCTCGTCAGCTAACGGCAATTCCGGCACGGGCCGGTTGACTTTCTTTTTGAGCTCTTCGATCAAGCCGGGGATTTGCAGTTCGGGTTGGTTGCGTTGCGTACCGTTCAGGTCGCGGTAGCCGGGGATGAATTGCAAGGCCATCCAACGGAAGATGTAGTCGGTGATGGAGGTGGCATTGCGGATTTCGGGATTCTTGGTGAACCCGGAGGGTTCGTAGCGCTGATGGGCAAACTTGCGCACCAGCGCCTCCAGCGGCACGCCGTACTGCAAGGCCATGCTGGTCAGGGTCGCCACGCTGTCCATCAGGCCGCCGATGGTCGAGCCTTCTTTGGCCATGGTGACAAACAGCTCACCAGGTTGACCATCTTCAAACAAGCCCACGGTCAGATACCCTTCGTGGCCGGCGATCTCGAATTTGTGGGTGATGGCCCGGCGGGTATCGGGCAAACGGCGCCGCAACGGTTTGCCCACTTGCTCACGTAACCGGGCCACTTCCTCTTCCAGCTCTTTGATCCGGGCTTGGAGCGCAGCAATTTGCGCCTCGGTCTCCGCACGGGCTTGCGGGCTTTTGCGCGTGCTGAGCGGCTGGGACCGTTTGGAGCCGTCCCGGTACATCGCCACGCACTTGAGGCCCATCTTCCAGGCCTGCACGTAAGCATCCCGAATCTCCGCCGGCGTGACGTCATGGGGCAAATTGATGGTCTTGGAGATACCGCCACTGATGAACGGCTGCACCGCCGCCATCATCTTCAAATGCGCCATGTAATGAATGCTGCGCCGGCCACGACTGGGGCGGAAGGCACAATCGAACACGGGCAGATGCTCCGGCTTAAGCCCGGAGGCCACAACTTGGCCTTGCTCTTCGACGTCTTCAATGGTGTCGAATCGTTCGATGTGCGCGACGATCCGCTGGATTTCTTCGGGGCTGTAGCCCAGCGAACGCAACGCCTCCGGCACGGTGCGATTGACGATCTTGAGCGTGCCGCCGCCCGCCAGCAGCTTGTATTTCACCAGGGCAATGTCCGGCTCGATGCCGGTGGTGTCGCAGTCCATCATGAAGGCGATGGTGCCGGTGGGCGCCAACACAGTGACTTGCGCGTTGCGGAAGCCCACTTCCCGGCCCCGGCTCAGAGCTCGGTCCCACAGCCGCCGGGCCTCCTCTTTGAGGTAACCAAACTGCGGATGGTCCGGGATGGTCTCGACCGCCTGGCGATGCAGCTCGATGACCTGCAGCATGGACTGGACGTTGTCTTTCTGGAGTGGCTTGGGCACATGCGCACAGCGGGCGTCGTGGTAGCCGGGGAACGGCCCCAGCACGGCTGCCAGCTCAGCGCTGTGGGCATAGGCTTCACCGGTCATGACGGCGGTGATGCCTGCTGCCAAAGTACGCGCTTCGTCCGAATCGTACGGCAAGCCGTAGCTCATGATCAGCGAGCCCAAATTGGCGTAGCCCAACCCCAAGGTGCGGAAGATATGGGAGTTTTCGGCAATGGCCGGGGTGGGGTAACTGGCGTTATCCACCAGGATTTCCTGCGCGGTGATGAAGATGCGCACCGCAGCTCTGAACCGCTCCAAATCGAAGGTGCCGTCTGGCCGTTTGAACTTGATCAGGTTCAACGAGGCCAGGTTGCAGGCGGTGTTGTTGATGAAGATGTATTCGCTGCAGGGGTTGGTGCAATGGATCGGCTCGGTGCCTTTGCAGGTGTGCCATTTCTGGATAGCGCCGTCGTACTGCAACCCTGGGTCACCGCAAATCCAGGTGCTCTCGGCGATTTTGTCCAGCAGCTTACTGGCGTCCTTCTTTTCCAACGGCTGACCGGTGGTCACCGCCCGAGTCCACCATTCTCGGCCTTCCAAGGCGGCCTGCATGAACTCGTCGCTGACGCGGACCGAGAGATTTTCGTTTTGATACATGACGCTGCCATAGGCCTCGCCGTTGTAGGAGCCGTCGTAACCGTGCTCGATCAGCGCCCAAGCCTTCTTTTCCTCGCGCGCCTTGGCTTCGATGAATTCCTCGATGTCCCCATGCCAGTCGCGCAGGGTGTTCATCTTGGCGGCGCGGCGCGTTTTGCCCCCGGACTTGACCACGTTGGCCACTTGGTCATACACGCGCAGAAACGACAGCGGCCCGCTGGGCCGGCCACCACCACTGAGCTTCTCTCGGCTGGAGCGGATCGGGGTGAGGTCGGTCCCGGTGCCGGAGCCATATTTGAAGAGCATCGCCTCGGAAAAGGCCAAGCTCATGATGCTCTCCATATTGTCTTCGACTGACTGGATGAAACAGGCACTGGCTTGAGGATGTTCGTATTGGGTGGTCGCGCGCACCGCCCGACCGGTCTTGCGATCAAAATACCAGTTGCCGCGGGCGGAGTTGCGACCGACGTTGTATTGGTGGTAAAGCCCCACGTTGAACCAGACCGGCGAGTTGAACGCCCCATATTGGTTCAGACACAGCCACGTCAGCTCGGCGTAGAACACCTCGCCGTCGGCACGACTAAAGTAGCCGTCCTTAATCCCCCAATCGGCGATGGTCCGGGTGACCCGGTGGATGAGCTGCCGCACCGACGTCTCGCGCTCAGGCGTGCCCAGTTCGCCATAAAAATATTTCGACACCACCACGTTGGTGGCCAGTTGCGACCAGCTCTTGGGCACCTCGACGTTTTCCTGCCGGAACAGGACCTTGCCAGTTTCGTCAGTGATCTCCGCGGTGCGCCGGTCCCATTCCACCTGATCAAATGGGTTCACCTGCGGGTCGCTAAACACCCGCTGGATCCGGAGCATGGGCCGCGCCGGCCCGCCTTTTGTTGTGCGCCGTGTTGCCATGGTCAGTGCGCCGGGCCGCGCCTTGCGCGACACCGGCGGAGCAATTCCTTCGCGTATGTCAATCATCCTAGCTTCCCGCTGGTCGGTCTTAAATTCAATCCCAGACCCGATTGTTCTATTCCCACGCTACCCCACTGCCCGGTCACTTCGGGCAATGGTAGCTCACAGGCTCAGTGGAGGCCCAACGGTCCACAGAGCTGGCCTAAGGCCAGTCAAAGCCCTACAGGTAGTAGCCGGCGAGCACGTTACCCACAATACCTTGGGCCTGCAAGCAAAATTTTTTGACTGGTTGCTTCCGGGTGGCGTAAGGAAAGTTGTGTAAAAGGGCAGAGGGGTGTATCTGGGTTTGGAAAATGGTGAACAGTAAACCCTGAACCTTAGAAAGGACGATACACCCATGAGAGCTAATGAAGCCCTCGTCATTGAACCTGCCAAAAGTTGGCAGCGATTGCAACAGGCCAGCGAGTTTTTTGTCCAAGA
>Ga0078972_1001677_pt1 | contig 80477 bp, 66 predicted proteins | sample YelNatPaOPGAMG01_FD_67568 | JGI IMG/M metagenome (GOLD analysis project Ga0078972, IMG submission 67568) | Hot spring thermophilic microbial communities from Obsidian Pool, Yellowstone National Park, USA - OP-RAMG-01 (SPADES assembly) (version 2) | ecosystem: Environmental > Aquatic > Thermal...
TACGGGTGTTCTTGTGTGGGGCGGTCTTGGAGCGGCGGGGGAGCGAACCAATACCATACACCGCCCTGTTTAATACAGCGTTGACGCATTGGATTGGGCGTGGTATTTGTCTTTTATTGTGAATTGGCACGATTCTTGCTTAGTAAGTTGTTGTTGTTATGCAGCGGCTGAAAAAATGGATGCATTGGTGGTGGGTGACGCTGACCTTTGTGGTGTTTGCCACAATTGAGGTCATGCTCATCTACTATTTTATGCGCGCAGTTGGCGCTGTGTAGTCGGAGTCAAAGGAGAAAAAACAGTTTTTGAAAAATGTCCTGTTTCAGGACAAGGGGGTGTATTATCTTTTGACAGTTGCAATTCTCATTTCGGCAACTTAAGGCTGCCCCGGCAAAATTTGCACAAAATCTTTTTTCAACCAACCCAGTCTTTGAAGGTTGTCGCGGACTTCCACCCATTCACCCTTGACCCCCAGCATGGCCAGTTCCATGCCGTCATTACAGGTAAAGGCCGGTCTTGAATCCTCAAAAGGTCCCAAGCGCGCCTGAACCGGGCCGGAAATGACCACTGCGGTTTTTGCCGTTTTCAAGTCATAAAGCTGAATCCCAAGACAAAATGACACAGCCAGAAAAATTCCGAGGCAAAAAGCCGCCCAATTCCCCAAAAAACGCCGCCAGTCCGGACGGAATTGCAGTATGGTCAACAATCCAAGCCAGCCCCAAAACGCGGCACAGCCAAGCAAAGTCCACTCATTCAAACTGAGCCTTCGGAGCCAGTCCTGCCATCCTGCGCTTGAAGTCTCCTCCCTGCCGCTGGCGGCTTTTCGCGCAAATTCCAGATTTGCGCGGATGTCTGGATCGCGCGGAGCCAAAGCCTGCGCATGGCGATAGGCCGCAATTGCGCGCCCAAGCTGGCCGGCTTTGAAACAGGCATTGCCCAGGTTGAAATAAACCGCGGCTGAAACCGTGCCGGTCGCCACCATGTTCGAGTAGGCTGCAACCGCTTCACGATACCTGCCCTGTTCATAGAGACGGTTGGCTGCCTCAAAGGCATCAGTGTTGCCGGCGTGAACCTGAGAAAAGCACAAAAGAAAAACCAAGCCGGTCAGCAGCCGGAAATGCCCCCTTGTCATAGGCGCACCTCCTTCAATTCATCAAGGACTTGCCGTAGCTTCGCCTGTACAGCATCCAGTTCCTGTGCGGTTTTGACCGGAGCATAACGCGCAAAATTGCAAATTTGGAAAAGCTCCTGCAATTGTTTCAATGTTTCTGGCTTTACCCCCGCCGGCCTCAGCCTCTCCTCTATTACAGCCTCCGTAATGGCCGATGCCGGCAGGTCAACCATTTCGCCGATCTGCTCCTGCAACAGCCGGAACACCAGCGCGAAAAATTCCTCGCTCTTTTTCTGCGCCGCCAAATTTGCAAGCTCGCGCAATCCGTTGGCCACGAACCGCGCCGTCTCCCGGCGCCGTCTCAAGCGTGGATCAGCCGCAAGGCGCTCAATGTTTTTGCGGCGCAGCCATGCAGCCAGCCAGAGAACAACAGGCAATGCCTGCAAGGCAAGAAATCCGGGCCTCAATGCCAGCGGGGTTTGCACAGCAACAAATGCCCCGGGATTTTGTTTGATGTGAACCAAATCCGGCGTCCTGGCGGACTCCTCTTCCACCCGGAATGATTGCCCGCCGCCGCTCGGTCGCACAATCAGTGGGAAGCGCGGCCCCCTCAAGGTTCTATATGCTCCGGCAGTGGTGTCAAAATAACTGAATTCAAATGGCGGCAGCTCCCGAAGCTCCGTATTTTGCGCCACCAAAACCTGCTCAAAAATCTTGGTGCCGCCCAAACCCAACTGATCGGCGTTTTCCACCTTGCTGGTCGGCGGATAAACCTTGAACTCGCGCCATGCCGGCTGCTCTGGAAGCAGCAGACCGTCCAACTGCCCGCTTCCGCTGATCTCGACCCTGACAGTTATCGGATCACCCACTGCGACATTGGTTGGCGAAACCTTTACGTTCATCGAATAATTTCCCACAGCGCCGGTAAATGATGGTGGTTGATTTGTCACGGGCAACGCCCGCGCGTTTATTGTGATTGCATCATGAGTTACCACAACCGGCTGCCATTCAGTGCCGCCAAAGAAAAAATCGTCATCAAACAATGAGTCAAACGGACTCCTCCGCCGCTGGTTTGGCTTGGGGATGTTAATTTTCATCGAGGTGGGGCCGAGTTTCAATTCGCCCGCACGAGTTGGGGCAATGAATGTGCGGAATGTCAAAACCGTGAACAGCCTGTTGCCAACCTGCGTCCTGGATTGCGACGGTTGATTCAATTTCCCTATCGTCAGCCCCTCGGCATTGATCTGCGGAAAATCGCCACCATTGATGCGAAGCGCATAAAGCTGCAATTCAACCGGCAGCGTCTCGCCAACATACAGATTCGTTTTCGGAATAGACCATCGCAAAAACGCATACTTGGACCATTCAGCCTGCGTACTCTTGCCTACTTTCAGTGTCAACGGTTGCGAGGCGAGCCGCTGCCCGCCAACTTCCGCCACAAACGGCGGTATGACATATTCACCCTCCCGCGAAGGAGTAACTGTGTAGCTCAAAATCACCTGTGGCGAGACCTGATTATTGATGATTATGGTGCGGTTCGCATGCCCGACAAATTGTATCGAAAGATTTGTCACCGCCGGCGGCGCAGGCGCACTCTGCGGTTGGCACCCCTCAAAAACAAGTTGGAGCGACACCGATTCGCCCAATGCAATCGAATCGCGCTCCAGTGTCGCGGTCAGCGACGCCCCCGAGGCCGGCCAGCCTGCTGCAAAAAACACGACAAAGGCAAATGCAAGCCAGTCAAACCGCCGCCACCGGCTCCACCGCCCGTTGCCGTCATTGTACATCCCGTTGCGCATGTTCAACTTGAACAATTCTTGCCACGTGCATTTCGACAGTGCAAGCGCGCTGCTTGTTCAGCAACGCAAATCACCCGGCCGCTACCATTCATACAACCGCAATCAAGCCATACCGCGGCGCCATGCCGCCAGATCCAGCAAATCTATCGCCACTCGTGTTTGGGATATTTGCGCTGCAGTTCCTGTTTGATCCGTGGATAATGCTCCCGCCAAAATCCCGCCAAATCTTGGGTGATTTGGACTGGCCTCATGCTTGGCGCAAGAATATGGATCAACACCGGCACGCGTCCCATGGCAATCCGCGGCGTTGACGTCACGCCGAAAAGCTCCTGTATGCGCAAGGCTATGTAAGGCGTGGCATTTGGCGAATAGTTGACTTTGGGCGTTCGCCCGTTCGACAGGGTCAGGCGCTCCGGCGCATGCTTGTCCAACAGCTCCTGTTGTGCTGTGGAAAGCCACGATTTAACCAGCGGTTTGACCGGTTTGTCCTTGATCTCTTTGTACGAAAATGCGCCGTGGCAAAGTTGTTCCACCAGATGGCGGCGCTCCTGCTCGCCCAAAGACGGCAACCCCAGCTCCGGACACCATTCCGCAAGGCAATTAAGCCGCACTATCCATTGTTCAACCGTGTGGTCCCACTCCTTTAGCTGGATTCTTCCGGCAATTACTTCTTCGGCCAGCAATCGCGCTGCCTCCTCAACCGGCGGCGGCTCGACTTTCCGGTTGTCCAGCAGCAGCCCGCGGAAAAAAATTTGTTCCCCGGCGTAAACCCGGCGTGTCGCGGCGTCATAGTAAACTTTGGTTTCAGTCGCAATATCCTCCGGGAACAGCTCCCGCAGCCATTGCGGCTCTATCGCCGTGGCAAGGGAGAAAACAGTGTTGACGGTTTTATCCCTGCCCTCGACTTCGCGCACTTCGGCCACAACAATGAACGGGCTGTGATGAACCACGCTCTCCCGCGCCAGCACCCCGCGTCGGCCATGCACCATCTCGCAGCGCAATGTCCCCATATCGAGCCGGCGCGCAACATGATCGGAAAACCCAATCAAAATGCACTTCTGAATGTTGATGTCCGGAACCGGTTGTGGATTGACAGTCAGCCCCTCCTCGCGCGCAATGCGCAAAAAGTAATCAAACAACGGCCTTACTTGCCGCGCCGTCTGGGCATGCACACCAACACGCCGGCATGCGTCAACGTTGAAATTATTCCGCGATGCATACTCCCATGCGCGCATCAAAACAAAAAAATCGGACTGCGCGCGATCGCCAAGCACTTCATCGCGCCATGAGCGTGTCTCACGTCCTACACTGCGCAAAAACAAATCCCGCCCCTGCGTCAAAGCCGCAACCATCGCCGCCTGATAAACACAGTTGAACTCCTCCGCCGCCAGCAGCATCCGCGAATAGCGCGGATGAACAGGAAACGCCAGCATCTTGCGGCCAAGTTCGGTAATCCGGCCTTGTTTGTCTATCGCCCCAAGATCGCCCAGCATCTCCTCCGCATGCGCAAGGCCGGCCTCATCCGGCGGCTCAAACCAGCGGAATTTCCGCAAGTCATTTACACCGGCGGCCTTCAGCGTAAGCACCACTTCAGCCAAATCCAGGCGTTTAATCTCCGGCAGCTCCCGGGCCGGCCTTTCGGCATGCTCCGACTCAGCCCATAAACGCATACATTGTCCCGGAGCAGTGCGCCCCGCCCTGCCGGCGCGTTGATCGGCGGATGCTCGGCTAATTTTTTCGACCAGCAGCGTATTGATTCCACGGTATGGATCATGGCGGGGTATCCGGGCCAGCCCGCTGTCAATGACCAGTCGTATGCCGTCAATCGTCAGCGATGTCTCCGCCACGTTTGTCGCCACAACCACCTTTGGCTGGCGATACCGCGCCACCGCTGCATCCTGTTCAGCAGGCGGCAGCTCCCCGTGCAACGGCAGCAGGACGTACCCGCTCGACTCCGGCAGCCGCCGGATGGCTTCGATTGTCTGGCTTATTTCAAAGCCGCCGGGCATGAAAACCAAAATATCACCCGGACCGCCATTGCGGACATACCGCGCGAACGCCTCCGCCGCAAGTTCCCATACCGGCACTGGATTGGCCCATGTCGGCTGCGGCAGATAATCAATCTGCACAGGGTACACCCGCCCCTCCGACATCAACACCGAGCAGGGTTTCAAGTAATTCTCCAGCGGAGTCGCATCCAGCGTCGCCGACATCACCAGTATCAACAAATCCGGCCGTTCCCTCTCCTGTAATTCCAGCGCCTGCGCCAGCGTAATATCACCATAAAGATGCCGCTCGTGGAACTCGTCGAAAATCAGAGCCTTAACCCCGGGCAGTTTCGGCTCTTGAATCATTTGGCGCAACAACACCCCCTCGGTTACATACTTTATCTTTGTCTCCGGCCCGCTGACATTCTCGAACCGGATTTGGTAGCCAACCAACCGCCCCAACTGCGCCTGACATTCCTCCGCCACCCGTGCCGCCAGCAATCGCGCCGCCAGACGCCTCGGCTGCAAAATCACAACCTGCCCGTTTTCAAGCAAGCCGTGTTTCAACAACATTTTCGGCACTTGCGTGGATTTCCCGGAGCCAGTCGGCGCCTGCAACACCAGCCGCCGATGCCTTCGCGCCTCGCGGATGATGTCCTGCTCAAGTTCGTATATGGGCAAACGTTCTGTCACGCAGGCGCGAAGCTTACGGAATATGCCGGCCTCTTACAACCATGCATCCACCACGCAAACTCTAAATACCGCGCAAACGCCTTTCGCTAAGCGGCCTTCTCCAGAAGTCTTTCACTTCGTTGCCGGATTCTCTGTTGCCGCTCGTACTGTTTCCGCGCCGCCATTGCCTTCTCTTCGAATAACAGCGGGAATACCAGCAGCGGCTCGGGCGTGCTCCACGCCAGCGAGGCGGCATCGTTGGCAGCCCTGCGCAGCAATACCCAGAGCGCAGGATTGCCTGTCTCGTCCAGTGCCTTTCTCAAAAGCCGCTCTTTAAGCTGCTCCAAACCATCATCTTGAAAGGCCCGGAACGGAAGCCCAAAGGACGGCGTCAATGTGAACTGCGCTGTCGGCTCAAAACGCGTGAAAATCTCTCTATTGTCACTTATGTTGCTCATGTTACTCATATTTCTTTCTCTCTTTCTTTCTCCAAACACAAAACCCACGATCGCCTGGGCAATCGTGGGTTTTTCTCGGAAATCTTTTATCAGCCCTTTAGAAAATACCCTCCTTCATGCCCGGGGCCAGATGGGTGGCCTTAATAGACTGCCACCCCGTCAGGCGACGGGAACACTTTTTGGATTGATTGACCATTGCTTGCATCGCAAAAATCCTGCGCAATAATGCCACATCAACGCTGGTTGTCAAATGGAAAAGTAAAATTTTATGCAAGAAAAATGGTTGGCGGGCATGGAAAATGCTTTATTATTCGCTGCCTGTGAGCACTGAAAAGACAAACGCCAAGTACAGGATGGTGGAATGTGGCGGCTGTCACAGCAGGGTGTTCATCCCCGGAGACTTGGAGCCGTTTGCCACCGTTCCGTGCAAGAAATGCAATCATCCCGTGATGCTGCCGGTGCGGCTGCATCAGTATGAGTTGAGGGGTATCATCGCCTCCGGCGGAATGGGCACGGTATATCGCGCCATGGATTTGATGCTGGAGCGGGAAGTGGCCGTCAAAATGATGCGCAAAGAACTGGCAAACGACCCTCACACCGTTGAATGTTTCATTCGTGAGGCAAGGGCCTGCGGCTCATTGACACACACAAACATCATCCACATCTACGCCTTTGACCGGTACAACGAACAACTCTACATGGTTATGGAACTGGCCGACCGCGGGAGTCTCGACCAGCGAATTGACCGCGAGGGACATCTGCCGGAGTTGAAAGTGCTGGACATCGGCATCAAGATAGCTTCCGCGCTGGATACCGCCCTCAAACACGGCCTGCTGCATCGGGACATCAAGCCCGGCAACATCCTGTTCAATGCAGATGACGAACCGAAGCTGGTGGATTTCGGCCTTGCTGGAAGCTCGGAAATGTACATGGCCGCCTCTGACACAATTTGGGGAACAGTCCGCTACGTTGCCCCTGAAAAAATCAAGCGCGAGGGCGAGACTTTCCAATCCGACATGTACAGCTTGGGCGCCACCCTTTACCACGCGCTGACCGGACATCCACCTTTCGAAGGCGAGACCAACGAGTCCATACTTCTGGCCCACGTGCACACTCCGGTCACTCCACCGCATCATTTGCTATTTGAAGTAACAAAACCAACATCGGACGCTCTTGTCCGTGCCATGGCCAAACGCCCTGAGGACCGTTTCTCATCCTATGATGAAATGATTATGGAGCTGACCGCTGCGCGCAGCAAACTTCTGGTCTCACAATACCACGTCCACCAACCCGAATAATCCACAGTGATTCAATGAACATTCGCCAGTTCAACTTCTTTGTCACAGCCGGCCCAAGCAGCCGCAACATTCAAATCCAAAACCATTGCCTTTTATGCAGTTGAAAAATAAATTGGTGGCAATTCTTGCCGCCGTTGTTTGGACGGCATCATTAAACGCAGCCGACCCGCCTCTTGCAGTAAGCGGCGTGGCCGATAAAACCATTTATCAAGACCAAGTCACTTTTTTCATCACGAGGGACGCTGGCTTTGATTACGATGCGCGGCTCGACGGCGAGCCTGTTCCAGTTGGAACAAATGTCACCATAACAGTCATGGATTACCATGAGCTTGCTGTTTGGCGCACCAATTTGACCACTACCGCCACAAGCAACGTTTTAATCCGGTTCGTGATTATCGAAAGCGAACGCGTAGGCACCGAAGAAGGAATCGCCAAGTGGATTCCCATCCCTCCCATCCCATCGGCCCCCGGTGAATTTGCTGGCGCAGACATTCATCTCATGATTCCACCCAGCTTTCCCACCGGCATTGAAGTGCCGGTTGTGGCATGGGTCAGGCGCCCTGACGGGACTGTCCCCCGCGTAAATGGAGTTCTGGAAATCCCCGGCCAAACAACTTTCACCATATTCAGGGGCGCCGGCTCAGGATTCCTTCCGGCCTCTTACATGGCCGGCACCCGAAACTTCAACGCGCTGTTGTCCGGGCTGTCCGCCAATATAAACATACAATTTGAATCCGGTGTAAATTGGACACGGGTTGGCGGCACGCTTTCAGGTTCAATTACATGGCCAGCCAACTCGCGCATATACATAACCAACACACTTACACTGGCGACTGGCGCCACATTGATCGTCGGTTCAGGCACAATAATCCTGGTTGCGCCCGGTGTTGATATTTACGTGGACGGCCAGCTCTTTTTCAACGGTCTCACCAATGCCCCAATTGTCGTAACTCCACAAAGCCGCAACATGCCTTGGGGCGGTTTCATGATTCGCGGCACCGCCCAATTCAACGCCACCGCGACCATTTTCACCGGCAGCGGAGCCGATCCCTGCTGGTACGCGCAGCATCAATCCGACCGCTGCGGCACGCCCAACAGGCCGTCAAGCCATCGCCCGGAACAATCTCTTTTCCACACAACCAACACCCCGACACTAAACCTCGCCGATTGCGCCGCCATTTATCTGAAAGGCCAGTTCGGACACGCAATCCACGCCGCCACATTCAACATCAACCGCACCCTCGTCCAGCGCTGCATCAGCGGCGGCCAATATGACAACGGCTCCATCATCATGAGAGACTCCGTTGTTGTTGAAGTTCCCGAAGCCTCCGATTTCTGGGTAGATGGCGACAACGACGCCTTCTACCTCAGCAAGGGCGGCCATGCCTTTACCAACTGCGTCATCGGCTGGACAAAGGACGATTTGATGGACAGCGGCGGCAGTGGCTCAGGCACGAACTATTTCATCAATTGCTGGTTTGAAAACCCGCTTCACGAAGGAGTCGCCGGCTCAGGAAGCGGCAAATACAATTTCATCAGGGGCACAGTCGCAGTCAATTGCGGTCAAGGATTCGAAGCCGGCTATGACCGCGTGACAAACTTTGTGGACCACTGCTTCGCCTCCGGCAACATCGTGGGCGTGCGCATGGCCGACAATTACTACAGCGGCTTCACTCACAACGGATTTGTCCTTTGCACCAATTCCATCGTCCTTTACAACCACCGCAATCTCTGGGCCATGGAATACAACTCCACCGGTTGGACAAACATGATCAACAACATGGATGCCCGCGGCAATTTTCTCAGCGAACCCAATCCAGTATGGCCTGCCAACACCGTATGGAACCCGGACACTGATGCGTGGCGTTTGCTCGATTTCATGACCATCCCGCCGCAAAGCCACGTCGGCATCGGCTTCGGCACCTGGACTAATCTGCTGGCAATTGACGCCCTGTCCGACGGCATCCCTGTCTGCCTTAGCCATTTTACAACCAACACCGTGTCGGTGGACTTTGCAATTCAGGCCAATGGCGCCCCGCTGACCAATGGCACATTAATCTTTCCGCCCGGCAGACTCAGCCACCGCCTCCAATTGCCAGTTTCACTGACAACCGGTATTTCAACACTCACAGCAACACTGGTTAATCCCGCCAACAGCGAATTGACCGGCCTTTCTACCATCACCTATCGAGTCCCGCCGGTCTTGGTAAATCTAAGCGCCAGCGGCCTGATGGACGTGGGCGCCTTGACGACAGGCGTGCAAATCCTTTTAAGCAAAACCAGCGCCGTACCTGTTCAAGTGGACTTTCAGTTTATCAACTCCACCGGCGTGCTGACCAACGGCACGTTGACATTTGCCCCCGGCCAGACATCGCGTTTGCTCACACTGCCCACTATCAACCCTGAAGCCCTGCAACTAGGCCGGCTGGAATTGCGCACCCCGCAGGCAGCAGAACTGGGAACCAGCAACCAGGTCTATTTCGCGCCCATTCCATTCGGCGGCAACGTCGTTCTGGTGGCCACCAACTCCTGGTGGTACTACCTCGACATGGTTACAAATGCCGATACCTCATGGCGCGGCACAAACTTCGACCACAGCTCCTGGTCCTACGGACAGGCGCAACTCGGATTTGGCGACGGCGACGAAGTCACGCGCATCCGCTCCAACACCGTCCAGAACATATCCTACTACTTCCGCCAACAATTCATGGTATCCGACCCCGCGGTGTTCACAAACCTTGTTCTCTGGCTGTTGCGCGATGACGGCGGCGTGGTTTATTTGAATGGCCGCGAAGTCTTTCGCAGCGCCAACATGCCGGCGGCGCCGACCGTCATCACCTACACCACCCTGGCCAACGTAACCAACGCCGCCGAAAACGCAATTGACGTTGTCAACATCAGTCCCACCAACCTTGTGCGCGGTCTCAACCTTGTTGCTGTTGAAATCCACCAACAAGCAACCACCAGCTCCGACATCAGCTTCAACCTCGCCATTACCGGCCAGGCGCCACAACCGCCACTGCGACTTCACTTTTCCCGGCTCAACAGCAAACCAATCCTCTTCTCGACTGATCCATCCGCTCAACTATGGGAGGCGCCGGAAGCCCTTGGCCCATGGCAACCGTCAATCAACCCTGGCAACCCCGCTGAAATCACCCCAACCGCCCCCCGCAAATTCTACCGCCTCGGCAAACCTTGACCAAAACCCTTGGATGACCGGGCCACCCCGGCCATAAATGTAGCTGCCGCCGTAAGGCGGCAGACTTGTCCGCCATCTTACGATGGCGGCTACGGAAAAAGCCACGTATGGGCGGTATCAAGAACTCCTCTTCAATCTGCAATCTCAAATCTCAAATCTGCAATCAAGCGAAGCGTGGCGGTTTTCCCCCAGCCCATTTACGGGACAGCGTGAAAGCCGTCACGCCATTACAACTTTTCCTGCCTTCGTTTGCCATGGAAATTTCGTAACTCCTGCATCCTTTACAATGCGAACGCTCAACAAAACCCTTTGACCGAATTGGCAAAAGTCTAACCAATCCATCTCTTGAGGCATTGCACTTCGTCATCTTTCTGTAGTTGCCTCAAAAACTCTTCAAAATTGTGATTCGCCTCATAATGCGGAGTGTCATGCAATTCATCGGCAGAGCCTGGCAGCCCATAATCCTTGGGGCTCACACCACAGTCGGAGGCGCGCTCGTACAACCATTCTTCCAAGCGGGGCGATATCAATATAAGTTGCTTCGCAGGATTAGTTGTGTGTTGCATCAACACCAACCTGCCTTTCCGTCCCACTTCCCTGTATTTCTGCAACTCCTGCGGTTGATGCGCATCAGGGTCTTCATCCACCATCCCCTTTCCGGCACTAACCTTGCGCAACCGATTCAGGATATTGCCTTTGCCGCGTTCATGCCTCAGCTCACGGCGCGGGACACTCAGCGTCCGGGCCAGCATCTCATCCGGATAACACTCCACGTAAAGCATCAGTCGGCCCCCAAAATACCCTGCAAGCCAAGAAACGGATCCGCGTCCAGCAACCGGCTGACCTGCTCCTCCGTCAGCAGAATCGCCTTCGTCTCGTAATTACGGTATTCCGTTGCAAAGACAGCCACCTCCTCTTTTTTAGCCTTTTCCAACACTGCAACCAGCAGATATGGGTTGTGCGTGGCAATGAAGTATTGATTCGACGAATCGGCGGCTATCCGTTCGCCCAGATGCTTGGTATAGTACGGAAACGCATGCGCCTCCGGTTCCTCGAATATCAGCACAGAGTCTTTGTTCGACTCCATCGCGACTTGATAGAAAAGCATGCGTTGCAGTGTGTCAGAACTCATTCCGAACGGGAGAGAGATAAAAATCCCATGCTGATGTTTCACGACTTTAATTGCACGCTCGGCGGGTTCAAGAGCCACTTCCAGCTCGTACGGTTGAAATAAATCGCCGAGCCACTGCCGCAAAACCCGTGAGCCATACACAACCGAAAACAAGTTCGGGCCATCTGGTGGAATCAGCGCCTTTGGCTCTGCTGATTCATACCTATCCAAACTTTTATATCGGTAGAACTTAATAGGAAAGCCATCTGCCCAAGGCCGGATGATGCCACCGCATCCGCGGTGATCGATATAGGCAACTTGCGCATCGCCCATCCAAAACTGGAACTGCTCCTTCTCGAGCTTTAAAACCACCGCACCTGCTGGTTTGCCATGACATTCAATCCGCAACGGTTCATCAGTGAGGTTATCGAAAAAGAGGTTTTGTGTGAGGCTGAACCGTGCAAAACGGTTCAGTCCCTTTCCACCAGACCACCCCAACCAGGACAGCACACCCAACGCTTCGAGGATGTTTGATTTGCCGGTGTTTGGCTCGCCAATAAACAAGTTAACCCGCCGGCAATTCAACTCCAGTTGCCGGATTGACTTGAACCGCTCGATTTTCAAAGCTGTAATCATATCGTCTCCGTTGGGCGCAAAATCCCCTACTACCAGCCGTTGTGATGAACCTTACAAACTGCCACTAACCTGGTCAATCTTTCTCCCAGCCCCCATCCTACCACGTTTACATTCGGAGCTGCCGTTAACCAAAAGGTTAAGCCAAATTTGGGGATGGCTGTCTGCTCAACGAAAGTGAACAACAATTGAATTGGCAGACATTCTGGCGCGTCCCTCAAAAATGGGCAGGAAGGGGAAGTCTGAGCAGCACATTGACCATATTTTGATGGCACGCGCATCAAGAGTTGATTCTGCAGGAACATCGGTTTCAACGGCATTTCGAAGAAATATGGCGCATCTGTATCATTCATCTGTCCAACTGCAGCATTCGGCAAAAAGCCTTATATTTTCCTTGAAGTTCAACACGCCGCCAATTATCTTTCACACAACCAAGCATAAGGAGTTGAATGGATTAAAAACATGGCCGAGAAGTTTGCTGAAAAACTTGGCCTTCCAGAGAGAATCAAAATGAAAAACATAAAGTTACTGTCATTCGTATTCGCATTTCTAATCACAACACCACTTTTGGTGTACGCACAAGGTGCCGGTATTGAATGGGACACGCTCAACAAGAGGGTTTTGGAACTGGGACGCGAAGGGCAATATGATCGTGCCATTGTGCTTGCCAAAAAAGCACTTGAGATTGCTGAAGAAAACGTCGGCCAAAACCATCCCGATGTGGCCACAAGCCTGAACAATCTTGCTGAACTTTATCGTGCCAAAGCCGACTACGACAAGGCTGAGCCGCTCTACAAGCGCGCGCTGGCTATCAATGAGAAAGCATTCGGCCCAGACCATCCTAATGTGGCCCCAATTCTGAATAATCTGGCTGAGCTTTATAATGCCAAAGCCGATTATGATAAGGCCGAGCCACTCTACAAGCGCGCGCTGGCTATCAATGAGAAGGCACTCGGCCCAGACCATCCCAAGGTGGCTGAAACTTTGGAAAATCTTGCAAAACTCTATCGTGCCACAAAGAGAACAACTGAGGCGAAGGAACTTGAAAAGCGAGCCGCAAAAATCAAGGCTTCCAAAAAGTGAGCAAGAAGTGAGCAAGCAGAAATTTTTTACGCCTTGTTTTTCGGCTGGTTGGAAGTGGATTTTAACCGCATTTTACCGAGGGATTTTGCTGGCGCATCCGCCAGGAGTTGAACCTGGAACCTTCTGATCCGTAGTCAGATGCTCTATCCAATTGAGCTACGGATGCGCGCCCCACAGCAGACAAAGCTTAGCCCCTGCCCGGTCAAAGGGCAAGCTCGATTTTTTCCCGCTGCAGAAACACATCAAAAGAATCAAATTGCAAAGTCATCATCAGCCGTTGCCGACATCGGGAAGCCGCTGCGCCGCCATGCTCGGAAGCCTTATCTCAAGATGGCCGGCTTGCGGTTTGTCGCTTTGCAACTCCATTGCGCTGCCAAATTGCCGGAGGCATTGCGGCAGATGCGTGGCAGACGGCAGCCGGCTTTGCAATTCTTTTTGGTTGCCCTATTGCGAGGCTGGTTTTACCGACTCACGATTTGATGTCGCGGATTTGAAAGGCGACCATTCCGATCACAAAAAATGTGAGGTTGAAACCAAACAACAGGCTGAGCGACTGGCCGACACGCCACCACGGGATTCTTTCGTCAAAGAGAAAAATCCAGATGTTAAGGTGATATGTGAAAATCCAATGCTGGTAGTCGCGGAAATAAGGAATCTGTTGGAGGATGAAACTCGTTATGACCGCCGAGAGGGCCAGGACAGTTGCAGCAGCCGGTTTTACATTGAAACAGGAGAACATAAAGGCGAGGCACATTATTGAGGCGGCTTCTCCAACCAAAAACAGGTGCGCAATGGCATAGCGTCCGGCGCCTTCGGCCTGTCCAAAAATGCTGAAGATGTTCTGTTCCGGCGCCCAGACAAACATGCTGCCCCATGGAAACCAGAGGCGCGCAAAAAGCAGCCCGAATGCGCCCAGGGCAAGGACAAGAAGGACCGAAAAGATCAGGCCGGCAACCCATTTGACCAGGAGCAATCGCGGCCTGGAAATTGGCCGGGAAAGAATCATGCGCAGCGTGCCGTCCTCGCTCTCTTTTGCAACAAGATCGCCCCCAACCAGCGCCGCATAGAGCGGAAGGAGGAAAACGGCAATCAGCATCATTGTAATGGCGGCAATGGTAAGGGATGTTATGAATGCCTCGCCCAAATAACCGTTTTGGTCCAAAAATTCGGCCAACCGTTTCGGCGCCATGGTCAGTTTGAATCCGGCGCATATGGCGTTTTGGGCCAGCAAAAACATGGCAAAGCCGATGTAGGTCCGTTTTTTCCCGAACAATTTCCAAAGCTCGTTTCGCAGTTGCAGGTAAAAGATTTTCATGCGCTTCGGTCCCGGCGCATCAGGGACATGTAAAAGGTTTCCAGGGTTTCCTCGTGTCGCGCGAGTTCAAAGACAGGCAGGCCGTTTTCGACGAGATATTTTGCGATCCTGTCGCTGCCGGCGCCATCGGCGGGCGCAATCAAGCGGCCATCTCGAACGGCTTTTATCAAGCCCGCTGCGCGCAGCATGGCGGCGGCGCGCTCAAAATCCGAGGTCTCCAGTCGAAACCACTGGCCGAATTGGCGGGCTTGCGCGACTGTGCCCTCGAATATTTTGCGTCCTTTGTTTAGCACCGCGATGCGTGTGCAAAGCTGCTCAACCTCCGGGAGCAGGTGCGATGAAAAAAGAATCGTCAGGCCAAGCTCCTGGCGGAGGCGCAAAATGGTGTTGCGCATCTCGTGAATGCCTTCCGGGTCCAGCCCGTCGCCCGGTTCATCGAGAATCAGCAGCTCCGGCCCCGGCAAGAGCGCCTGGGCCAGCGCAAGCCGCGCGCGCATTCCATGGGAATAGGTTTTGACCTTGCGATGCTCCTCGCCCTTAAGCCCGACCCATTCCACAACCTCCGCCATGCGTTTTTTGGAGGCGCCACCGGAATAGCAGGTGAAAATTTCCAGATTCCGCCATCCTGTGAGGTAATCGTAAAACACCGGGCTTTCAAAGATGGCGCCCACTTTGAGCAAGGCCTGCTGGCGGCGCCGGAAGACATCATGTCCCAACAGCCGCACCTGTCCGGAAGTTGGCCAAACCTGACCGAGCATGATGCCAATAGCGGTGCTTTTGCCTGCGCCGTTCTGGCCCAGCAACCCGTAGATTTCGCCTTTGGGCACAATCAAATCCAGGGCCTCAAGCGCGGTGCGGCTGCCAAACTTCTTGGTTACTTGCCGAAGTTCAATCATGGCGTTTACGGGCTGGTGGTTCCCTCCACTACAAGCAAGTTTTTGATGTGGCCATCGGCATACAAATAGTTGACGCCTTTATGTGTATCTTTCGGGGCATGAAAAGATTCCTTGTCAAACATAACGGGCATCTGGTGCGGGTTGAATTGAATGCCCAAAACCTGAAAGTGCTCCGCATCCTGTCCGTTCAACAGGCTGTTCCAACTGTAGCTTGAGCCGGTTTGTTCAAACAATTCCTTCGTGTCGGAAGGGCATTTCAGGACGCGCACGTTGCCCAGGTGATTGGACAGCACGATGTCCGGTGAAGGTGGGGAATTTGTCGGCGGCGCGCCAACCGGGCGGTCGCGCATCACCGGCATGCGGTTGTCATTGTCCTGCACATACAGTTGCAAAGCCACGCCGATCTGGCGCAGGTTGCTCAAACAAGCCGCCGACCTGCCCTTCTCCCGCGCCCTGGCCACGGCCGGAAGCAACAGCGCCGCCAGCAGCGCAATTATCGCCAGCACAACCAGAAGTTCAACAAGGGTGAACGCTTGTTGAGCCACGATCTGGCCTCTGCTCAATTTCATAAGCCCGGCGCTAGCGGTGTCCATGAAATGCGGCGCCGCTTTCCATCAAACGTTGTATCTCTTCCAACAACGGCGCCAGCTCGGCTTTGGTCTGGGCGGAGCTCTGGCTGTAAAAGGTTTTCAATCCGATGGCGGCAAGCTTTTTCTGAAGTTCATCGCTCAACGGCGGCTGCTGCTCATCACCAAGCCCGTTGAAATTGCGGCCGTCCCCGCCCTGGGCAAGTTCGGCCTGGACTCGTTGAAGCCGTTGCATCGCCCTTGCGATTGTCCTTTTGCGTTTGTCCTCAGGCAGATTCTCAAAAGCTTCAAGCGCCTTTTTGAAACCAGTTGGCGCGGTGGCCTCCAGAAAATCGCTCTTTTCCTGCTCTGTCATTTGCTCAAACCACTGCCGCCATTGCCGGTCGAGCCGCGCCTTGCGGCGTTCCTCCCAGGGCAACGCGTTGATTTGGGAGGCCAGTTCGTTGATGGCCCTGGCGCGGGCTTCGCCGGTGAGTTTGGACAAATCGTTGCTCCGCATATAGGCAGCCACCTTTTCGGCAGTCACCTTGCGGCTTTTGGCAAGGCCATAACCAATGCCTGCAAGCAGCCATGCGGCAACCAGCAGCCCGAGGCCGAACCAAATGATTTTCTGGCGCGAACCAAACACGCCTGCATTTTACGCAACATTGTTGCGGCTGCCATAAAAAAAGGTTGCTTGCTGGACGCCCAACAATCGGCAGTGTAAAGTACATGCTGGAAAATGAATTACGGGTCAAAAATGGCCGACCAACAGGAAAAAGCCCGGCTGGAAGCCGTTGAGAGCTACCAGATAGAGGGAACACCGTCCGAGGAGGCTTTTGATGAGCTGGCGTGGCTGGCGACGCAAATCTGCCAGACGCCAATAGCCCTGATTTCCATCATTGGGGAAAACCGGCAGTGGTTCAAGGCGCATGTCGGCCTCGACATGCAGGAAGCGCCACGCGAAGGCTCGTTTTGCGCCGCGGCAATTTCCGAGCCGGACGTTTTCGTGGTTCAAGATGCGGCGGCCGATGCGCGGTTTGCCAATCTGCCCATTGTTAATTGCGAACAGGGAATCCGTTTTTACGCCGGGGCGCCTTTCCGTGACGCGGCCGGATACGCGATTGGCGTGTTGTGCGTCATGGACCGCAGGCCGCGCAAGCTTTCAGCCGGCAAACTTCAGGCGTTGCGTTTTCTCAGCCGGCAGGTAATGGGCATGCTTGAACACCGCCGCAATTTGAACCGGCTGGCGGCGCAGGAAAATTTTTATCATTCACTTGTGGAGAGCCTGGCCGAAAACATCTTTCGCAAAGATGCCAATGAGCGGTTCACCTTTGCCAACCAGAGGTTTTGCAAGATGCTTGGCCGGCAGCTTGAAGAGATAGTTGGGAAGACCGACTTTGACTTCTTTCCGCCCGAACAAGCCGCAAGGTACCAACAAGATGACCAGGAAGTGATGCGCACCGGCAGGCCGCTGGACAAAACAGAACTGCACATCACCCCCGATGGACGCAAACTTTATGTCCATGTCATCAAGCAGCCGTTGACCGATGCTGAGGGGCGTGTAACCGGCATACAGGGAATTTTCTGGGACGAAACCGAGCGCATCCAAACCGAAGAAGCGCTTGCTTACGAGCGGGACTTATTGAACACGCTGCTGGAAAACGCAACGGAAATGGTTTATTTCAAGGATACCCAGTCGCGGTTTTTGCGCTGCTCCAAATCCATGGCCAAACTTTTTGGGTATCAAAAAGCTGAAGAGCTGGTTGGGAAGACGGACTTCGACATTCATCCGCAAGAGCTTGCCACGAAGTTTTATGGTGACGAACAGTGGCTGTTTCAAACCGGGCGCCCAATACTTAACGAACTGCAGCAACTTGTGCTGCCAGGGGGACGCAAGCTTTTTGTCATCGCGAACAAAGTCCCCATATTTGATGCCAACGGCAAGTTGCGCGGGCTGGTGGGAATTTCCGCCGATGTCTCCCAACTCATGGAGGCACAGGACGCCCGCGACCGGGCAAGGGAGGAATACCGCCGCATCTTTGAGGAAGCGATAGAAGGCTTCTTTCAGACCACACCGGACGGGCATTATCTGCAGGCGAATCCCGCCCTTGCCAGAATGTACGGATACAACTCACCGAAGGAATTGATTGAAAACTTGAAGGATATCGCCCACCAATTGTATGTGGAGCCGGGGCGGCGCGATGAGTTTATCCGCCTGATGCGCGAAAAAGGTGTTGTAACCAATTTTGAGTCCGAAATTCGCAGGCGCGACGGCAGCACAATCTGGATTTCCGAAAATGCCCGGGCTGTCCATGATGAACAAGGCAACCTGCTCTTCTTTGAGGGCCATGTGCAGGACATCACCGACCGCAAACGCGCCGAAGCCGAAAAGGAGAGGGCGCAACAAGCCATAATCGAGGCGGCCAAGTTGCGTTCAAGCATCTTGAACAACATCAGCCATGATTTGCGCGGCCCCATAAATGGCATTGAGCCGCTGGCACGCATGTTCCTTGAAAAAGCACAAACCCAGGAACAACGTGAACAGGCAAAGACAATTCTCGAAAGCACCCAGACGCTGCTCCAAATTGTGACGGATTTGCTCGATTACTCACGCATCGAGGCAGGAAAACTGGTCATCGAAAATGTGACTTATGACCTCCGGGACACCGTCGAAAACATTGTCACCATGATGGCCGAGGGCGCCCACCGGAAAAACCTGGAATTAAACGCCTGGTTTTCGCCGGAGACTCCAGCAACAGTGGAGGGCGATGTGGCGCGGCTGCGCCAGATACTCTGCAACCTGCTGGGCAACGCCATCAAATTTACCGAAAAAGGTGAAGTCTGCGTGCGGGTCAGCCCCGTCGAGCAGGATGATAAAACCACGGTGGTGCGATTCGAGGTATCGGATACCGGCATAGGCATAGCGCCCGAAGCGCTGCCTCTAATCTTCCGTCCTTTTGTGCAAGCCGACAGCTCCACCACCCGCCGCTATGGCGGCACAGGTTTGGGACTGTCAATTTGCAAACAGCTTGTCGAATTGATGCACGGCAAGATCGGCGTTGACAGCGTCCTTGGGAAAGGCACGACTTTCTGGTTCACCCTGCCCTTGAAGCCGGCTACATCCGCCACCATCCAGGACAAGTCGCTTCAGTACACCCCGGCGCTCGAAGGCAAGCGTGTGATGTTGGTTGACGATAATGCCACCACGCGCCAAATCCTGTCCGAGTTCCTTGCTTCCCACAACATGGTGGTTTCGCAAGCCGAGTCCGCAGCAGCCGCGCTGGAATTGTTGCGCACCCATACAGGCCGGCATTTTGATTTTCTGATACTCGACAACGTAATGCCCGAAATAAGCGGGCTGGACCTTGCGCGCATCATAGCCCGGGATAGGCTGGCCGAAGGCGCCCGTGTGATTATTGCCAAACACAGCGGGCAGGAAATCGGGCCTGAGGCGCAAACCGAGGCAAACGTTCATGGCAGCCTGTTCAAGCCAATAAAGCAAAACAAGCTGCTTGAATGTCTTGTGGGACTGTCAACCGGGCCGGGTCCGGAACAAGCTTCAGCTCATCCATCCGGCAAGACCGACGTGGCGCTTGACCGAAATTTGCGGATATTGGTTGTGGAGGACATGACGTTGAACCAGAAGGTCGCGCAGCTTCTTCTCAAAGACCTCGGATTTGAGCCTGATCTGGCAGCATCGGGTGTCGAAGCTCTGGCGAAACTCGAGAAAGCCCCTTATGATATCTTGTTGCTGGACTGCCACATGCCCGAAATGGATGGATTCCAGACCGCCAAAGAGATTTCCAGGCGCTTGAAAGACCCCACTGCCGGCCCACCGCTCAAGTCCGCTCCATACATAATTGCGCTGACCGCCAATGCCACGCCGGGTGCACGGGAAAAATGCCTCTCCGCAGGCATGCATGACTACTTGACCAAGCCACTCAGCAAGGCGGATTTGCGCGAAGCCCTGCGCGCCGCCGTCACCAATCGGCGCGCCAATTATTCCATCAATGCCGCAGCCGACAGCTCAAAGCCGCTCGATCAGGAGATAATTGAACGATTCCGAAGTTTGCGCAAACCGGGCCAGCCGGACCCGCTTGCCGAGCTTGTCGAATTGTTTTTGCAGGAAGTTCCCAAACAACTGCAATCGCTGCACAATGCGTTGGACAAGAAAGACGCCGCCACAATCAAGAAAACAGCCCATATTCTGTGCGGGAACTCGCGCAACATGGGGGCGTTTCACCTCGGCAAATTATGCGCCGAACTGGAACAATCCGCAGCCTCAGGCAAGCTCGACAACGCCCGCGATATGGTTGGGAAAATCATGGCCGAGTTTGAACGAGTGAAAACCGCCCTTGAACAGGAAATTAAAAAATGAGCGCCTGTGTGAATACGGTGGAGGCGCGATTTGCGCGTCCTTCGGCTTTGACAATTACACCATGAACGGCTAGCGTAATTGCATGGAAAACTTGCACGCACCATGGCGCATTGATTACATCCTTGCGCCAAAGCCGGAAACAAAGCCGGGCGAGCCGTCGCTGTTTACGAAAATCGCCCAGGCCAACGATGATGAGGCGCATTATGTGCTTGTGCGCGAGCGGACTTGCTTTGCCCTGCTCAATACATATCCTTATAATGGAGGGCATCTTATGGTAGTGCCTTACAAACAGGCGGCAGACCTCAACGGGCTGACCGTGGACGAACTGGCCGATTTGATGGCGCTGACACGCCGGTGCATCAACGCCCTTGCCAGGGTCATGAAACCAGACGGCTACAACATCGGAATCAACCTCGGCAAGGTGGCCGGCGCGGGCGTCGCCGAACACGTTCACATCCACGTCGTGCCCCGCTGGCTGGGCGACACCAATTTCATGCCCGTGCTCGCCGGCACTTCGGTTGTGCCGCAGGCGCTGGCTGATTTGGCCGCAAAATTGCGCGCCGCGCTCCGTGAAATTCCCGCATGAACCGCAATACACCTGGAATGGCAACTGAAACACTGCACTTTGCAACCGCGCGAATAGCGCAACAGCTCTACAACAATGACCCTGCAAACCTGCAGGCCATCGAAGACAAGCTCGGCGTAAAAACCACCTCCCGCGAAGGTTGGATAAAACTGGAGGGCGCCGCCGATGCAGTCGCGCGCGTCCGGCAGTTGTTTCAACTGCTGGAAGATTCGCTTAAAAACGGCGGGCACATTCGCAACCGCGAGTTCAACCACGCCCTTCAGGTCATCCAGAACGAGGGGCCGGCTGCGTTGAAAAACTTGATAAATGACCGGGTGCTTACTTCACCCAAAAAGCCGTTCGTCTCGCCCAAAACCGTTGGTCAAAAAAAGTACCTGGAGGCCATTCGCACCCATGACGTCACTTTCGGACTCGGCCCTGCCGGCACAGGAAAGACCTACCTTGCCATGGCCATGGCACTGTCGAATCTGCGCGAAGGCAAAGTCGGCCGCATCATTCTTACACGCCCGGCCGTCGAGGCTGGCGAGGCCCTGGGGTTTTTGCCGGGCGACTTGCAGGAAAAACTCGCCCCTTATCTGCGCCCGTTGCATGACGCCCTGATGGACATGCTGCCGGTGGACGAAATCCAGCGGCACACCGAGCGCGGCATAATTGAGATCGCGCCGCTGGCCTACATGCGCGGGCGGACTCTCAACAACGCATTCATCATCCTGGATGAGGCCCAAAACTGCACCATGGAACAAATGTTCATGTTCCTTACCCGGCTGGGATACAACTCCAAAACCGTGATTACGGGCGACCCAACCCAGATAGATTTGCCGCGCAACAAGCCCTCCGGCCTCATCGAGGCATGGCACACCCTCAAACACATCGAAGGTATCGCAATCATTGAATTCCAGCCACGCGATGTCGTGCGACATCCACTGGTCCAGAAAATCATTCACGCTTATGAGGAACACCGTGGCAAATCACAGCAGCCTTGAACCGCATGCCGCCACCGGCAAACCCGCCAACCCCCGGCTCCGATGAAAGTCCTGCGGCTCCGCAACCTCCAACGCTCGCATCCGCCGTATTCGGCATGGCTGCGCCGCGCCGCCATCACGCTTGTCGAAGAGCACCTGAAGTGGGCCGATTATGACCTTGGCATTTACTTGGTCACGCCGGGGCGCATCCGCAAGCTCAACGAACAATACCTTCGCCATGAAGGCGACACCGATGTCATCAGTTTCCCATATTCAACCAATGCCGCGGATATCCGGGCCGGTGAAATATTCATCTGCGTGGAGGTGGCCCTGCGCCATGCACGGCGATACAGGGTCTCCATGCCGGTTGAACTGCTCCGTTATGTGGTTCACGGGCTTTTGCATTTGGAAGGCTACGATGATATTCACCCGGCGGAGCGCCGCAGGATGAAACATATCGAAAACCGCCTGCTGCGCGCATTGCTCAGACGCCACCCCGCGCCAGTTAAACTCAAAAATTCATCCAACCCATGAATCAAACATTCTTCTGCAAATGGCGGACGAATTTTCTGACAGGCCTTGCCGTGGCCGCGCCCGCGATTTTGACAATCGCGCTGGCAGTCTGGATTTTTCGCAATATCGCCAGCCTGACCGAATTTCTTTTGATAGTGTTTCCACGCAGTTGGACGCACCAAAACGGCGGACATGGCGAGTTGTACTGGTACAGCAACCTGCTGGCCGTTTTCATGGCCGTGGTCTTGATTTCACTTTTGGGCGCTCTTGCCCGTTTTTATTTCGGGCGGCGCCTGATTTCCCACGTGGACCAGTTGTTGATGCAAATCCCATTGTTCAACAAAGTTTATGCCGCTCTCAAACAGATCAACGAGGCCTTCGCCAGCAGCAGCAAATCATCCTTTAAACAAGTGGTTGTGGTTGAGTTCCCACGCCAGGGCATTTACTCGCTCGGTTTCATAACAAATGAGAACCTGAAATTGGCAACACCGGGTCTGCCGGATGAACTGACGGTTGTATTTGTTCCCACAACACCGAACCCAACCAGCGGCTTCATGCTCATGGTGCCCGCCTCCGCCGTAACTCCGATCAACATGTCCGTTTCAGACGCGTTAAAGTTGATCATCAGCCTCGGCTCAATTGCGCCCGAAAAACAACAGGAACAAATCGCCAAACTAAAAACAATTACATGCCCCCCACCATCGCCCAACAATGCATGAAAAACCGGCTGCTCCGTCCGCCGGCCTTGAACCGTTGAAATGCCCATGGAAGAACGCGCCACCGGCATAATCTTACGCCTGCATCCATTCACCGAGACCAGCCTGATAGTCCACTGGCTTGCCTCGGCGCAAGGGCGACTTGTTACGCTCGCAAAAGGGGCGCGCCGGCCAAAATCACCCTTTCGCGGAAAGCTCGATCTGTTCTTCATGGCCGATTTCAGCTTCCACAAAAGCCGCCGCTCTGAAATCCACATCCTTCGTGAAATTGAGCTGCGCGAGACTTTCCCATCGCTCCGCAAACACCTGGGCGCGCTCCGGCAGGCTGCTTATGCCGCAAATCTCATCGAACAGTTCACGGAGCCCGATGCCGCCGTGCCCGAATTGTCCAACCTGCTTCACGACTTTCTGTTGCACATATCCAATGCAAAGCCAGCAACGGCGCCGGTTCTGGCCTTCGAGCTGAAGCTCTTGCAGCACGTCGGTTTATGTCCCGCTCCCGAAAACCTTCCACTGACACCGGGCGCCAAAGCCCTCTCCGCAAGGTTGCTCGCGGATGATTGGGCTGATCTGCCACGCCTTCAGTTGAGCCAGCAGCAGGAAAATGAAATTTCAACATGCCTGCAAAGGCTCATTGGAACACATCTTGGCAGGGTGCCGTCCCGCCGCCAGGCTGCCTTGAGAGCCGCGGACTTGTAGAGGCCGGTTTGCGGGAATTAGATTGCGAAAAAAGACGGTTTTCCAATACTTCCTGCAGTGATTGTCAATAATATACAACTCGCCGAATTTTTGACGCGGTTGTCCGCCTCCCCGTGGGTGGCGATGGATACCGAAGCCGACAGCCTCCACTGGTATCCGGAGCGGCTTTGCCTCATTCAGATAAGCATACCGCATCTGGACAAACTAATTGACCCGCTGGCTCAGATTGAGCTTGCGCCATTGTGGGCCGCGCTTAAAAACCGCGAATTGATTTTTCATGGCGGCGACTATGATTTGCGCTTGCTGTGGCGCAGTTACCGTTTCAAGCCGGAAACCGTTTTTGACACCATGCTGGCTGCGCGCCTTCTTGGACAAAAGGAATTTGGGCTTGCCGATTTGGTCCGGCGATACTGCCAGCGTGAACTGGAAAAAGGGCCACAAAAGGCCGACTGGAGCAAACGCCCCCTGACTCCGCGCATGGAAGCCTACGCCCGAAATGATTCCCATTATCTTCATCACCTTGAACAGGCGCTCCGCAAGGAACTGCTCGAACATGGGCGTCTGGAATGGCACGGCGAAATGTGCGCCCGTCTGATTGCCGACAGCACCCACGATGAGGAAGCCGACCCCGACGGACAATGGCGCGTTAAAGGCAGTTTCGGCCTGCACAGGCGCGGGCTGGCCGTGTTGCGCGCCATCTGGCATTGGCGGGAACAGGAGGCGATCATGGCTCATCGCCCGCCTTTTTTCATCCTCTCACCCCAACAGATGGTTGCTATCGCAAATGCAGCCGAGGCAAGGCTGGATTGGGCATCGCTGATACCGCATCGCTTTTCACCAAGGCGGCGTGATGGCCTCGCAAAAGCCGTCCATCAAGCACTGACACTGCCGCTTGAAGATTGTCCGGAGCCGCTTCGCCCGCGTTCACTACGGCTCACCCCTATTCAAAAACGCGCTTATTTTGAGTTGGAACGCCACCGCAACCGCCAGGCACAAAAGCTTCAAATTGAACCTTCCCTTATCGCAAGTCGCGCCACCTTGCTGGCCCTCGCCGCCAACGGCGAAGCGGCGCGCGCAAAATTAATGTCCTGGCAGAGAAAACTATTGTTCGGCAATTGAATTACAAAGCAGGCATGCGTGGCTGATCCGAAAAGAGCCTGTTGCAATCACTCCGAACCCAGATTGTTCAGCCATGCCCCGCCCCGCCGTTGAAAATCCCTGAAGACCTGCTCGCCCATGGCCTCGCGAATCGCCCGTTCGGTTTCCTCCTTCAATGCGGCAAGACCTGCCGCCTTTTGTTCCGGCGTAAGCGCCTGATTTTCCAGCAACTGCCTCCGCTGCTCTTCGGCCACGCGCTTCATGTCGTAAATCTCCAACAGTTTTGTCTGGGGAAGATTGTTGCGCTGGGCAGTCTGATACAGCTCCCTGTAAACCGGGTCCTGAGCGCGCTGATATTCTGCATAACGTTCCGGCCCCAGCTCGGCCTTGAGCCTGTCTTCCAAAAGTTTCCGCGCAGCCTCCCGCTCCGCCGGAGATATGGAGGCGCTGTTCTCGCCGTTGTATTTCTCGTCAAACTCCCGCTGCAACCTGTAGATGGTTCTGAATTCCTCCTCGGTGGCGTTGAAAGCGCCCATCCGGCGGCGCAATTCCTGCGTTGTGCTGGAGGCGCGCGCGTCATATTCGGCAAGCTCCGCCGGCGTCAGCAGCTCTCTCAAGGCAGCCCGTTTCTGCTGCCGCAATTCACGCAACTTCGCCTTCTGCTCCGCAGTCAGCTCCCCGCCTGCCTGGTCCAAAATCTCCTGCTCCATCTCGGCAAACCGTTCATTCAGCTCCTGCAACTGCAGACGCTTTGACTCCGGCAAAAAAGCCAGTTGCCTGTCTGTCTGGCTGAAGGTGATGCTTTGCTTCGCCATTTCAGCCTGGTAATCCACGCCAAGCAATGCCCTGACCAAATCCCGCTTCTCCCGTTCCAATTGCCGCAACTGCTTTTCATACTCGCGATACCGCGGGTCATCACCGGACACATCCGGCATCCAGAACCGGTTGTCCTTTGCCGCCGGATGCAAAGCGCGCGCTTTCTGTGCGTAAAGCTTGTTGATGTCAGTGATTATGATGTCGCAAATTGTCTCCTGCGGGCAGCCAATCGCCTTGAGGTTGGCGATATAAATCGGGTATTGCGGCGACTCAATCAACCGCCAGATGTTTCCCGGAAGCCGCACCGTGGTGTTCGTTGGCTCTGCCTCCACGCGCTTGGTTACAACACGCACGGTGGTGTTTGTAACTGTTCGTGTCTCACGCGGCACCGGCAACGGGCGCGGTTTCTCAGTCAGCACCAGCACCAGCGTTATCGCCAGAGCAACGTTCAACAGTACCGACACAATCATCAGCACCCCAGACTTCATACTTCCTATTTAGCCCATTTTTCCCAGTAAAACAAGAGCCGAAAACCCATCTTAATTTCATTGGCAACAAAGTCCCCCAAATTGGTTGCCAACATTCAACAAAATGTCCTCCCTCCATTCGAGACTCCGATGGCACCCATGGACAACCATTTGAATTGGCAAAATCCGTATTTCGATTATATTTAAGCCGCAGGGGCTTATGAGTGGTTCCAAACTGCATTTGTTGGTTGTCCAACCGGCCAGTTACCGCGCGAAAAACGACCGCACACTGCTGAAAACCCGGCGGCGACAGGTTGTCCCGCTGACTTTGCCCTATTTGGCGGCGCTCACTCCACCGGAGTGGGACGTCACCTTGGTGGATGAACAGGTTCAGGACGTTGATTTTGACGGGCCATGGGACCTGGTGGCGTTGAGTGTGTGGACCGTTAATTCGCTGCGCGCATACGATTTGGCGGCGGAATTCCGCCGCAGGGGCAAGCCCGTAATAATGGGCGGACCGCATACTTTCTTTTACGAGGAAGAGGCGGCGGAACATTGCGATGCCGTCGGAATTGGTGAAGGCGAAGCCATTTTCCGACAGATGTTGCAAGATGCCGCTGCTAAACGGCTCCAGAAAAAATACCGCGCCGGCCTTTTGGTAAACCTCAACGGCCTGCCAATTCCGCGCTGGGAGCTGCTGGACATGCGCAAATACGGGCCATTCCGGACCTTTGCAATCCAAACATCGCGCGGATGCCCATTTAATTGCGATTTCTGCTCCGAACGCTTTTATCTTGGAGCGCGCTATCGTTGCCGGCCGGTTGCCGAGATCGTCGAGGAGATTCGCCGCTGTGGCTCGCGCCAAATCTTTTTTGCCGACAGCAATTTTGGCGGAAGCCGCTCCCATGCGATGGAGCTGATGGAGGCGTTGATTCCGCTGAAAATCAGGTGGTCAGCCCTGTGGTCAATGTATTTGTGTCGCGATGAAAAGTTCATGCAATTGGCAAAACGCAGCGGCCTGCTGCATGTCAATCTCGGCATGGAAAGCATCAATCCCGAAACCCTCCGCCAGATGAACAAACGCATCAACAAAGTCGAGCAATACGAGGAAGCTCTGGCCACTTTGCGGAGACTCGGCATCAGTTACTCGTTAAATTTCATTTTCGGATGGGACGGCGAAGGCGAAGAAACATGGCAGGCGACCCTGGAATTTCTGCTCCGCAACAAAGTGCCCGCAGCCTATTTCAACATCCTGACGCCGGAAAAAGGCACCGCGCTTTATGATCGCATGCTTTCCCAAGGGCGAATACTTAACAGGGAGGAAATCGGGCGATGGCCCGGCCAAATCTGTTACATTCAGCCAAAAAACATGACCCCGGCCCAATTGGAACAGAAAGTTCAGCAGCTATATCGCCAGTTTTACGGGTGGCGTTCGATATGGAAACGGCTGCCACTGCCGCGCTCCCTATCCGATCTTGCCTCGTGGGTGGTGAACATCTCCCAGCGTAAAATGGCCAACGCTTCAACCGAAGCAAATAATTTTGCTCCATTTTAAAGCTGCCAGACAGCCGGCAAATACAAATTAGGCTTTCCAAATCCGGCATTCAAAGCACAATGCCGCCGATGTCCGCCATTCATGATTCAAGGCATGTTATTGTAACCGGCGGCGCCGGGTTCATCGGCTCGCACCTCGTTGAGCGGCTTATTGCCGATGAATATGCGGTGACGGTGATTGACGATTTGTCCACCGGTCGGATGGAAAACCTTGCGGCAGTACGGCGCAGTCCCAAGTTGCGATTTATCAAAAGCCGCGTATCGGACTGCCGTCAACTGTCCCGGCTGGCCAAACATTCCAAATTCATCTTTCATCTGGCCGCGGCAGTCGGTGTCGAACTGGTGGTGCGGGAACCGCTGGAATGCATTCAGACCAATTTACGGGAGACCGAGGCAGCCCTGGCTGCCGCCGGCTGCCATGGGACACCCATTTTGCTGGCCTCCACATCAGAAGTCTATGGCAAAAGCCGCCGCCGTGTTTTTTCTGAAACCGACGATCTGCGAATCGGCCCGCCGTATCTGCTGCGCTGGAGTTACGCCTGCTCCAAGTTGATGGATGAATTCATGGCGCTGGCATGGCATCGCAGCCGCGGTCTGCCTGTCATCATCGCGCGCCTGTTCAATACCGTCGGCCCGCGCCAAACAGGCCGTTTCGGCATGGTCTTGCCGCGTTTCATCGAGGCGGCAAAGTCCGGCCGGCCCCTCCGAGTTTACGGCTCCGGGCGGCAAACCCGCTGTTTTTGCTATGTCAAGGACACCGTTGAAGCGCTATGCAGGCTTCAACATTGCGAAGCTGCACGCGGAGAAATAATCAACATCGGCGGCACTGAGGAAATTTCAATTCTTGAGCTTGCGCATCTGGTCATCAGCGTTTTGAACTCGCGCTCGCCCATCGAAAAAGTCCCTTACGAAAAGGCTTACTCGACAGACTTCGAGGATATGCTTCGCCGCCGGCCATCCATCAACAAATTAATCAAGCTGACCGGTTTTCGTCCGGCAACACCTCTGGAAAAAATCATTGAGTGGACGGCCAAATAAAAAGCCCGGCTCGATTGCCGGGCTTGATGATAAGTTTATGGCAACTGCCTCTCTATTGCACCATGGTGCAATTGCTGTTGTTGCCGTCCACACCTTCAGGCTGCGGCAGGCCGAGCTGGCGGCGGAGGCGTTCCTGGCTATATTGATGCGCACTGCCGTCAGTCAACAGCACATTGCCTTCAAGCCCATGAATGGCATTTGTCCACTGACCTGTCAACCTTAGCTTCAGGACAGTGAAGCCGACCTCGCCGCAGTTGTCTATTGTAGGTCCAGTTAAATTGCGGTCGGTGCAAAGCAGCATGTTGGGTGCCTTTTCCTGCGCCTCGGTGCCCAACGTGTAACTGCATGAGTTGTTGCCCAGTGTATCAACTGCATTTGTTGCGCCAGACCATGAGCCTGCAGCCTGTCTCTCAGAATCTGCCGGGCACCATAGCACCTTCGCCCCGCCAATTTCATTGGAGTAAACAATAAACTGCCGCCACAATGTGCCTATGGCCATCCCCGCGGCGGTCTGTGTCCCGCCATCGGCTACAGGCACGCGCCAGGCATATTTGTCCCCGTGGTCTTGTGTCCACATCCGAATTCCCAAGCCCACTTGTTTCAGATTACTGACGCATTGGATGCGCTGCGCCTTTTTCTTGGCCTTTGCCAGCGCTGGCAATAGCAACGCAGCCAGTATTGCGATAATCGCGATTACAACAAGCAGCTCTATCAGTGTGAAGGCACTGCCGAATTTTTTTTGGTTCCAATCTTTCATAACAGTCTAGGTTTGATGCAATTTACCCCTGGTTCCAGGGTGTGTCACGAAAAAAAATTAAAAAAATTGAGGCCCGGGGCAAGACCGCCCCGGGCGCTTTGAGGCTCCCCACTGGTTTTAGTGAAAACCCGGAATTAAATATGTGTTTCCGGTTCAATTGCGTTTAATGTGGTTGTTGCCGCCCGGATCGCCGGTGAACTGAAACTGGCGGTTGAGCTGTGATTTGGTGGCCTGCATGACGCTGCCATCCACAATACCGAGGTTGCCCCCAGGATAGTGGAAGCCTTTGTCCCAGTCGTTATTGATTCCGGTGACAGTTGTCGCTGTCGTGCCTACAGTCCCGCAGTTCTGACCGTCTTGGGCATTGGCAATGTTTTTGTCGCCACTCAACACCGTCTGCGGCAGTTGTTCAATGGCGTCAAACCCTGCAAAATAGGAAATGTTATTGGCTGCAAGCATGACAAAGTTGGATGCCGCCGACGTGTTTTGATCTGCGGGACATACAATTACTTTAGGGGTGCTTAGTTCATTTGAAAGCACCTGGAAATGTATGACGTAACTTGCATTCCCCTTCGTGCCGCCTGCAGCCTGGCTCAAGTGCCACGGCAATTGGTTTTCGTTGTCATTGGCAAACATTTTGCAAGCAAGGCCAAATTGCTTGAGGTTGTTCACGCAACTTATGCGCTGCGCCTTGGCCTTTGCCTTCGCCAAAGCCGGCAGCAACAAGGCCGCCAGGATTGCTATGATTGCTATTACAACCAACAACTCAATCAGCGTAAACGCTGGGATTTTTTTCCTGTTCACCATAATTTTTTCCTTGTTCGTCATAACCATGCTGTTTTTCGAGCAATTTTCGTGCCAAAGCAAAAGGCGCCCCGAAGGGCGCCTTTTGACGCGTGTTGGAAATGAAGGAGTATTTATGGGATTAGCAAACGGATTTTATATCCGCCATCAATCGCTGCCTGGACAACCTTCCGCAAGGCTGCCTCAGTGGATTGTTGAACGCTGCCATCCGACAACCCGATGTTGCCACCCTTGACATGCAGGGCCGTTCCAGAATAGTTCCATGTCAGGTTGGCGCTGGTTGTCATGTCAGTGTCATTTGGCCATTGGGTTGTTCCGCCGGTGCTGATGTCCCGGTCGCCGGTCATCAGGTTAATCGGTTCGGAATCCTTGGCCAGTTTGTTCACAAAGAAACTGACGTTTGCGGCGGCGGTAAAATTAACGAAGAAATTTGACGCCGCGCTTCGATTCGGATCGGCCGGGCAGACGAGCACCTTCGGGGTGGACAACTCATTTGAAACCGCCCTGAAGCAATCCAACACTGTGTTGGAACCCCATTGCCACGGATACTTGTCCTCGTTGTCATTCGACCACATGCGCAATGCCAACCCGGTTTGTTTCAAGTTGTTAACGCAGTTTATGCGTTGCGCCTTTGCTTTTGCCTTTGCCAACGCTGGCAGCAGCAGCGCAGCCAATATGGCAATAATTGCTATTACAACCAACAACTCGATCAGAGTGAAGGCCCATTTGCTGTTCTGTTTTGTCATTTTCATTTCTCTATAACTGTTTTTTTGTTTTTGTAACTCCAAACAATCACGCGCACCCACTAAAGCCAGCAACATTGATGCCAACTTGTGGACACCCCTGTTTTGGGGCTGCGAAAGCTCATTTTTAGCCACTTCATCCGTTATTGCAACAACTTTTTTCAAAAAACTTCACGCAGTCTGCGCGGATTTGGCGCAAAATTGGCAAATCCACGCCCGTCTTTCAACACCCAAAATGGCCAAAACGAAAACAATCCAGTCAAAGCCGCCGATGCAAAAGGATTCACAAATTGATGAAATTGCACCAAGTTCCTGATTATAAATGGTTTATGAATTCATTCCAAATTCAGCGCACAATTGAATTTACTGCCGCTTCCTGGAAAACACGCCGGATTTCCGAGGCATCAGCATTCGGGAGCTTGGCACGTTGAATCATCAGTATGAAAATCATTTTCTTTTCAGGATCAATCCATCCCTGTGTCCCATAGGCGCCTCCATGGCCAAAAGTCCCCGGGGAAAGCATTGCAGTAACGCCCATTGGTTGGCGCACCACCGCCCAGCCCAACCCAAAGCTCATCCCGTCCACAAAACCGGTTTTCAAAGCCCCGGTCTGTGTGCGGGTCATTTGGGCCACCGCCTCACGGGACAAATATCTCTTCCCATTGGCTTCGCCGCCATCGAGTATCATCTGATAAAATTTCCACAAGTCCTCTGCCGTGGAGAAAAGGCCGCCTGCGGGAAAAGGAGTGCGGCGCCGGTCGCTCAACGCGCCTTTAATGAACCAAATGTCGGTCTCTTCCAGACCCTTGCCGTCTTTTGCAGGCTGATACGCCTTGGCCAGCTTTTTCAATTGATCGCCCTGCGGCCAAAAAGTGGTGTTCCGCATCCGCAACGGGATGAACAGCCGGGTTTGCAGAAAGTTCTCAAACTTCTCGCCCGACACAACTTCCACTATCCGGCCAAGAGTGTTCATGCCGGAGTTACTATAGGACCACTGGGAACCGGGCGGAAAATTCAGCGGCTGCCGCGCATAAGCCATGACCAGCTCCGCCAGCGAGCAATCATATCTGGGCGGCTGTACGTCGCCCAAGCCGGAGGTGTGCGTCAACAGGTCGCAAATGGTTACCGGGCGTGGCGGCCTTGCCAGTGACATGCCATCCCCGCGTTTCTCCGCAATCATCCATTGATCCTTGAATTCCGGCAGATACTTTTCAACCGGGTCTTCTATGCTCAATTTTCCCGCATCCTGTAGCATGAGCACTGCGGTGGCGGTGATTGGCTTGGTCATGGAGGCTATCCAAAACAAGCTGTCCGGACGCATTGGACGGCGGGCCGCCAAATCCGCCATTCCAACGCTTTCCAGGCTTGCAACCGCGCCATTTCGCGCAACCAGCGTTACTGCGCCGGAGATTTCCCCTTTCTCCACAAAACCCCGCATATAAGCGGGGATATCCTCAAGCTTTGTTGGGGAAAGCCCCGCTTGAAATGTGCTGATGGTTGCGGCAAAACCGTGTGCAATTGCGACGGTCAAGACTCCACAGATTCCAATAAAGCGCGCTTTCATGCCGGCAGTGTACTACCTGCCCTGATAATTGGCCAGCATTCAAATTTGAGTTTCACTGTTTGCCAGCCGCCATCCTGAACAACCTTCGGTTTGACGAAATCGGAAATATCAGGCCCCAGTCTCACGACATCGGACTGGGAGCGGCATTCAAACGTTCTTTGATAAACCGGCGAATAATTCGCAATTCAGCTTCACCGGCGATTGTATGCGGCTTGTCGAACTCAACCCATTCCACCTGAAAACCGCCGGCTTTCATTTCCATGGCCTGCTTGCGCGCCGGCTCAATGGGCAGGATTTCATCCAATGTTCCATGCGTAACCAGAAATTTTTGCTGGCGCGCCACCGGCGACTGCAACCGCAAAAGTCGCTGCGGATTGGCGACATTGCCGCTTATGCCAATCAACCCGGCGAGCAGGCACGGATATCTAGCGCCAATTTCCCATGCCATCAAGCAGCCCTGGGAAAATCCAAAAATAAAGGTCATCTCGCTGGGAAACCCGGCCTGGCGCTGGTGTTCCAACAGTTCAACCAAAAGCTTGTAACTGCGCTCTATGCCGGGTGCGGCGTTGCCGGGGAAATCAAACCATGAATAGCCGCCATAATACGGGTCCGGCGCATTTACCAATAGATAATTCAGCTCCTTAAACCCGAGCGCATCGGGCAACCAGCGATAGCCCTCCATGCTGTCACCAAGCCCGTGCATCACCAGCATGCTCCAGCGCGATTGACTGTCGGCAGCCTTGACCAATTCCGTTTCCAACATGCCCCGAAAAATAGTGCTTGAACAACTTTTGCCAATGCAATTCCGCCGCCTGCCTCATGGCACGGAGCTTGAAGCCGCCTGAGCCGGTTTCAATGCCGGGTCATCCAAATCCAGCCGGTAAAGCACTTGATTGTACTCATATCGCGGCGTCGGAACCGGTTTATCGGCAAATTGCATTGTAAAGGTGCCTTCAAACAACAAAACCGGCGAGTTTTCAGCAGTGAATTCAGGGTGCAACCGCGGGTTGTAAAAGGTGTAGTTTTCATGGCTCAGAATTTTTACTGCCTTTCCCCAGGGGCCGTAAGGAGAGCCGGCCTCGGCATACCAAAGCTCGCCAAAAGCCGACGGCTTTCCAAATGCCTCCATGAAAACCGTAACCCAGCGGCGGCGCCACGGATTCCATGCAATGGAGCCGCTGTGCGGTTTGACTTTTTTACCATCCGTCGCGCTCGTCAAGTTCGCCTGCGGTTGCAACGGCTCCCAGCGGGCTGGATTCTGCCACGCCTCGAATGTGGCCGGGCACTGCAATGACGGTAGCGGATTGCCAAACAATACCAGAGAGCGCCCGGCGTCATCCTTCCAAATCACAGCGTGCCCCTCCGGCAGCGGTGGAGGTTTCGGCGCAGAATCGGACTTTGTCCAAACAACCTTTAACTTCTCGAAATTCTCCGTTTTGTCATTCCAAACACACAGCCCCCATTCGTAGGCTTCGAGCGGCGGCTTGATTTTCGCGTAGGCCGCAACAAGGCGTGGCGTTCCGCTTGCATCCGGCAACGTAATCAGTCCGGTCAGCCATGTCGGGCCGTTGCCAGGCATTTTGGCTATTCCACGCGGGCGTCCACTCGCATCTGAATAGAGGTCAAACCGCAATTTCACAGGTGGCTTGAAAGAGGTCAACGGCTGTATTGGGGTTGTGGCTCCAGTGCTGTCAAAAATGCCCAGCGGATAGTGTGGCAGCGTGGTATCGCCCCATAACCAAAAAAGACGCCCGCGGTAGATGGCGTTTTGAACGCTGTCGCAACCGAAAACCCCGCTTTCGCGCCAGTCCGTCTCCTGTCCCAATTTCTGGCTTTCGGCAAACAGCCCGGCGCCGGTCAACCGCCCCAGCCGGCGTGCTATTATGGAGCGGGTCACTTCCACCCGCGAAGTTGCGCCAGGTTGCAGTTTGATGCGCACACCACGATAGCCAAAACCATCCGGTGGCACTTCATAACCATGTCCACTTACATCAAACCACACCTCGCGATTCATCAATTCAGGCGCATCAACGGCAATAACTCCGTTGTTGTCGCTGACAAACCGCATCTGATGCGTTGTGCGCAATTCCACAAGCGGCACAGGCCAGCCGCTGCCCTTCTCCACCACTTCAATCCGGCATGGAGCTATACCGGCGGCCAAAGCAGCATACCCGCACAAAACAAAATACAAAAACCAAACCATCCACTCCCTTGTTGGAAATCGCATCGAAGCCAGAGTAAATCGTGTCACGCCAAAAGGCAAACCCGGCCTTTGGCTACGGCCGGGTTTGCGTTAATGAAAGGTCAAAGCGACAAACACTCAGTAATTGACGCCCACATTGCGGTATTCGTCGTAAAGCGCCCAGAGGTTTATCGGATTGAAACTGCGGCCAAACTTCAAAAGCCGGGCGCTGCCATCGCAGAAAACGTAATTGGAAACACCACCCTGGTTGGTCTTGCTCGTGCTGAAATGCCGGCTCTGGTCAAGCTGCGCCACGTCATACGGGTCTTCATAATCCATGTAGAAGTGGCCGGATTCATTTGCCTTCTCGCCAAAGGCGATCGTATCGGACGGATATTTTACCGCCGACTCCGGGATGGGAACCGGCGCACTGCCAGTCCGATAATATGACCACAGATTGGTGGGCCGGTTGATTTTCACATAATCATTCCAACCGTTGAGAATGTAACTGCGCGGCGCGCCGTCCAGCGGCCATTGTACCGGGTCACTTTGGGTAATTCCAAATGTTTTGGGGTCATCCGGGCCGTCGCTGGGACAAAGCAGGATTTTCGCATTTGCAATTTCGTTGCTCATCTGGCCGGTCCAACATGGTTTGTAACGGCGCAAAGGGAAATAGCCCTCGTTGTCATCGGTGTACATCCGCAATGCAAGACCGAGCTGCCGCATGTTATTAAGACACTGTATGCGCTTGCCGCTCTCCTTTGCCCTGGCAACGGCAGGCAGCAGCATGCTGGCCAGAATGGCGATTATGGCGATGACCACCAGCAGTTCTATCAAGGTGAAAGCAATCGCGCTTTGCGCCTGACCGTTGATTTTCCGTGTCCGGATCATATCACTATTTAAGACATTCATAAGCCGCTTTCGGTTACCAAAATCTTTCCAAAACTTTCCAAAAGCAAATCCAGTTGGTTGGACGGAAAATAACAGCAGTTTGTTCAGAATAAAATTTTCCAGTTCAAAATCAAAAAATCCCTCCTGGTGGAGCGATTCGCTCATGACAATGATACAAAAAATGGCCGCCCCAAGCGGCGGGACGGCCATCGGCGTGTTTTATTGGAGTTTTACGGTTCCGTTGCAGGACAAGGCACGGGCACAAACCTGTAGAACTTGCGCACATGCGTGTCAGCCGCCGGATCAACATAATTTTGGGCGGCGGACAGATTATTTGTGCCGATGATCACCCAGTTAACAAGATTGGTGCTTAGCTCTATTCGCACGCAGCCGGTGTAGTTGGTTGGGAGCCGGACGTTGATGGTGCCATCCGGCAATGGCCTTGTCGTAGGCTCCGGAATGTCATTGTCCAGTATCACCGCTGCGGCGCGCAACCTCCAGGCAGCAACCGCGGTGTTGGCATGGAAGCCTGCATCTCGCTCCGAATTAGCGCCTGTCGTCACCGCCACCACCGGCTCAACCGGATTTGGCACCACAAGACTCAGGATAACGGTTTCCGGCCCTTCCCTCAGGCTATCGTCAATGGGGACAACCAAAATGTCTGCATACCGGCTGCCCGGCGGGATTGTGACAACGCCAGGCAATGTTTCATAGTCAACCCCGTTTGAGGCCGTGCCGCTGATGGTATAAGGAACTGTCAATGCTGTGTTCGTGTCGCCTCCATGCCGGCGCACACGGAACAACGCGGTGTTTATCCGGCCTTCATGATTGGTCCCTTCGCGGGCGCAGGCATCAATGGCCGTGATAGAAACGCCTTCATAATTTGTTGGCGGCGGTGGCGGTGGAGGAGGCGGCGTGTTGCTGACAACCGCGATGCGAATTGGCTGCGAAACTCCAACCGCGCCTTTTGTATCCCAAGCCTTTGCAAGCAGGGTGTACTCGCCAACAGGGACATTGCTCCACAACAGGCCATACAACGGCGCCGGCATGATGCCCGCGCTGTTGGCGCCATCCAACTGCACAGGGTCAAGTATTGGCAGCGGATTTGTCACCACGCCAAGGCTTTGGTTGTTGGCGAAAAACTCGACTTGCGTTATTCCATCTGCATCCTTCGCGGCGGCAGTGATGTTTATGTTGGCCGGCGCCACAAAGCGCGCTCCCCACGCAGGATGCACTATCGCCACAAGCGGCGGGTAGTTGGTTGTTTGGAAGTCGTTGTCCCGAATATACACTGTGGCGGCATCCTGGTTTCCAATGCGATAGCAGGTTGGCGGTGGCGGGTAAATCATGGGGCATATAGGCGGCAGTATTTTCACTGTTACCGTCTCGGTTGACTCCGGAATTGTGTCATCAATCGGCGTTACCACCAACTCAACTGCATGTTGGCCCGCTGGAATGACGACGCTATCCGGCAACGCCACATAATCAACGCCGTTGCTTGCAGTGCCGCCAATCCCAAGATTCACCGTCAACTCGCCCTCAAGCCAGCCATCGCGTGAAATCACAAATTTGCCGGTGTTTTCCCCAGGCTCGGCAGCCTCAGCATCAACAGCCGCAATGCGCACCACCGTGAATGGTGGCTGTACAATAACAGTAACCGCCGGGGAAATGGCGGTGGCGCCCTGATTGTCAGTTGCCCTGGCCGTAAGCGTGTATGTCCCGGCAGGCACGTTTGACCACACCAGCATCCATGAAATTTGGGTCGTTCCGTTTGAATCTGTTGTAACCGGCGCTGTTACCACGCCGATGCTGGCATCACCATTGAAATACTCGACCGATACCACCCGCCCATCCCTGTCATAAGCTTGGGCGTTAAGCACGATGTTGGCAGGAGCCATGAAGTTGCTGCCCTGCACCTTCAAAACTATTGATGGCGGATAATTCGTCGGCGGGGGCGGTGGAGGCGGAGGCTGTGCCGGATTCACCACCACGGTTTTAACCGCCGATGATGCCGAGGCGCCGGCGTTATCTGTGGCAACAGCCCTCAAATTATAAGTGCCGGCATGCACCTGGCGCCATAGGAAGTAATAATGGTTTTGATACCCGCTGTTGCCGCCACCGCCCGAAGTTGTCGCCGTATTTGTTATTACAGCCAACCTCACATCGTTGGCATAAAATTCAACGGTTGCAATCCAGCCGTCTTGGTCAACCGCTTCAGCCACCAAGCCTATGTCGGCTGGTTCAGTGAAATTCGTCACTGTCGGATAAACCAAGCTAACTGTTGGCGGCAAATTCACAGGCACAGGCGGGTCTGTGCTGATTTGAGCCTGCAATTGCAAGCAAATGGCCAACAATGCAAATGCAGAAGTTAACCACGCCAAACGTTTGAACGATACCGCTTTCATGTTTGTTTTCATAACTTCACTCTCCAACTGCCTTTTTACAGTTTTCAACCACTACAGCAACATCTGAACACAATACAACCTCTGCTTGTATCATGCATTTTAGATGCCAAACTTTCCAAAAATGCCACTATCAACACAACTTGTTAATTTCCAGCAGGTTACGGAATAACCTTTCCAAGATTGTCTGAATTTTTAGGCTGTAAATTGCGGACTTATACCCAAATTTGCAGGACAAGTCGCATAACTATTGGGTGTAATGCCCCAATTGGATTTTCGCACAAATTTTCCAAATTTTTCTGGCATTCTTTTTGCTCATAAGGTAAATTGGCATCGCCTTGCACTGAAAGGTGAAGAGTAAAACAAATGAAAGTTGTATTTAGCGTACCACTGGCAATCCTACTGACCGGTTTTCAGTCATTGTTCGCCGCCAATTTGGCGCTTCAAGGAACCGCGTCACAAACTTCAACACTGGTCAATAGCGCCATTCCAGTAGCCAGCAAGGCGATAGATGGCAACCGGGATGGCAATTTCAACAACGGCTCAGTCAGCCACACCACTGGCGGAACAGACAATGATCAATGGATGGTGGACTTGGGGGCGGCAAAGGTGGTGGACTCAATAACACTTTGGAACCGCAGCGATTGCTGCACAAACCGGCTCAGCAACGTCCGCATCTCAGTATTAGACAGCAGCTTCAATGAAATATATGGGGTTGATATTCCGAACAGTAATCCGGTCACAAACAGCCCGTTTGTGCGGGGATTTCCAATACCATTTGGCACTGTCGGGCGTTATGTGCGCGTCATGAGTCTTCCAGGCGCAAATGCTTATGGTGACAACGTGGTTTCGCTGGCGGAGGTGGAAGTTTGGGGGCACCAATCGTTGCAAAATTTGGCGCGGCATCCATTGGCCACGGCAAATCAATCATCAACCGGCTCAGGCGGCGTCGCCAGCCGCGCCATTGATGGCAACACAGACCCGACATTTAACAACGGCTCGGTTTCACACACTGACCCTGCGGTTACCAGCGAAGTTTGGTGGGAAGTCAATTTGAACGGACGCAGCCTGATCAGCGAAGTTTGGTTGTACAACCGGGGTGACTGCTGCGGCGATCGTCTGAGCAACTTCCGTCTGTCCGTTTTCAGCGGCTCTGTGGAAACTTACGGGGAAAATTTTTATGTCGGCTCAGGTAATGTTCCACAAGGCGGAGCATTTGCAAAGACATTCACGCAGCCTGTGGAAGGTGACCGGGTGCGTATCAGCCTGATAAATGGCACCAACAATGCCGGCAACAGCATTCTCGCGCTGACCGAAGTGCAGGTCTTCGGACAAGCCGGTGCCGATGTAACGCCGCCGCTTCTGATTGAGGCAGGCAACATTTCAAGCAACGTGGTACGGGTGCAGTTTTCCGAGCCTGTCTCGGCGGATACCGCAACAAATGTTTCAAACTACGCTTTAAGCAACTCAGCCGGGCAAATTGCAATTTACACCGCTGTTCTGGACGGATTCCGCGGCGACGCGGTTTTATTAACCACCATGCCGCTGGTTTCCGGCGATGTATGCGAGCTTTCGGTTACCGGAATTAGAGACCGCTCTGCTGCAGGCAATTTATTGGCTGCAAACAGCCGCCTGAGTTTCATCGTCAAGCCGTTCTATATGATGCAAGTGGGCGACGGCCCTACAACCAACGCATTTATGCAAGTTTCCAACGGCTTTGATGTCGTAGGCGGTGGTACAAGCATTTTGGGAGCTTCCGACCAGTTCACTTTCGGCTTCCAGCAGTACACTGGCGATTTCGATGTAAAAGTCCGGCTGGAACGCCTCGAATTTGCCGATGTTTGGACCCAAGCCGGACTGATGGCCCGCGAAACTCTCGGCGCCGACAGCCGGTTTGCCGGCGTGTTTGCAACGCCAAGTCTGGGCGGGACATTTTTCAAATACCGCTCCGCCCAGGCAACAAACACAACCTCGAGAGGCAATTTTCCGACAACATATCCCCAAACCTGGCTTAGGTTGAAACGAAGCGGCAACACTTTCACCGGCTACGCAGGCGTTGACGGCCAAAATTGGCTGACGTTGGGGAGCGTAAATCTCTCCATGCCGGTCACGGTATATTTCGGGCTTGCGATGTCGAGCGCAAGCGCCTCAACCAATGTCACCGCCAGTTTTCGCGATTTTGGACCAGTGTCAAGCGGGGTCACCACCAATACCTTTGCGCTGCCGACCGAGCCACCCGGGCCGACAAGCCGCCGCACGGGACTGTCAATCACAGAAATCATGTACAACCCCAAGCGCCCGGCCGGCATGACCAACAGTCTTGAATTCATCGAACTTTTCAACGGTTACGCTTTGGATGAACGAATGGACGGCTGGCGCGTAACCGGTTCAATCAATTTTACATTTCCAACCGGCTTTGTACTGAAAGCCGGCGCTTACGTGGTGCTGGCAAGGGACCCTGATGCTGTAAGAAATTATTACGGCATCGCAAACGTAATCGGGCCGTGGGACAATGCGGCTACGGACGGTTTGCCAGCCAATGGCGGAACAATCCGGCTTCGCAACCGCCAGGGCGCCGTGCTGCTGGAGGTCAATTACAACAACCGCCTGCCATGGCCTGTGGCAGCCGACGGCACCGGACATTCACTCGTGCTGTCCTGCCCAAGCCTCGGAGAGAGCAATCCGGCCGCATGGTCACACAGCCGCAGAATCGGCGGCTCGCCCGGCGGGCCGGAGCCGTGGGATGCAGATGCGCTTGATTCTGTCGTCATCAATGAATTCAGGGCAAACAGCATCGCGCCGGAAACTGATTTCATTGAACTATACAACCACGGCAACTCGCCGGTTGACATCAGCGGCGCGTTTTTGAGCGACACTGCAAACACAAACAAGTATCAAATCCCAGCCGGCACATTGCTGCCCGCGCGCGGCTTCATGGCATTCACCACAAATGAACTTCGATTCGGATTAAAATCTGAGGGCGGCCGGATTTACTTGGTCAACTCAAATCAAACGCGGGTGATTGACGTGGTTGAATATGAAGGGCAGGCCCGCGGGATTTCATCCGGGCGCAGCGCCGATGGCGCGCCCTATTTTTACGAACTATCCACCCCAACCCCCGGCGCGCCAAACGCTCCCATCTTACAGCGCCCAATCGTAATAAACGAAATCATGTACGCCCCAATCAGCGGCAACTCCGACGAGGAATACATCGAGCTGTACAACCGCGGCACAAATACGGTTGATTTGAGCGGCTGGCAATTCGTCAGCGGCATTGGATTTACCTTTCCCAACGGTGTTCAACTTGCGCCTGGCGGTTTTCTGGTGGTGGCCAAAAATGCCGCCTTGTTACGCTCGCGATACAGCCAGTTGAACGCCAACAACTGTCTCGGCGATTTTTCAGGAACATTGGCCAACGGCGGGGAACGCGTGGCGCTTGCCATGCCGGAATACATGCTTGCGACCAATGGAAACACCGTCACCACAAACATCCATTATGTCGTTGTCAACGAGGTAACATACAAGGACGGCGGTCGCTGGCCTTTGTGGGCCGATGGCGGCGGCAGCAGCCTGGAATTGAAAGACCCTCATAGCGACAACCGGCTGGCGGCAAACTGGGCCGACAGCGACGAAACAGCCAAGAGCAGTTGGGGGACGTTTTCTCTTAATTATTCCATGGGGGAAAACCTTTACAATCCATCGAATGACAATGTGCACATTTATCTGTTGGGCATGGGCGAGTGTCTGGTGGACAATGTTGAAGTACACATTAACAACGGCCCGAATCTGGTAAGCAACCCTGGCTTCGACTCCGGCATCACCGGCTGGACGCCGCAAGGCTCGCATGATATGTCAACAGTCGAAAGCGGTCCGGATGGCAACGTACTGCATGTCAGAGCCGGCTCCCGTGGTGATGCCGGCGCAAATAAAATTCGCTCCGCGTCATGGACACCTGTAGCCAACGGTTCAGGGACATGGAATTTCTACATTAAAGCGCGCTGGCTCAGGGGCTGGCCAGAATTGCTGGTGCGTGTACATGGCGGGACCGGGGAGATGCCATGCAAATTGCCGATCCCAACCAACCTCGGCACGCCCGGCCTGCCAAACAGCCGGTACGTCGGCAATGCCGGCCCGGCGGTTTTTGACGTGACGCATAATCCCCCCTTGCCCGCGCCAAACCAGCCGGTGGTTGTCAGCGCGCGCGTATCAGACCCTGACGGCATTGCATCCGTGAGTTTGAAATACCGGCTTGACCCAGGCTCTTCATACCTTTCGATACCAATGGTGGATGACGGAACCGGCGGCGATGCAGTGGCCGGCGATGGCGTTTACAGCGCCACCATACCCGGACAGGCAAGCAACACACTGGCTGCCTTTTACATTGAAGCGCTGGATTTCGCCAATGCCACCAACACATTTCCACAGAACGTTTTCCCGCCCGATGGGCTGCCCCGTTGCTTTCCAAATGACTCGCCAGCGCGTGAGTGCCTTGTGCGCTGGGGTGACATTCAGATGTACGGCGCTTTTGCAACCTATCATTTATGGATTACAACTGCCACGTCCAACCGCTGGTATTCCAGGGACAACCTCAACAATGCATTGTTGGATGCCACATTCGTCTATAACAACCAGCGGGTTGTTTATAACGCCGGTGTGATGTACTCCGGCAGCCCGTTCCATCGCGGACAGATGACCACCGGTCCAATGGGTAACAACCGCTGCGATTACATACTGGTCGTGCCTCCGGATGATTTGGTGTTGGGCGAGACTGATTTTGTGTTGAACTTGCCCGGCAACGGAAGCGGCGGCGACACCACCGATCCAAGCGGAATGGGTGAACAAATTTCACTGATTTGCTTTTATGAAATGGATGTGCCCTCGCTGTTCCGCCGTTACATGCATTTGTTTGTCAATGGCAGCCAGCGCAGTACCGCAGGCAACATATCCGGCAATTTCATTCTTGAAGACGCCCAACAGCCAAATAGTGATGTGGTAAAGGAATGGTTCCCGGACGATCCAGACGGCGAACTTATCAAAGTTGAAGACTGGTTCGAGTTCAATGACTCGGCAACCGGATTTCAAAACAATGACGCCGACTTCCAGCGCCGTGAAGTCGTCATCAACACAACCAATTCGCTCAATTACGCTCGCTACCGCTACATGTGGCGGAAACGCGCCGTTGGCCCCGGCGAATCCGCCAACGACTACAGCAACTGGATTCCCCTGCTCAATGCCATCAGTCCAACCACAGACGACAATGCGCCAGTCAACTTTACCAACTTCAACGCCCAGGCGGACGTGCACCAGTGGATGCGCGAATTCGCATGTCAGCGCGCCGTTGGCAATTTTGATTCATACGGCTTCGCGCGCGGCAAAAACAACTATATCTACAAACCGAAAAATGGACGTTGGGTGTTTTTGCCCTGGGATGTGGACTGGGTGCTGGCCCAAGGAAGCCGCGCTTACAACGAACCCATTTTCACCTCGAGCGACCCGCGCGCCGTCCAAATGTATAATGAGCCAAACATCCGGCGGGCCTACATGCGGTCTTTGAAGGAGCTAGTTGAGCGCTCGTTCAGCAACGCTTTTCTTGACCCATTTATACAAGCCCGGATGGATGCTTTTGCAGCCAATGGAGTTTCATTCAATTCAAATACTGTAAATCAGGTTAAAAGTTACATTGCCGCGCGCCGCGACTTTTTGATCAGCCAGCTCCAGGGTTATACAAACGCCTTTTCCCTGACCACAACCACGGTAACCGCCAGCAACAATAATGTGGTCACGTTGAGCGGCAAAGCGCCGGTGGACGTTTACGGCCTGCGCGTCAACGGATGGGATTATCCAGTCAGTTGGGCTGCTGATTTTGTGACTTGGACGTTGTCGGTGCCAATTTCATCCGTCGGCACCAACCAATTGGTGATTCAGGCCTTCGACAGGAATGGAAACAACCTTGCCGGCATGTCTGGAACTGCCACGGTTGTTTATACCGGGCCGTGGCCGGCTCCAGAACAAAGCATCGTCATAAATGAAATCATGTACCGCCCCACGGTGCCCGGCGCTGAATACGTTGAGTTGTACAACATCGCCACCAACGTCACCTTCGACCTGTCAGGCTGGCGGATTAACGGACTGAATTACACATTCCCGGGCGGTTCAAGAATCGGGCCTGGCAGTTTTATTGTGCTTGCCAAAGACCGCACAGCTTATCAGACCGCTTATGGAACTGGCGCGCCACTTTTTGATACATTTAACGGCAACCTCCAATCTGACGGTGAAACCCTCACTCTGCTCCGCCCTGCCGGTCCCAATCAAACCAACGAAATTGTAGTGGACAAAGTCCGTTACGAGCCAAACCCGCCATGGCCAGCCAGCGCAGCCGGAGGCGGAGCATCGCTCCAACTGTTGGACCCGACCCGCGACAACAGCCGGGTGGCCAACTGGCAGGAAATGGCCGGCTGGCGGTTTGCTTCATACACAGGCACAAATTCGGGCACAGTCACGCCGGGAATACTCATGTTGCTGCCACAAGGACCGGGTGATGTTTACATTGACGATTTGTCTGTTGTGGAGGGGACGAATGCGGGTGTGGGCTTTAATGTAATCACCAACGGTGATTTTGAAGCGCCTCTTGCGGGCACGTGGTATGTCGGGAGCAACCTCATCAATTCAATGATTGTGACCAATGTCAAACATTCCGGCAACTCGTGCCTGTTGATGCGCGCAACGAGTTTGGGCACACTTTATCCCACATCCATCAATCAGACGAATCAGTTTCTGGCGACTACAAACGCAATCTTCACAGTCAGTTTCTGGTACCTGCCGGTATCTCTTTCCAACATTATAGTTCGCACCCGCAGCAGCGCCTTTGCACCCAGATTCAACGTTGCTCCAGCCGCTCCATACACGCCCGGGGCGCCGCCTACAATAACGACAACGCTGCCTGAGTTGCCGCAAATCTGGCTCAATGAAGTTCAACCTGAAAACCGAAACGGTCCTGCCGACAACATGGGTGAACGCGAGCCGTGGCTTGAGCTTTACAATAGCAGCTCGCAACCCATCTCATTGGACGGATGGTGGTTGACTGATAATTATACCAATCTTTTGCGCTGGAGCTTCCCATCCGGAATAACGCTGGCGCCCGGCCAGTTTTTGGTTGTCTGGGCTGACGGGCAGCCTGAACAAACGGCCGATAACAACTTGCACACCTCTTTCCGGTTGCCGCCCACCAATGGTTCGGTTGCATTAGTCATGCCCGGACAGCGCATCCTGGACTACCTCAACTACACAAATGTTCCAGCAGGTTACAGTTATGGAAATGTTCCAGACGCCCAGCCGTTTAACCGACAGGTTATGGGCTATGCAACGCCGGGCGCCACCAACAACCCGGCCCGCCCGCCGCTAAACGTTCGTATCAACGAATGGATGGCCAGCAATACACGGACCTTGTTGCCTCCAAGCAGCGGCACCTACGACGACTGGTTTGAACTGTTCAATCCAGGCCCGGACGTAGCCCTTCTGGGCGGTTATTATCTTACCGATGATTTGAACAACCCATTCCAATTCCGCATTCCGGACGGATTCAGCATTCCGGCTGGCGGTTTCCTGCTTGTTTGGGCGGACAACAAACCATATCTGAATACCAACAATCCGGCCGACTTGCATGTGAACTTTCAGCTAAGCCGCAACGGCGAAGCGATTGGTCTCTTTGATCCGGACGGCCAGGTTGTTGATGCAGTGGTTTTCGGCCCGCAAACAAACGATGTGTCACAGGGCCGCCTCCCGGATGGCTCGTCAAACATCGTTTTCCTGGCGACTCCAACGCCCCGTGCACCAAATGGAACCAATTCAACCGTTACACCGGAGCCAGGCCCGCCACAGGTCGCGCCAATTTCCAATGTATCAATTGTTGAGGGGACAACATTGCAGTTTGCCGTGCAAGCTCTGGACACCAACCAGCCGCCGGTGCCGCTTTCGTTCTTCCTGAGTCCGGACGCCCCTTCAGGCGCCGGCATCGAAGCTGGTACGGGTCTGTTGACATGGACACCGACCGAAGCCCAGGGACCGGGCCTTTACACTCTCACGATAATTGTTGCGCAAACGGCCTCGCCATTCCTCAGCGCCACACGCTCATTTACCGTTGAAGTAACCGAGTCCAATCTGCCTCCAGTCATCAATCCTGTTCCACAACAGATTGTTAACGTGGGACAACAACTCTCTCTTGCCATCAGCGCCACAGATGCAGATTTGCCGGCAAACCGCCTGACTTACTCTTTGGGCAGCGGCTCTCCGACAAACGCTGCCATAAATCCAACAAATGGCCTGCTAAGCTGGCAGCCGCTCGCCAGTCAGGCCGGAACCAACTGGCTTGAATTGGTGGTTGTTGACGATGGCGTGCCTCCCTTAAGCGCCACTCAAATGGTGGCCATCGTTGTTGTGCCGCCACCCGAAAATTTGGGAATAGTGCTTCTCAGTAATTCAGTCCGTTTGAGCTGGCGGGTGTTCCCAGGCAAAACCTACCAATTGTTGCAAAACGACAATCTGCAAGGTCTCCAATCGTCATGGACATCCTCAGGAAGCCCGATTACCGCCACAAATGACACGCTTATTATTGAGCAAGCTATCACCAGCCGCAGCCGTTATTATCGGCTTAAACAATTGGATTAAAAAGAGGCCGGCAATTACCCCCTGGTTATCCGTCATGCTAAACAAACAGCTTGCGGGCATACTCGCCGTTGCGCCTGGCATCCGCCACCGCATCCTTTGACGGGCTGGACGTTTCCAGAACAATCCAGCCTTCGTACCCTATTTCCTTTATTGCGGCTGCGATTGGCTCGAATTTCACCTGTCCGCTTTCGAGGTAGTTCGGTCCGTTTTTGAAATGGAACTGTGCGATCCGTCCCTTCAATGCGCGGATTTCTTTTGGCACATCATACCCCTTGGTTGCGCCTGTGTTGAACACATCATAGTAAATTTGCACTGAATCATGCCCTATCCGGTCGAGAATGCGCGCATTTTGCTCACCGTTGAGATAATTTTCGATGCCAAGAATCACGCCGGCATCCTTTGCAATTGGCGCGGCTGCCTTCAGCCGCTTGATCACCTCATCAAGCTCGGTTTCCTTAATTTGGCCATCCGGCCCCAGCAAATCGCCCTTGCCGAAAAATGCAACCAGAATAACCCGCGCGCCCAGGTCCCGCGCAGCTCCAATTGACTGCTCCAGCCACGCTGGTCCACGCGGGTCAGTGGCCCATGGATATGAATTAAGCAACCCCATCATCAGCGAGCAAATTGGCAGTCCTGTATTTTGCATCTGTTCTTTGTATTTGGCTCGGGTTTCCGGCATGGCAATCGAAAGCCTTTCCGCTGCATTACCGCATCCGACTTCAACCCCGTCCAACCCGGCCTGTTTTGCCTGTTCAAGGCCGATCATGCATGAACCGATGCGAATTTTTCCGGCTGAAGCAGCCTGTAATTTTTCCAGCTCCGGCCATAAGGCGACGCCTGCAAAACCGGTGGCGGCAACTTTCAAAAATCCACGGCGGGTGGTGTGTGCTCTAGTTTGCATATTACTTTTCCCAATTTGGCCCCGCTTCGCCCTCGGTGCAAACAAAAAAAGCCGCCAAAACAGTATTCGGCATTATGGCTTGATTACCTGGGATTGCTTTGATCTTGGTGCGGATGTAAAATCGCCTGCCAGTTGAAACAAATCGGCAGGAACCATGAAAAATGAACTACGCAAACGGCTGGAAATCATTTTCGGGCGTCGAAGCATACGCGCCTATACAACCAATCCTGTGGAGGATGAGAAAGTTCAACTGCTGCTGGAAGCTGCCATGGCCGCACCATCGGCAGTCGCCAAGGACCCATGGCGCTTTGTTGTTATTCGTCAGAAATCGTTGTTGAAAGAACTCGCAGCCGCCCTGCCCAACGGGCAGATGCTGCCTGATGCACAAGTCGGCATTGTTGTCTGTGGCGATTTGGAGGCGGCGCATGATGGTCAACTTAGTTACATGCTCCAGGACTGCTCCGCAGCAATAGAAAATCTGCTGATTGCGGCTCATGCCCTCGGTCTTGGGGCATGCTGGCTTGGAATTCACCCCAGGGAAACCCGCATTGAGCATGCCAAAAAGGTTTTGGGCCTGCCGCAGCAAATCATCCCGGTTGCCGCAATCGCAATCGGCTATCCGGGCGAGGAGAAAGAGCCGCGCACACGCTTTAATCCCGCCTACGTCCATTACGAAAAATGGGGCGGGACTAAAAACTCAACCGCGCACGCACCAAAATAACAGCGTCTGGCCGCTCGGCTTAGAAGAGACGCGGCTGGATGTCATCTTTTGGTTCAGAGGCTTGACTGGCCTCGGCTTTCGTTTCGGCTGAATCCGTACTGGAGGCGCTTTTAGAGGCGTCAGGCTGCGTTTGAGCAGGAACTTGATCATCAAGCGCAACATCAGGCGCAGGATCAGGTCCGGCTGCAGTTTCGGTTTTGGCCGGTTCGCTGATTGCTTGGGCTGCATTCTCCTGCGCATCTGCATGGGCTTGCGTTCCCACTATCACCACCGCCGGCCTCAGCATCCGGCCTTGATAGGAATAACCGGTGGCCAGCGTCCATTCAACAGGCGTCCCAGCCGGCGGCGCAGGGGCTTTGGGGTCGGCCAATTGATGAACATCGGGATTGAATTGTTCACCGGGCTTGGCCTCAAACGGCACGAAACCGACGCGCCGCGCAGCATCGCGGCAGGCGGCTTGGAACTGGCTCAATTGTTGTGCAAGCGCAGGCTGGTTTGAACGCATTCCAGCAGTGTAAACGGCATAAATATGGTCAAAAACATAAGCCATTACCTGAACCCAATCGCCTTCCAACCGTTTCAATTTATCCACCTCAACCCGCAATGTCGCCTTTTCAGCGTCATTTGCTTTTTGCATGAACTCGGCGAAGTCCTTTGCCTCACGGGCCATGGTCTCCTGAATTTGACGGGCGGCCTCAACTGTTCGGGCACATTCAGCCTGAACATTAAGCCACTGGTTTGTGGCCTCGACGATCTGTTGTTTTATTTGCTCGAGGTTTTTTATTTGGGCTACTGTTGACTGGAGCGCATCAGCTTCGGCGAGCTTCAGCGAGGCACGGTACTGCAGAATAAACGGCGTAACCATCAGCCATGCCCCACAAGCAACGGCCAGGACACACAAAGCAGCCATCGCCGGACTTAGCGGCCATGGGCTTTGATAGACAATGCCGCCGGCCACTGCCAGCAACAACAAATCCCCGATTAAAAACGGTATGAAAGCCGGTCGAGGTGTTTGACGCTCGCTCATGGCAAAAGGGTACTGATTCCCTACCGGTTGTCGAGAATGATAAATTTAATCTCGCCTTTTTGGAAACCATGGATTAAAAAAGGGGCGTGAACGCATTGGAGAATAGTCCGAGCTTGTTCCATAGCCATTGGTGGAATCGTTTCCGCTACACGTTATGGGCGCCGGTGTACGATGTTGTTATCCGCCAGTTTTACTGTCGCCGGCAACGGGCTTTCGAGTTGCTGAAAATCAAGCCGGGTGAAAAAGTGTTGCTTGCAGGGGCCGGCACCGGGCTGGATTTGGAATACATTCCCAAAGATGCGGAAGTTACCGCAGTGGATTTCACCCCGGCAATGCTTGCGCGGCTGCACAAGCGGGCCAGGCGGCTCGGTATAAATGTGGATGTCCGGCAGATGGATGTCCAGAAGATGGACTTCCCTGACAATACTTTTGATGTTGTAACGCTGCACATGATCCTGGCGGTTGTGGAGGACCCGGTGCTTTGCATCCGTGAAGCCGCGCGCGTCCTGAAACCGGGCGGCCGGGCCACAATTTTTGACAAATTCATCCCTGATGAAGGTCCAGCGCCTCTGATGCCGCGGCTGTTGAATCCAATATTGCACGTGCTTGCCAGCAATGGCACCCGCAGGCTGGGGCCAATTTTGAAAGGCTCCGGCTTCCGAATTGTGCATGAGGAACCCGCCGATTGGGGTGGCTGGTTCAAGGTGATTTTGCTGCGACTGGATAAACCGCAGGAGCCGACGAAACACTGACGCGCATATAAGCCGTGGTTGCCAGGTCGCAGCCGCAACTAGATGGCAAAGCCACGACTTCAAAATCGTTTGGTTTGGGCCTGTTTGGATAAGGCCAGGGTATTTTACTCTTTTTTTGTACTTTCCGGCCTCTTGACATTAAGCACGGGATTGTTTGCGGCTACTGTCACCATCGGCGTCATCGGTGACTATGGCGCCGTCGGCTATTCGCCGATGTATGCTGTTTACGAAGGGGATGTGGCAAGACTGGTTAAGAGCTGGCAGCCTGATTTTATTGTCACCACAGGCGACAACAATTATCCGTCCGGCGCGGCTGGAACTATGGATTTGAATGTCGGCCAATTCTATCATGAATACATTTACCCCTATTCCGGTGTTTATGGGGAAGGCGCTGCAAGCAACCGGTTTTTCCCAGTTTTGGGCAATCATGATTATTTCAGCTCAATTACTGCGCAGCCTTATCTTGACTATTTCACACTGCCGGGAAATGAACGATACTACACATATCTCTACGGGAACGTCGAAATCTTCGCAGTAAACAGCGAATACTTTGAGCCGGATGGGCGCACGGCGGATTCAGTGCAAGGACAGTGGTTGCGCTCGGCGCTTGCCGCCTCCCAGGCCAGATGGCGGTTGGTTTTCTTTCATACCCCGCCATACAATTCAGGGGTGTTGCATGGTGACCAAACCGGCGAAGGGACGCACATGCGCTGGCCTTTCAAAGAATGGGGAGCCACAGCAGTTTTTTCCGGGCACAGCCATTTCTACGAACGCATCATCACCAACGGCATGGTTTACTTTGTCAACGGCGCCGGCGGTGCTCCATTATACCAGTTCACCAACCCGCGCATACCCGGTTCTGTAGTTGCTTTCAACAGTGACTGGGGCGCTCAACGAATAGTGGCAACTGAGACCAACCTGGCGATTGAATTTTTTACCCGCAGCAACATTTTGGTGGACAGTTATGTCATCTGGCTGCCGCCACCGAATCTTGCCATTCACCACACGCCCAACGGTTTCGAGATTCTGGTGACAGGCGAGCCGGGCGTGACATACGCGATTGAAGCCTCCGAGGATTTGTCCAATTGGGTGGAAATCTTGCCGAATCTAACACTAAGCAACCGCACGGCAATTTTCAGCCATCAAGATTCAGGACAACAATGGCAGTTCTTCCGCGCTCGACTGGTTGTCCCATAAAAGGCACCTCCGGAGAGGCAATAGCCGCGGGCTGGCAAAAGCCCGAATGCCTATTTTTTAATCAAAAGCAACAGCAGGGCCAACCCCGTTAAAAGCGTCATCAAGCCTGACGGCATGAAAGCCTTTGTCTTTGCCAGCCGGATGGCAAACACCACCAGTAGCACGGCCAGGCAGATTTTGCCGGACCATGATGGCAGCTTCCCAGCCGCGCTTAATGCCAGTGGTATGGCAAACAACAGCGAACTTATTAGCGAGATTTTGCTGCCGGCTTTCAGGTAACCTATCAACCCACCAGCCACCAGAAGAACAACGTAAACCCACAGAACGTAATTTTGGCTCATGTTAAATTTTGAAACTGGCCCGTTAAACAGGCATAAGTTTGCACGACAAATCGTCCACCGGATTTATGTTCCAGCGGCGGGCGACTTCCTCCAGCTCAGGCGTCAATTGCCAGCGGTCCGGTTGCGCCGGGCCTTGATGTTCGGGATTGCCACCCTTGAGGGCCATGCAACCTTTGTTGTCTCCTATAATATGTATGACAGACATTTCTTCGCCAGACAGTTCCACCTGCGGCAATGCGGCCAGTTCATCCAGCTTTTGTTCGATGGTTTTTCCGGCAGGTTCAGGCTCCTGGATTAGAGTCGGCACAACGCACTTGACCGCCGGATGCGCCAGATTCCACGCACAGGCCAGTTGGAGCATGCTCAAGCCATGCCGCCGGGCAATCGGGCGCATCTTATCAAGTTTCTCGTTGCCTGCCTCAACCCAGCCTGACGGTCGGAAGCAACGGTGATCATTGGGCGCAAACTTGTGTCCGGGCTTTACATCGTCGTGAAACAAGCCGCCGTGGTCAACAACCCGGGTTATGACGCGCACACCATGTTTTTTCGCAGCCGCAAGGCAAAGCTGGCCCGGCCACGGTTCCAATGGATTAAGAATTATCATGGCGGAATCCACACATCCCGCAAACCTCTCGAAATTTAGAATAATATCGAGCGTGAAGCCATTGGCCGGACCGGGCGCGATGCCCAGATGCCTTGCAAACCCGGCGTCCCTCAACTTCGACATCGCGTTCCAGACCGCATCGCTCGAATAACCGGTATAATCGGGGTTGTGCAGTAGAAGAATGTCAAAATAATCCGTGCGACAGCGTGCAAGAGCCTTTTCCGCCGCCATGCGCAGGTAGGCTTCATACTCAGATGGGCCGCGCAGGCGCGAATCCGTGAAGCGCGGGAAGCCTTTCGAGCCATCCCGCTTGCCGGAGTAAAAATCATGCCCAATCGCTCCCACCAAGCAATAGCTGGAACGCGGGATTCCTTTCAACGCCTCTCCCAGCAGTGCATCAGCCTGGCCGCAACCGTAAACATCCGCGGTAATAAATGTGCGAACGCCACGTTCATAAGCACGGCAAGCCAGGGCAATGAACCGTTCCTCAGAAAGCGGCTCGCCAAAATTCATGAACCGGCCGCCGCTCCATGTCCCATGCGCAGTTTGTGTCAACTCCATTTCCATGCAGCTACTAAATTAGCGCATGAAAATGGATGTCGCAGAAAAAAATTTGCTTCAGAATCAAAGGCCGTACTGTTCGAGCGCCCGCGAAAGCTCTTGTTGGAATGCCTGCACGTCCGCCGCCGATGGCCGGTATCCCTTTTGCCGTGGCGCCAACCCAAGTTGGCCGGTCTCGGTCAGATACCATTGAGCAGCCTGCCCGTCGCTGAAAGTCACCGAGCCGCTTACAACTGCGCCCGGCATGGTCACCTGGTCAAATTTTACCGTTACCTTGCCGAGAGCCGTGGATTTGGTTGCGGAATCTCCACCGCTTGCTGCAGGCGCATTAGCATCCGGAGTTGGTTTCGGCGGCGCAGGCGGCGGTTCAGGGTCCTTGGGCATGACCTTGAGGTCATCCACCAGAAGCCGCACCTCCATGTAGGTCATGCGGATGTTAAATTCGGTTGCAAGGCGGTCCTGAATTTCAGAAAGCTTCATGCCTGCAGTAATCCAGCCCCGAACGGCCTCTTTTTGCGCATCTGTCAAGTTCATGTTAATTCGATCGCCATGCCTTTATACCCCCAAGCCTCCGATTTGTTCAAGCTCGATGGACAATATTTTCCGCACCCTCTTCAGCAAGTCGGCGTCACTGGGATGAAAAATTCTTTGCTTACAGAAATCGCGCCCGGCTGTTAGAATTTTGGCGATGAAACCTAGGCTCTTTTTTTGGTCAATCACGGCAGCGCTGGCCGGTTTTTTGTTCGGGTTTGATACGGTTGTAATTTCCGGAGCCGAACAGACGATCCAGTCACTCTGGAAACTCAGCCCTGCAATGCACGGGCTTGCGATGGCATCAGCGTTATACGGCACGGTTATAGGCTCATTGTGCGGCGGCTGGCCGGCCGATAAATTCGGGCGCAAACCAACGCTTCTGGGAGTCGGAGTGCTCTACATTATCTCCGCGGTAGGATGCGGCTTTGCATGGGATGTAGCCTCCCTGACAGCGGCCCGGTTCCTTGGTGGATTGGGAATCGGCATTTCGACGGTTGCCGCTCCGCTTTACATCGCCGAAATTTCGCCTCCGGCATATCGCGGGCGTCTGACCGGCATGTTCCAGTTCAACATCGTTTTTGGCATCATCGTAGCCTTTGTCTCAAATTATTTTCTCAGGGACATCGGCGAAAATGCCTGGCGCTGGATGCTCGGAGTGGCGGCGTTTCCCTCGCTGCTTTACACGATTTTCTGTTTTTTGATTCCGGAAAGCCCGCGCTGGTACCTTGTGCGCAAGGGCGACCGCGAAGCCGGGCTGCGCGTGTTGCAGCTCATAGAGCCGGAAGCGCCCCGCTCCCGGATCGAAGCCGAGGCCGCCGCCATCGAGGCGGCCTCCGCCGACAACGGCGTCAAGGAACGCTTTTGGACATGGCGGTTGCGCCGCCCAATTCTGCTGGCATTTTTAATTGCGTTTTTCAACCAGTTTTCCGGCATCAACGCGGTGCTGTATTTCGCGCCGCGCATTTTTGAGCTGGCAGGTCTCGGTACAAAAGCAGCCCTTATGCAATCGGTAGGCATCGGGATTACAAATCTCATATTCACCTTCGTCGGGCTGTGGTTGATTGACCGGCTCGGCAGGCGGACACTGCTTTACATCGGTTCAGTTGGTTACATCACATCCCTTGCCCTTACCGCATGGGCGTTTTTCACGCAGCATTACTCGATCGTGCCGCCCTGCATTTTCGCATTCATTGCCTCTCATGCAGTCGGACAGGGAGCCGTAATCTGGGTGTTTATCTCGGAGATTTTCCCAAACCGCCAGCGCGCCGAGGGAACGGCGCTGGGATGTTTCACGCACTGGATTTGCGCAGCTCTGATAACCACCTTTTTCCCAACCGTGGTGACAGCGTTTGCGCCCGGATATATCTTTGCATTTTTCTCCGGCATGATGGTGCTGCAACTGGTCTGGGTCAAAACCATGGTTCCTGAAACAAAGGGCGTGCCTTTGGAAGAGATGCAACAACGGTTGCTTGGCGAAGATGTCCCCGCGGGTGCGCCTGCTGTTTCACAGTCACAACCACACCATTGAACAGGAGGAATCATGCGCTTCAAATTGGCAGGCGTTGGCGAGGTTTTGTGGGACCTGCTCCCGGGTGGCCGCCAGCTTGGAGGCGCGCCCGCCAATTTCGCTTATCACGCATGCGCACTCGGCGCCGAGGGCCGTGTCATCTCAAGGGTCGGCCGTGACGAGCTCGGACGCGAAATAATCAGCCGGCTTCAAAAACTCGGCGTGCCGGTTGATTGCATTGAAATTGATGAAACACTGCCCACCGGCACAGTTTCAGTGGAGCTTGGCCCGGACGGCCAGCCGCAATTCACCATCCACGAAAATGTCGCCTGGGACGCCTTGCAGGGCGAGGCAGCAAGCCTGCGAGCGGCAGGCGAAGCTGATGCCGTCTGTTTTGGAACTCTTGGACAGCGCTGCGAGCCTGCACGCTCCGCAATCCGCAAATTGGTTGCAGCCGCGCCAAAAAACGCGCTGCGAATTTTTGATGTCAATTTGCGCCAGCATTTCTTTTCGACTCAAATCATTGCCGAATCACTGGCATTGGCCAATGTCTTGAAAGTAAGCGATGTGGAACTGCCCAAACTGGCGGAAATGTTGAATCTATCAGGAAACCAGCGCGATCAAATCGCCTGTCTTGCACAGCGGCACGGTTTGCTGCTGGTGGCGCTGACTCGCGGGGCGCATGGCAGCGTTTTATACTCCGAAGGGCGGTTCTCTGAACATTCAGGCATACAGGTAAATGTGGTTGACACAGTCGGCGCCGGGGATGCCTTCACAGCGGCGATGGCTCTGGGCATGCTGTCAGGTTGGGCCATTGATCGAATAAATGAATTTGCCAACCGCGTGGCTGCCTACGTCTGCTCCTGCGCCGGAGCCACGCCGCCTTTGCCGCCTGAATTGCGCAGCCAGATTGGCCTTGGCCGGGCGTAACCATTGGAGTAAAATCCGATCCAGAAAACATGACACGCCACTGCCATAATTGCGGCTGGGAATACAAACTGCGCGGCAATCCCGGCCGGACTGAAACCTGCCACCAGTGCGGGGCGGACCTGCGGGTGTGCCTGAATTGCGTCCATTACGATCCGAAAGCAGCAGAACAATGCCGCGAAAAACGGGCTGAGTTGGTGCATGACAAACACCTGGCCAATTTCTGCGAGTACTTTGATTTCGCCCTGCGCGAGTGGAAGGGAAAGGCGGCCAACAAACGCGAAGAAGATGCACGGGAAAAGTTGCGGCGGTTGCTGGGCGACTAGGCGCTCAAACAGATTGGCCTTCCAAGCCCCTTGCGGCTAAAATGCCGGCATGGTGTCAATCACATTGTCCAAAATTTTTGGCAATCTGTTCATTCAATCTCCAACACTGCTCTGCTGCATTGCGGCAGGGGCGTTGATTTTAACCGGATGCCGCCGGCATAAAAAATCTGCACGATTGGCTTTGGCCGGAGTAGCAGCCATGTTGATCTCGTATATGGCGCAGGTTTTTCTCTGGCCGGTAATGTGGCATTTCTTAAGCAGCGCCGAGGCATACGATCTGGCGCGCTTGCTTGAGCCAGGGACTCAACTGGCGCTTGGCGCCTTGAAAGGCTTTGGCATTGTGTTCATGGCGCTGGCCTTGATGGCTGCACAACAGGACATTCCTGCAAGCAACGGCCCCGTTTAATTTTCCGCTGACTCCAATGGGACAATGACCGTCCAGTAGCAATCGCCAAACTCAGATTTGAACCTTGCCAAAAGGTTTTCCGCGGCGGGACGGCCCCTGACAATTGCGAATGTGGTTGAGCCGCTGCCGGACATCATCGTCACGGCTCCGTTGGCGCGGAAGAATTCCTGAAACAACGCAAGCAAAGGATACTTTTTCAACGCGGGAAATTCCAGGGCGTTGTAAAACTCGCGGCCTGCCTGCTCCAAGTCTCCTCGCTGCAGCAGTGCAAGCAATTGCGTCGCGCGTCCACGTCGCCCCTCTAGAGCTTCGGGAAATTTCGCAAGGCTTTTGTATGCCCATGCCGTTGGAATCCCAAAGCCCGGATGCACCAGCATCACCCAGCAGCCGCGCAATGCAACAAACGGCTGCAATGGCTGAATTTTTTCGCCACGCCCGGTGGCCAGCGCCGGATGCGGCTGGAGAAAAAACGGCACATCCGACCCAAGATTTGCCGCAAGCGTTTGCAACTGGCCTGCGTCAAGTGGATTTCCGAAAAGCTCATTCAACGCCAAAAGCGTTGTCGCGGCGTTTCCACTTCCTCCGCCTAGACCGGCAGCCAGGGGAATGTTCTTTTCCAAATAAATCCGCACCCCGCCCGGCAGGCCTGTGGTTTGGAAAAAAGCGGCAGCAGCGCGAAAAACCAGGTTTCCAGGCCCGACAGGCAATTGCGGATGGTTGCATGACAACTCGATGCCTGCTGCAGTTTTGGTTACATCCAGCCTGTCATGCAGCGGCAGCGGCTGCATGATGGTTTCAACTTCATGGAAACCATCCGGCCGCCGTCCGAGAATGTTCAGCAGCAGGTTGATTTTGCAATGAGACAAACGCATCAAACGAAAAACATTTGGGGCGGCTCATCCCGCAAATGACGCCGCCCCATTTTGCCTGCGATCACAGAGCCGTGATTAGTTGTCAAAAATCCGGAAGCGGCTGCCGGGAACCATCGGGAAACAGTCGCCGCCGGCAAAGCCAAGCGATGTATCCGGCGCAAAGAGCGAGTCGCTTATCAGATTCGGCCTGTAATTGTCGGGATAAACCGGCTTGGGCGAAAACTTGTGGCTGTACTGGAAATCATACTTGGGGAATGGGAAAGTGAGAATCTCGGTTATCCCGATGGCCGTGCGCGCAAGGCTGCGGTTGAAACCGCGAATCGCGCCGGTTGTGTATGCCGTCTCCGGCCCATGCCACAGGGCGGTTTGCTCCAGCTCGCGCCGCATTTCACCCAACCGCGCGAATTCAGTGGCGTTGACAATGCCGCGGCCGAGTTTCTTCTCCGGTCCTGCGCAGCCTGAGCCGCTGATTACCAACACCGCCAGCAGTGACGAGACAACCAAAAATTTGCGTGTCAACATGCGAGGAATCTTAGCCACCGGGCCGGTTCTGTAAAGGGAAAAATTTTTGAACTTTTCTTCTGGTCAAGCTTTCAAAAACGTGCTACAAGCATTGACTGATTGGAGCCGGGGAGGTATGCTGAAAGGGCCAAAGAGGCTTGTGACAGCGCTCAATATCAATCGCAGGTAAAGTGTATATTGGAATTTTAGCAGAGCTGGAGCTGGTATTCATCTGGCGTCAGGCAACGCCTGAGGCCAAGGTAATCATTGTCTTTCTAATCATTTTCTCCATTGCTGCATGGTCGGTCATGGCCGCCAAGGCGCTGCAGATGCGACGTGCCAGGAAACTGAACATGTATTTCGATGCCGAGTTTAGGCGCACACCGCGGGTGCTGGATATTTTTGACCGGCGGTTGCAGGTGGACGGATGCCCCATGTTTGCCGTCTATCAGGAAGGGTGTCTCAGCCTGGATAAAAAGTTGCGCGAGAACGCCAATGAACGGCGACAGACCACAACATTGAAAGGGATGGAACATGTCAAACGCGCCCTGGAGGGGGCTGTGGCCTCGGAATCTCTGAAACTTGAGTCCGGCCTGATTTTGCTTGCCATAGCAGTGAGCGGCGCGCCGTTTTTAGGTTTGCTGGGAACAGTCTGGGGCGTTATGAGCACCTTCAGCCACGTTGCAATGAAGGGTGAGGCCACGCTTGCCACCATGGCTCCCGGCGTCGCCGCCGCCCTCATAACCACCGTCGCCGGCCTGCTTGTCGCAATCCCGTCCATGTTCGGCTACAACTGGCTGGTTCACAATCTCCGCGCAATGACGGTGCAACTGGACAACTTTGCGCAGGAACTGGCCTCAAAAATGGAAAGCGAGCATCTCGAAGAAAAATAGGAGGAAATTATGCGGCGCTTTTCACAACGCAATTTTCTGGTGACACTCAGCGAAATCAACATCACGCCGCTGCTGGATTTGGCGTTTGTGCTGTTGATTATCTTTGTCATCACAACACCGTTGTTGGAGCGCAGCATCCGCCTGAACCTGCCTGCCGGCGGACGGGCCGAACAGCAAAAACCGGACCGCAACGACATCCGCACCGTCGAAGTCACGCCCCTTGGCCAGTACCGGCTCAAAGGCGTGCCCATGACACTGCCGCAATTGGAACAGGAATTGGTCCGCGCATGGCAGGCCAATCCCAACACAATCGTTTACATACGGGCGGATGAAGACGGCCCGTTCAAATATGTCGCTGCCGTGCTGGATTTGTGCGAACGGCGTGGCATTTACAGATTGTCGGTCCGAACACAGCCTGAACGCCGGCGATAACGAGTATGGACGCGATCCAAAAAAGATGCTTGGCAGCCTCGGTAGTAATGCACGGGGCCTTGCTGGCAACTTTGCTCCTGACGGCGGCATTCACCGGCCGCCAGTCGCAGAGTACTCGTGAAATTGTGCCGATTCATTATTACAGCGGCCGGATTCTGGACAGCGTGCTCAATGGCGGAGGCGGCGGGCAGCCTGCCCCGGCCCCGCCCACGCCGCAACCGCCTGCGCCTTCACCGGCGCCGCCGGCACCGGCACAGATACCGCCTCAACCTCAGCCCCAACGCGTTGTAACTGCACCCCCACCGCCACCTGCGCCCGCTCAAACACAACCGAAACCGCGCGCCCCGGAAGCTCCAGTGATGGTTCGTGACGACGGTTTCTTGAAGGCCGGCAAAAACACCGAACCAGCGGCAAAGCCCGGGCCGAAGATCAGCACCAAGCTGGTCACGCGACAGGCAACATCTTCAAAAAACAGCGATCCGCGCAGCACCAGCCTTAACTCCACAGGGTCAGATATTAATGCGCGGGTTTATGCGCAACACCGACAAGCCGCCTTGCAAAGCGCCATAAGCGGTCTTTCCCAGCGGCTTAGCCAGGGCGGATTGAACATGAGCGATGTGTTGGGGCCGGGCGGCGGCGGGCCGGGAGGCGCAAGCTATGCGCAAGTCGTGCTGGGAGCTTACGATGCGGCATGGAATCCGCCGCCGGACTTGCGCGATGACGAAGCTGTGGTGACTGTCCGCATCGTGGTTCACCGCAGCGGCAAAGTTTTGGAAGCCCGCATCATCAAGCGCTCTAATGTGCCCGGAATGAATCGTTCGGTGCAGGACGCCCTGGAGGCGGTGCGCGAGCTGCCGCCTTTCCCGGAAGGCGCAACCGATTTGGAGCGGGTTTTCAAAATTGATTTCAACCTTAAAAACAAACGAGCTTTCGCATGATACGACATATTATGAATTGTGTGGCAGGTCTTGCAGGCGTGATGGCCCTGATGGGCGCGGTCTGTTTACAGGCGCAACAAGAGGAGAGTCTGACAATCCAAAAGTGGTTGGACCGCACCAGGCCGATCCCCATCCATATCAGCGGTTTTTCAGGCGAAGTGGATCAGACACTGCGCTTTGACCTGGAGGTGATGGGCTGCGAAATTGTTGAGGCCGAAAAGGCTGTTTACAGTGTCTCTGGAAGTTTCAATGGGCGGCTTCAAGGATTTCTCTTTGGGAAAAACCGGCAGCAACTTTTAGGCAAAGCGTATCAGGGCGGCACGCCGCGGCTTCAGGCGCATGCATTCGCCGACGACATCATCGAGCGCATAACCGACTTCAAGGGCATAGCCCGCACGCGCATCGCCTTCAAGGCGGCGACAAGTCACGGGTTTGAGGTCTTTGTTGCAGATTACGATGGCCACAATGCGCAACAGCTTACCACTGACGGCTCAAATGCATCTTCCCCATGCTGGTGGCCCGGACACAACACGCTCTTTTACGGCTCAACCAAGGGCGGGTTTCAAAGCATTTACTCACATGTCTTGAGCACCGGCTACCGCAAGCTCATCACCCCTTACGCCGGCTCCAGTTTCAGCCCGGCAGTTTCCAGCAATGGCCGCGTGGCAATGATTCTGAGCAAAGGCGGCCGCCCGAATCTTTATGTGGCCGATGCCGATGGCAGCAATTTGAAGCAGCTTACATTTACAAAGGATGGCGGTGAATCCTGCCCATGCTGGTCGCCAGACGGCCAGACAATTTGTTACGTCAGCACCACCAAGGGCGTCACCGCCCTCTACACCATCCCGGCCTCAGGCGGAACGCCGCAGCGGCTCCCTACAATCGGCGCCGCCCGGCCAACAGAACCCGACTGGTCTCCGGACGGCCAGACAATTGTCTTTACCGCCCTTGGCGGGGGATTTCAGATTTGCACAGTGCCGGCCACAGGCGGCACCGCCACATTCCTGTGCGAAGGAACCGATCCATCCTGGGCGCCAAATTCAAGAAATGTGATTTTTGTGAAAAACCAGGCGCGCGGATCGCGCAGCCTCTCTTTGCTTGACGTGTACACCAAACGTGTCAAGGATTGCGCCTTGAGCGTAAGCAATGCGTCGCAGCCAAGTTGGGGACGATAATTTGAATGAGGTTGAAAACGAAAACGATAATTAGCCATGAATCAATTTAAGTCAGCCTTTTGGGCAACGCTGGTTTTGGCAGTGGTGATGGCAGTCTCTTCCGGCTGCCGCCGCAAACCTACCGCACTGACCGTAATCCCCGGCCACACGCGCCCCGTGACCAACAACGTCAGCGCCATCGGACCGGAAACGGCCTCACCATTGAAGCCCGGCGAGGATGTCACCGGCATGAAGGTCGGCCCCGGCGAAGGTCCCGCTGCAGTGCCGCTTGCAGAGCGCTCCAAACGTGAAAACATGCGCGAGGACCGCGAGGCATTCAAAGCCAACACGGTCTATTTTGACTTTGACAGCGCGGTGGTAAAGAAAAGCGAACACAGCAAGATTGACAAGGTTGCATCAGCTCTCAAGGCGCAGCCAACTGCGTGCGTTGAAATCGAAGGTCATTGCGACGAGCGCGGCACCGAGGAGTACAACCGCGCTTTGGGCGAGCGGCGCGCTCTGGCAGTCCGGGATTACCTCATCCAGAGCGGCCTTGCCGGTGACCGGATTTTTACAATCAGTTACGGTGAAGACAAACCCGCGGTGCCCGGACACAACGAGGCTGCCTGGGCGAAAAACCGCCGTGCCGAATTTATTTTGTTGTTGCCAAAATAAACCATGATTTAGAATAAAAACCAGCGCCCATGTTATGAAAAAACAAATCATCGCACTTTTAACGTTGAGTTTGGTTGCAGCCCTCGCCGCCACCGGTTGCAAGGGCAAGAAAAACGTGCCGGTAACAAAATTCCCGGCTGGCACATCCGGAACCGCCTCAAGCGGTGGCCGCGACACCACCACGGACACGGCAGGCACGGTTCAGACCCCGCCCGGACCTGCCGCATCAAATGTCGGCGGGACGGATGTCAATCCCATGGCATTGCCAGACCCGAAAGGTTTGGACGGCATGACGCCTGACCGCGAAATATTCAAGGCCAACACCGTCTATTTTGATTTCGACATGGCTACAATTCGCGCCAGCGAACACTCAAAAATTGACGAGGTTGCCAAGGTGCTCAAGGCAAGGCCAAACACCAAGCTGCAAATTGAGGGCCATTGCGACGAGCGCGGCACCGAGGAATACAACCGCGCCCTGGGCGAGCGGCGCGCCCTTGCCATACGGGATTACTTGATGAAGAACAGCGGCATTGCCGGAGAGCGCATCTTCACCATCAGCTTTGGCGAAGACAAGCCCGCCGTTCCAGGGCACAACGAGGCCGCCTGGGCGAAAAACCGGCGGGGTGAATTCATTCTGTACTCGCCCAAACAATAAGCAGGGCGCAGAGCCAACCGATGGCGGCTGGAATGTCCGGAAGAGTGCGATGTGCCTTTTCCCGGCGGTAAAACATGTATCGCGTTTTTTCAGCGTTTTGCCTCTTTACTTTGGATGCAAAGGGCGTAAAGTTTCTCAAGAAAGTGATGTTTGCTTATGACTAATGCAATGCTTGCAGTGTTGGGATTGAGCGGCGGCGAGCTGGTGCTCGTGCTGGTGGTCATCCTGGTTTTGTTTGGGGCGAAGAAGATTCCCGAATTTGCCAAGGGTCTTGGCCAGGGGATTCGGGAATTCAAAAAGGCTTCCAGCGAAGTGAACAACGAGTTGCAACGCGCCATGGAGGAGCCGCCTCCTCCGCCGCCTCCGGCAAGGAAAGCCCCGGAAGCGCCGGCGCAACCATCTTCAAACTCCGGTAATAAAACCGCGTAGTTCGCCCGGTAATAATCCCAATGGCTAACGCGCCCGGAACGCCGCGACCGGACAATCCAGACCCAGCCCAGTCTTCAACTTCGGCGACAAGCCCGGAAGGCACTGTTCCAATGGGTTCGGCGACGGAGCCGGCCAGCGCCAGTGAAGCGGACTTGTCCGCGCCGCCGACTTTGGACGACAACCAGGCAGCGGCTGACAAGCCCGCCGAAGAACCATTGGCCGGCACCGAGGCCGACCGCATGACGGAGGCAACTGGCGAAAACCCACAGACAATCCCCGAAACCACCGCCAGTCCGTCAGATTACCATCCAACGGCCGAATCGCCATACTCAAGTGAATACAATCCCGAAACTTATTCTCCAGCCACCGAACCACCCTCAGGCGGCGATGGCGGTGAACCGCCATCCGGCGGCGCCGAAAGCGGCGATTCCTCAGGAGGTGAACATGAAGAAGAGGAAGAAGGCGGCCCTGTGAAGTCCTTCCTGGAACACCTGGAGGATTTGCGCTGGGTCATCATCAAATGCGCCAGCGCGACTTTTGTCGGGATGCTCGTCTGCCTTTTGGGGGCAAATTATGTGGTCAAAATCCTGCTCTGGCCGCTTGAGCGAGCCGGCCACACCACCACCGCCCTTTTTGGCCCGACCAAAACAAAACATGTGGGCGTGGCAGCAGGCGATGAAATTCTCTGGCAGTTCAAAATTGAGACAAACCAATTTGCCGGGCTGGACCTGGGCAAGGAACAGGCGGTGGTCTTGCGCATGACCACCATTCAACTCAGCAACCAGCCGGTGCTCGCGCTTACTGTCGAAACAAACTCGCCCCTGGCCAAAAAAATACACATCGGGCCGCAGATCGTTTATTTGGACCCCGCAGCGCCTTTTATATCGTCGCTGTACATCGCCCTGTTCGGAGGTCTGGTTCTGGCGGCGCCGTTCCTCTTTTATTTCATAGGTGAATACATCGTCCCGGCTTTGAAATGGAAGGAACGCAAATACCTCGGCCGCGCCTTTTTGGTTGGCCTGGGACTGTTTTTGACCGGAGTAAGTTTCTGTTACTTTTGGATAATGCCGCTGGCGCTGCGCGCGGCTGAACAATATTCCCTCTGGCTGGGCATACAAGTGCCTCAATGGCGGGCAGAGACCTATTTCAGTTTCACCTGCAAATTCATGCTTGGGATGGGCTTGGGCTTTGAAATGCCGGTCGTGCTGCTGGCCCTGGTCAAGATTGGGATTCTCGATTACCAAAAATTGGCCGGCTTCCGCCGATACATGATCGTGGTCAATCTGATACTTGGCGCATTATTAACAACGCCAGAAGTTTTTACGCAGGTACTCATGTTCATCCCGCTCCAACTGCTTTACGAAATCACTATTTGGATCGCCTGGTACTGGGAGCGCAAAGAACGCAAAAAAGCAGCGGCTGAAGCCGCTGGAAACACATAAGGCCACGCTGCCAAAAAAGCCTTGAGTTTGTGAAACTATTAATTGCCATCACCGGCGCAAGCGGGGCGATTTACGCCCAGCGGCTTCTTGACAACCTCGACTCCCAGGCCCACGAGTTGCATCTGATTCTCAGCCGCTATGCCCCATCGGTCATTGCAGAGGAATTGCCCGGCGGATTGCGCCTGCCGACGGGAATCCGCCAGCATGGACTGCGAAGCATGAATCTCCCGTTTGCAAGCGGCTCGAATCCCGCCGATGCAATGGTCATAATACCGTGCAGCATGGGAACCTTGGGCCGCATTGCGCACGGTTCCAGCGATGACGCACTGTTGCGTTCCGCGGATGTAATGCTCAAAGAGCGCCGCCCGCTCATTCTTGTGCCCCGGGAAAGCCCGCTGAGCCTGATTCACGTGAAAAATTTCGAGCTGCTCATGCTGGCCGGCGCGATCATTTTACCGGCCAATCCATCCTACTACTCGCGCCCACAATCGGTGGCGGAGGTTGCAGATACTGTGGTTGCGCGTGTGCTCGATCATCTGGGCATTCCGCACAATTTGCTGCCACGCTGGCAGGAAGAGAAGGAGTGACATTCACTCCGGCCTGAGCCAGCCGCGTTTTTCCTCCAGCAAGCTGCTCCAGAAGCCGCAGCCATTCTAAGGTATTGGGAAGAAACGGTAGAACCGGTACGGCGCCGCCGTGGACGGGTCTCGCACCATGATGGACTGGTTATGGCCCAGCACGTTTGTGATTGTTTCCCATCGCTGCAAGTCGGATGAGGCCTGCACACGATACCGCAAACCGCTCACCACATCGAGTTTCAACTCCAGCCCGCGGCCGATTGTCATACGCGGCACCGCCCCAAATTGCAGTGTTTTGCCTCCCAACAACAGGCTGGTGGTTGTGGAATATGAAACCACAAGGTCATAGGTTACATTGTTGCTTGTGGTGTTGTACACCCCGACAAACCACTGCCCTGCCGGGCTTGTCACTGAAATCAATTCGTTGCTGGTTCCAATATGCGTGGATGCAGCAAAGTAACTGGCCAGCGTCGGATATGTCGGCGAACGCGCAACATACAGGTCAACATCATCAGAAAGGTTCACCAATTCAAATGTGGCCGAAAGCGCCTCTGGCGGGAAATTCACCTGGAAATAAGTCATGCTGCCCGGAAGCGCCACCTGGGGATTGGCCGCTCCATTGGGAAGCACCACAGGCAAATCAAAGAATACTGAAAACACAAATGTGTTTGTTTCCGCACCGGTGTTTTGCACCGCAATGTAATATGGCGCGCCAGGGGCAAACACCGGTGTTGTTGTCGAATCGTCCAGCACCCAGACACCGCTGGCAACATTGCTGCCAAGCACAAAATTATTTGGCGTGTTGGTCGTGGGCAGGTTGAATTGATTGAACACCACGGTAACCGTGTCGCCCGTCAGCACGTTAAGAATGTTCGTTGCAAAATGCACCGATAGCGGCGTGTTCACGGTGAAATACGCGGTTTGCCCCGGCGCAAGCGTGTTGGTGATGGCTGTGCCATTGACGATTAATTGTCCGGCTATGTTGGTGTTTACAAACGCAATGTGCAACTGCCAGCCCAGCAACTGCGCGGTTGGGGAAGGATTGCCGGCCAGATTGTCCCAAATCTCAAGCCGCCACCAGCCATAGGCGCTCTGGGCGATAAGCGGCTTGAACGGTTCCTCAGGCAGCACAAGCAGGCGGTTGGTCAAAGGCAGCCCATTTGTTCCAAGATTCACCGCCGGGTCGAATGGCGGCAGTGTAAATTTAATGGCCTGGACATCCGAATTGGTGCTCTCAACAAATGTAAGGTAGTTGTAAGGCCCATCCAGCAACGTCGGGGTGTAATACCATGCCGCATTTGCCGGCCCGCCAAGTTCATTTACCAACAATGTCAGGTTGGTGCTGGTGACATTCGTGCCCGGACCAAAATTCACGTAGAAAGCCACCGATCCTTCCAATGGCCCGGAATCAAAAAGCAACTGGCCTTCATAATAAACCCGCATGTTGTTGGGGCCGGTGCCGGCGGTGCTGTCGCCGAAGTTGCCGTCAATGTAAAGCGTCCCTGCATTTGTTGCCATGTTCAGCACGTTGGTGTTTGGCATGCGCCCGCCGAAGACAGTCGGGCCAATCCATGTGACCGCCGGATAGCCTGAGCCAAGGTTGGTGGCATACGGCCCGCCGCGATTTTCAAAAAGCAACAGCCGCTGGCCGGTCGGACTTACCAGATGCAACACCAAATCCGACACTCGCGGATGGTCAAGCCTTACATCAACCGCCAGATCGGCTATTTGCCGGTCAATTGGGACAAACAAGTACGAATTGGTGACTGCATCATCCGGGATTGCCACCTGCTGCCGTGAAGCAAACCGCATGAATGGGTCCGCCGCAAGATTCCAATCGAATCGCACCCCAAGCCTGAATGTGACCGCGGCAAATCCGGGATTATAAACGCCGATAATATAACGACCGGGCGACAGTGGCGGTGTGCTGAAGATGTTTATGGCCATTTGTCCACCAGGCGGGTTGATGCCAAGTTGATAATCAAATGCCCCAAAAGATGGGAAGGCATCGCGCCTCACATACAGTTGCAAGGGGTCGGAAGTCATGACCTCGATTACGAAATTGGTCACACCACGCGGCACGTTGACAACATCATAAGACCAGCCACCACCCTGAACTGTGCGCCAGGCGTAGTTCCAGCCAAATTGATTGGTTATTTCCAAAGCGCGCTCTATGAGCAGCGAAAATCCAGTGATTTCACCGACATGATACGGCGCGTTGTCAATCATGGTCAGCATCCACACTCCGGAGGCTTCCTCGCCCACGTAATCACGCAGGCTGCCCGGCCCGTCGGTATGCTGGCTGCCAGTAATGTCATCCTCGCCATTGTCCTCGTATATCCATCGTTTGTAGCCGGAAGGCGGGTCTGTTTCATTGGCATCCTGTCCTTCGTCATGACTGTTGAGCACAACCGCCCCGGATGCACTGGCGCCCCCTGCCCCGCCGCCTCCCCCGCCTTCATGGCTCAATATGCCAACCAAATCGCCGCGGTTTTCGTGCGTCACTTCATTGGTAACAATCACCCGCCTTATTGTTGCCTGCTCGGTGCAGATGGCGAATGAAAATGCGGCCTGCGGATTGTCCGGCGTGCCGTCTGGAATCGGCACACGACCACCCATTGCGCGCACAACCAAATTGCCATTCTCATCCTGTTGCGTAAGCGGCTCATTGCTCGAAGATGCAAACAATCCAAACTCGCCTCCCTGCTGGTCTTGTGAACGGATTGCAATGTAATAAACCGTTCCGATGCTTGCGTTGGTGTAATAAACCGCCTCGGTGCCGCCCCTGCCAACCGAGCGATCAGCCGCAGCCAAAACTGCGGCGTCGAGATTCGTAATCCTCCCGTCCGTTGAGACATACATGTCTATATCAGCGGCCACAAGGCGCGGGCGTGAAAGATTGGGCGGCATGAATGTTACAAACGCAACATTCGTTCCGCCATTTGTTCCGTTGGGCGCATTGGTGAACACGTAGAAATTCCACTGGTTGGTGACGCCGTTGGTTGTCAGTGGCGCGTTGGTGCCCCACAACAATGGAGCGTTGGCACCAACCCGCTGTCGAATCAACGCCTGCCCGTTTGTTATCACAGTCAGCAACGGGCCCGGGTCCGGCGTCTGGTCAGGCGGGCTTGAAAGTGTGACTGTGCCGCCGTTGGTGCCGTTACCGCTTGAAACCACCAACGCGTAATCCTGACCTGTACTGCCCCAATTGGCTGTCACGGCGTTGACGTTGACGCGCCGTCCAAACACGGTCACCGAAAACGGCCCTTCGCCCGGCTCGCGAATAAACACGTTCTCGACGTTGTTAACCATGTCGTTGCCGGAGAAATTGAGCAGTGCATTCGAGCTGGCCAGCAAATTGGTTGGCGTTGGAACGCTAAACTGCGCGCCGGCCTCGAAATTGTTTCCAAAATAAACCTCGCCGGTTGAAAGGTTTGTAACTATCAAGTCCAGATCATTCACCAGTTTCAGGCTGGCAATCGGATTGCCAGGCGGGTCAGTCCAAACAAGAGTGATGCGCAACGGCTGCGTTTTTGCCGCTTCATCAAGCGTAACAAGGAACGTGTGGCGGTCGCCGGTTGCCAGCACCCGGTTTGTGCTCTGATCTATAACGCCGCTGAAATTAAGCGGCAGACAGTTTGTCAGCGTTGGCAACCCCCAGCCCTGGTGATTAATTGGTGTCTTTGTCTGAAAATCATACTGATAGCCGATCGCGCGGGCGCCATTTATCAACAGCGCCTTCATCAGAGCCGGGCTGTTGGTCATGCCACGCTGGCCAAAGTATTCCTGCATCAGAGCCAGCAGACCTGAAACAAAGGCCGCCGACATGCTCGTGCCGCTTTCATACCGGTAATACGGGCCGAGATCGTCGTTGAGTTTTGCCATTTCAATGGGGATTGTGCCCGGATCAAGCGCCACGCTGGTTGAGACCAGCAAATCAAATGAAACAGCCGAGTTGCCTGGATTTGCCACATCGTAGTACCACGTATCTGCAGGGGGCGAAACGGGTATCGAAAGGGTGTTGACCGAGGTGAATAAAGTTTCATTGGTTGTGCTGCCGGGCGGCGCGCCGCGCTGGGCAACGATAAGCAAAAACATGCTGGCAGGCGAATTGGCATTCGGCAGAACCCGGATGGTAAGCCGCTGCGATGTGGGCGGCACATAAATGGAATAGTGGTTGGTTGTGTGCGCCGGAATGGTCAAATCGCGGAAGATGCTGACGCTGCTGGCGCTGCGGTTTGTATCATCCTGCCAGCCGCTGGAGCGGCAGGATACAACAAACGTCCCGGGCGCAACCAAATCCGGCTTAAACCGCCCAAACTCACCTTCTATTCCCGGCGCAACATTCCCACGGCCTGACATTCCGGCCACTTGTTGCTCGTTGTCAGTCATTCCAAGCCAAATTTGGTTTGTATGCCATTGGCCGAAAATGTCCGTGTACTCAACTATGTTTGTAATTTCACGCGGCTGCTCGATGGCGCCAACGGTTATCACATTTTTGGCCGTGCCCGGCGCCAAAACAGTGCCGGAAGCCCCGCTCAATCCGTCATCGCCCCCTCCACCACCGTTCCCAGCGCAGAACACAAACGTCACTGGCTGCTCACCTGGCACACCCGGCAGGGCGTCACGCACTGCGGCATCATAACTTGCCGCTGCCATTGTGTAATCGGAGGCTTGCAAGTAGAACCAACTGTTGTTTGAAATCAGCGCGTTGGTTTTTGCGGCTGTTTCCTGCAGGTACACATCCGACACCGGGCCAAAAGTCGGATTAGCCGTCATGACAAACGCGCGCGCGCCCGGCGCCATGCCACGAAAGTTGGCATTTGTAACTGAGCCTTTGGCAAATCGAACCGTGCCTGACATGGAGCCATTTCCCAAAATTGAGCCGGCCACATGTGTCCCATGCCCGTTGTCATCCTGCAAATCTGCGAACGCATCACCAACCACTCGCCCCGCCAAATCCGGATGACTCGCGTCAACACCGCTGTCATTGATGTTGACCAACACGCCCGCGCCAGTCAGCCCCATATAATTGACTGTATTTGTCGGGCTGTCAGCAACTCCAAGCCGCACCCGGGCCAAATCATTGGCTGTCTGGCGCCGATGCGCCTTTTCAATTATTTGCACTGCGGGCCAGCGCGCCAGCGGGCCAAGGCTGTCGGCAGGCGCCTGCACCAACACTGAAGGGCCAAATGGCGTGCGCTCTTCCCGGAGTATTTTCGCGCCAATCTTTTCCAGAACAGGCAGGGCCTCGTCCCTCTTGTCTGGGAACAAAACAAGATTCAACACTGCGTCATCCGGCAATGGCTGTTGCTCAACGGCAAGCTTGAGCAGCTCTTGGTCCAATTTGTAGTAAGGCTCATAAGGAAGCACGGCTTGCACATCGCCTGCCGCAGCCAACTGCTTTGCAGCCGCTGCATTCGCCTGAACCAGAAAAGCATTGTTTGGAATGTACGAAACAGGCACTGCGCCCGCCTTTCTCAGGTTTTGCCTGAAGGCATCGTTAATTGCGCCCCTGGCTTGCACGATATACGCGCCGGCATCGCCTTCAATCCGCAAATGCGCAGGAATCGGCAATTCCGTTCCAATTCCTGTATCAATCAGCGCATTACGCAACAGAATGGCCCGGTCATTGCGCATCAATTGCCCGATGCCTGCCTGCGTGTTGGCCAGCCGGTACGGGTAGCGCTTGTCCAGAGTTGCAGCAGGTTTGGATTCCGAAACCGGCGCGCTTTTTGGCGCCGCGTTGGTTGCAGGACTGCTTTCAGGAACGAGCTTGGCGGGCTTCAATGCTTGAGCTGGCGCCGTCACCCCGGCAGCGCGCTTCTGCTCGCCCCACTGCCAAAACATCCATGCCCCAGCAAACAGGGCAAGGCTTACGAGGAACCACCTTTGTGCTTTACGCATAACACGTTTGAAATTTGAAATTTACTGGTTTGAGTCATTTTAGTCCGGAGGCAAAAGGTTAAAGCTTTCAATGATGGCGCGCGGGCGCACAACCGCCGCGTTGGTATCCGCGTTTTCGAATCGCACAACAGCGCGCACTGCCACCTCACCCGCCACATGATAATTTGTGCAAAGCTTGAATACCGGCGAGTTTGGCGAAGTGCCTCGCACCACAATGGAATCCGGAGCCGGCCTGAGGGATTGTCCCCACGCATAAATCACATAACGCGAATCCTCAAGCCGCAACAGCGACAGCAATTTCTCCGGCAGCGTCTCGTAGGCAATGTCATTCAGACCGCGCTGTTGCTGCTGCGGGCTTAAATCCAAAAAAGGCGACTGTATTGTAAGTTCAGGTATGGCAAGCAACTGACTCAACTTTGTGAACCGGCCCTGGGGTTGCTGTGCCCGCTCCCGGTTGATGGCGTCCACCAACGCAAGCAATGACGGCGAGTTTGGCTCGATTGGGATGGGATCAAGCTGCATCGTATTTGAGCCGCTGTTCGTCAGCACCAGAATCCCGCTCAACGTAGCCGCCCATGACGCCAGCCCCGTTTGGTTGATCGGCATCAATCCACGCGTTGAGTTGGCATAGAAATGGGTCGTGAAAATATCAACCAACCGCCAGTCGTTTGTGGGATGTGTATGTATGTTTCCAGCCCAGCGCACCCACAAATTCGCATCTGCAACCTCTGGCTTCAGATAAATGGTCTGCCACGGCGTGCCACGATGAACGCGCCCCAGCCAGCCCAAACTTGGAAACTTGGAGCGCGGGAAATCCCAATCATCGGCCTTGCGGACACCTGCATCCTTTACCATCCGGTTGTAAGCTGTTGGGTCAAGTGACGGGTCTTTGCGCGGGTTGCCGCCCCATGGGCTGTAGCGGTCGTTGAGCTGGCCGAGATTGTTGTTGGTTACAATCATAGTTGGCGGATTCAAAATCTGGACCACATTCGTGGGCCGCATTCCGTCCATCAAATCCCAAACTGTGTAATGCACCAGCGGGTCATTGGCCTGCCAGCTAGTGTATTGGTATAGCTTGCGCGTAGGCGTGAACGGCGCCTGGTGCGTCAAACCGGGCACAGTCGCGCCAGTTCCCGGCCTCACAAACCGGCGGAAGGCATCCTGCGAACGCGGTTTGTCCATGCCATCCTGCGGGCGCTGGCTGTAGTTGCGCCAGTCAGCGTCGCTGACGGCAATGTCGCCCAATGAAACACTGATTTGGTTGATGATGCCGATTGGCGGATCAGTTATTGAAGTCGAACCGCCATTGCGATTTGTAATCCACATGCTTCCCACAGGGCTGGGTTCGCCAACGTCATTGTGCGCCACCAATTCACGGCTTATGTCCAGCGTGGTACGGAATCCATCACAATTGACGTAATCCACTATCCTGCCAACCGATGTGTCAACCAGCACGTAATTTAACTTGTTCGACACATACAACATCCAGCGCGGCATTGGGTAGCCCGCGCCCCTGTCAAAACCTGGATTCGGCTCAACCGGTTCAAATCGTGGTACGGGCGTGCTGAAGTAGGCAAAATTAGTTCCGGATTTGCTGCCAAGATTGAAGATGTTGGTTGCTATGAATGGAATGATCATACGCCCCGGCCCCCAAGCACCGCCGGGCATGTTTGTGATATGGGCGTAGGCGTAGCCCCGGTTTATTTGCATACCGCCCTCAATGTCAAGCAGGCTCATGTACATGATGTTGGTTGCGCGCAAGTAAAGTGGACGCGGAAATGCGCTGGTGTATGCATTCCAACATTCAACGCCAAAAATATTCGATATGCCCAGTATGTACATCTGGTTGGTTTCATTCGGCGGCGCGTTTGTGCTTGGCCTGCGCAGCTCGAGTTTACGGCTGACCTGCACATAAGTTTGCAACGAAAATTCGTTGAAGTTTGGGTAGCCTTTGCGCGCTCCAATGATCAGCGGGATGCCCCACACCATGTCATTCGTTTGCAACGCAGCCCGCTCCGTATCCACATTCAAATCGCGCATCGGCGCTTTTAACACATTCGTGCCCGGCTCTTCCCGATAACCAACAATGTAAATTTCCGCGCCGTTGGTGATATTGGTGAACACCGGCCGGAATACAGTCGGATATTCCGGCACCGTATTCGGGACATTGGTGGCCGCATCATAAATGTTCGCCACAAGTTGCAGCAATTGATGCACCTCCTGGCTGTATAGGTTGGTCGGGTATATCATTATATTCGACACCGTAAACGGCTGGCCAGATAAAGGATCACGAAACACATTGCTGCGTTCGCTCATCAACCGGCCAGCAGTTACCATGAAAAATGTGGTCGGGTCCCATGGCTGCAATGGAGCCGCGTTGCTGGAAACATTGTCATAATTGATGTTGATTAAATTGGTCTGGCGCCACGGCGAGCCGTCCGTTCCCAACTGCGTAATCAGCTCATAAAACGCGTAGTTATTTGTCCCGTCCAACATGCTTGATACCGACAGGAGCCGGTTGACAAAATTCGTGCCTGTCTTTGTGGGATCAAAATAATCCGATGGCGTGAAGAAGCGATTCGTGCTCGGCGCCGCCTGCCAGGGCTGGTTTGGGTCGTCAGTGCCGGTTGTGTCAAGATTTGCCAGCCACGGGCTGCTCTGGATTGGCCCGTTCAGGTAAGTATCGAAACAGTCCAAAGTAAAAGCGATGGCATTTGCTCCAAAAATGTCATAAGGAGTTGGAAAGGCCGTCAGGTTCTTCCCGTATCGGTACATAAGGAGCGTGTTGGCATCTTCAAATGCAATCCCCTGGTTGGGCTGCGCCAAATCATTCCAGACATAACTGATATATGTCCAGACGTTGGGATTTAACGTGGCCAGAAAGGCGGCCAGATTTATTTCAGGACTGCCCCAGCCTTGATTACGCACAAAACCGTCGTTGTTCAATGGATTGGGAACGTTGCGGGTATGGTTGTAAATGGTGTTAATGTCCAGCATGTTGCCTTCCGGCAGCGCCGCAAAACAGTAACGGTACAGGAAACGATTGTCGCCACTATGTGGTTGGTCGGGGAATTTCAACATGCCAATCCATTCCGGATCACCCAACCCATTCGTTGTCACTGAATCATTGGTCCCGTTGCGATTCCAATCGAAGTAAAACCGCCCCATCGGCCCATCCAGCTCGCGAAATACCGGCGCCCGCCCGTCATTCGTCAGCCCCACCCAGTCCACCGCCAGCAGCGGATTGGCAGGCACATCAATATTTGTGGAAACAAACACCCGGGTTTCATTCATCGTATTGCCTGCCACCATGGCGGCCATGATTTCGCCCAACGCACGCTCGACGCCCACCTGGGCCGCCAATTGTGCCTCGGTCAGGCTGACTGACTGCGCTGATTGATTGCGCTCACGCCGCGCCAAAAGCAGGAAGGTCACGGCGATGAATGTTATGAGCGAAAGCATCAACAGCGTGACCACCAACGCCACGCCGCGCTTGCGAATCGCCTGCGCGCGGCCAGTGTGCAAACTCCGCACGCTGTTTCCCTCATTTCCCAATGCTGCAAGTGGCAACTGCAGCCTCAGATAATTTGTAATATGCGATTTCATTGCTGGGCGGCAGCCAGGGCTGACCTGATCGGAATGCGCTGCCGGAACAGATAAACCGCTCCGGCGCGCCTGGCATCCTGTAAATACGCGCGAGCCGAGGCCGGCGGCCAGCCATTCACACGGGCGGCCACCGACGGCTCCATCAGTCCAAGTTCAACTTCCACGTAAGCTGGAAGCGTGTCGTTCATGAACATCGCAAAATTGTTGCTCTTGATTAAATTGGGCGTGGTCATGTTCGGCAGCATCACGCCGTTTGTGTCGTAAAAATGCATTTCCAAGTGCACCACATTGTCTGCAAGCCGGTGCATATTCGGTGCGTTTGGAAAAGCGCCGGCCTCACTCAAAAAATTGGTGAACAAATTCCCAACAGCCAGATGGTGCGAGTTGGAGACATAGCGATAAAGCGTGCCCAGTCCGTTGCCAACCGGGTCTATGAAATAACCTATCCCAAGCCAGTTTGTGTTGAACTGGTTCAGGTAAAACACGGCCTCCATGTCATAAGGCGGCGCGCCGGCTTGATCGAGCGGTTGCGCCCCCTGGATGCGCGTGCCATAAAAGTTCACCACACTTGTCAGCCCGCTTGCAGCCGCCTGCTGGATTTCGCGGGTGAAAAATTCCATCACCAGCCGGCCTGACTCCATCACCTCCGCCTGATCGCTGCCACTGCGAAGGGTTTTGGATGTCTGGTTGAACATGGCCATAAGCCCGACGATAATCATGGCGGTGATGCCCACCGCCACCACCATTTCCACAAGGCTGAAACCGCCGCAGCCGCGGATGCTTGATCTACGGTTTTCCAATCCTGATTGTTCCAATGGTTTCATGGCTGAAAGAAAAATAGTCCCGAGCCTTGCGAATCCTCGACTAACTGACCGCTGATGAGCATTGGAAATGTCCGGGGAGCGCCTGTGCCCGCTTGTACAGCCCATGTATTGTCGCCTTTCAACGGCCAGCGGAATTCAAGCTGAACCGAATGCAGGTTGGGATTGTTGCGGAATGGCGCCACTTTCACCGTCAACAAATATCTGAATCCAACCGCGCTGTTGGTGCTCTGCATTGTCACAGGGCCGGACAATGCCCTGATGATGGCATTATGTGTTCCGACCGCGCTCAACCGGCCAATAACCTCACGTGCTTTAAACGGCCCTGCATTCCCGTCTATGCTTTCAACATTTGGAAACATGTTGCTGCTCGCCATGCCACGAATGGCTTCCATGAAAAATTTGGCATCCTGCTCAATAATGCTTTCATGGCGGCTGTCCTTTGAAGAACGCAGGCCGGTTGGCATGACGCCAATTATTGCAACCAACGCAATGCCAATGACGGCCAGGCAGATGGCAATCTCAACCATCGTAAAGCCCGCATGCCTGCCGGCGCCGGCTAATTTGTGCCGCCTGTCAACCTCTCTTTTGTTTTGAGCCGTTTTCATGGATTTATCTCAGGCCGCTCCACCTTTGCCCGACCCGTCAGCCAGTCAATCCGGATATGATTGTAATTACTGACCGAGTTGCCGGGAGGCACTTCCTGCAACTTTGCCGGTTGGTCAACAAATTCTTGATTGTCCGTTTCAGGCAGCAGCAATGCGCCTCTCGCCAATGGTATGATTTCATCTTCCTTGCTTTCCAGTTGGCCAAGGTAATTAAAGGCAATCGCCGGTATTGGCTTTAAGTTGTTGGTGGCCCCCGGACTGGTGCTTGGAAACGGGATGTTGTAGGTCTTAAACGGCGGTATCCCATTTGTGCCGGTTGTGTATTTCCATTCTGCTATGAAAACATTCGGCGGCAGCCCCTGCCAGTCCCCGTAATAATGCATCCTCAAACGTCCGGGTTGCTCGCCAGCGCGTCTAAAGCTGAAAAAGTTGTATCCGCTGTACTGCAAGCCTATCAACTTGTTCCGGCGCATCTTTTCATCGTCCGGATCAGTACATACCGTGTTTGCAACCCATGTTGGGATAAAAGTCATGTAAACCGTGCTGCGCGTGCGAATGGCAAGCCGCCGGGCATAGGCTATGTCATCAATCAATTGCCGGTTGGCAGCCTGCATTGTGTCGCTCTTTGTCATCCCCTTCAGCGCAGGCAGCGCCAGCGATGCCAGCAATATGATTATCGCAAGCACCACCAGAAGCTCCACAAGCGTAAACGCCCCGCTTGATGGGCGCCCCGCCTGGATGCTTGTCCGTGTTGTACGCCTCTGTTTCATAGCCTCAAATGCCCTGGCCAACGCCAGCCCACTCTGTTTATCGCCAGCTCAGCACGTTGTCCTTGTTGTCTCCATGATTCTTGTCCGCATTGGCGGTCTTGTCCGGGCCGAATGACCAGATGACAACCTGCGCGTCAATCTGCCCATAGACCGGATCGTCAACTTTGTCGTCAAAACTCGTGTCCATCGTGATTATGTACGGGCGCCCCCACGGGTCCCGATACACATTGTCAGTCGGCCCCAATCCCGGAAGACCGTCATCCCGCGCCAATTTCGCATCGAAAAATTTGATGTGCCGCGGATTTCGCGCCGGGTCTTTGTCCAGCAGGATTTTCATCGTGTCCGAGTTGTCCAGCACCAGTCCGCTGTAGCCGGATACACCGCCAGGAATGCTCGCCGTGCCCAGCGTAACGTCCTTGTCCGTCTGCTGTGAAATAGGATAGAGATTGTACTCTTTCTCATATTGCAGTATTGCGGCTTCGAGATTTTTCATCTCCATTTTTGCGGTGGCCTTCATGGCGCTTGTCTTGGCCTTGGTGACCCCTGACAGGATCATGGCTGCCAGAATCGCGATGATGGCAATGACCGTCAACATTTCCACAAGGGTGAATCCCCGGCGGTTTCCAGTTTTTCCAGTTGTAGTATGTTTCATGGCTTTAAATCCTTTCACGGCTGTTACTTGATTCTCCAATTGGCGATTAACGCCCGGTTTGTCCCGCGCAAATATACATAAGTCCAGAGGTCATAAGAATTAGGGTTGTTTGTCGGTTTGGTCGAGACGTAGTACCAGACATTCACCTCCGGCTTCGATGGTATCGGCGGCGGCGGATCGGCCTGGCCTGATGGCCGCTCCGATGGCGCCTGCAGCAACAATGCGTTCGCCGCGTATTCCACAGTCTTGATGTCAGTTGCCCTGGCCAGAAAATTGGGCGCCTTTTCCGGCGGTTTTGCCGAGTTGACTATTCCACCCATGTTGCCGGCAAATTGCGATAAATCTATCGGCCGCCCTGCCACATCAGTGAATGTGCCTGAAGCATCAACTTGAACACCGGTTAGTTCATAGTATAAGACCGAGCGCTCCGGATAGCCGGGGTTGTCGGGAGGATAAATGCCGTGATGCGAATGGTATGAATCTATGGCGGCCATCAACTGCGCCTTCTGAGCCTCTGCTCGTTTCCGCAGGGCCTTCTCGCGCGCCATCGTGAACAGCATCACGGTCATCGCCGCCAGCACCGAAATGATGAAAATCACCGTCAACAGTTCAATCAGCGTGAACCCGTTGCCGCTCAGCTTTTCTTTTGATCCTGTCAGCCTCATTTTCACTGTTAACTCCTGCGGGAGACATTCTCCCTGCTTCTGTTTTAAGTTTTATCCGTTCAAACTGCGATTCATTCGCGACAATCCATTTGCCTCACCAGATTGCTCCCGCATTTCCTGTTCCAAACGCTCACCAAGCCACTGCTTTATCATGCTCTGATAACTCAGGTACCTTGAACGCGCCAGACGCTTGATTCGCGACAACATTCGCGGGTCAATCCTCAAAGTTATCGTTACAGAGTCCGTCATCTCTGAACTCGCTGCCACCGCTGACTCCATCAACCTCAAGTCTATACGGTTCTCAGCCCAAAATGCCGCCTCCGCTGCTTCATTGTCAAACAGCGGCACTTCATCCCAATTTGAAATTGTGTTCATTTTAAGTTCAAGCCGCGAGCATCTGGTTCATCTTCTTTTGGTAAAAGAACTTTTCCTCCGGTGTAAACGGCCTGGCAAAAATTACACGAGTAACCCGTCCATTGGTACGGTAAACACTGAAAATGCCCGTCCCACCGGCAGAAACGCCCAAATTGAAATAGCGTGCCTGGGCAGAAAACCGCGGGGTGTCAGGCAACAAACGAACAGCAAAAGGGTCCTCAAAGGACTCCTCGATTTCCCGTGGTTCCAAGCCACTTTCCTTTAGAAAGGGCGTATCATTCCAGTCAAACTCCATACAAGCCTCTGTACATCCAATGCCAATGCTTTGTACCTACAATGTAAATACACACTCCCCTGCCGTTTTGTCAAATACTGATTTGAATTTTTTTTTAAAAAATGCAAGTGCCTGCTACAGAGTTACTTAAAGATGCAAATCCGCATGGTTCTTGAAATTACTGCCGATTTAGCAGTCCGAGTTTTTTCAAAAACCATGCCGGCGGGCGGATTGGCCTGCCTTCCGAGTCTGTGAATGCGTGGATTGTGTAACCACGCGCTATCGGCCTGCCGGTTTCTGCATTAACCAGAATCTCGTCACATTTGAGACGGGCACGGCCAATTATGGAAACCGATGTGGTCAACCGCATGAGGTCGTCGTAGCGGGCGCGCCCAAGAAATTCGACATGGGCTTCAATAAGTGGGAGGAAAGCGCCGCGTCTTTCCATCTCTGCATAGGGGATGCCCAGATGGCGTAGCAACTCTGTCCGCCCACATTCAAACCATTCGAGGGCGCGTGAATTGTAAAATGTGCCCATCTGGTCGGTCTCGCTATACCGCACACGCAGCATAATTTCATGGCTGGCAAGGCACGCCTGATTGTTGCCGGCATGAGCGGGTAAAGGCATCTCACTCATGCCATTAGAGTCAACCAATTCAATCACCCGCGCAAGAAAAGACTCGTTTCACTCGAAATACAACAACCCGCCGTGGAAAAACAAATTTTCCGCCTCATTCCGCCGGTTGCGAAAAAATCTCGTGCACAACACTGTGAATGAAAGAACAGCTTGGTTTTTTGGAAGGCGACAAGCGCTCACAGCAATGCCTGCGCATAATTATGAAACGGGGGTTGGAAAAAATGGAAAACCGAATCGGTTCTGACATGGTTTTGTTGATGTGACAGCAGATTTGATATGCGAAAAGATTTTTGCGCTTCTCGAAAACCAGGATAGGTTATGAACAGATGAAATTGCGAATTCCATGGCAGAAGGTCAATTGGACCAACAGCCTGTTCTTGATGGGTACCCTGGCGCTGACATTAACAGCCGCTCCTTTGTACGTGTGGAAATATGGTTTGGATGTTTTTCAAATCGGTTTGTTTCTTGCATTGTTTGTGGCCACCGGCCTGAGCATCACTTTGGGATATCACCGTTTATTTGCGCACCGGTCATTCCGGGCGGCGTGGCCAGTGCGGCTTGTGACTCTTGTGTTTGGGGCGGCTGCATTCGAAAACAGCGCGCTCTGCTGGGCATCAGACCATCGCCGCCACCACAAGTTCACTGACCAGGAGGACGACCCTTACGATATTAGCAAGGGGTTCTGGCACGCACACATCGGCTGGATTTTGTTCAAGCTGGAACCAGAAACGGATTTCAGCAATGTCAAAGATTTGCAGCAAGATGCGCTGGTCCGTTGGCAACATCGTTACTATGTGCCGATTGCGCTGCTCGCCGGTTATGTTTT
>Ga0078972_1001679_pt1 | contig 80448 bp, 85 predicted proteins | sample YelNatPaOPGAMG01_FD_67568 | JGI IMG/M metagenome (GOLD analysis project Ga0078972, IMG submission 67568) | Hot spring thermophilic microbial communities from Obsidian Pool, Yellowstone National Park, USA - OP-RAMG-01 (SPADES assembly) (version 2) | ecosystem: Environmental > Aquatic > Thermal...
CACATGAGCAATATGAGCAATTTAAAAAATTCGTTATGGAAGTCCTCAAAAGCCTAAAGATAAATGGTAAAAAAACCGAACAATTTAACTCTATCGCCCGAGAAAGATAAGTGGGGGCATATAGATTTTGGATTTAACCCTGAAGATCCCGACAGTCTGAGCCTGGCTTTAGCAGTAGCAATAGCTCGTGGCTTAGTGGTAAAAGAGTTCGTAAATGGACTCCCTGGGGAAATTAAGGACAAGCTTAATTATACCAAAAACAAGAAAGTTGAAGAAGCTCTAAAAAAACTGAACAACACAGGCGAATCAGGCTCGCCTTCTGAACCGGTTTCCGCTTCTAACGATGCTGAGCTTTCCAAACTTTCGGATTATCTCGCCTCCTCCGGCCTCCTCTTCCCTGATTACCTTCCTCCTGCCTTCTGGAACGCGCTGAGGACAAAGGGTTTTGTTTTCCTGGCAGGCTTGACGGGAACGGGGAAGACGAAGCTGGCTGTTAAGATAGCGGAGTTATGCGGCAAGACTCACAAATTCATCTCAGTCCGGCCCGATTGGACGGATAAGACCGAGCTTTTGGGCTGGGTGAACCCGCTGGCAAAAGAGGGAGAACCCCGCTACAGGAAAGGCCTTGTGCTTGATTTCATCCTGAGGGCCGTTGAGGATAACAAGAAAAACAAAGAAAATGCCCGGCCCTATTTCCTCATCCTTGACGAGATGAACCTCGCGCACATTGAGTATTACTTTGCGGATTTCCTCTCGGTGCTGGAAAGCGGGAGAGACGAGGAAGGCCGGACAAATGAGGCGATAAAACTGCACGAGGATGATGAGATAGATAAGATAGAGGAAATACCGAAGGAGATCAAGCTTCCGCCCAATCTCTACATTATCGGAACCCTGAACACTGACGAAACCACGAAATCGCTCTCGCCAAAGGTGCTGGACAGGGGATTCGTCCTTGAGTTCGGCGATGTGGATATGGAGGGGTATCCGCCGGAGGCTTCTGGAACAGCCGCAGAAGCAGAGCGGGCGAAGCTGTTAGAAGAAATTATAAAACCCCTAAATGACGACAAAAGCCTTTTCCTCTCCCATGTGGGCAATAAGAAGCTGTTGAACGAGAAAGTAGGGGAACTCAAAAGTAATAAACTTCTATGGGATCACCTTTCCACCCTCAACTCCCTCCTTAAGCCCCATGACCTTCATTTCGGCTACAGGGTGATTGACGAGATAGCCCTCTTCGTCATAGCGGCTAAAAGCTCTAAGGTAGCTAATCTGAACGAAAGCGAGGCCTTTGATCTGGCTGTCTGCTCAAAGGTCCTCCCGAAGTTCTACGGCACGCGGGCGAGGCTGGAAAAGCCTTTACAGAATGTTATAAAGTGGGCAGGGGTGCCATTTAAGCCAGAGCCCGGCAAGGAGCTTGAGGAGATTGAGGAACTAATCAGCGCCTGTGAGAAAAAGATAAATGGCCAGCAAGAGAATCAGGCTCAGAACCCGAAAAATTCGGCGGATGCCAGTGCCCCCGAAGGAACCGAAGGAGCTGATTGGAGTCCTTCGGCCGATTCTGGCGGCGAGGCTCAGGGAATTCAGACCCAATTTATCTACCCCCACACCGCGCTGAAGGCCCTCAGAATGCTCAGAAGGCTTTACGAGGAGGGCTTCGCAAGCTATCTGTGAGAGCGCCGCGCCCACGCGCTCGCGAGCCTCATCCTGAGGGTCGGGTTCTGGCGGATGAGCGTCCTGTTTGTCGTGTGGCCCGTTGACCATATCCTCTTGTAGTCCTCGTCCCCGCGCATGAAGTTAAACTCCCTGAGATGGTTCTCCGCGCACCACATCAGGATGCGCGCGAGCTGAACCTTCCCCGGCGAGAGCTCCGAGAGCGCAGGGTCATAGGAGGTGTTCCAGTCATAGAATACCCCGTCCCGGAGGAAGCCCAGCCTGTAGGAGACCAGCGAACCGTTCGCCCTCATCGTGAAAAGAAGTAGCCTTCCCCTTGCCTGGCACTCCCTGATCATCCGAAGGGTGAAGCCAGCCCTCTTGCCCAGGAATGGGCTTCTCCTTTCCCCGCGCTTGAGATTGAGGCTGATTATCTCGGAAAGAAGGGTATCGTCGGCCTCGCGGAGCACCTCGTGCTTTATCTCAAACCTCTCGTGGAGCCTGCGAGCCTTCTTGTGGATGTCCCGCCTCGCGTTCCTGCCGGCCCCCTGCCAAAGGGCATCGTATCCGACCGAAAGATCGGCAAAGTAGACCTTTACCCAATCCTGAAGGGCTGAACCCATTGACCTTGAAAGAGCCTGCCCGATCCGAGAGAGCTCCGGCAACTGCTCAAGCCTTATCTCGTCAAACTTGGGAACGCTCGCTATGGCCTTGGAGAGAAAAGGGGCTATCTCATCAGGCTCCGCGCCCGGAGCAATCAGGATGTCCGAGAAATCCGCAGGGCCTTGAGAAAGGAAAACGAGGAGCCTCTTCTTCAAGAGGCCGCGGAGCGCGAGGGATGCCCTCCTTCTCTCAAAAAAACCAAAAGCAACGGGATCGTTTCCGTCATTTATGACAACGGCGAAAGCCCTCTGGGCCAATGTCTCCAGATAGGGCACGAGCCACCAGGATTCCATCTGGACGCCGGCAGGATGAGCCTGCGCCCAGGGCTCCGAGAGCCTTATGAGCTCGGCTATCTCGTCGCGGGATTCAACCCTCTCAGCCTTCAATGCGCCTCCTGATGCAAAAGGTGATCCCGAACAACTTCAATCCCGTGAGCCTCTCGGTGGGCCTGAAGCCGGCGTTTCTGAAAGCCTTAAGCGAGGCCTCGTTCCCCTCAAGCACAACCGCCTCAGCGAAGGCTATGCCAGCGCCTTTTGCGTCCTGACAAACCTTTTCAAGGACGCATGAGTATATGCCGAACCCCCTGAACTCAGGCAGGGTCAGGGAATCAAAGACATATGCGGAGCCAGGCCTTGCCCTGTAGCCAGTCCTCGGCTCGCGCTCTCCTCCTGTCGCCACCCAGGTTATGTGAGCCGGCTCGCCCTTCCAGAAACCGATGTAGCATAGGACCCCCCTTTCCAGCCTTCTGCGGTAGGCATCCTCCATTCCCTTCCTGAAGCCAGAAAGGAGCCTGATGTCGGAAACCCTCTCCGCGCTGAGGGGTTCCGGAATGGAGAGGTCCTGCCCCTCGCTCAAGGCTCTCCTCACCAGGAAACCCCTATTTATCCCGAAAAGCCTCGCCCGATAAAGGTAAAGCCCGAGCAAAGGAAATGCCAGGGCGAGGAGGACCCTCCACCAAACCCTCTGTGAGACGAGCGCGCCGGCCGCGATTATCACCGCCCAAACCCCTATCGCCAAAAGCCTTTTCCACTCGTATTTGACCGGAAACCTTCTTTGGGAGGCTATCAGGATGAAGACCGAGATGAATAAGAACGAGAGAAGCGTGGCCCAAGCGGCGCCCATCATGCCCAGGGGAGGGATGAGGATTAGGTTAAGGCCAAGGTTCACGAGCGCGCCGACGATGAAAGCGACGGATATGGCCAGGGGCTTTTTTATGATGTGGAGGCCCGCGCCTGTTATCCAACCGCTACCCAGGACAACATATGAGAGAGCAACAAGGCCGACCACATTCAGCGCGCCCCAGTATTGCTTTGTAGCCATAGCCTTCAATATGGCTGGCGCGAGCAGAAACAGCCCGAGGGTTGCCCAGAGCCCGAAGAAGGCGTAAAGCGTGGCTATTCGGGATATTGACCTCTTTGCCCTCTCGTGATCCCCGGCCTCAGCGTATATAAGGGGGGGCCAGGCGAGCCTGAAGGGCTTCACTAGCCCTATCTCCGTGAGCTGGCCTATCTTGTATCCGACAGAGTAAAGCCCGACCTGTGTCATGTCCGAAAGGGCCTGCAGGAAATACCTGTCCGCCATGTTTAGGACCCAGGAGGCGAGGTTCCCGGGCTCAAGGGCTATCCCGAACCTGAGTATCTGCTTTAGCTTGGCCCAGGAGAAAGAGGGTTTCCTCGCCCAAAGCCCAACCGGCGCGAGGAGCGCGAGCGCGGCGATGTTTGAGATTATCCCGGCCTCAAGGATCCCCGCGACGCCCCTGAGAAACCCCACCACGAAAAGGATGTTGAGACCGAGGCGAAGGGCAAACCCGCCGAGGTTGGAAATCGTGTAGAGCACGGGCTTCTCCTGCGCCCTCATGAGGTTCTGGAAGCACGCCGTCCACGCGCCCGTGGCGAAGCCTATTGCCGTAAGGACGACAAGATAAGGGCCTTGGGGCACGGGGACCAGGATCCGTGATATGGGGGCGGCCAACGCGGACATGATCAAGGCGCCGGATGCGGTGAGGACAAATACCGCGCCGACTGAGGAGTAGACGACCTGGTTCCTCACCCGCTCGTCCGGGTCAAAGTAAAACCTAATCATTCCGGAGGGTATGCCGAGGGAAAAGACTATGGTCAGGATGCCTGTTGTCACCGAGAGGACGGAGAGAACACCGTAGTCAGCGGGGGTGAGGAACCTGGTATATAGGGGGAGGAGCAGAAAACCAACCAGGGGCGAGAGCATTGTGCCCAGGCCGTATATGAGGGTATCCAGGAATAAGCGACGGATCACGAAGTAGGATAATTTTAACGCCAGGGCGTAGCCGGGCGCAGTTTGATTGCGGCCCATTACCCGTTCGGGCTTATAATTTCGCGTAAGGTAAAAAGTGCGAGGATGAAAAGAGCCACAGTGCCCATAGTTCTGCTTTTCGGCCTTGCCTGCGTCCCCCGGCAGGCGGGCGAGAATACCGCGGTGGGGGCAATTGATCCGGCAAGCGTCAGGGTTGAGGATATCCTCATGCGCAATCCGGACAGCGTGCTCGCGGAGGCCATAAAATCCTACAACGAGAAGGACTATGTGAGATCGGCATCGGCATATCTCTCCTATGTGAAACACAACAACTCAGACGCCATAGCCCTTTACAACCTCGCGTGCTGTTTCGGTTTGATGGGCGACTCAGTGAGGGCCGCGGCGTTCCTCATGGCCTCGTGGGGCAAGGGCTACAGGGACATCCAGCACATCAGGCAGGACACGGATTTTGATCCGGTCAGGGGATCGTCGGTCTTCAAGAACGCCATGGATGAGCTGGAAAAAAAGGCGCTGGTCGGCACCAAAGGAAAAAACAAGGTCTATGTCCCGGTCGCAACCCTGCTCCCTTGTTATGTTATCGTGCCAGAGGATTACGACGCGGAGGAGCGCTACCCGCTGGTCATCGGCCTCCACGGCTACGGCTCCAATTACGAGCGGTTCTCTGACCTTTTCCGGAGGGACCCAAAGTCAGATACCGCGGGGATTGATTTTATCTACGCGGCACCGTGCGCGCCATATCCCATAACAGGGGGCACAGAGCCCGGCTATTCGTGGACATTAAGGGAGGAGGATCTTGACGAGAAAACCATCTGGATGGACTCGGATTACATAACCTCATTGCTCAGAGAGCTCATAAAATCCTATAATGTTGACACCACAAGGGTCTATCTCCTGGGCTTTTCCCAGGGCGCGAGCATGGCCTACAACATCGGCCTAAACCACCCCGAACTCTTCAGGGGGGTAATCGCTTTCGGGGGGTGGTTTGACAGCACCATGGTGTCAGCCGAGGCCCTCAAAAAAGCAAAAGGCATGAGGGTTTTCATCGCACACGGCAATTCCGACAAGGCCGTGCCCATTGAGGCAAGCCTTGACGCTTACAGGAGGCTCAAGGACGCTGGCCTTGATGTCCAGCTGAACCAGTTTGAGGGCGGCCACGAGGTCCCCCCGCAGACCCTCCGTTTCGCTATAGAGTGGATGGGGATCTGACGGCTTTCCGTGAAAAATCTCGTCCGGGCAGGATTTCCAGTCCCTCAGGCAGTAGGAAAACGCGCGACCTATTCCTGATCGGGTGATGAGGAGCCGTTTTTCATCCCCTCAAAAGCCATGACCAGGAGCTCAAGCCCCCTGATGACCTCTCCCGCGGGCAGGCGCGCCATCTTGGCCCGCAGTCTCTCAACCCTCCTCGCGGCGCTTCGGTAATTCCTATGCCTCTTTTCCGTTGAGACATCAAGGATTGCGAGGATGTGGATCAGCCGTTCAACCGAAGGCTCATCCCCCAGAAGCGGAGCGAAAGCCTCCTCAACCGAGCCGAACTCTGCCTGGAGCCAAACGAGGGTCATGGCGGTCGCGGGGCGAACCCTCGCAGGCCCAACCCGGCCGAGCTGGCCTCTGAGAATGCCGAGCGCCAGAGTCTTTTTCACGATCCAGCCTCAACTATCCTTTCCCTTATCAGGAAACCGTCCTCGTCAGCGAGGAGGATGAAGCTCGCCCTCGCCAAGCTCTCCCTGCCTGAGATGAACTCCTCGGAGAACGAAGAGAGCACAGCCCTCCTCGCCTCTATTATCCTGAAAGCCGGGTCCGAAAGCGGGGACCTTCCCAGTATGGGGAAGAGGAGGATAAGGCCCATCTCCCTCAGGCACCAGGGTTCGGAATCCTCCTCACCGTAGGCATAGGATAGGATTACCTCGCGGCCCGCGTCCTCCTCGGCAAAGTAAATCGCCCTTTCATCAGGCTTGTATAGCGCCCTTCCGGGAGAGGGAACGCCATTGGCCCTTCCGAAAACATCGCCCTCAGGGGTCTCTATGACTAGGCTCTCGCCGATTGCCTCATCCGGCAAGTTTATCTTGAAAGGCTTTTGGGTCGGCACAACGAGCCTCAGCGCCCTCGTGAATGCCCTCGCCCGGCCAACGCCAAAAAGCGGGTTTCCCTCAAGAAATTCCCTAACCAGGCAAGAGACAGTTCCGGTTCCGGGGCCCCTTATCACTGTAATGGGAAAATCATCCCTTTCCGAGCTTATCGGCCTCAAGGAGTAGTCCAGCAGGAGGCTTACCTCCTCAAGGTCAGCGAGCTTGGCCGGCTCATCCCCCGTGAGGAAGAGCTCCCCCACCCCTCCGGTATAATACGCCCTTTTCATATTTTCCCTCCATCAGAAAAAACACCTAGCCGTGAGCCTGGCGATCGCCCTCTCTCCCTCCTCAATGGAAACCGCGGAGCACTCAGCAAGGCGCATTCCGAGCCCATCGTAAAGAGCGCTCCGGGCGGCCTCTGCCGTTCCAAGAGCGTCAGAGAGGCAGGAGTCCACAGCAAGGAGCTCAAGCCTGAGAAGCCCGTGCTCGTGGTCCGGCGAGCAGAGGAAAACCCTTTCCCACCGCGCCGTGTAGTAAAGGCCGGGCTCTTGGGGTTCACCCATCCTGGAATCCAGGGGAATGGCTGGATAACCCGCCCTGTCAAGTATTCCAAGTATGTGCTCAAGGTAATCAGCAAGGTTCATCTTATCTCAAACCTCCCCGTGTATTCCTCAAGGACGAGCTCCCAGTGATCCGAGGAGAAGCCGGCGAACTGCCTCGTCTCTCTTACCCTGTAGACCTTTCCGCCGTGCTCAACCCACAGAGGCTCCTCCACAAGAGGAGGGATAACCGCAATATTGAGGCCCCTGTTCTCACGGCCCAGGGGGCTTTCATCCGATCTCTCAGAGAGCCTTCCCCAACCGCACTGAACCCGCGCTCCTCGCCTGAAAACCGCTTTCTCAGCGCCCAGAGAATCACGCTCGCCGGCCAGCTGGAGGACATAAAGGCTGTCCCTCATCAGAAATCCAATTGCCATCAGATAAACCTCCTCCTGTGGGTATATTTGATGAGGACCCAGCGCACATCATCCGTGAAAAGAGGGTTTTCGCGGAGGTTCAAGCTGAGCTCCCCCGCGCTGAAACCGGACACTTCTGGTCTTGGCCCGGAGATTATCCTCGCGGCTATGCGGGCAACGCTTCTTCTTACATCCTCCGGAACTGGGTCCTTCGGGTCGTTGTAATAATACTCCACATCAACGGCTCCGGCGGACCTCACCCTCATCTCGCCTATGCGCTGATTGAGCCACTGCCAGTCAATATCCTTTCCATCGCTATCCCTTACAGATACAACGCTGTGAACGGGCCAGTGGCAGAGGAGGATATCCCCGGCCTTTGTTGGGAAGTGGCGCTCCTTTGCGCTCTTGGCCCTGAAGTGCCTTCCCGTATAAGCGTCAACCAGGTCAGAGGCCTGGGATATGGCGAGGGTTATCTCCCCGTCGTCCGCGATGGGTTCTCGCAGAAGCAAAAGCTCTGCCTTCACATCCTCTATACCGCAATACATCTTTCCCTCCGGAGCAAAAAGGATAGGGGGCCTTTCGGCCCCCCTCGTTCTTCACTGGCCGAGGTTCTCGGCCTTCACAAACGGCGTTATGCCTCCGTCGGTGTCCCACGCCAGCTTGCCGTCCGTGCGCTCGGTTACCGTGATGAGCACCTCATCCTTGAGGGCAAGGTTCTCGTCCTCGGTTATAACCCTCAGCTCCATGTCCTTCCGGTCAAAGATGTGGTAAAACCTCATGTCGCCGAAGTATATGTCCCCGTCACCAAGCACTGCCGCCTCGTGCACGGGCCTGCCGTATATGTTCCAGGGAAACCCTTCGGAGAGGCTCGGTGTCAGGAGAGGCCTGCCCGTTGTGTCAGAAATGGCCAGGAGAAGGGCCTTTGTGGCGCTGTTCGCATACCAAGCCCCGCGCTCCCGGAACTCCGCGGGCAGTTTCATATACATCTCGTTGATGACATCAAGGACCTCCTTTCCCGCCCCGTCAATCACCCAGTCGTCCGGAATCGCCCCGTCTATGCCAGCCGGTTTGCCTGTCCCGTCGCCCAGCCAGAAGGCCGTCTCCTCTGTGTAGCGTATAGCCCTCCCGAGCGAATCGGTTATCTCAGCCGCTATGTCAGCTGAGTTGTCCTCAAGGGCCTCCAGGGTCACCTTGGTGAAGGCCTTGAGCTTGTTCACGCTCCAAGCCAGGTAGGTGAAAGCAGGCTCGGACTCATCCGGGGGCTCCGTGTCCTCGGAGACCCAGTATGCAGTGAGCGAAGGCCTGGCAACAGGAACCCTTCCCGTGGATTCCGCGACCCGGTGGACGGTTGCGCCCGGCCTGACCGACGCTCCCCGTTCAGCGGCCTTCACCACCTCTGCCGAGACCCCTGCGGGAAGAAAGGGCGTATCCCCTGATGTGAGGGCCTTCAGCCTCGCGTCGTCCCTGAAGGCCATCGCCCTGACTATCTCCACGAGCCTCCTTTTAGGATCGTCCGGCTCCGAGCCCGGGCTGTATGCCTTCCTGAGCCTGTCGTCCATCGCCTCCCTCACGGCGTTCCTCAGGAGCTCCGAAAGCTCCTTCTTTGTCAGTTCCATGTTTATTCCTCCGTTATTTTTATTTTTTCCTCGGAACTTTCGGTTCCGAAGATGAGGGTTATCCTCTCAAGCTCCTTTTCAACCCTGCCCATGCCATCCCTATATATGGTGTTCAGGGCCTCTGGGTTCGCGGGCACCGAGACCGCCGAGTATTCAAGAAGCTCCTGCTTGGTGTATCTTCTGCCGCCGGATGGAAGGGGCTCCCACTCCAGGGCTATGAATGAGACGCTCCAGGCGGACAGCACCCCTTCCTTGTATAACTGCCATATCTCCTCAGCCAGCGGCGTTCTGGCGAAACGGGTTCGGGCAATGAGGAGCTCCCCTTCCCGTCTGATCTCCAGAGAGCGCCCGATGGGCGCCTCGTATCGGTGCATCCAGAGAACAACGGGGTTCTTAAGGAAATTCTCCAACTGCCACCCGGATGCCTCAACTATGTCCCCGTCCCTGTCCCGGGCAGAGCTGGAAATGACGGCCTCAACGGTCCTTTCGCCCTCGTGAACCCCTCTGGTGAAACCGGTCTTTACTACGAGCATTTTTCCTCCATCCGTGGGTAATAGTGCGCGATCTATTAAACCCAAGTTTGACACTAAAACCCTGATTTAGGAGGTCTGGCTCGCGGAAACCCGCATAAAACCGCGGGTAAGTTCCTGGATTTGTTCTGGTTTGTAGTGTTAACTAATTTTGGTAGGGTGAAGGCCGTGGCATAGAGAGCAGGTTCCTCACGGGTCCTGGCCATGACTGAGCTCAGCTCCGAGGCTTTGGCCATACTTCAGAGAATTGGTATAAAAGAGCCACCTGTGTTCATTCAAGTCCTTGACTGACAGGGAGCGGGGGCCGGCGCGCAGTGCCAACATTTCAGCACTGAACCTCAGCTAAAAATCGGGGTGTCAAAGTTGGGTCAAAGTGAGATCTTACCCTATCGGCCTCCGCAAGGCCTCTGGCTCACCCGAAAGCGCTAGCTTCCGGGGCGGTATTTTTTCAGAGTAGAGCTCACACGATCGCCCCTGCGCCCTCGCGGCGAACCGAAGATTTTGTCCGGGCGCACCTAGCCCCTCTTTTCGCCTGTGGTTATGGCTATCTTTGAGCCGACCACATACTCGGTCTCCATTGAGGAGAAGCCGGCCTTTTCCATGAGGTAATGCAGAAGCCAGGGAGACCAAATGCGGAGCTTGACCTGGAACCCCCTAGGTTCGGATGGCCCCAGGTAAAGCCTGCGCGCGAAGCCTTCAAGGGTGTTGAGCTCAGTGTGGTATGAGATCAGGAATCCGGAGTCTGTTTCCTCAACGAGGACATCCTTGTATCCCTGGTAGAGGAGTCCGACCCAATCCAGGTAGTGGATCATGATCCAGCCGCCGGGCTTGAGCACCCGGTAGCACTCCGAGAGTATCCGCTCCATCTCGGCCATATCCCAGTGGGGCAAGGGATTTGAGAGCATCGCTACCGCGTCAAAAACGCCGTCCTGAAACTCCAGGTTCCTTATGTCCATGAGCCTGAACTCTGCGGCGAGGCCGGATTCCTGGGCGAAACGCCTGGCCTTGGCGATGTAATCCTCCTGTATGTCAATGCCGACAACCCTCTCGTATCCTCCTGCCAGCAGGGCAGCCGACGAGACTCCCATGCCACAGCCAACATCAAGCGCGGCACCGCCATCGGGCTCAAGGTATTCCTCAATCAGGTCAGCCAGGAGGTTTATCCGCCTCTTGCCTTCCTTTGAGGCAGGGTCATATATCTCATCGTAGAAGCAGTAATGGCGCTTTATCCCAGCGTCCAGTTCCATATCAGGCTCCTATGTGGAAAAAAGGATTAACGGCCTCGTAATCCTCAAAATGAAGGGCGATCTCCCTCTCGGCCTCAAGTATGTGGAAGTGGCCGCGTTCCATGAGGGCAAGGTATTCCAGCAGGGCTTTTTCCTCGCCCGCGAGGAGGTTTGAAAGGTTCAGGTAGAACTCCTCAGCGGCCCTCTCGGCTTCCATGGCGCCCGCGAGGAGCTCTGATATAGGGGTTTTCTCTCCGGGAACATACTTGGGGGATGGGACCGGGGTTGTCTCCGGAACAATCGGCTCCTCGCCGAACTTGTCCCTGTAAAGCCTAGTGAGAAAGCCTTCGTGTTTCTCCTCTTCTCCGGCCAGGAAAAGGAGGCGCTCCTTAAGGAGTAGGTTCTTGACCCCTCCCGCGAGGCTCGCGTAAAACCCATTAGCGTCCCTCTCGGAGCGTATTGCCTGGCCCAAAAGAATCCTTATATTCTCCATAGGCCAGGAATTCTAAAGCAGTGGCTTGGGCTGAGGCAATATCTACTCTACGAGGTGATAATCAACCAGCTGGGTGTTCATGGTGGAGTCGGCCGGATCCTGGTTGTAGACCGTGCCGACCCCCATGGCTATCCAGGAGTAGTTGATGTGGGTGCTCGCGGGCGCACCGTTCATGTAGACCGTCAGGCTATCAAGGATCTTGTAGCAACCGGGGAAGGAGCCGGCCGGAACCGTTATGTCCTCAACGGCCAGAACCCTGGCCAGGGCGACGAGGCTTATATCGTATCCGGGCATTATGGTAGTGTCGTAGGTGAATATGGTCCATGTATCCCCGACAGCCATTGTCTCCTTTGTCCTTCCGTGGAGGGTAAACGAGAAGGATTCCATTGTGGTGTTGTAGATATAATGCAGGAACCCGTCAGCGTAATACAGGATCATGGTGTCGGTAGCCTTATCCGGCGTGATATACTCGCCTACGAAAGCATTGTGCCCCTCGTAGACAGTGTCGTCCACTATCCGTGTGGTATCCCAGGATGTCGTATCGTATTCGCCAACATAAAGCCACCAGTTGCCTATTGCAAGCGGGTATGGTTTGCCCTGTGGAGGAGTGTTGTCCTCACCGCCTCCTCCGCAACCCGCGCCGTAGCCAAGAGCCAGCAGGCCCACGAGTATAAGATGCTTTTTCATCGGTATAAACCTCCGCTCTCGCCAAAATTATAGATCCTTCTGGCGAGCAAATTCAAAGTTGAACCGGGGGGTTTGGTTTCTTTAGGATAATGAAGCTTGCGAACTTGCGACATAGCAATAATTTTCACCCTTTCGCTGATGTTCAGGGTAGCGTTTGTGATCCCGGCGCTACTTGATCCTTCAGCGGCCCTCGGCCCTCCGCACCTTGACACCCACGAGTATTACGCCCTGGGGCAGAGCATAACCCGAGGCTCCTACGAGATAGGAGGGTTTGACTGGATACTTCGTCCCCCTGGATATCCGGCCTTTCTCGCTTGGTTGGATGTGAGCCTGGGCCGCGATCCGAGGTTCGCGGTCGGACTTCAGGTCCTCCTGGGGGGATTGGTTGCCGTCCTGGTTGGCATTTGGGCCGGAAGGGGTTGGGGGCGATCGGCCGGATTGGCCTCCGGGATTCTCGCTGGCTTGGCTCCGGTTACAGGGCTCCTCTCCGGATTCCTGCTGACCGAGGCCCTTTTTGCCGCAACCGCGGCTGTCGGATTGTTCTTCACCGAAAAGAGGCCGGCCATTTCGGGCTTCATCCTCGGCCTTTCGGCCCTTGTCCGTCCCATGGGGATTTACATCGCGCTGGTCGCGGCCGGGTTTCACCTCATTCAAAAGGATTGGGTGAAGGCCGGACTTCTGGGTTTGGCCTTTTCCCTGCCCATACTGCCCTGGCTCGCCCGAAACAAAATCTTAAACGGCAAGCCCATTCTCTCAACCCAGCACGAAGCAACGGTTTTTCTCTATGCGGCCCCCTACACGATGATGGAGGAGAAGGGGATATCTTACGAAGAGGCCCTTGCCGAGCTCTCTGATACCTTGGGCTGTCCAGACCTCCAGGCCGCGGCCCTTGATCCCATGCTGGCCGGGGAAGTGGCAAAGCGCGGAATTAGGTATATTCTTCGCCATCCACGGGCCTATTCAATCGCGCACCTGAAGGGCTTTGTGAGGGGATTTTTCGGCCTGGGAAGGGATTTCACTCGGTTCCTCTGGGGAGATTCCCCGGCGGCCGCGCTAATCGTCCTTTTCAGCTGGTTATACGCTCTTTTCACCTACATCCTCGCCGGCTGGGGATTTAGCAGGATGGGCCGGGAAGGGTTAGCGCTTGCCTTTCTTATCTTTCTTCTCCTGTTTCTGCCTGGGCCTGATGGCTCGTTCAGGTTTCGAGCTCCGGCTGAGCCCATTCTCGCGCTGGCTTCTGGCATAGGGCTTGTGTCGTTGAAGGAAAAGGTGTTCCCATAGCCCCTATGCCTCATTAACAGATCTTACCCAAACCGATCCCGGTTCCTCATTAAGGCTCTTACCGAAATTCAACTCCCACATGATAGGGTCTCTTGATGTTCCCGCGCCTTCCTGGCCCTTCCACGGTATAACCCGCTGGTTATCCTGTCCACGGTCTCAAGGAGCTCCGAAGCTTGAGGTTTTCCTTGATGCCCAGGAGATTGTGGGACTTTTCCTGGCCCACGAAGGGAATAGCCTTCCTCAGAGGAGTCTGGGGTTTGTCGTAGAACCTTTTGACCCTGGAACCCCTTCTCCTGGGTATAATATAAGAAGAGGAATAAGGGCCTCGTAGGCCTGGTTGAGGGCATCCCTTTCCTCGTGGGTGTCCAGCTTGAGGTATCCGACGAATTTTCTTAAGAGGTGACCGTTCCTCTCCTCAACATAGGCATTTTCCTCCTTCTTGCGAGGCCGAGACTTGATGTAGTCTATGCCAGTCCTCTTTGACCACATGATGAGGTGGGCATTGAGGAACTCAGACCCGTTGTCTGTTTGGAAACTCTTGATCTCATTTGAGGAGGGCAGGGTTGGTAGTGGTGTTCCTTTTCCTCCTCAGGGAGACCCCCTCGTGGCTGAGGAGCCTGTCTAAGGCCTTTTTCAGGACTACCAGCGCATACTTGGGGTGATAACCCGTGAGATCACAGAGTTCCTTTAGGATCTTTCCCTTGTCCTTCTTGCTGGCCATCCGATACTCCCTGGCCTTTGCCAGGACAACCTCTCTTCTGGTTTTAAGGCTCATTTTAGCCATACCTCCTTAGTTTCAAGTAAACTGCTTTCGGTAAGAAAATTAATGAGGCACAGGTTCCTTTCGGTAAGATTTTTAGTGAGGCAAAACAAATAGTGGAATAACCCCCGCGAATAGCTTTAGAATTTGGCCGTGAGGAGGTAGAATGTATTTTCTAGCCGTCTTAACCGTGCTTGGGCTATCACAGCTTCCTGGGTCTGACCTCACCGCAACTCAGGAGGAACAAGGAGTGGACATCCTCATGCTGATGGACGAGTCCGGAAGCATGAAGAGGCTTGATCCCGAAAGGTTCGCCGACGAGGCCGCAAAGCTCCTCTTGGACATAGCGAGGCTTTTCGGCAAGGAGGCTAGGGTAGCGGTAGTGGCTTACGGCGACGGTGCGAAGGTTCTTATGCCCTTCACTGTCCTGGATTCTGCCTACTCCGGCATCAAGAAATCCATCGGTAAGCTCAACAAGAACGCTCCTTTGACGGACATAAACGCGGGCCTGGAAGTGGCCTACGATTTGCTTGATAAGAGGCAGGGGTTGAACCAGGCCTTCGTGGTCATAATGACCGATGGAGAGATAACGGAGAAGGATATACCGCAGGGGACGGACATTTTCGCCTACAAGGAAAAAACCGGCCGGCTCGCTGGGAACTACAACCTGAGGAACTGGCCGGTCTATACTGTGGCATTCACAACAGGCACAACAATATACAAGGACCTCGCGAGGCAGACCGGGGGAGACTACTACGAGGTGAAAGGGCCTGAGGAGGTGCCGGATGCATACCTTAAGGTTTTTGAGGACTTTTTGCTCAGGTTTGTCAGGCGCTACCACCCCGTTCAGCAGGGCGAGCACACCGAGGAGCTTATAATTGACGAGTCCATATCTGAGATAACCATCATCGCGAGCAAGAAAAAGGGTGAGACCGTTGAGCTTCTTGACCCCACGGGCAACCCGGTGGAAGGCGAGAGGGTGAAGGAAAAGGCATATACCCTGATAAAGGTAACCAAGCCCATGCCCGGCACCTGGAAGGTGGTATTCAAGGAGCGCGGGGCAGTAATGTATTCAATAGTCATACCGAAGATACTGGAGCCAGCGGACCCGGAGCTCCCCATTGACGAACCCCTCAATGTGAAGGTTAAGCTGGTGCCAACCGAACCCGGAAAGCCCGTATTTCCGGAGGATTTTTCCGGCGAGGCCTACCTCCACTACCCTGACGGCAGATCAGAATCATTCATGCTATACGACGACGGCAAGCACAATGACGGAATGCCGAACGACGGAATCCTGGGGAGGTCATACTATTCCATAGCCAACGAGGGCGATTATCACATCACTGTTGTCATAAGGCACAAGAAGACCGGGTCTGAGATACGGGTAAAAAAATCTTTGAAAGTAACCTACAAACCAAAGATAGCCGCCGCGGTGGAGAACCCTGGTTTCATAGGGGAACCGATGAAGGTCTCGGCATTTGTCGTCAACAAAGGCGGACGCGTTTTCACCAAGGAACGCTACACGGTGATCGCCACGGGGCCTAAGTTTGATATGACCACACTTACCCTCAACGACAACGGGGTAGGAGGGGACGAACAGGCGAACGACGGGCGATACACCGCGCTCTTCACGGATACTAAGGAGCCAGGACGCTATTCCTTCAAAATCCAGGGGGAGTTTGAAGTCCAGCCCCTGAAACCGGGCGAGGCAGTAAGGAGCTTCAAGGAGGAACTTGACGCCTACGACGAGGTCTGGCTATCCCTGGGAAAGGTTTCAACCCCCGGGTGCCTCTGGTTCGGGGAGCTCGCCGGCAAGACATACGAGCACAGGATACAGCTATACTCCTACTACCCAGGAAAGGTAACCCCGAACTTCTACACCTTCACGGTTGAGAAGCAGGGCAGGATGGACCTTGGGGCAACAGTTCCAGTGATAACCACCAAGACCGTCCCGGAGCTTGAGCAGGGCAAGCCGGACTTCCTCAGGGCGGAGGCAAAGATACCCGGCCCAACCCCATCCGGCAAATACACCGTGACAGCAACCGGAATGCTCCAGCCTCTTTCCAAACCCATAAAGACCAATTACGATTTCAAAACCTCCACAACGGGCAAGGTTTTTCTGACATTCTTTGGGTTTGCTGTTCTGATAGGGGGCGGCGCCGGCTTAGGATACTGGCTCGCTACAAAGGACTGATGCCTCTCGTATGAGGGTAGCCCATGAATTTCTCGCCCAAAGGTCTTATTCTGGTTACCGCTCCAAGCCTGGTGAAGCCCTCCTACTGCAATTACCTCTTGTGGATTGGTTCCAACTCCGCGCTTATACCCCCAGGCTCTCGTATCCCGGATAACTTCTCCGGACTCATCCTGTCCGGCGGCGGGGATGTTCACCCGGACATTTATGGCGGAAACCCCTCGCTTTGCGTGTCGGTGGACCGGGCGAGGGATGAGCTTGAATTTGAATTGCTCAAGGTAGCGTTCGCGAGAAAAATCCCCATCCTGGGGATATGCCGAGGGATTCAGGTGCTAAATGTTTTCCTCGGAGGAACCCTCCTGGGGCACATAGAAGGCCACTCGGCCGTAGAGGGGGAGGATCGGAGACACGCGGTAAATATTACTCCAGGCACGAGGCTCCGGGCCATTCTCGGCACCGAAAGCCTTGAGGTCAACAGCGCCCACCATCAGGCCCTCCACGAGCTCGGCAAGGGCCTTATTGTATCAGCTGCGGCAAACGACGGGACGATTGAGGCCGTTGAACTTCCCGGCGACCATTTCGTCATCGGGGTTCAGTGGCACCCGGAGAGGGACAAAGACGAAGAGGGAAATCACAGCTTTTCTTCCCTCATGCTCAGAGAGGCCTTCCTGAGAGAAGTCAGTTTATTTAACCGTCAGTAGCCTCGTCTCAGTTCCGTATGTTGTTGAAACCCTCACCATGTAGCTTCCCGGGGCCAGCCCTGAGACATCCAGATCAATGCTGTGCCATCCCAAATCAACCTGGCCGCGGAACAGGCTTGCCACCAGCCGGCCCGCTAGATCATATATCCCGGCCTCAACATTTGACCTGCCAGGGACCGAGAATTCCAGCCTCGCTCGCGAGCTTGTTGGATTGGGGCGTATATCCTTAACCACCGTGTAGCACTTGACCGGCTCTTCCCATACATCGGAATATAGGTCATACCAGATGGTGAAACCCCAGTCATTGCCAACGCCGTAGGTTGTGTATATGTCAACCCAGGGGCCTTGGTCCTCGTAGACGAAGTTTATCTTTGAGGTGTAGGGATCGTTCGTTGTGGCGTCAAGGGCAACGAGCGCTGAGTCAAGTCCGCTTACCTGGTTCGGGCTAACGAGCCAAAGGATTATGCTGTCGCCGGGATCGGTTGGTTTTATTATGGGTTCATCGCCTGGGGGTATATCTCCCTCTATGAGCAGACCGGCAGGCGTTGGGTAGGTCACCGTGAACTCAAGAGTAAAGAGATATGTGTCCGGCGAACCCCTGCCATCCTGGTAGACCTGGATGGTGTCCTTGAAGTTGTTTGGCGCAAAGTTGAAGGCCAGAGCTATCCCCAGCATGTCCAGTTTTATGCTATCATGAGAGGTGTATATGGGGATCTTGAACCTTGTCCCGGCTATGGCCGGAGAATACGCGTCCGCATACCAGGTTTCGTCCTCGTAGCAGGTGTGATACTTCAGGGTATCGGTGCTCTTGGATGGGTTTCCAGCCGCCACGCCCTTGTATGGCCCTCCAATGTTGAAGGCCAGTATCGCTGTTGCTAGGCTAATCATGCTTATCCTCCTCGTTCACCTCTTAAGAGTGGTGAGATTATAATGCGGGGTTCTGAGAGGGTTCAAGCTAGCGCGCTAGCTTGCCTGTAGAGAATGAGTGGCAGTAAAATTTGCCTGAACAAAAAGGAGGTTAAGCGTGCTCGCTGTCCTTTTGATCTTGTCAGCTCAGGGTGAATTCATCCTGGGGTTTAAGGATAAGGTCCCTGTTGTCGAAATAGAGGCCGCTGGAGCGAGGGTGATCAAGCTCAGGGATAAGCCCTTGCCCTACGCTGTTATCCGCGCTGAGGCAAGACCTGGGAAGGATATTATCGGATCCCTTCCCGGCCTTCTCTTCTGTGAGCCTCGCGGCCTTGCCTGGACGGATTTCGTCCCGAACGACCCTCTCTATCCGAACCAATGGGGATTGTCCGCGATAAAGGCGGATTCCGCGTGGGACATGGGGACGGGCGATCCAGGGATCATGATCGCCTTCGTTGACCAGGGGATCCAGTATACCCACACGGATATAGACGATCACTTCACAGCGCTGAAGGGCTACGATTTCGTTGACAATGACCCTGATCCTTATCCGGACGACATCCCCGGCGAGGCTCACGGCACAGCCATGGCAGGGGTAACAGCCGCTGAGATAAACAACGGGATCCTGATAGCGGGAACGGCTAATGCCGGGGTCTATTCCATCAGGTGCATGAACGAATACGGCGCCGGAAATGTTGATGACATAGCCGATGGCATAGTCTGGGCCGCGGACCACGGCGCGAGGGTGATAAACATGAGCCTCGGGACATCAAACTATTACGCTATCCTTGAGTCCGCGTGCCAGTATGCTTGGGACGCGGGATGCCTGCTCGTCGCCTCATCGGGCTCAGCTCCAGGCTCAATAGGTTACCCGGCAAAATTCTCCACGGTTATCGCTGTCGGCGCTGTTGATCAGACCCTCAATCTGGCGAGCTTCTCCGGCTACGGCCCCGAGCAGGAGCTGGTGGCTCCGGGCACAAACATATACACCATAGTTCCGGACAACACCTACGCCATCTATTCCGGAACATCGCTTTCCTGCGCCTATGTCTCCGGCGTTGCAGGGCTCGTCGCCTCTGCCAATCCTTCTCTGAGCAACCAAGAGATAAGGGAAATCCTAGACTTAACCGCTATTGACCGGGGGGCCGCCGGCTGGGATGAGTATTACGGCTGGGGGATAGTGAACGCTTACGCCGCTGTGCTCGCGGCCGGGACAAGGGTTTCAGAGTCCTCCCCGGCTTGCGCGGGGTTCGCGGTCTTTCCGACCGTGGCAAGCGATTGCTTGTTTCTCCGGGCTGAGCGAGAGGCCACCCTCTACGACGAGTCGGGCCGGGCCTTGGCTCGCTACGGCCCCGGAACAACGAGGGCCGACCTGCGCGGCCTGGAACCGGGGGTTTATTTCCTGGTCTCCGGCGCGGGAATGAGGAGAATAGTCCTTCTCAAATAAAAACCGCTTTCCGGGTAACGGATTCCTCGCCAGATTTTACCTGTATGTAATAGACCCCTGGCCTCTGCGGTTTCCAGTCAAAACTGAATCTCCCCGGCTTCGCTTCCCCTTCAAAAAGCTCGTCGGCCACCCTTCCGGAAACATCAAGCGCTATTATCCGCAGGTAGCAGGGCGAGGACACGCTGTATGTGATTGAGACTAGGCCTTTTGAGGGAACAGGGGCCGCTGAGAGGAAAAGCCTTGGCCTGAGCGGTTTCTCTGAGACCCTTGTGGAGCTCTCCATCCGCAGGAGGGTCACGGAATAAGGGGGGAAAATATGCACGAGAGTATCATAACCGCAAGGGTTTTTGCCGAGGTATTCAATGCCCGTTGTCCCGTTGAATGGCGCGGCAAGGGTCGTGTCGTTGGTTATTTGCCAGGCCTCGTAAGTCTTTGAGTGGTTTACCAGATAGCTGAAACGAACAACGGTCTCGTAGGCGGTATCGGGGTTCTGATTGATCACAAGGACATAGATGCCTTCGCCATCGGTTCCCCGCCAGGCAAAAGGCTCAATTCCTCTCCCCGGATCAGGCTTGTCAGACACCGCTTTGATCACGCTGTCCCCAGGATGATCCACGATGAGCTTCATCACCCAACCCGTTGCCCTCATTGAAACCGTGTCGTCCCTTATGTAGTTGAACTCAGGGAGGCCTCCGGTATTGTTGTATATTGAATAAACGCAAGCGGCAGGAAGCCCAGCGTTTAGGAGGTGGCCTATGACATCGGCGTAGTAAAGCCCAACGAGGTAATTCCACCAGAACATGTCAATGGGGGTGTCCAGGTCTATGCCGGAGTTAAACTCGCCGAGGAGCAGTTTTATCGGCCTTCCGCCACCAAAAGCCCGGATGCTGTCCCGGGCGTTAGCTATGTATTCGTCAACAGAAGGGGACCATACGGTTCCGGTGTCCGGGGCCGCCAGAATCTGATCGTATGGGATTTCGCCCCAGACAGGATACTGGTGGATATCAACCCAATCAATGCGATCAGCGCTCTCGGTGAGGACAGTCCTAAGCCAAGCCAAATTGCCCGCGAGGGAAGGCGCTACTATCTCAATAGGTATTGGCGAGGCGGCGCGCATGGCATCGGAGTATTCCCTAACCAACTGCGCGTAGCTCACGGGGTCTACATAGGAGGAATCCAGGCTTGACCACTCTGAGAAGGGGATGCCGAAATGCCTATAAAAGGTCGTTCCCCAAAGAGGAAAGTAGTTCCCCGCGATGTCCTGCTCGTTGCCGAGGCCCCAGTATCTCACATTGTAAGGCTCAGGGTGGCCCCTCGCTGACCTTATCCAGCCGTAGTATGTGTTCGTGTCCCCGTTGCAGTATTCAACGAAATTCGCCGCGTATCCGGGGTCGTTGAGCTGGGTGTTAACCAGCAGCAGGGGCTCCGCGCCAACGCTCTTGCAAAAGGCTATGAACTGGTCAACGCCCCATGTGTGGTTTATGACTATGGTGGTGTCAAACCAGTCAAAGTATGTCCTCCCGAGAAAGTTGTTCTCATCCCAAGCGTAGTATTCCGAGGCTATGCCTCCCATGCGGATTATCCTGGTTCCGGAGAGGTTTCCCAGGCTATCAACGCCCCTCTGGCCCATGTTCGTGTTTATCTCGGTTCCACTTCCGAGGACATCTAGGCTGAACGCCGCCAAGACGCTGTCCCCGAAAACCCAGATGTTAGCGGGCGCGGTCTTGAGGAAAATAAGAACTGCCCAAAGATTCATCCTATCTCAAAACAACCCTTCTGTTCAACACCCCTTCGGTCGTCCTGAACCTAAGGATGTAGACCCCCTGGTCCCTCATCCTGAGAACCCTTTCTCCGTCAACATGGACCGAGGCCGCGAGCCTTCCGGTAGCATCGTAGACCTCAGCAATACCCTTGCCAGCGAAGGTTATATTCCTCCCTTTGACGATGATACCAGGGTTTTCGGCCGGCGCCTTGCCCTCCTGAGCGTCCAGGGCTATATTTATGGTGTCCATGTAGCTTTCAACATCGCCCTTTATGTATGCCGTGACGCCATACCAGTAGGTTGTGGGTGGGGGAGCAACATCCGTGAAACTCGTTGTGGTAGTAAAGCCTATCGTGTCCCAGTCGGATGACGCTGTCCTCCTGTATATGAAGTAGCCAGCGATGTCAGGCTCAGGGTTAGGGTTCCAAGTTAGATCAACATTCGCGCCGTTCTGGACGGCGTTTATTCCGGTTGGCCTGCGCGGGTGAATCCAGCCGGTTGCCCAGAGGTCATGGAATCTCATGGGGTAAGGCGCGAGGTATCGCCTGAACTTTATTCCGGATAGGGTCCAAAGGTTGGCATACATTGGGTTAGGGGAACACAGCAAGGAGAGCTCAGGGTCTCCGTCCCTGTCAACATCAGCCACATGTATAGCTCCGAGGGTCGCCGGCCCTTGGGTGTCAAAGGGCGAGCCTGAGACGGCGGTTCCATCCCTATTGAAGACAAAGAGCCCCGTGGCATTGTTTGGCATCAGGAACTCAAGCTCGCGGTCGGCGTCAAAGTCAAAGGCTATTGGCGTTGATTCCGTTATGCTGTTCACCGAAACAGGCCAACCGGGCATTTCCGCGCCAGCGTTGTTGAACATGTGGAGCCAGTTTGAGGAGGCATTGTGGTTCATGGCGTCCAGGACCTCAACATCGCCCGTTCCATCCTCAAGGACATCGGAAGCAACCGGGGTTGTGTATGCCTGCGGGCCTCCGAGCGCCCTCCCCCATACCCTCGCTCCGGTGTGGTGGAAGACCACGAGGGAATCAGCCCCTCCCGTGTAGAATGTGATGCCTATCTCAAGGTCGCCGTTCCCATCAATGTCAAACAGGGTTGGCTGGGCATAGCTCTGACCGCCCCAAGCGTTTAGAAGCGCTAGTTCCTGCGTTCCGTTTGAAGCCCATATATAAAGGGAATAATAGGAAACAGCGACTATCTCATAGACCCCATCGCCATCAACATCGCCCACGGATGGTGTAGCCACACACATGTAATCAAGTGTCTTCGGCCAGCCAGAGTAAGCCGCTCCCGTGTGGTGCCAGACATCAACCCTTCCGGATGAATAAGCCCTTTGTCCCAGAATTATCTCCAGGTCACCGTCCCCATCAAGGTCCCAGAGCACAGGAGAAAACGGGTTGTCCCCAACGGACTTCGGCCAGCCGGGCAGGTTGTTTCCAAGGTGATCAACCGCATAGATGTAGCCCGCGAAGTCTGTCGTTCCTACAAAGACTATTTCCATGTCCCCGTCGCCATCAAGGTCTCCAACCGATGGCCTTTGCATTACCCTATAGCTTCCGGTTGGGTAATACCAGAGCTGGTTCCCCTGGTAATCGTAGACATAGAGCCCTGAGCCGGTTCCAACAAGGACCTCCTTAAAACCGTCTCCGTTTATGTCAGCGAGCAGGTTCCCCGCCATAGCGTAGCCGGTCGCTGGGAATATCTTGGGCCAGCCGGGCATAGAGGGCAGTGAGGCCTCAAGGCTGTATCCCTCATCTTGGGTATCTGCTGCCATCACCCTGCCCGGGGTGCCGGAGGCCGCGTCGGCCGTCATTCCAGCAATCATCCCTAGCAAAAGCTTCAGAAACACATCTCCTCCCTTTGGGATAAATTATAAACCTCTTCTCGCACAAAACGCATCGTCCCCCATTCTGCGGCTTCGGGTTGAAGAGCAGAAAAAAACCTCTCTTGGGCTTTTCAGGCCGCCGTCAACCTTGTTTATGGTCTAGGCCGGGCCTGATAATTTCTCCTGCTAAAGGAGGTTTTCGCCAATGAGCGAAGGTCTTATTCTATACATCGCTCTCGGGGTGTTCGTTTTCATCATCCTTCTTTGGATGATAAGGATACTCCCGGAGTATGAGCGCGCCGTTGTTTTCAGGCTTGGCCGTGTCCTCAAGAAGGAGAAAGGCCCCGGGCTTTTCCTCCTCCTGCCCGTAGTGGATAGGATGGTCAGGGTCTCCCTAAGGACCGTGACAATGGATGTTCCGCCCCAGGATGTGATAACCAAGGACAATGTCTCGGTAAAGGTCAACGCCGTCGTCTACTTCAGGGTGATGGACCCCATTAAGGCAGTGCTTGAGGTTGAGGATTACTACTACGCCACGAGCCAGCTCGCGCAGACAACCCTGAGGAGCGTCCTTGGAGAGGTTGAGCTGGATGATCTGCTTGCGGAGCGAGAGAAGCTGAACCACCGGCTTCAGGAGATCCTTGACAGGCAAACTGATCCCTGGGGCGTGAAGGTATCCATGGTGGAGATAAAGCATGTTGATCTTCCACAGGAGATGCAGAGGGCAATAGCCCGCCAGGCAGAGGCAGAGCGAGAGCGCCGCGCGAAAGTCATCTCAGCGCTTGGGGAACAGCAGGCGGCAAACAAGCTTAAGGAGGCCGCGGATGTGCTCGCTCAGAACCCGATAACGGTCCAGCTCAGGTTCCTCCAGACCCTGGTTGAGATATCCTCGGAAAAGGCGTCAACCGTAGTGCTTCCGATACCGCTGGAGCTTCTGAAGCCCTTCCTGGGAGGAAAGCAGGGCTGAGTAATTAGAATATGCCTTACCTGATGCTCGCTCGGCCCTTCAACGCCATAATAGCGGGCCTTGTTGTTATTACAGGCGCGTGGCTCTCCGGTTGGCCGGGCTGGGCGCAGGCGATCCTTGCGGGCGTATCCGGCGCCCTGCTTATAGCCTGGGCCAATGTTGATAACGACATACTTGACTCGGAAACGGACCTCCTCGCGCACCCTAACAGGCCCATTCCCAAAAGCCAAGTAAGCCCGGAAAAGGCGCGCGCCTTTTCCTGGTTCCTGCTCATACCCGCAATGGCTCTCGCCGCGTTCCTTCCGCCTCCCTCAATCATGGTTTTCCTTGTGGCTATGCTACTTACAGCCTTGTATAACCGGCTCCTGAAGAGGTTTCCAATCATCTCCAACCTGTCCGTTTCCCTGGCCGCGGCAATGGGTTTTCTGTTCGGAGGATTCCTGGGCAAGGATATTAGGGGGGCGATTTGGGGCTTTGTCCTAGCCTTCACCTACCACACGGCGAGGGAGGCAGTGAAATCCCTTGAGGACATGGCCGGGGACCGCGCCTCAGGAAGGAAAACCATACCCGTGGCGTGGGGCGAAAGGGCTGGGCTTATCCTGGCGACGGCCTTTGCGTGCGTTATGATGGGCATCACTCCCCTGCCATTTCTCTTCGGCCACCTGGGCATTGGCTACCTGATAGCCGTCGCGCTCCTCGTTGATTGCGTCTGGGTCGGGCTTCTCCTGTATCTATGGCTCCGTAAGGATTACGGCACGGTTGCGCTCATCGCCAAGCTTGACATGCTCCCCGCGCTGGTCGCCCTTGTTCTTGGAAAGATATAGGAATTTACCCGAGGGATTCCAAGGCCATATAATTTCTCACTTGAACACTGTTCTCCGCGTAATAGTTGGCGCGGCCTTAGCCCTTGTCTTCATTATCCTCCTTTGGATAGGGGGTGAGGCGTTCAGCCTCGCGGTCATGCTCTTCGTCCTCGGCGCGCAGTGGGAGTTTTACGGCCTGGGCCAGGTTGGAGGGGCAAGGCCATACCGCCTCACCGGCATGGCCGCTGGGCTTGCTCTTATGATCTACGCTCACTACCGAGGGATTGACGCGGGCGCCCTCGCGCTCATCGCGGCCTCATCCTTCATACTCCTGGGAATCCACCCATTCATCGCCGGGGCCGAGGGCAGGGATTGGAAGGACGCCTCCTTATCGGTTACCGGCTACCTTTACACCGCAATCCCGGGCGCTATAGCGATCTCTCTCCGGCAAAGCGAAAGTCTAGCAGTCTCAGCGTTCCCATTTCTCGTGGTATGGGCGTTTGACATATTCGCTTTCTTTACGGGCAAAGCGTTCGGCAAGCGCAAGCACAGGATATTCCCGCGGATAAGCCCTGAAAAGAGCTGGGAAGGGCTTGCGGGAGGACTCGTTCTAGCGTGCGGCGCGGGCGCGCTGGTTAACATGATCCTAGGCTGGCCCTGGCACAAGGCTATAGCGGTTGCCGGGGTTGTCGCCCTGATCGGCCACATAGGGGATTTCTTTGAGTCATCCGTGAAAAGGGATGTTGGGGTGAAGGACTCCTCGCGGCTCCTGCCAGGCCACGGAGGCATCCTTGACAGGCTTGATGCCCTGCTGTTCGCCATTCCAGCGTATTATCTCATCTTAAACCTATGGAAATAAAGGAATTTCAAAGAAAGATCGACGAGACTTACGGGGATAAGGACAGAAGGAGGGGCCTCTGGCCCACATTCGGGTGGCTCGTTGAGGAGATAGGGGAGCTGGCAAAGGCGCTTAGAAGGGGGGACAAGGGGGAGCTGGCGGGCGAGTTCGCGGACGCGGCGGCTTGGCTCTTTACCGTCGCTAATCTCGCTGGGATTGATATGGAGGATGCGCTCAGGAAATACGAGAGCGGTTGTCCGAAGTGTGGGAGAACCCCGTGCGAGTGCCCGGAACCGGGTGAGGATTAACCCTGATTTAGTTTGAATTGATAATATTGTAGGGTTTATAATCTTATTCCAGAGGCTTAAATGAATATAATAACAGCTCTTGTATCAGTCTCGCCTTGCCTTTTCTTCAGGCCAATGCTCGGTTGGAACACCCTTCGCATGGACGACTGGAACAAAACAGCCGACTACCTCAACCAAAACAAGGAAACGCTTTACCTACCCGGGAACACAACCCCTCCTGACCAGCCCCACATCAACTCGGGGTGGCACACGGGAGGCGAGGTCCTCATAACGGCAGAGGTCTTTGGCTACGGCAGTTCGCTCATGTATATCAAGAGCCTCACCTCTTCCTGGGATTACTCAACGGACGACAGCCTGGGCCACATAGACAGGGAGAGGGATTTTGGTGCGTCAACAATTGCCTGGGACAACAACCTCTATTTTGGTTCCCGGACAATTACATCCGTGTTTGGGGTGGACCTGTATTGGTCAGGAATGAGCTTCAGAGACCGCTCCATCCGGGATAACGGCTACGAATACACCAAGAAAGCGAACCTATCCGGCTTCGGATTGGGATGGCACATAGGCGCACAGTTAACCCTTCCGAGACTCCCTATTACCCTATCCGTTCAATACAGGTTCTCCAGGATAAGCGGCCTCCACGGTAAACTCTACATCAACGACAACGGCACGATAACCGAGTGGGACAACGCGAGGCTCGGTTTTAACGAGCAAGAGGGGCGGTATTACTTCTTCAACTGGGACGAATCTGGGGGTATGCCCGAGGGCTACGGGGATGGGACATTGGACTTCTCAGGGTTTTACATAGGGATAATTTTCAGCGGCCTCGGCACGAGCGCGTGCGTGGAGTAGGGTTATGAATGTCTTTGAGGCTCATCTTGCCCGCAGGAGCATAAGGAAATACAGGCCGGATCCCGTACCGGTTCAAAGCGTGAGGCGGCTGATCGCCGCGGCGTTTGCCGCACCATCAGCGGTCAACGCGAGGCCCTGGCACCTTGTTGTTGTTGACGACAGGGCTGTGTGCGAGAGGCTCGGAAAGCTCCACAACAGCCTTGAGCCAGCGAAGGGCGCCCCTCTGGTTTTCGCTGTATGCGGAGACCCCAGAGTTGGCAAGCGCTGGATAGAGGATTGTTCAGCCATGACGGAGAACATACTCAATCAGTGCGTTGAGGAGGGCCTCGGCTCTTGCTGGCTCGCCGTGAGGGACAAGTGCGAGGAGGAAGTGAGGGATATACTGGGGATCCCTGAGGGCATAAGGGTTCTCTGCCTAGTCTCAGTGGGTTATCCTGCCGAGGATAAAGAGCCAAGGACGCAGTTTGAGAGCGGAAAGGCCCACCACAATTCCTGGGGAAGGGGGTTACCGGAGACCCTACGGCCTTGAACCCCCTCGCGCGCGCAGAGGATAATATGACCCACAAGGAGAGATAAGATGAAGTTTATAGCCGCAGTCCCTAACTTTTCTGAAGGCAGAAGGCTTGACATAGTTGACGAGATAGCCAACGCGATGGCCAAGACCCCGGGGGTCAAAATCCTGGACAAGGAGTCTGACCCTGACCACAACCGCTCTGTAATAACCATAGGCGGGGACCCGGACTCCGTTCTTGAGGCGTGCATAGTGGGAGTAAAGAAGGCCGCGGAGCTCATTGACCTCAACAAACACAAGGGCGAACACCCGAGGATAGGCGCTTGCGATGTCCTGCCATTTGTTCCTTTCGGCACGAGCACGATGGAGGACGCCAAGGAGCTTGCAGAGCGAGCCGGGAAAATAATAGCTGAGGAGCTGGGCATTCCGGTCTACTTCTACGAGGAATCCGCGAGGAGGCCGGAAAGGGTTGACCTCGCTTACATAAGGAACAGGCAGTTTGAGACAGTGCGGGAAAGGATAGCGGATGATCCGGACCTGGAACCTGACCTCGGGCCGCGCGCCCTTCACCCGACGGCTGGCGCGGTGATGGTCGGCGCGCGCAAGCCCCTCATAGCTTTCAATGTGAACCTGGGGACATCTGACCTTGAGGTTGCCAAGGAGATAGCAAAGCACCTCAGGGGAAAGACCGGCGGCTTGGCCTTCGTAAAGGCGCTCGGGTTTGAGCTCAAGGACAGAGGCATAGTGCAGGTCTCAATGAACATGACGGACTACACCCAGACCCCCCTCTTCGTGGCATACGAGAATGTGAAGATGTGGGCGGAGCGTTTCTCCGTGCCGGTTGTGGGTTCGGAGATAGTGGGGCTCACGCCAGCCAAGGCACTCTACGATGCGGCCGCATTCTACATGAGGCTTGAGAACTTCTCGGATGATCTCATCCTTGAGAAAAAGCTCAGCGAGGGGGAAACCCTTGAGGGCTACATATCCTCGCTCGCGGCCGCCACCCCAGCGCCCGGAGGCGGAGCCGCGGCAGGATTCTCCGCGGCCCAAGGCTTCGCCCTCATAGCAATGGTATCCGGCATAACCCTCAAGAGCAAAAAATACGAGGAGCACCACGAGCTCATGCGCAAGGTAAGGGCGGAGGCCAGGGACAAGATGTCAGAGGCTTTGAGGCTCATGAAGGAGGATGAGGAGGCTTTCGCCAAGTTGATGGCCGCTTACAAGATACCGAAGGATGAACCCGGCAGAGCAGAGAAGATACAGGAGGCGGTGAAGCGCGCTACGGAGGTTCCATTGGAATCAATGAGGCTCGTCTTCTCCGGCCTTGATCTCGCGGACGCCATCAACAAATACGGAACCCAGCAGGCTGTTTCGGACGCGGCCGCCTCAGCCCTGCAGCTCCGCGCCGCCTTCTTCGGCGCCAAATTAAATGTGCTCATAAACGCTCCTTCCATAAAGGACGAGGAGTTCAAAAAGAAGGTTCTCTCCGAGGTTGAGGAGATGGAGAAGGCCTTCGTTGCCAAAGCGGACGCGATATACGCGGAGGTTGAGGCGAAGCTGAAAGCCAAAGGCTGATAAAGGGGCTTTTAGGAATCTTTATCCTGCTTCTCCTCCTTGTTGTGGGAGGCTACGGCGTATCCAACAAGAGGAGAGGGTTGGATTTTTGGAGCTGGGGATTCGCGATAGGGTCGGCGTCCTTTCTCCTCTCCTTTCATATCACGCGATTTCTGCTCAACATCCCCTTCCCAATCTCGGCCGCTATAACGCTTGGAGTTCTCACGCTCTTTTCGTTCATCGGGCTTTTTAGGATCAACTTAGCCTTTGAGCGCCCTTCCCGCAGCTTTCTTTGGGCTTTTGTATTATCAGTATTGGTTCTCGCGCTTTTCCCGGGCGCTTCATGGGATCAAGGCCACCACATCCCAGCGATCCGGGACATCCTCGCCGGGGTCCACCCCATCCGAGCGGCTGAGGCGGTTCGGCCGGGGGTTACAGGGGGGTTTTACCATTACGGCGCAGAAGCGCTGGCCGCGGTAGCGCTTTTCCTGTCGGGAGGGGATATAAAGATCGTCCTCAAAGTCATATCTCTGGCCAGCGGAGCCGTGAGCTTTTGGCTTCTTTACACGATAATCAGGAACTTCTTCTCAAGGAGCTTAGGAGTGGTTGGAACCCTTATATTCTTTTGGTCCGGTAACTTTTTCGTTCTCTTGAACCTCAGGCGGCTCCTTTCCGGCGCAGGCTGGCACGATGTGCCTAAGCTAATATTTTACGGCGAGTTCGCGAAGGGGGCATGCCCATTCCCCGGATACTTCTTTCACCTGTTTCATCCGACCACTGCTTTAGGTTTCCCTTTGTTTTTGCTTGGACTCTGGCTTATCCTCAGGGGAGGGAAATTGAGGGCCTTTCTCTCAGGCCTTCTCCTGGGGCCTTTGGCCTTGGCGAACCTCTCCCTCGCTCTCTCAGCGGCATCAGTGCTTTTTCTTTATCCCTTCGTGAAACGCATTGTGCTTGGAAAATGCGAGATTGCGGACTGGAGCCTCTGGCTTGCTGGCGGGACCGTGTCAGTCCTTCTATTAGGGCTTCCCTTTCTCGTTCTCCGAAACCCTGGCCCCGGGCTTGTTTTTGGCCCGTTCTGGACTGTTACCCTAGAGCTTCAGCACAATATACCCCTTCTCGTTATTGCGCCCGTTATATTCTTGGGTATACCCTTCATCCTGGCTTTGCCCGGCTTCATCCTCGCTTTCAGGGACAGCCGGACTGAGAGAAGGGGGCTTTCTATGTTTCTTTCACTCTCAATCGTTGGGCTACTTATCCCCCATATCTTAGGGACCAATGATTTCGTAAAATTGTTCATGACAGGCTTTCTGGGCTATTCGCCTGCTGTCGCTCTTGTTCTCGTATGGCTTTGGCGTAAAGGGTGGATTGGCCGAGCTGCGGTTATTCTATCTGCAGGTGGAATGGCGCTCTCCCCAGTGGCTTTCTATGTTTTCAGGTGGATGAGTTCCATGGGCTCATCCTAGGGCCTCGGACACCTGAAGAACCCGGCCTGGGTATCGGGCGCGTCCCTGAGGGCCTCCGAACGGGGGATAGGATTTTCTGGGTTATCGTCCCTGAGAGGGGTTGCTCCTTCTATCGGCGAGACGAGAGGCTCAACCCCGTTGAGATCAAGGTCTTCAAAGGATTCCAAAAACCCCAAAACCTTCTTGATGTGCTCTATGAGCTCAGGGGTTGGCCTGAGCTTTGCCAGCTGGATCGCCCACCTCGCCTTTTCCTCAGCGTCCTTCACCCTAGGAGCTCCTCAACGATCTTTACGAAATCGGCCTTTGCTCGCGCGCCCACAACCTTCTCAACGAGCTCGCCCTCTTTGTAGAATAGCACGGTAGGCAGGGAAAAGATGCCGAGCCACGCTAGAAACCCCGGATGCTCGTCCGCGTTGACTCGGAAGACCTTTACGCCCCTTTCCGCGTATTCCTCGGCTATGGATGCCAGGTGCGGTTCTATGGCCTTACAGGGCCTGCACCATGTTGCCCAGAAATCAACGATAGCAATCTTTGCCTCTTTCAGCTTCTCCTCAAAGCCTTCGGGTTTAATATCTTCCATCATAAGAGACGCTCCTTTTCGTAATATCCCGGCCTAACCCGCACCCCCGGCGCCACCTCCGTGTCCACCAGCACGGCCCCCGGCATTATAACAGCTCGCTCGCCTATTGTTGTTTTGCCCATCAGGGCAGTCCAGGGGTATATGACAGCGTCCTGGCCTATCCTTACATCGGCCTCAAGGTAGGTTCCGTTCGGATCAACGAAGGTTACGCCCTCGTCCATCCAACCCCTCACGAGGCGCTTAACCATCTCAGAGCAAGCGAGGGCAAGGTCAAAGCGGGTGTTGACGCCCAGTATCTCCGTCCAATCGGCTATCTCATGTATCCAAACCCCTCCCTCGTTTTCCTGGATGAGCTCCAGGACCCCCGGAAGGTAATACTCGTTTTTCTTGTTCTCGGAGCTGACCTTTCCGAGCCACCTGAAAAGGCTATCTATCTCAAAAACATATATGCCTGAGCAGACCTCGTTCACCCTCCGCTCCTCTTCCGTAGCGTCGTGGTGCTCTATGACCCTGAGGAATCCGCCATCCGTGTTCCGGAAAACCCTACCGTAGCCAGTAGGATCAGGAAGACGCGCGGTAAGGATAACGGCCCTCGCTCCCTTATCCTGATGGAGGCTGAGCATGGCGCGGAGGGTCTCCGGCCTTATCAAAGGGCCATCCCCCGGAAGCACGAGGAGCAAACCTTCTCGTGGCAAGTGAGGCTGAAGGCACATGACGGCGTGACCGGTCCCGAGAGGTTTTTCCTGATGAACGAAAAAAAGCCCCTTGTCGGAAAAGGCGGCCTCCACATCGCGCCTGTGGGGCCCTCCGGTCACCAGAAAAACCCTCTCCGCGCCCAACGCGAGGGAGGCTGATATGGGGTATTCAAGAACAGGCTTTCCGCAGAGATCGTGCAAAAGCTTGGATTTGCTTGATTTTATACGGGTGGATTCTCCGGCGGCCAGCACTGCCACGAAAATGCCTCTACTGCTCAATCCGGTTCCCCTCCCCCAGGAAAACCACCTTTGGTTTATCGGGCAGGGCCTCAGCCCAGACAAAGCTCATGATTATCAGCTTATCCCCAACCTCGCCGAGCCTGGCTGTCCCGCCCTGAAGGATAACCTCTCTGGAGCCGCGCTTGCCCGGATTGATGTAGGTCTCAAACCTGTGCGCGTTGGCCAGGTTTATTACCAGGACTATCTCGTATGGCTCAAACCCGACAGCGTCCATGAGATCGGGGTCAAGCTGGATGCTTCCGGAGTAAAAAAGCTCCTTGCCCGTAACTGTAGCGTTGTGCAGTTTTGCCCTGAGATACCTTTTCATAGCGCTTTCGCAACAGGGTAATTTTTCAATCCCGCAAGCATCTCCTCGGGCGACATCAGCTCGCCGTTATACTTGTGAATCCCGTAGACCGGGGTTTTCTTTATGACCTCCCGAACAGGGTGGATGAGCTGGCCGTGGCTCATCTCAGGAACAACGACGGCTGAGACCTTGCCGTCAAAGGCCGAAAGCGCCTTCTCCGGGAAGGGCCAGACTATACGAGGGCGAAACAGGGCACACCTCACCCCCTTTTTCTCCAATAGGTGGACGAGCTCCATTGATGTCCTTGCGACGGACCCTATTGCCACAAAGAGGATGTCTGGGTCATCATACCCCTCTATCCTGTAATCCGTTAGTCTGTCCATGTTATCCTCTATCTTCCTGAAGAAGCGTTTGAGGAGCCAGGTAACCTTCTCCGGGTCGTTCGTGGGGAATCCGTCCTTCCCGTGAGCGAGGCCGGTTATGTGGAACCGGTAGCCCTTTCCGTAGTCAGCCCTGGGAACGCCGTATTCGGTCCCATCATCGTAATGGAGGTATTCCTCCGGCGGAATGTTAAGTGGGCCAGGATCGAATACCTCAACCTCTTCGCGGGGTTCAAACCCTTCAACCATGTGGGCAACAACCTCATCCGAAAGCAGAACAACAGGTAGCCTGAGCTCCTCCGATATGTTAACCGCCTCAACTGTGAGGTCAAAGCACTCCTGAACGCTCCAGGGCGCAAGCGCCACGATAGAGTAATCTCCGTGCGAACCCCACCGGGCTTGCATTATATCCTGTTGGGATGTTTTGGTGGGAAGGCCGGTTGATGGCCCGCCTCTCATCACATCCACGATAAGGACAGGGACCTCGGCCATGGCCGCGAAACCTATGTGTTCCTGCATCAGGGAGAACCCCGGGCCTGATGTGGCGGTCATTGACTTTAGGCCAGCCAACCGGGCGCCTATACAGGCACCCAGTGAGGCTATTTCGTCCTCCATCTGGATGAAGATGCCCCCAACCCTCGGGAGGAGCCTTGACATCTCCTCGGCCACCTCGGACGATGGGGTTATGGGATAGCCTCCGTAGAAGCGCACCCCAACGGCGATAGCGCCTTCAACGCAAGCGTGATTTCCTTCAGCAAGCTTCATATCTAAACTCCTATTTCGGGGACCAAGCCCATGTCTCGGAAGGCCTCCAGGGCATCGTCAAGCCTGTAGACCTTCACCATGATGGACAAAACGCCCTTCGCGTAGCTGATCATGTCTATATTGACTCCGCACTGGGCAAACAGGTCAAATATCTCGGAGATGACCTTAGAAACGCGAGAAGAGGGGTTAATGGAGAAAACAAGCATGGCGACATCATCGTGTATGGAGTAAAAATCGCAGGCCGAGCCCGCAAGCTCCTCCTCGCAAACATCCCCGGCCAGCTCCTTTTGGCTTTTCAGGACGGCAAAGCCTATGTCCCCGCGGCCCTTTGTTGATGTGTCATAAGATATACCGAGTATCTCAATTCCCTTTTCCGCAAAAGCTGAACAGAGTTCCCCTGCGACGCCGGGCTTATCCCTGATGCTTCTGAGCACTACCCGGACAACCTCCCTGTTGAGGTTAAACCCCAATATATCCGAGCTCTGCAAGGCCTGAATATTATAAAGCAGAGGCTTGCGCGAGGGAAAGGGAGAAAAAGGCCCCTGAGATCTCACACCCCCTCAAATCCTGATCCTCGGCTCGGAATCGCTTTGGGCCGGCGTTGGATGAAAATATATCCCCGGCTCAGGGACGGCCGGGCTCAGGGTTCTCGCGCTGTGTATCAGGTATGCGATAGAGTGCAATCGCTCTAAGCGGACAGGATTGAAAATTGAATGTTTTCCCAGGTTGGACTTTCCAGTCCGACAGGCGCGAGAGCGTATACACCAAAGCCCTCGTCTGTCTTGAGCGATTACGAGAGGGGAAGCTCAAAGCTCTTGTGCCCAACTTACTGACAAGAGAGGTGTGAGATGTCAGAGGAAGGCCTTAATCCCATAACAATTGGGACGGCGAAACCCTACCTATTCCAGCTCCATTTCTCTTCTTGCCTCCTCAAGGCTCATAACCCCAAGCGTGACCAGGGTTTCAACCTTTCTGAGCGCAAACTCCCAGTCCCTGGGAAGGGGGTCATCAAAGCGTAGGGTGAGTGAGTCACCGTATAGATAGGTTATCTCTGAGTTAAGGATGTCCTCAAGGAAGCGAAGGCGCGGTTTTATGACCTCGTTGAGAAAGGTAAGGTCGTTTGCCTCAGCGTTGGCCCTGTTCACATCCTGGACGAGTCCCAGCTTGGAACCAGGAACCCCAAATATCGCCAGAATATTTTCCCTGGTAAGCCTCATGGCCTCCGCGAATTCCCTGTCCACAGGCGGAACCTCAAGGAGCCTCATCTCTGTTCCAGGTGGAAGAATAGCCGGACGCCCCGCGTTGGCGGTCCCCTGGTGCAGGCGCTGGAACTCTGCCCTTATCCTGTCCATATCCTCAGGGGAAGCCTCCTCAGAGAGCACAACGGCGGCCGGCGGCACTCCGCCGTTTTCAAGCCTGTTGTTCCTGTATTCTCCGGCAAGGCGCCAAAACTCCGTTTCTCCGAAGGCCGCCCGGAGGGTTGAGGCGCCGTAATATATGGGGTCCTGGGGGTTCGGACGCTTGAAGTGTATAACCTCCTCATCTGAGAAGAACATTGCTTCCGCGAGCCACGGCGGGTTATACATATAACCCTGGATGACCTTGGGCCACTGGCCGGCCACGACCCTTACCCACTGCGGGGGCAAGGGCCAGAGCTCCCTGCCCGTCCTCACCCAGTAAGCGTTTCCCGTGAGCTCCATCCAGGCCTGAGTCAGGTAAAGAAATGTGTATTGTGTGATGTAGGGATTGGGTTCCCTGATGAGATCAAGTAGAGGGTGAGAGAGGACCTCTCTCTCAGTATCTCCCTCCCTTCGGAAGAGCCTGAGCTTTGTTCCGGCAACCCTGGAAGCTATTATGTTGACGCACGCGAAGATAAAACCCTCGTAGCCTTCAAGGAGCTCGGATGGGTTGTCCTTGTCCCTGCCGTTGAGGCGAAAAGCGAAAACCTTGAGCCATCCCCCGCCCTTTTTCTTTCTCTTATTGCCGAATAGTTTTAACATGGTTCCTCCTCCCGTAATAGTGTTCATGAGGCTAACCAAGTCCTCTTTAGGTCAGATGATTCCACGGTCTCTGTGTCTGATTCTATTGCTGTCTTGGCTCTGAAGGTTTGAGCTAGACGAGGTGCGGTTTGTCCGTAGAGGAGTTTCGGGAATTTCGCGAGAAAAGGAGGCGAAGGGGCTCAGTTCTCCGAAAAATTTCCCACTGATGAGCGCGATGAAGCTTCTTAAAATGCCGCAGGATCGGGCGATTGATTTACAGGTAAAAACAGACTAAGCTCTGCTTTTATATTTGAAGAGCCTCCTGGCGGGAGGTTTCGCCTTCAACTGCGAGGAAATGGGGGTAAACGCGCACTATTACAGGCGGAGGAAAGGATGAGACTGGACATCACCCGGCTCGCTCGCAGGACCCCGCCGGTTGTATCAATTCTGAAGTCTACAAAGGGATGGGTGGACTACACCCTTTGCTCGCCTTGGTGGCTAGAAAGCCAACTGGAGCCTGTATTCTGGGGCCAGGGGGATACCCTGATGTTCTCAGGGCGCTATTGCGATACCATCCGAGGATACCGCTTTAGGGGACGGTTAACCGCTCAGGCAGTGGACCTCAATGACCTTGGAATACTGAACGAACTCAGGAGAGCATCGGCGGAGTTCCGGTTTTATCCGTGGGGAAAGAGCAGGCCGTTCTGGGAGGTCTATATAACAACTTCTTTATATCACCTAAGAAAGGATACCCCGAGGACATCGCCGGCCGAGCTTGAGCTTCTCGGAACCCGTATACTCACTCCTGAGGAAACTAAGACCCTGGCTATTATCATTGAGCCAGTTGTGGATGTTGCGGTGGGGACTGGCTATTGGCAAATTACCGCCACATGGCTTCCTATGATAACAGCTGGGGACATAAGCCTCAAGGTTGAAGATACTGAGGGACACTCAGATACCAGGACGGCCCCAATAGCGGCCGGCCGGCTAAGCTTTCAAACCCAAAACATAACCTCTGACCCGGTTAAGGCCACTTTTACTCATAGCCTTAGCCCATATCAAAAGGAGATAAGCCTATGAGCTGTTGTAGCGATAAGAACATCCTCAAGATACTGAGAGGAACAAAGGCCTTGTCCCTCTACATAACCCTAGAGGGCCTAGGGGATTGGGATTTACTCAACCCCCCCTCTGGTAAGGAGTATGAGGTCTGGATAACGATATCCGGCCCCTCAGGAGGAGCCTCAGCTCAGGCCACGATAGCCAATTCGGACACGATCAGCTTCATTCTGAACGCATATCAGGAGGGGAATATCTTCTGGGATTTGGGGATATATGGCCTAGTTGTCAAGGTATATCTCTGGGATGTCCCTCACGGAGCTGAGCCTGTGGCGGCCAAGCTCTTTGAGGTTGATACCTGTATCTATATATATGAGAAAGCAGAATGTCCACCTATATGCTAGGAGGTAAACTATGACGCAAGGAGAGACTATTGAGATACTGAGGCGCCTAGAAAGCCTCGGAGAGAGGATGGCCAGAATAGAGGCCAAGCTCAACAACGGCCTTTGCCAAGATGTAGAAGACCACGAGACCCGGATAAGGGACATAGAGACCTGGAAAGCTAAGCTTTACTGGCTCCCCGGCCTTCTCTCAGGGGTTATAGGAGGCGCCGCCGGGGCCTTAGGAGCCATGATTGTGCAGGTCATAAGGAGGTGAGAAATGGCTTACTTACAGCTTTCTGGTAAAATGCTTCATCTGAGTGGAAATCAATATCTCAGAAAAGCATGGCCAGCTGGAAATTACCCTAGCTTGTCAGCGTGTTGGGTCAGGATTGTGAGTAAAATAAATGAGTTCCCGCAAACTGATTGGCGCACTGTGCTTCATATAGCGGCCAATACAGGGAAGATTGAAATTACATATACCCAAGACCTTGGCTATGGGGCGAATATGATACGCGTAGAGTTTATAACATCTAATATAGGAAAGTATACCATTCTGGGTCTTCCAAGCTGGTATAGCTCTACAGGCCTAATAGCACCAATCGGGCCAAACACTATTGATGTAGTCTGGAATGGTAATATTCTTTGTATATACCTTAATGGGACACTTGTAGGGGAATATTCTGGTATAACTGGACGCATTGAAAACAACAATGCATCCTTCAGTGTAAATATAGGACAATACGATAATGGTAGTAGAAGATTTATTGGCGATGCGGGTGATTGTATAATTCATGATGCTGTGCCGAGCTTTCTTGCTGATTTTCCAAGATATATTCCCAATGCAAATCTGAGAGCTACAGAATTCCTAAGACTACACGGCCTTACCGAGAATGATGTTTTGTGCTTATATGATTACCGCGATCCCAGCAATCCCGGAAAGAATTATGGTTCAGGAGGGTCAGACTGGAATTTGACCGCTTATGGCAATCCAACTACTCTGGACACTGATTTTCAGTATGAGCTGGTTGACCAGACAACTCCAATAATAGAATACCCTCAGGCCATAGTCATGGGGGCCAAGCTGAGGATACCCCGGATGAGAGCCAAGCTGAGGTCTGAGATATGAACCTGGCAATCTACAACAACCCTCAGGGCCAAGCGTGGGACATAACCGGCTACATCCCTCAGGATAGCTTATCCCTTTTACAGACAGAGCTAGAGGGGGGCCTCCTAAGGGCTTCACTCTCTCTGGAGCTTTACAATCCCAACCCTGACACTGATTTTCTCTCTCATATCAGACGGCCCGGTATACTGGTAATCAGCTTCGGGGTCAGCTGGCTATTCGCTCTCTATTATGATCCCGTCAAAACTCAGTATGATCCCACGACGAGGAGATACCGGCTTAATTTTGTCTCACTCATAGAGGCTCTCAAGGCTTACCTAGACAAAGAGCACTGGTGGAATGTCCTAGACGCGGCCTCTCTCATGGCTACTCTAAAAGCATTCCTGGCTCAATACTTGCCTCAGTCCCTTCTTAATAAAACCACTTGGCTTCCTGATAGCATGTCTCCTCTCCAAGAAGACCCGGCTAATACTGACTGGCCATATTTTGCAGGCTTTATTCAACCGGCCTCATGGCTTGCAGGCAAACAGATTGATTACGGGACAAATGGCCCCTGGACGATTATCTCTGTCTTAGGTGTGGCTAAGTCTCTTACTCAGGACAATACGATATTTGCCCTTTGCCTGGCAAAGCCGGACCCCTGGTGGTCAACTTGTGGGGATTATGTCTTGCCAATAGTGATTAAGGCCACCTGGAACCAGACTACATGGGATTGGGGCATAGGAGGGATGATCTGGTATCTAGATCAGCAATCAGAAACAAATACCTGGTGGTGGCCAGTCTGGTTTGGTCTCAGACAGCATTTACCGGGCCAGACAGGGGAAAGCTCTCTCATCTACACGACCTACACGACCTATGGTGAGAGGGTTGTTGTTGCATGGGCCGAAAGCCCGGTCAGAAAACCCCGTGTCCAGGCCGACCCCGATGAGGGATTTTACTATGTCTACTGGCCAAAGCTGAGGCTTGTTCTCCTGGACGGGAATCTAAACCTCCTAGACCAGGAAAGGCTTGATTTTATCAGCTTAGGGGCCGCCATATCCGTTCCTGAGACCATAATTCTGAGAGGAGGCGGGAACGCTAATGGCCAGGGGGTTGTTTTCGTTGGGATAAATGGCTTGGCCTGTAGGCTTGGACAGGAGATAGGGACAAACGGCCAGGACGGATATATAGCTATTCTGGCTCAAAGGTGGAATAATAACACTTGGACTGACGAGGCCCCTAATGTGATTGAGCTTGGCAGTTGGAACGGGGGCCAGTCAATCTATGACCCTTACAGGCTCATAGGCCTGGAGGCTTTCTTCAACGGCTCTGAGAATGATTCGGCATGGGAATTACATAGGATATACGGCCATAACCTCAATGACGGCGGGAACCTCAACCTCAGAGAGCTGATATACCAGGTTGGAACCTATCTGTTCTCAGATAACTCTCTTACAGCTATTGCTGGCCATCAATGGAGATTGCAGTTCCGGGATGAGATTAAGCCAACGCCCTGTTTTGCGGTCCCTTATGGCCGGCTCTATTACAATGGCTCGGCCTATGAGGGAGGGTTTGTGTTTGGCTATACTCTCCTTGAGTATGGCGAGGGGACAATCATAAACCCGGACGGGATATTCGTTGATTGTGTAGGAGGCGAGCTTACCTCAGGGATAACAGATTACTCTGTGAATGTTAATAATGCTGGCTATATGGAGCTGGACATCCGGATAGACGCCGGGGGCGAGGAGAGATATGACGGAGCTAAGGCCGGCGCCGGTTGGACTGAGAACCAGATTGCTCAGAACAAAGCTGGCCAACTCAGGACACTCATTGCGACCCGGATGAGGCCATTCGGTATCAGATACGAGATACAGGGGGATACGAGGAGGGTCAAGTTCCTTATCCTACATCAAAGCTTCTCAGAATGGGAGGCCTTTGCGATCTCCGGGGAATACAATCCCTCAACAAACCAGGCCTCAATCTTTACCATGGACGGCCGGGATATGAGAGGAGAGGTGGTTCCGAAAGTGGCCGGGGGGAGCTTTAACGAGTCAGATACCTGGCGCTCTGTTATTGTCCACGGGACGCTATATGCTAATACCGGAGACCCTAGGAGCTCAGGATACGATCACCAGGGGAGCTATGGGGTTTTCTCTCAACCGGTTGGGGTTATGTCAGTTCCGGTTGTCAAGAAGGTCTGTGAGAATGAGAACATCTACTCAGAGCCAGGTAAGCTTGGCTATCAAAACATGATGAACTCTGATTACCGGTATCGGTGGAACATTTACAACGCTCACAGGGGCCACATCATAACCCCCCTGGCCTGGTGGAGCTTTGTTCAAACTGAGCTTGATTACCGGGAAAAGAGTAATATTGCCTTGCTTGAGGAGAGCTGGGATAGAGCCGTTCACGGCCTCAGCTATGTGGCCGGCAGGTTCAATGTAGGAGGGGTTCAGTCCAACCGGATATGTCTTGTCCTCGTTCCTCGTTGGCCTCTTAAAGGAGATACCCACACTATATCCGGCCAGGCCTATTGGGAAACGAATAAGCCTTACTCAAGCCTCTCAGAGATAACTGAGCGTCAGTTCTCTCTTGACCTCATGGGGACATATTGGGACGCGCTCATTCTAGGACCTGAGGGTGGAGCGATACTGACGAATATCTGGTGGGATGAGGAGGGCCAGATGAACCGCGAGCTCCTCGTGGCCCTCAAGGAGCTATACCCTCAGTGGTTCGGGACCGCTCAGCACAGAGGCGATCTCTACACAGACCTCTTAGGATATCTGAGGGAACATGTTTATCCGGGCTCTCGTGTGGGACTAAGGGGGCTTGATTTGCCGGTTTATGCTTGGCTAGGAATAGCTCCCATAGGGGCCATAATACCTTATAACCTCATGGCCGACTTAGAGGCCAGGGGAGACCCTGAGCTCGTGAGATTTCGGGACACGGGGAACGAACCTATTCCGTTGTTCTGGCAGGTTGTAGGCCTCAAATGGGATTTGACACGGAATAGGGCTTTGTTCTCAGTGAAGGAGATAAGGGATAAGGAATGGAAACGCAGGTAGGGGACCTTCTTTTCACTTACAACAAGGGGCTTATACCCTGGCTCATACGCTTGTGGACTCGCCGGGGCGCGCCAGCCGGCCAGAAGGGCTTCAACCATGTGGCTCTTTGCGTGGGGCTTAACCAGTGGCTTTCGGCAGAGCCAAAGGGCGTGATGATAAGGAACACAGAGAGCCTCATCGGCCCTGCTGAGGGCTACGCAATCCTCACTTTCACGGGAGACCCCAAAGTTGGAATGAGGGCCGCGCAGATAGCCAGCTCAGCGGTGCGCACCGGCTACGACTTCGTTGGGATAGTGGGGTTCGTCCTCTCAAAGCTGGTAGGGCTCAGGATTGACTTCCGAGGCCGCTGGTTCTGCTCGGAGATATGCCACTTTGCCTGGCAAGAGGCCCTGGTTGAGTTCGGGCTACTGAAGACCTTCAGGGACAGCGCCGACACGACACCCAACGACCTGCTGGTTTGGGCAATGGACCAGGGGTGTTTCGTGAAACGGGACCTTAATCGGGCAGTTGATTGAGGAGCTCCCTCACCCGCTCCGCGCGATCATACTGCCCCTGTTCTTTGTAGAGCTCCGCGGCCTTTTCAAGCTCAGTCCGGGCCTCCTCGTATCTACCCTGGTTTTTAAACAAAAGCCCCAGGTTGAAGTGGACCCCGGCAAGGTCCGGCTTTATCCTTATGGCCTCCCGGTATTCCTTCTCGGCCTCTTGGTAATATTGCTTTTTCTTTTCCGGACCCGTTTCCTTATCCCCCAGATTCGAGAGCAAAACCCCCAGGTTGTTGTGGGCCCCGGCATCCTCCGGATTTATCCTTATTGCCTCCCGGTATTCCTTCTCGGCCTCCTCGTATTTGCCCTGGTTTTTAAACAAAAGCCCCAGGTTGTTGTGGGCCCCGGCATAGTCCGGATTTATCCTTATAGCCTCCCGGTATTCCTTCTCGGCCTCGGCGTATCTGCCCTGGTCATAAAGCAAATTCCCCAGGTTGAAGTGGGCCTCGGCATCGTCCGGATTTATCCTGATCGCCTCCCTGTATTCCATCTCGGCCTCGGCGTATCTGCCCTGGTTTTTAAGCAAAATCCCCAGGTTGCTGTGGGCCTCGGCAAGATCCGGATTTATCCTTATGGCCTCCCGGTATTCCTCCTCGGCCTCTTGGTAATATTGCTTTTTCTTTTCCGGATCCGTTTCCCCATCCCCCAGATCCGAAAGCAAAATCCCCAGGTTATTGTAGGCCTCGGCATCCTCCGGGTTTATCCTTATAGCCTCCCGGAGTTCTTTCTCTCTTTTGTGCGGCAAGCTCATGGTTTAACCTCCATATCTTTATATCTCTCATTCTGGAAACCCCCTCATCCTACTCCTTATCACTGGCCCTTTTCGCTCGCGCGCGGATCAAACTCACCTCCGCTTCCCCCTTTTGCTCCTCCTCGCGGAGAGAAAAACCCACACTAGCGCGAGCGCGGCAAGGGCGCCGGCCGCGAAAGAGGCGATGACCGGGTGCTTCCTGAAGAAAAGCCCCGTTTGTTTGGTTACCGGCTTTATGGCGTGGGCTACCTTTGCCGAAAGGGACTTCGTGAGGGCCGAGGCTTCCGCAGGACCCATGATAATGAACATCACGAGCCAGGCAAAGAGCAATATGAAAACGATCACAAAAAGGGTCTGCAAAAGCTTCAGGAACCCCCTCCCTGAAAGGCGCCTCGTTCCCCGCTTTGCCCTTTTCCATATCCAGATTATGACCCAGCCGATTGCGGAGCTCACGAGGCCCGCCACGATTGATATTGTCCATGGGTTTGTCCAGAAGCCCTCTTTCATTCGGTTTTCGCCTCCTCAACGAGCCTTATCAGGCTTTCGTCCCCGGAGGAACGGGCTATCTCAAGCGCCAGGGGCTTTTGTCCCCACCTAACGAGCCAGTCCAGCGCGACCGGCAGTTCCGGCCGGTATTTCTCCACGAGCTCGGAGCGCTCCTCTGGCTTCGCGGCCTCAAGCATTCTCGCGAGCCGTTTGCCCGATGGTGGGGAGCCTTGCTTGAGCCATGTGGCGAACGCGGCCGGGAAGGGCGTCTTCACGCCCATGTAGCCAGCCGGGAAATCAGCCACGAACTCCAGGTATGCCATCACATCCGAAGAATCCGCCTCCGAGAGGAGGTTTGACAGGGTATCCCCGTTCACCGAAAGGACATCCTTGTTGTATTCCGCGAAAAGCCGGGCGGATTCAACCATCTTGTTGAGAAGGGCCTTTCGCCAACCGGGCGCCGCATCAAGGACATCCTCTGGCCAGAAAAGGGTCCTTCCCGTGTCATCCGTGAACCAGATGTAGAGCCTTCCGAGGGTGAGGATGGGGTCGGTGTTCCAGCCCTTTGCTGGCAGGGAAACCTTTATCTGCACGAGGTCTCCTGGGCCAGGCCTCTCCCTGCCGCCTCTTGCCTTGACCTTGGCCCATCCCTCGCCGACCTCTTTTACCGTGCCAACGGCTATCATCTCGGTCTTGCCCCAGACCCTGTAGAACCCGACATCAGTGCCAGACTCAACGCCCCATTCCTTTCCCCTGTTTATCTCGCAAATAAGCCCCTGGGTGTCAACAACCTGCGCCATTATGTAGGCCTTCTCCAAGGTGGGTTTGGCTGAAAAAAGGATGAGAAAAAGCAAAGCGTTCATTTCGGTAGTTTATCAAGGATATCGCGGGCCTCTCGTGCGTCCTCTAGCTTGCCCCTCCTTATCTTTTCGGAATAAACCCTTTGTAAATTCAAAAACCCTGTGAAAGGAATAAAAAACAAACGAGGAAAAACCCTTCTTGTGCCAGCGATTTTCTCCTGACCACATCCCGTGTATTAAAACAACTGTGGGCGGCGCCATTCTACCTCCTTGTTATCAGGACAAAAACCAGCCGCCCGCTGAGCCTGGAACACCCCCTGGCCAGGGATAATCTCTCCGCGCAGAGACGGCTTCCCTTGTTTGTTTCCAGCGCCTGCCCCCTCCCCCTGCTCATTCCCCTTCCCCCCTCCCCAGCCTCGCTTCTGCCTTTGTCCTTATTTTGATCATGTTGTCCCGCATCTTTCTGTTCTCCTTGGTGTCCTCCATCTCATCAAGCAGGGTGAGGACAAAATTGGCGTATTCAATCGCTTCCTCGTATTTTCCCACCTGGAACTTTGCCTGCGCGCACCAGTAGCTGGCCAGGAGCACATTGCGTGGCCTATGTATCTGCTCGTTGAGCACTAGGTAGACCAGCTCGGAGTATGTCTCTTCGGCCTCGGCCCACCTGCCGAGCCTTCGCTGACAAGACCCAAGTAGCCAGCGGAAAGTCCGTGATTCCGGATACCTCGCCACCAGGTCCTTTGCCAGGGGATAGGCGTCCTTTATCCTGCCCTCGTCCATGTAGACCCATGTCAGGGAGAACTGCGCGAGGTCGCGGGTGTAATCCCCTTGGCGCCAGGCCCTCTCAAGCTCCTCTATGCCCTTTTGCTTCCGGGTCTCCTTGTCCTTTATGAAGGGTAGCCAAGATAATGACTTAGGGAGCTCTGATATGGCGTAGTCATACATGCCCAGTGGATAATAGGCGTCGTATATGGTGGAATCCGTCTGCAGGCAAAGGGCCAGGTTGTCCACAGCGTCCCACGCTATCGTTACGGCCGAGGCCGGATTACTCCTCCCCTTGCGAAAAGCCTTGAACCCTATAGCCGCACCCTTGTAGAAGTATCCCCAGGCGAGCCTGCGCTTGTCCCCTGATGATTTTGCTGATTTTATGACAGCGTCGGCCTTCTTTTCCCCGGTCTTGAGGAGATCGTAGAACTCCTTTTCCCTTGTGTTGACCTCGTAGTCAGCCATGTAGAGGTCCAACAGGGCAGCCTTCAGGATATAGGGTATCGGCTCATCTGGGTAATCGCTGATTATCCCGTTCATCAGGGCCTCGGCCTGGGAGTAGCGCTCCCTCATCCCGTATTCCATTGCCTCCATGGTCCGGTCGTGGAGGGCCGGGTCATCAGAGCACAACAAGACTACCGCTAATATCACGGGGGAATTATAAGTCCGCCGGGGAACGCGGTTCAAGAAGCGCGCTAGCTCATAATTATAGCTACCGAGAGGCTCTATAATTAAGGAGGTATGCGGAAAGTGAGCAAGCTAAATGGAAATTAGGATGGGATACCGCGGCTCGAGGTCAAAACGCGAGCGTTCGGCCCTCGTGGATGAAGAGGCTTCTGAGGCTGAGATACAAGCACAATCTCTCCATCAATCCCAACGGATTGTGCGGCAATGCGAGGAGCCTCACGAACCGAGCCGTATCTCGTCTATCTCAAATCTCCAGAACCAAGGCCACTGCAATAGAACCAGACATTTGGGGTTTCTAGATCTCATTCCTGGATTTTGGAGCTCGCGCTGTATTCACATCAACCTACCTCAGGCCTGGCCTATCCCTTACTGAACGGGGGCATTTATTGAGGGTAGAGCTCAATCCCTCCGTTCCTTCTCCTGGCCTCTACGCCGAATACCTCCTTTACGAGCTTCGGGCTGAGAACCTCATCCGTGGGGCCGTGCGCAACCGCAAGGCCGTCCTTGATTGCAAGGATGTGATCCGTGTATCTGGCCGCAAGGGAAAGGTCGTGGAGAACAGCGAGGACGGTCTTGCCCTCCTTTGCCAGCTGGGAGAGAATCCCCATAACCCTGAAGGCGTGACGGGGATCCAAGTGGGCTGTGGGCTCGTCAAGAACCAGAAGGGGGGTATCCTGAGCCAGGACCCTCGCCACCCTCACCAGGAGGAGCTGGCCCTTGCTCAGGTTCTCAAGCGGCTTTTCCCGCTCATCCCAGAGCTCCGTGGCCATCAGGGCGCGCTCAGCCTTCTCGTTATCAAGGCTGGTTATGGGCGAGAACGGGGGTTTGAGGAGGCTCCTCGCCAAAAGGACATAATCCATCACCCTCATGGGCCCGGGCACTATATCGTCAAGCAGGAGGGAGCACTCCTTGGCGAAAGCGAGGGGTTTTATGGATTGTCTCGGCTTTCCTCGGATGAGGAGCTTGCCGGAGCACACCCTCACCGTCCCGGCTATGCACCGCAGGAGCGTCGTTTTTCCGGAGGCGTTTGGGCCGATTATCCCCCAAAACTCCCCATTGCCAGCTGAGAACGATACCCCCCTCAATACCTCGTTCTTGGCGTAAGAGGCACTAATATCCTGGGCCACGAGGGCCGCCGGTTCATCCGTCCGCAAAGCCCCGCTTCTTTTTAGAACCTGCCACTTATCCCAGCGCTTATGTTCCTTCCGGGAGAGGCAACGCCCTTCTCGTCAGCGTTGTCGTAGTAGAAGACATTCAAAGCGTTGTTGACCCCGAGATTAAGGGCGATATTGCCGTTCAGGAAAACCGCGTCCACGCCGGCGTCAAGTAGCCAGAAGGCATCTCTAGCGACCTCGCTCGGGCCCGGATCAACCTTCGCGGCCCTGCCACGGAACCTCACCCAGGGGGTTATATCCTCAGCCTTCCAGACCGAGCCGCTCCGGTATGAGAGCTTTGCTCCCCAGCTTGGAGGGGCTATGTCGTCAAGGGGGCCGAGCGCAACCATGTCCCTTCCCTGCATGCCGAATCCGAAGACAGAAAGGCCTATGTTAGACACGGAAAGCCCTGCCTCAATCTCCGCCCCCTTCACGAAGGCCTTGCCCGTGTTCTTGAAGACTATGGAATCCCCGTCGTAATAGACCTCCTTTACGATTGCGCTGTCAATGTGGGTGTAGAAGACCTCGGCCTCGGCCCAAAACTGCGGGGATGACCACCTCAGACCCCCTTCTCCCGTGAGGCCTATCTCCGGAGAAAGGTTGGGGTTCGCGTATTGGTATCCTCTGGGCGTTTCGCCCGTGTAGTAAAGCTCGCGGAGCTCCGGGGCCCTGTAGGAACGCCTCCCCGATGCTATGAGCTCAAAGCCTCCCGGCAGAGGAGCAAGGAAGCCGAGCTCCCCGGCGATGGCCATCCTGCTCTGGGATTCCTGGTTGAGGGCCTGCCAGGCGATGTAATCCCCTCTCACCCCAGCCCTGAGCCGAAGGATCCAGAACGGGAATTCGTCCATGAGAAAACCTCCGGCCTCGGTGTAGGAGCCGTCCTCTGTCGGGAACTCGGTCGTGTCGCTGATTATCGTTCCCGTAGAATCCGTCTTTATTGTCCTCATCGTTATGTCAAGCCCCTGCCTCCTGAAGCCTGAGAGCCCCGCGGTCAGGATGTGCGAGGAGAGGAATCCGGTTCCCATGAGCGAAGCCCCGGCGTCGGTCCCGTTATACCTCGTTATCTCATCCTTTGTTATGCCCGTTGAGGGGTTAAATTTGACGACCTCTGCCTCCTTGAATTTCTGGTGCCCCCACAGGGAGGCCTTCCAGCTCACCCCAAGGGCAACAGCCTCATAACCGATCCTGAGAAGATCGTGATAATCCTTGTTGTATTTGGCTGTCCTGTTCGGGTCATCCCGCGGCCTTCCGATATCAAGCCCGTGAGCGAAGATGTATTCAAGGGAAATCCCATTATAGGCAAGCCGTGTGTAAGCGCCCCTTGACCTGAATCCGGAGTTCCTTATAGCGGTATCCCCGCCGAGGGTATCCGGGCTCATGTAGTCCTCAGCCTGGGTTCCCCAAAGCCCGATGCTCGCGCGCTCCGATGATACCATGGCCCAGGCCTCAGGGCACTTGTTGACCGTGTTGTAAGCCGCTCCATACCTGGTTTCCTTCGCGAATCCGGTTGCTATTACCCCGCCTATCGCGCCCGAACCGTAGACCAGGGACGACGGCCCGAGAAGGACTTCAGTTGAGGAGAGAAGGCCCGGATGGACGAAGAAAGAAGGCCCGACATCCCTGTCATCAACGAGGCGCATCCCATCCAGAAGGAGGAGCGATCTGCCTCTGGCCATTCCCCTAACGGAAACCACCTGGGTTATGGGGTCAGAACCTACCGGATATGTGCTCGGCACGGTCTTTAGAGCCTCCTCAACCCTCGGGAAACCGCCCACACGCATCATATCAGGCTCACGCACGGTTTTCACAGATACAGGCGTCTCCGACAGGAGGACCGGCCTCGATGATGCTACCGTGACTATCTCCTTTGAGGTCAAGGCCTTGGGGATGAGGACGAGCTCAACGGGTTCACCGGGGCCCACGCTCGCGCTCGCCTCCGTGAATCCAAGAGCTTTCGCTCGGATGAGTTTTGTGCCCTCCGGAAGGTTCAGCCTAAAGGAGCCGTCGCTCAAGGTGTAGGTTCCGGGGCCGCCTTCTGCCCAGACAGCGGCGCCGGGAACCGGATTGCCGGCCGTGTCAACGACCGTTCCACTAACCTCATAGCTTATCGTTATTAAAAGTAGCGCGGTCATAGGCCCGAATATTATAAACCCCCCCCATCAGAGGATCAAAACGCAAGGCCCCTCAAGCCCCGTGATCCTTCACCCGGATGGTCTTAAAATAGGCCGATTTAAGACCGGACTTGAGATTCCTGAAATTTTACCTAAAGAATTGGCCGAATTAAGTCCCCGTGCCGATTGCAGACCAGCGAGGCCATTCCAGGAAAGGATCACCAAGCCCCAAAATAGTGAAACCAGTGTGGAGCCATGGAATATAATATCGGTGTGAAGAAGCCGTGGTTATTTTTACCGGTCCTGCTGGCAGTTGCGCTTTCACTGCCTTTTGCGGTGCAGATACACGGCGACGCGCTCATTCACTATGTCTTTGCGGAGAATATTGCCAGGGGCTATTTCTTTCATTTCAACCCCGGCGAGCCATCCAGCGGCTCAACCGCGCCCCTCTGGAGCCTCATTCTGGCAGGATTTTATCCCTTTTTGGGCCACGGTCTTCTTGATATGGGAGCGAAGGCCGCGGGGATTGCCCTTTTTGCGGTGAGCGTTTTTCTGGTCAGGCTCCTTGCTGTGGAACTTGGCGGAGGCGAACGCGATGTGGCGCTAGCATCGTTGATCTGGGCCCTTCACCCCTACGCTGGATTCTGGTCTGCCTCAGGCATGGAGACATCTCTGGCAGTTGTTCTGTTCATCTCGGGGTTCATCCTGTTTCTCAAAAACAGGTATACTCTGGCTGGATCGGTAATAGGCCTAGCATACTTGGTTCGTCCGGAATCGGCCTTACTCGCTCTTATCCTTTCCGCCGCTAGGCCCAAAAAGGCCCACCTCCTTTTACTCCCAACCCTCCTGATCGCGCTGGCATGGCACGGGTTCATTTATTTTCACACCGGAAGCCCGGTCCCGGCATCGTGGCTCTCCAGGCGTTTTCACGCCCTGATCTACTCCATAGGCCCTGTGTCCCTCCTCGCAGGCCTACACCTTTTTGGATTCCACCTTCCCTTGGTTTTCGGCCTTTTCAGAAGGCGAAGGCTTCTGCCTTTGGTCATAATCATGGTCTACTTCCTGGCGTTCAGTTTTGTGATGCCGGACACGATGGGCATGAGGTATCTCTTGCCCGTAGCGCCTCTGATTGTTGTCCTTGGGGTAATTGGTTGGCGGAGTAGAAAATGGCTCCTGGTTATTCTCATGCTTCCTTTCTTGGCCGGAGGCTATTGGCTCAGATACGGCAGGGCCCTGAAAAACAGGGAATCCAATATAAGGCTAAAAAGGGCGGGCGATTGGGTGATGGCCAGGGACCCCAACGCCTTGGTCGCGGCCCAGGAGGTCCAGGTCAGGTGGCTGTCGGGCTGCAGGGTTCTTTCCATTGATGGGGTAGTTGATCGGACTGTCATCCCTTACCTACGGAGGGAAGACGGGCTAGCGGATCTTTTCCTGGAGAGGAGGCCTGGATACCTGGTTGGACCATTTGCCCATGTGGGGAAACAGATGAAAGCGATTGAAGGAAAAGGGGTTATTCTTACCCCTCTGGATGACTGGGTCTGGAGCCTGTCCTATCCTGACTCAACCCGATAGGCAATTGTCCTATCCAACCCTCCGCTCTTATAATTTTCGTGTGATCCTCCTTGGTTTCCTACTGAATATAAATCCGGATAGTCTTGCGGCTACTATCACGAGGGCCGAGTCCTTCGTGCTTGCCAGGCTGGGGGATTCTCTTCGGCTACCGGTCTTGCGTTCCGTTTCGGAGGACAGCTTCCTCCTCATGGGGTCTCTTGACACAACGGATTTCGGGACGAGCTTTTTTCTCAACGCGGCAAGGTTCTCCTCGTCCCCGGACTTCAGAGAAGCATCCGCCCGCGCCGCGGGGCTTCTCTATGCCAGGAGGTTGCCCGGAGACCTGTTCAAATACTACCCTTTGAGAAGGTCCTGCGACCCCGACGCGGACGACATAGCCTGCATCTCATACGAGCTGGCGCTCGCCGGATACAATCTCACCAACCTCAATGCTCTCCTTGCCCTACGCGACTCGTCCGGAGGCTTCCGCACCTGGATAACCAAAAGGCCTGTCCGAAACGATGTTGATGCCGAGGTCAACTCCAACATTGCCCGATGGCTTTTCAGGCTCGGATACAGGGACGAGGGTTTTCTGAGGTTCCTAAACGCCCAGGTCAGAAACCCAGAACTGCACTACTCTTGGTCTCCTCTGGCATTCTGCTACACCATGAGCAGGCTCATCAGGGACGAGCCGGATGCCATACCGGATTCCCTCAGGGCGAGCTGGTCGCGATCCCTTGTGGAAAGGGCGCTCGCCGCGAGGCCTTGGAGCAACCTGTTGAACCTTGCCCTGGCGGCCAATACTTTGATGAACCTCGGATACGAGGGAGCTGAGGTGGACGAGGCTGTCTCGGCGCTCATCTCCTCGCAGGAAGAGGATGGCTCCTGGCCCGGCTTCGCTTTTTACATAAAAAGGGGAGGGCCTGAGGCATACTGCTTCGGGAGCAGGGAGCTGACAACGGTCATCGTGCTGGAGGCGCTCTACAGGTATAATCCAAGGTGATACTGTCCATGAGCCTGTGATATAATCTTCTTACTTATGAAAGAGCTTTCCATTGACGGAAATTCCCTTTCTCTTGAAGATGTGTTAGCCGTTTCCAGGGGCGGGGTGAGGGTCTCCCTGAGCCATGAGGCCAGAGAGCGAATGCTTGAGTCCAGGCGAGTTCTTGAGGAGAGGGCAAAGAAGGGCCCTGTCTACGGCTTCAACACGGGCTTGGGGAAGCTCGCCGATGTGAGGCTCGAGGAGGAGGACCTCGCGCAGTTCCAGCTGAACATCATCCGCAGTCACGCGGTCGGGGTCGGAGATCCGATAGGACTTCACGAGACGAGAGCGGTAATGCTCCTTCGTGCAAACACCCTCGCGAAGGGCCACTCGGGCATAAGGCCTCTCGTGGTGGAGTTTCTCCTTGAGATGCTGAACCAGGACATCCTTCCGCTCATCCCATCGCGCGGATCGGTGGGCGCCTCAGGAGACCTTGCGCCCCTCGCGCACATGGCCCTCGCGCTAATCGGCGAGGGAACGGTTGTCTTGGCCGGGGAGAGGCAGATGCCCGCTCAGATAGCCTTCAGGGAAAGGGGGATGGAGCCGCCCCGTCTTGAGGCGCGGGAGGCACTGGCTCTCATAAACGGGACCCAGTTCACTGCCGGGCTTTTGGCGATCGCTGTCGGGGAGGCGCTGAGGATAGCTGATGCCGCTGACATTGTCGGCGCTCTCACCTTCTCCGTCATAGGTTCAAGGCCCTCCCAGTTCTCCCCTGAACCGATGAGGGCAAGGCCCCACCCGGGCCAGCTAGCCTCAGCCGAAAACCTCCATGCCCTTACCAAGAACATGCCGGAGGGCGAGCGTGTCCAGGACCCTTATTCGCTTCGCTGTATGCCTCAGATTCACGGCGCCGCGAGGGACGGAATCGCTTTCGCTAAGGGCATAATATCCGTTGAGATAAACTCCGCTACGGACAACCCCCTCGTGGTTGGGAATGAGGTCTATTCCTGCGGCAACTTCCACGGCCAGCACCTCGGCCTAGCCGGGGATGTTCTCTCAATCTGCCTCACCAACCTTGCCTCGGTTTCCGAGAGGCGAACATTCCTCCTTCTGTCCGGAATGGGGGGACTTACGCCATTCCTGGCCGCTAATCCAGGGCTTGAGTCCGGCCTCATGCTCCTCCAGACCGCCCAGGCCGCGCTCGTCTCGGAGTGCAAGTGCCTTTCCCATCCGGCTTCCGTTGACACGATACCAACATCAGGAGGCCAAGAGGACAGCGTTCCGATGGCCGCAGGCGCGGCCCTCAAGGCGAGGGATATAGCCGAAAGAACCTGGACCGTCCTGGCGGGGGAGCTTTTGGCCGCGGCCGAGGCCATCCGGCTTTCCGGAAAGAGGCCTCTTGGCAAGCTGGGGGAGATTTACGACGGCTTCGCTGAGGAGGTGAAGCCTGGCTCAGGCGACAGGTTTCTAGCGCCGGAGCTGGAGAGGGCGAGGAGGTTCCTGCGGGAATCTCCTGCGCTTGTGCGCGCTTGACAGGGGAGTTTTGGAACCTACTTCCTGAGGCTTGAGGCTGGAGTAAAAGCCAAAACCGAGAAGATCGTCGTGAGGTAAAGGAAATGAAAACGAGGGGCCGGCCCCTTTATTCTTTAGGAGGCTAAAATGAATGGGTTTCTGGTTCTTATCGCTCTGGCCCAGTGGCAAGTGATCGTACTGGATCCCCAGGGCTACTGGCCCATGGGATTCTTTCTCAGGGAAGGGCGATGGCCCGTTGTGATAGGCGAGGACAAGCTATACAAATACGAGGGGACATGGCCGTGGACCATCAAGGATCTTCCTGTTGACGAGCCGGGGGTTAGCGGGAATGGTTTTGCCATGGATGGGAACGGTAATATCCATGTAGCAAGGGTGAAGGGCTATTTTCCGGGCGACCCTCAGGACTCGGTTCTGGAGTATGTAGAAGATGGCTCATCCTGGCAAAGGTTTGCCTATCCCGAACCCGATGGTTTCACGATTCAAGAGGGGATTCCCGTTTCCATTACCATCAAGGGCGATACATCCTTCATGTTCTACACCACCTATGGCAGTTGGTGCTCCATGAAGATGCTGTGGCGCGCGAACGACTCCTGGGGTCTGGATACTGTGATACAGCCGAGCCTCGCCTATGTCTTTAACCCGGACGCGCAAGTGGATAGCTCAGGCAGCCTCTGGGTTTTCTATCATCAATATCGTTCCGGTTCCCATACTGCTTGTTGCGCACACCAGGATGGTGGCTCGTGGATTGTTGAAACCGTGGAGGATGTTCCCAGCACCTTCTATTTTACACCAGGGCCCTGGCTCACCATAAGGGGCACGGCCTTTGCCCTTTATGCACCCACGGGAGCGACAAAACAGGAACCGGATGATACCCTTCGCTTCGCTTGGCGGCGAGCTGATGGAACATGGCATTTTGAGAAGTTGAGGGAGTTTGGCGTGAGGGGCCTCGGGGTGGACGCAGGGGGACTGGTTCACGGCCTCGCGGCCTTCCGTGAGGATTCTTATGCCCACCATGTGGTCAGGGACACGGCAAAACCGAGGTGGGACACCCTTGAGGTCGTTGACAGCGTAAATGGGATAGTGTCACTGGACTCCTTCAACGGCTTGTGGTTCGGGGGCTACATGCTCGTGGATGCCGATGGGTTCCTCCACGCAACCTACCAAGGCAGGAACGGTTATTATCTCTGCTACGCCACGACCAGGCCGGATGTGAGGGTTTTTGAATCCTCATCAGAACCGGAACCTAGCCTGGTTCTGATCTCAGCTCCGTCTGGTTTCTGGATAACCGGCTACTCAGGCGAGGCCCGGATTTACGACCCAGCGGGCCGCCTCGTCCTCGCAAGGGAGATAAATGGCAAGACCCTGATAAACCCACTGAAGCCAGGGGTTTATTTCGTGGTTGCGGGGAAAGAGAGGGCAAGGATCGCTGTGAGATAACCCTAGAACTCCGTCACAGGCTCCGTTCGGTAGACCTTCCACCACACCCCGTTCGCCTTCTTGAGAACGATGTAGAAACTGCTGTCCTCGCCCTCCGCGGATAGCACAATCTCGCTTATCCTGTCGTAATCAAGGTCAATTGCGCCCGCGAACTCAACCCCGTAGAATTCCCCCTCTGATGGTATTGTCTCCCCGTAAAGCACCTTGCCCTCCTCAAGGACCGCGTAGAAGACGTTTGCCTTTCTCCCCCTGAGCGCGTTCCCGAAAGCGATGAACCCCGGCCTCCCCTGCCAGACCCAGAAGGGCACGACCTGATTGAGAATAACGCTGTCCGGCTTCGCTCCGACCGAAGAAAGGTAGGCCTTACAGGCCGAGAGGAGGGAATCCGCATTAGGCTGAGGAGGGCTTGTTGTATCCCACCAGAGGACTGGGGAGGGCAAGGCCAGGTAATAGGCACCCGTCCTGAACCGGCCCTCGGTTGCCCTGATTATTTCGCCGGCCAACCTCCCCCTTACCTCGCCTCCCGGGCCGTAGAGGTAGAAGCCCCCGGCGATAGCCGCCGGCGGCTGTGAAAACCCTCCCTCCGCCAGGTTTAGGATTGGAAAGGCTGTTGCCGTAGTTTCATCCTCGGCCCACGCCTCCATCACGGGCCCTGTGCCAGGCCGTCCGGGTACAGGCGCCGGCCACAGCCCGAGATCCGGCCCTGGCCCGCCCATCACTATTGAGCCGTAGCTGGATTTCATCTCCAGACGCTCGTTCTGGGTGAATTCCCTGCCAAAGACCTTCTCCAAGGCCTCAAGCCTGCCGTGCTGGAAGGCCAGGACGCAGAGTATCGCGCAGGCCTCCTCCAGGCCGGGGTCCGAGGGAGCCTGGCCCGTGAAGCGGACAGATTTGTAGACCAAAGAAGTGTCCAAAAGGAGCCTCCCGTATCCCTTCAGGAAGTAAAGGGCTCTTCCGTAGGCCGCCCTTTCTTTGGGCACCAAAGCGAGCGTGTCGGAGCGCGCGGCCTCAACAGCGGCGAGAAGCTCCTCAGCGCCTGACTTCAGGACATTCCAGGCCTCGGCGGGGGATTCTGTCCTGGCTATGTAATACGCGCGGGCCGCGGCCTCGCGCGCTTTCAGGGTAGCGGATATAAGGCTCTCAGGGGCCGTCCACCTTGGCGGCGGCTGGTGTCTGGCGCACGAGAGAAAAGCGAGAAGGATAACCGAAAGGGTTTTTTTCACGCGGGACTATATTTTACCCCCTCTTCTTGCCCAGTTTCAAAGGCATGAGAACGAATCGGAAGCGTTCCTCCTATTCCCACTCAATCGTCCCCGGGGGCTTTGAAGTGATGTCATAGACCACCCTGTTGACCCCCTTGACCTCGTTGACTATCCTGGTTGCCATTCGCTCAAGGAGCTCAGGCGGCAGTTTTGCCCAATCCGCTGTCATGCCATCCTCGGAGAGAACGCACCTTATCGCAACAACCTGCTCGTATGTCCTCTCATCCCCCATCACCCCAACCGATTTCACGGGGAGGAGGACGGCGAAAGCCTGCCAGAGCTCCTCGTATATCCCCCAAGCCCTCACCTCCTCCTCCACGATGAGATCAGCCTGCCGAAGGGTTCTCAGGCTATCGGGGTTAACCTCGCCTATTATGCGCACGGCGAGGCCGGGCCCCGGAAACGGGTGCCTGGTTATTATCTCATCGGGAACGCCCATTATCCTGCCTATCTTCCTGACCTCGTCCTTGAAAAGGAACCTGAATGGCTCAAGAAGTCTGAAGGGAAGGCTCTCCGGAAGCCCGCCGACATTGTGGTGGGACTTTATTGTAGCGGATGGGCCGACAACAGGCCTTGACTCTATCACATCCGGATAAAGGGTTCCCTGCGCCAGAAAGCCAACAGGAAGCCCTCCTACCGCTTCGGAGAACACCTCAATGAATGTCCTGCCGATTATCTTTCGCTTTTCCTCAGGGTCTGATACCCCGGCAAGCCTTTCAAGGAATAACCCTGACGCGTCAATGAGCCTGAAGTTTGGCCAATCTCCGAATACCCTCATCACCCTCTCGGCCTCGCCCGCTCTGAGGAGGCCGGTGTCAACGAAGACCGGGTAAAATCGCTCCCCGAGCGCCCTTCTCAGAAGATAAGCGAGGACAGAGGAATCAACCCCTCCGGATAGTCCAAGGACAACCCCTTCGCCTCCGACCGTCTGCCTTATCTCCAGAACTTCCTTCTCAACGAAGTCCTCAAGGCTCCAGTCCCCCTTTGCTCCTGCTATGCCGTAGAGAAAATTCCTCAGAATATCGCTACCTAGGGGGGTGTGCCGCACCTCAGGGTGGAACTGAACGCCCCATATCCTCCTTTTCGGGTCGGAGACAGCCGCGAAAGGCGAGTTATCCGTTTCCGCTATGGGTGCGAAACTCTCCGGCAGTTCAAGAACCTTGTCCCCGTGGCTCATCCATACCCTCATCTCCCTCGGCAGTCCCCGGAAGAGCGGGTCATCCACGAGAACCCTAAGAGTGGCGTGGCCGTATTCCCTCGCGCCGGCTGGGGCAACCTTTCCCCCGAGGAGATGGGCGAGAGCCTGAAGGCCGTAGCATATCCCAAGGACAGGAACCCCAAGATTGAATATCTCAGGCGAGGGGAGCGGCGCGCCCGGCTGATACACGCTCGCGGGGCCGCCGGAGAGGATTATGGCGAGGGCATCCTTTGCCTCACCCGGAGGGAAGTCCGGCGGAACTATCTCCGAATAGACCGCGAGCTCGCGGACCCTCCTCGCTATGAGCTGGGTATATTGCGAGCCGAAATCGTATACGAGAACCCGTTCCATATCAAATTATAATTCCGGAGGGGATTTGGGGGCACCGTATAGCAATTCGTTCAGGTCCCTCACGAAGAGCTCCATCACATTACCTGCCTCAAGTCCAGGAACGGAAACCGGCTTCTGCCCCCAATTTGCGAGGCTGTCCAAGGCCGCCCTGACCCCGTCCGGGTCATCCCACCTTACAGCGAAACCAACCCGGTTCTCCAGGATAATCTCCCAAAGTAGCCCCTCAAGCCCCACATAGAGCACAGGCCTGCCGACAGAGAGCGCGTCAAGGAACTTGCCCGGCACAAGACGCCTCTCCATCTCATCCGGAAACCCGTCAGCGATCAGGACCGCCCTGCATGACTCAAGGAACCGGAAATACTCCTCCCGAGGAAGGAAGCCGGAGAACCTTACCCTTTCGGATATGCCCAGCTCATCCGCAATCCTGGACAACTGCCCGCCGAGCGCTCCGTGCGCGATGAACTCCCACGGCGTATCCTTGAGGCCAAGAAGAAATGTCTTGAATGGGGTTAGGTTGTCGTAGGAGGTGCCTCCAAAACCTATAATAAGTTTGTCTCCGGGCGGAACGGGGGGTCTCGGCTCGTATGAGTAGGGAAATACGCGAAACTTCCCCTCGTGGCCAAAGATGCGTGAGATGTGTTCGGCCTGCGCACGGGTAGCGCAGAATACCCCGGCCGCTGAGCCCAGGAGCCTGGCCTCAAGGGCCCGGTTCTGCCTGAAGGCCGGGTTCCCAGTCCATGGATCCCGGTAATCAAGGAGGAGCGGTAGGCCCGAGGCCCTTGATATCTTTTCGGCGGCAACGAAGGAAGAGAACGGGTAGCCCGTAGCGAGGACTCCGGAGAACCTTTCCCTCCTCGCCAGCTCAATTCCCAGCCCGGCCGCCCCCTCTGCCCAGAGCGAGTGCGCGTCCGGGCTGGCCAGGGCGTTCCAGAGCCTCCGCGCGGCCCTCGCTATGAAATTGGTTGTGTCCTTGAAGGGCATTGGGTCAGGAACCCGGTAAACCCTGGCGCCTTCGGTCTCCCTCAGGAGTGCGGGGTCATTTCTGCCACGGCAGTGCGGCCTCTCGGGCGCTATGAAAACAGGCTCCCACCCGTGCCTCGGCAGGTATTTTGCCAGGCGCAATGCCCTCTGAACCCCAGAACGAGCGCACGGCGGAAAGTAATACGCGAGAACGAGGAGCTTCCTCAATGTATCCTTCTCAGGGCTGAAAGGACCTCGGAGAACCTCGCGTCCCAGGAGTTTTCCCTCGCTTTCTCAGCGAGCCTCTCCGGGTTTCTCTCCAACATCATCCTGCCTACGGCCTCAACGAACTCATCCGGGTCGTGCCCCACCTCAAGGATCCCTCTCTCACGGTGAAGAAGCGCCTCGTCTATATCGGTTGAGACCACCCCCGCTCCGGCCGCGAATGCCTCGTATATCTTAAGGGGGCTGGTTGAGTTGCCGAGCCTTCCCGTATCAAATGGGACAAGCCCAACGCCCACGGGCGCGAGGAACTCCGGGAGCGCCTCGTAGCTCAGCTCCCCGAAATAGCGCGCGTTCGGCCTTTTCAGGAGGCGTTCCAACGCTCCCCTGGCCTCAGGGTGAACCCTGCCGGCTAACCTGAGCTCGGTTTTGGGAAATCCTTCAGCGACAGCCTCAAGGAGATCAAACCTTACCCAGGGCGCTATGGCTCCCCAGTAGCCGATCGCGGTCTTTTCGGCCCGGGCCGCAGAAATAAAGGGCTCAGGGTCAACGCCGTTCCGGACCAGAAAAGCATTTCTGGCCAAGCTTTTCGCCCATCGGAACAAGGGCCGTGAAACCGCGAAAACAACATCCGCCATCATCATTGTCCTCTCCAGTTCGGGCAGGATATCCTCTTTCCCGTAGAAACCCGGTATGTAATCCGAAAGCTCGTAAACCAGGGCCTTTCTTGGAAGCCCGTCCCATAGCCATATCTGGGGAGGCCCCCAGACCCACATCAATGGCGGAGAATCCAGGGCCTCAGCGAGCACCCTGAGGTGGCGCCGGTAGAGCTTCCTGTTAAGGGCCTGGATTGGCGGAAACCCCTCCCCCGGCAAGCGCCTGAAGATTCCCTCCCCGCCGCCTCGCCTTGATGAGGAGATGTTCACGACGCGCGTCAGCCCGGAAAGCCTCTTGAAGATGTGGTGGGGCCTTCGGGTCATATAGCTGGATAAAGGAGCCGCTGTTATGAAAAAAACCTGGGCTTGCGCGAGGACGGGCGGGATGTTCATAATATCAGGCCTTGACGAGAAACTTGGTTGTTGGTTCATTTCTCCTCTTTTTAGGGTTCATGCTCCTTTCGTCGCTTTGGATCGTTGCTCCCGGAAGCGTATCCTGGAATTCCCCGTTCCCCTGCTGTTTCGTCTTTGAAACAGGGCTTTACAACATCCTCTTTGGTTTTCTCGCCGAGAGGGCAAGGATGCCAAGGCTCCCGAGGGAGATAGCCTCTTGGCTCGCTGTTGGAACCTGTCTTCTTCCACTTGGGCTTTTCCTCTACTATTTTATTCACTGGAAACCCGCCTTTTACATCGTTCCTGGAGGGATCTGGGCCGGCTTCATCTCAGCCATGTTCTTTTTGGTTTGGTTCCCGCGCTCTATTGAATGACAACAAGGGCATTTCTGCCCTCCACCTCAATCAAGTAGACGCCTGCGGCAGGAAGTTCTATCTCAACGCCTTCGCCCGCGAATTCCCGTTCAAGAACGAGTCCTCCGGCCGTATTGTAAGCCATGAGCTTGTGGCTACCTGGCCCTGCGCCGTAGACAGAGAAAAGCCCCTTTGACGGGTTCGGCTTTATAACAAGGCCTCGCGGATTTGATCCGCTTGACTCCTTGACCTGGGGAGGGGTGAACCACTCATCCCAGGTTATCCCAAGGAAAACCTTGTATATCCTGTTGTGAGGGCCGTTTGTCGTGACGAACGCGAATACGGAGTCCGTTGCCGAGGTATCCTCCCAGATGTCCAGGTCAGCCATATCCGGCATGGGAGCTGATTCTATGCCCGGATGGTCAGTCTCGTCGCCGTCAAGCTTGTACAGCATGTCCTCGTTCCATCCACCCACCATGAGCCATGTAATCGTATCCAGGGGCGGCGCGGAGTGGCCGAGGCCAAAGTAGGCGGCTCCCCTCTGGGAGGATGACCACTGGAAAGCGGAGTCCAAAGCGAGGCTGGGGGAATCCGGGCTCACGGCGTAGGCCCTATTTGTCCCGGAGGCACCCACCCTCACATTTACCAGCCACAAAAGGCCCCTCTGGTAATCGTAATCGGCGCCGGCAAACCAGCCCCTCGCCAGGGAGTCCAGCCTCCATGTCCTTTTGTGCACGCCGGAGTAGGAGTATTCTGAGAGCGCGGCCGAATCGACCGCGGCCGAGGCACTAGTTATGAAGAACGAGGTATCCCCCCAGGCTATACCCCACTGCCAGTCCGTAAAGCCGTCGTTGAAGTAGTCCACGAGGGCGAAACTTCGTTCGGCAAGGGTGTTCAATGGATCAGAAGGGTCAAATCTCCAAACCTTGCAACCGAAGAGGTCCATTATGTAGAAAAGGCTGTCCCTTGCGCAGTACGTTATTCCCGCGAGGGTATAGCCCTCCAGGGCCGACAGGTCAAACGAGTCGGTTATCTGCCCGAAACCAGAAGAGGCTCCGTGGAACCCGGGGCCGATGTTGAGATTATAGGGAAGGTCCCCGGAAAGGGCAAAAAGCGCCAAAACGATCACCCCTTAATTTTAATTCGGCGCGGCCTGGCTTTTCAATATAACGCGCACAGCCTCTAGCTTTATCCTTTGAGCGTGAGGAAGGTAATACTTTCTTTTATCCTTCTCGCGTTATCCTGCAAAGCAAAGGCTCAGGAGGCCCCACAGCCCCAGGAGCCGAGCCCCTCTTCCTGGACAATTGACACCGTATACGAGATAGCCAGGATACCCTCAGGAAGCCTGCCTAAGGCCGTGAGGATAACCCCTGACGGAGCTTTCGCCTTCACAACAAACTTCGGAGACGGAACAATAGGCAAGATAGCGGTTGGCGAGAGGAGATGGATCTACAGGCAGAAAAGGTTTGACCCCAAAAGCAAAGAGCTATCCCTCCCGGTTGAGATAGCCTTTGATTCGGTAAGGCCTTGGGCCTACATATCCGATTTCTCACACGCTCGCGTCCGGGTCTATGACTGGCAAGCCGATACATTCGTCCGGGACATAAAGGTCGGGAACCTGCCCAAGATAGTGGAGGTCTCTCCGGACGGCAAAAGGCTCTGGGTCTCAAATTGGGGATCAAACTCCGTATCCGTGGTTGACCTGGACTCCTTAAAGGAGATAAAGCGCATCCCGATCGGTTCCCTAGCGCCGAGGGGGATAGCCCTTACCTCGGACGGCAGGGCCTATGTATGCGATTTTGACGGGTCGGCTATTTCCATTGTTGATGCGAGAAACCTTGAGCTCCTGAAGGTCGTGAAGGCCCCTAGGCTCCCTAGGCACGCTGTAGCCCGCGGGGACACGGCCTACATCACCCTCTACGGCACGGGAAAGCTCTGGGTAATGGTTGGCGATAGCCTGATAAGGGAATACACGGTTGGCGGCCACCCCAAGACCCTCGTTCTGTTTGGGCATTACGCTTTCATAGCCAACTACGGCGCTGACCGGATGGATGTCTTTGACCTTTCGGAGGGCAGGACGATCGCGCGCGTGCCCGCTGGCAAAAGCCCCTCGGGCATAGACATAACCCCTGACGGACAATATATCTACCTCACAAACTGGTTTGACCCTTCGCTATCAATATACAAGGTTGAGTGGATAAAGGGGCCGCCACGGAATTAAAATTTCTCCCTTATGATACCGCTTCTGGATCTCAAAAGGCAATACAAGGCGTTGGAGAATGAGATAAACGAGGCCCTCGTGCGCGTTGCCGCATCCGGAAACTATGTCCTTGGCCCGGAGGTGAAGGGCTTTGAGGATGAGTTTGCCCGCTATGTGGGAGCGAATCACGCGGTTGGCGTTGGCAACGGAACGGACGCTCTCAGGATGGCCCTCAAGGCCCTGAATGTCGGGCCTGGGGATGAGGTGATCACCGTCCCTTTTACATTCGTGGCAACAGCTGAGGCCATAGCGGAGCTCGGGGCCAGGCCAGTATTCGTTGACATAGACCCCAGAACCTTCAACATGGACCCGGGCCTTGTTGAGAAGGCGATTACCCAGAGGACAAAGGGCATCCTGCCCGTTCACCTCTACGGCCAAGTCGCGAACACAGACGCTTTGGGAAGGATATGCGAGGCCCACGGGCTTTTTATGCTTGAGGATGCGGCGCAGGCCGCCGGGGCCGCAAGGAACGGCCGAAAAGCTGGTTCCATAGGGACCGCGGCCGTCTTTTCCTTTTATCCGACGAAAAACCTCTCAGCCATGGGCGACGGAGGGATAATAACCACAAACGATCCGGCCTTAGCGGAGAGGATCAGGCTCCTGCGCGTCCACGGCTCGGCCAAGAAATACGAGCACAAAGAGCTGGGCTACAACTCGCGGCTTGACGAGATGCAGGCGGCTGTCCTGCGGGTTAAGCTTCCGCACCTGGAGGCCTGGAACGCCAGGCGAAGGGAGATAGCCAGGATATACGACGCTGAGCTGGCGGGCCTAGTTGAGACGCCATTCGTTGAACCTGGGTGCGAGCATACATATCATCAGTATACGATAATTGCCGAAAGAAGGGATGAGCTCGCCGCGTTCCTGAAAGAACAGGGCATAGGCACCGCAATCCACTATCCCTTGCCCCTTCACCTTCAGCCTTCATTCGCTTACCTCGGCTACAAGCCCGGAGATTTTCCCGTTGCTGAGAGCATGGCGAAGAGGGTCCTTTCGCTTCCCGTTTTCCCGGAGCTGAGCGACGAGGAGGTTTACGAGGTTGCAAGCGCCATAAAGAGATTCTATTCCGGATGAGGGCGCTTCCCAGGTATAGGGTGTGCTTTGTCTGCGGCAGCGAAAACTACTGCGGCCTCAGGGGGGTCTTTAGGACGGACGGCAAAAGGGTCTACTACGATTTCGCACCGGGCGAGCACCATGTAGGTTATAAGAACAGGGTTCACGGCGGGATAATCTCGGCCGCGCTTGATGAGGCTATGGGTTGGGCCGTTTATGTGGCTACCGGAAAGATGTTCTACACATGGGAGTTGCGGGTGAGGTTTCTGAGGCCGGTGAGACCGGGGATGAGCCTTACGGTTGAGGCGGAGTTCAGCAAAGCCGAAAGGGCATACTACACGGCGAGAGGAAAGCTCGTTGACCGGGAGGGCGCGGTCTACGCCAGGGCGCAGGGCAAATATATGTGATCATTCCTGACTCCGAGGCCAAAGAGGTCCTCAGCTATCTTGAGGGGGAAATAGGGTAGAGAAGAACTGACATCTCACACCTCTCTTGCCAGTAAGTTATTTTGGCACAAGAGGTTTGAGCTCTCCCCCTCGTAATCGCTCAAGACAGACGGGGGCTTTGGTGTATACGCTATTGCGCCTGTCGGACTGGAAAGTCCGACCTGGGAAAACATTCAATAACCCGCTTTCAGTCCTGCCTCCTTGATGTGAGGAGCCCCGCGCACAGTGGTATTGCCTCCACCAGAACCTCTATCCGCTGGGTCTATATCCAGCGAAGGGAGATTGCGCTACATCGCATACCTGATACACAGCATGAGAACTCTGAGCCCAGCTGAGGTGAGCCAGCTCTTCATCTTGGGGATATATTTTCATCCAACGCCGGCCCAAAGCATTCCGAGCCGAGGATCAGGATTTGAGAAAGTGTGAGATCTCAGAGAGGAGAAAACTTGATATCTAAAAATTCCATTCGCGTTATAATGTTGGCCTAGAGGATGGGAGCTTTTGTTAAAAGGACGGCTATAGCATGAAAACCAAGGGTCTGTGCTTCATGGGACTCGTTTCATTTGTGAGGCATAGGTTCGGGCAGAACACGCTTTATCAGATCCTGGATGGACTGGTTGACGATCCGGAGGTATTTGTAGGTTCCCTTGAACCCTTCCGCTGGTATCCCTCGGAGCTCTACAGCGAGATATTTGAGGCCGTGATGGGGGAGCTGGGCAACGGGGACCCGAGCTTTGCCAGAGAAATAGGGAACGAGATCAGCAGATTGCACCAGAGGCTTTCTCCGGATGATTTCGTAAGGGCACCTGATGTTGACCTCCAGGCCGCGCTGAACAGGTTCTGGCTCCTTTACCACAGCGATGGACAAATCAGCGTCATAGAGGATGGGAAGGATTTCATACTCAGATTTTCCTGCCCGATCAGGCTAACCAGGTCATACATGGAGTGCGTGGCCGGATGGATGGAGAACCTCGTGATCTCGTGGAGGATGGGATACGCAATCGTATCCTCGGATGAGCCTATGGAGCTCAGGATGCTCAGAATTGGTTCCAGCAGTGCCGCGAACAACTCAGAGTGGGCGGCCTAGGATATCACCTTTGCCAGAAGGCTCTGGGGCGTTAAAAGCCCCACCAGATTTCCCTCCTCGTCCACAACCGCCACCGTTTCCCCCTTTTTCAAGTGCTCCATTGCCGAAGAAATCCTCGCGGACCCGCTCATCCTTTTTAGATTTACAAAGACATTGCGTTTTCCCGCAAAGAGGGCCTTCACATCAACCGCGAGGAAACCCTCGCCCGCTCTCACGACAGGGATAAAGTCTGCTCGTTTCGCGAGCGCGGCTTTCGCCTCGGCCTCATCCGCAAACAGCTTGAAATTCCTGTCGCAGGCCTCCGCAAGGGTCATTTCCGAAAGCGAAAGTCCCCTCGCCGCTATCCTGGCCTCCTTTTCGCTTATCCTCCCCTCGGCCTTCATCCTCTCAATGAGCTCCCGGACCTCTGCCTTCGGGGATACATTCACCTCAACCCTTACCGCCTTCAGCAGAGCCGCCACCGCTGGCCTCGTTAGCCTCCAAGCCCACCAGACCACAGGGCCGAACGCCCCCATGAACCTCTCAGGGTTTGAGCGGGCGAGAGCCTTGGGCATTATCTCCCCAAAAACAAGTATGGACAGGGTGCTGAGCCCAGTCGCTAGGGCAGCTGACTGGGCTTTGCCAAAGAAACCGAGGAAAAGCTTGGTTGCAGAGACCGTAGCGCCTACCATGACGATGTTGTTGCAGAGAAGAACGGTTGCCATAACCTCCCTGGGCATGGTGCCGTAGAAAAACCCCATTTTTCCGTGCATTCTGGCCATGTGCAACACCCTATCCCGTGAGATGTATGCCATCTCAAGCCCTGAGAACACGGCGCAGAGGCCGATAAAAACAATGAAGAAAAGTAGGGCTATCACCTCATCACCTCAACCTTAACTGCCTCTATCTCCTCCCCGGATTTTTCAAGCACCGTTATCCTGATCCCTTCAATCTCCACCTGATCCCCTTCGTGCAGGGCCCTACCCAGGAGCCTGAGCATAAGCCCCGTCAGATCCTCCTCCGGAGGGCCTATCTCCCTGCCGGTTATACGCTCTATTACCCCAACATCCACGCGGCCGCTTATTATGAAACTTCCCTTGCCGGCGCTCTTAACGGTGAAACCCGTTCCGCCGAGCAGATGGCCCGCGAGGTCGCGCGCTGTCAAAATCCCAACCGTGCCTCCGAACTCGTCAACAACTATGGCGAAAGCCTCCCCTGCCTCGGCCATCCTCTCAAACCCGTGAATGAGCTTAGTTGTATCAAGGATGAAAAGCGGCTTCCTGATATAAGGGCGGATGGGCGAGGAGTCCGGAAGACCAAGGAGGTCGGCGCAGTAAATATATCCCTTCACATCGTCCGGGCCCTTTCCCATGACCGGGAACCTGCTGTGGCCAGTCCTTTTGACGAGGTCGCGCAGGTCAGAAACCCTCATATTAAGCCTCGCCCAAATTATCCTGTTCCTGGGGGTCATCGCTCCCCTCACCGATCCGACGAAAAGCCCAACGGCGTCCTCAAAGGCGTGCCAGTCAACGGCGTTCGGGTCCATAAGCCTAGAAAGCCTCCTCACCTCAAGCAGGGTTGCTGATTCGCCCGAGCCCTTGATCCTGCCGAATGTGCGTTCCAGAAGGAATAGAAGAGGATATAAGGCCCAGAAGAACGGCCCCACGGCCCAGGAGCTCCAGGATGCGAAGCGCCTGGGGGATTTCATTGCCATGACCTTTGGGGTTATCTCGCCGAACACGAGAAGCACTCCCGTAAATACAATGACCTCGGCCGAAGAGAGCGCCCACTCCGGTAGCCTAAGCGCGCCGTGAAGGAAGGAGACGAAAAGAGCGGCTCCAAGAGAATTCACGAGGGTGTTGCCGAGGAGGATAGCTGACATCAGGGCATAAGGCCTTTTTCTCATGGGGTCGGAAAGCCGCGGCCCCTTATCCTTCCAGGGCGAAAACAGGGCAACCTCCGATCCCGAGAATACGAACGAGAGGGCAAGGCAAAGCAATATCAGGGGTAAAACCCTCAGAATATCCAGCACAACAGGTACTCCTCCTCAAGCCTCCTCATTTCCGCGGCAGAATCCTTATCCTTGTGATCGTAGCCAGCAATGTGGAGTAAGCCGTGGAGCGCCAGCCGAGCGCATTCGCCGGCCGGATCGCCTCGCCTCACAGCCTCATCCCAAGACAAATATATCTCTGGCAAGTCCTCATCCGGGAAGGCAAGGACATCGGTGGGGCCTTTTCTGCCCCTGAAGGTCTCGTTCAGCCAGGCCATTCGCTCATCGCCGGTTATGATAACGGAGAGCCTTGACCTGATACCCTCCCGGCGAGCAGTCCCTCTGAGGAACATCTCAAGGGCGGAGACAAGGCCCTTGGGCGTCTTTATCCCGTCCCTGTAGACCTTCACATCCACAAAGATATTATAACCCACACCCTCCTTGAATCTCCATAGAATACCTCGTATAATTTTCATCTAGCGGATGAGGGTCTTGCGTCTGAGAAAGATCAGCGGATGGACAACGACCGGCGTTCCCATAATCATTGGTTTTGCGTCGGTAATCCTCATACCCGTATTGCTCGCTATCCTCGTGGGCACCGGATTTCTCAAGATCAGCTGGGGCCTCCTCGTGGCAATTCAGGCCGCTGTAGCCATTGGCGGAATAGCTCTGAGCGTTCCCGTCTACCAGCTAATGATGGCTAAAAGTCCAATCCTTGACCTGGCGCTTGATGGCCCAATGTTAACGCTCTCGCGAAGGGGGAAAACGGTCGCCCAGATTGACCTCTCAAAACCGCACAGGTGCGCCGCTCTTGTGGTCCTTGACCTCCCAGCGGTGAAGGTTTTCTTCGCCCAGGGTGAAACCGAGATATCCTTTGAGCAGGCCCTCTTTCCTCCAGAAAGGCTCTTCTTGCTTCAGTTCTCCCTTGCAACGAGGAGACTCAGTTATTACGGGGATGCATCATACGAGTTTCTGCCAGCGGGTTGGAAGCCGGGCATGACCGTGCAGGAGGGCGATCTACTTGAGTTCCTTTTCGCTGTGGCGGAATTCAGCGAGAATAACGAAACAGTGCCTCTTATAGCGCGGAGAAAGGGCTAGCTGTTGTTGATCCGGAACAGCGCTCAGGCTTATCATATAGCTCTCCCTAAAGGAGGTTACCATGGCTCACAAAAAAGGCCAGGGATCGACGCGAAACGGAAGGGACAGCGCCTCAAAACGCCTGGGCGTTAAGCTTGGCGATGGACAGCACGCGAGGCCGGGCCAAGTCCTGGTCCGGCAACGGGGAACCAGGTTTTACCCCGGATTGAATGTGGGCAAAGGCGGAGACGACACCCTTTTCGCCCTCAGGGAGGGCAAGGTCCGGTTTGAGCGCAGGAAGAACAGGGTGTATGTCTCGGTGGTTTAGTCCACCCCCCGCGCTGTGATGTCCAGGCCGGAACGCTGGTTTCTCGGGTTTTCGCCCCTTCTTTTCTCCGGGTGCTGGAATCCCTTCAACCCGCCGCAAGAGCCCGGATTGGGTTATCCCTTACCATTGACCGACAGCATTGTCTTCCAGAACCTTCAGTCGGCCTATGTTAGCCTTGACATTGAGGGCTACATGGCTTGCCTTGATGACTCGTTCAAGTTCTACTTTGACCCCGGAGAGGAAGGCATTCGGGAGCTCCTGAAGAACAACTGGGGAATAGACAGCCTGGTGTGGGGCAGGACAGAGGAGCGGCTCTCAGCCCAGACCCTATTTGACTACATAAAATCCAACGAGGGTGGGAGCCTTGACCTTACCCTGAGCCAACTGCGCAGGGTGCGGGGCGATGATACCTCTTCCATGTGGATGTGCGATTACTACCTGGTCATAGAGCCTCCTCCGGAGGAGGGGGCTTCGGTGGCTGAGGGGAGGGCCAGGTTCACCCTGAGGAAAAAACGGGATACGGGTTTCTGGTATATCGTCCGTTGGGAGGACTTCGGAGGAATATGAAGGGGGAACGGGTTTCAAACTTTCGGAGGTAATTGAATGGACGCGAGGATACCTTTGCTGATCATGCTCCTTGCCGGCATGGCCATCGGGTTCGGAGGCGTAATAGCCTCAATGTTCCTGGGGCCATCGGTGAGGGAGGAGAAAAAGAACGATCCGTATGAGTGCGGCATAAAGCCCGTCGGAACCCCACGGATCAGGTTCTCGGTCAGGTTTTTCGTGGTCGCCCTCTTGTTTCTTGTCTTTGATGTGGAGGTTGTCCTTCTGTTTCCATGGGCGGTCCAGACCGAGAAGCTCGGCTTGTTCGGCCTCACCGAGGCCTTGCTCTTCATAGGAATATTGGTCTTTGGCTACATATACGCCTGGGGGAGGAGAGGACTTGAATGGAAGTGATAGGTAGGCCCACAAGCGAGGCGAGGGAGAAGTTTCTGCGGGAGCTTGAGGAAATAAGGCTTAGCCTCACCCCAGAGGAAACAGAGGCCATAAGGAGATCCCTAGCGCAGAGGGTTCTCTTCACTACGGTTGAGAGCATGAGCCAGTGGATAGTCAACTGGGCAAGGGGAAACTCCCTTTTCCCGCTCACCTTTGGCCTCGCCTGTTGCGCAATTGAGCAGATGGCAACCGGAGGCCCGAGGTTTGATATGGCCCGGTTCGGCTACGAGGTTTTCAGGCCATCGCCCCGGCAGGCTGACCTCATAGTGATAGCAGGAACACTCACGAAAAAGATGGCGCCTGTAGTCCGCCAGCTCTGGGAACAGATGGCACAGCCAAAGTGGGCGATAGCGATGGGCGCCTGCGCCTCAACCGGAGGCATGTATAACTCTTTCGCGGTGGTCCAGGGCGCTGACTGGATAATCCCCATAGATGTTTATGTCCCTGGCTGTCCGCCGAGGCCTGAGTCCCTCCTTTATGGGTTCCTCAAGCTCGCGGCCAAGATACGCAAGGAGAAAGGAAGGCTTTACCCATGGATAAAGTGAACGCTCGCCTGAGAAAAGGAGGCGGTCATGGATGAGCTTCTGAATGCAATAAGGGGCAGGTTCGGCGAATCCGTTCTGGATGCTTACCAGAGGCTTGGAGAGACAACACTGATAATCAAGCCCGATGCCCTGAAGGAGGTCATGCTCTACCTGAGGGACTCCGAGGGATTTGAGATGCTCACAGACCTCACAGCGGTTGACTGGCTGGGCAGGCGCGAGCCGCGTTTTGAGGTAGTTTATCACCTCCACTCATACTCAAGGAACCTGCGTCTTAGGGTAAAATCGCCCACGGACGGAACCATTGACAGCGTCGTGGATATATGGCCCGGGGCTGGTTTCATGGAGCGCGAGACCTGGGAGATGTTCGGCATTGAGTTCCGGGGGAACCCGGAGCTGAGCCACATCCTCCTCTGGGATGGCTTTCCTGGCTGGCCTCTGAGAAAGGACTTCAACTGGCGGGAGGATGTCCCCCTGCCCGATAACAGGTGAACGCACATGGCGGATAAGGAAATTCTCTTCAAGGATTCGGCCGGAGTTGAGACGGATGTAGTAGAGCTCAACATGGGGCCCCAGCACCCCGCTACCCACGGCGTCCTCCGGATAAAGCTCTGGCTTGACGGCGAGACGGTCGTGAAGGCGAGGGTTATGCCGGGATACCTTCACAGGGGAACCGAGAAGATAGCCGAGCACAAGACCTTTCACCAGGTTATCCCCTACACGGACAGGCTGGACTACCTCGCGCCTCTGACCAACAACCTTGCCTATGTAATGGCTGTTGAGAAACTCCTGGGCCTGGAGGTGCCGGAGAGGGCCAAATACATCCGGACGATGCTGGCCGAGCTTACCAGGATAGAGAGCCACCTCGTTTGGTATGCCTCCCACGCTATGGACCTGGGCGCGTGGACGGCGTGGTTCTACGGGTTCCGCGAGCGCGAGAAGATATACGACCTCCTTGAAATACTCACGGGCCAACGCATGAACAACACCTATCTCAGGGTTGGAGGGGTCGCGGCTGACCTGAACCAAGAGTTCATAACCGGGCTAACCGATTTCATTGGCTTCTTCAAGACAAAAGCCATGTCCGAACTGCACACCATGCTGACGGACAACATCATATGGAAGAAGAGGACCCAGGGCGTTGGCATCCTGAGCAAGGAGGATGTCCTTGCGCTTTCCGCGACCGGACCCGTGGCCAGGGGCTCAGGGCTTGACCACGACATGCGAAGGGACGAGCCTTATCTGGTCTACGACAGGCTCAGCTTCCGCGTCCCGGTATACACCGAAGGCGACAGCTACGCCCGGTATCTGGTGCGCATGGAGGAGATGGAGGAATCAGCGAAGATGGTGGAGCAGTGCCTGGCGCAGTTGCCGCGCGGGCCCGTGCTCGCAGACGAGGCGAAGGTTATTCCGCCGCCAAAGAGCGAGATTTACGATTCAATGGAGAACCTCATCCACCACTTCCGCATAGTCTCCGATGGTTTCCGGGTCCCGGAGGGCGAGGCATTCGTCACCATAGAGGCGCCAAAGGGCGAGCTCGGTTTCTACATTGTATCCGACGGCTCATCCAAGCCATATAGGCTCCACATCAGGGCCTCCACCTTCATAAACCTTCAGACCCTGGAGAAAATGGCGGTCGGCGGCCTCATTGCGGATGTAATAACCCTCATAGGAACCCTTGATGTGGTCCTCGGGGAGGTGGACAGATGAACGAGTTCAAAGAGAGAATACGCGCTCTCAAGGCCGAGTTTCCCCTGGGCGCGAGCGCCCTCATTCCCGCCATACACGAGGCGCAGGCCCGTTTCGGCGCCCTGACTCCGGATGCCGCTCGTGCCATCGCGGAGGAGCTGGGGACAAAGCCGGAGCATGTTGAGGCCGTTGCTTCCTTCTACCACCTCATAAAGCGCGAGGGCGTCGGAAGGTTCCACTTCCTGGTCTGCACAAACCTCTCGTGTATGATATGCGGAGCCTACAACCTTTTCGGCTGGATGAGGGAGCTCCTGGGGACCGAGCCGGGCGAGGTAACCGATGACGGGCTTTTCTCATACGAGGAGGCCGAGTGCATCGGCGCCTGCGATTTGGCTCCGGCTGTCCTGCTGAACGGCGAGAGGGTCGGCCCCCTTAACTCCAAGGAGCAGTTGGCCCATATCCTGGAAAAACTGAGAAAGGAGGCCGGAAATGCCTGAAACCCGGATAATCCTGGAATATACGGGGGAAAAGGATTCCGCCAGCCTGAAGTTCTACCTTGAGCACGGAGGCTATCGGGCCGCCGAAAAAGCGCTCTCCATGAAGCCTCAGGATATCATAGAAGCCGTGAAGGCCTCCGGGCTCAGAGGAAGGGGCGGGGCCGCTTTCCCGACCGGCCTGAAGTGGGATTTCGTCCCAAAGGAAGACCCGAGGCCGAGGTTCGTCGTTGCTAACTGCGACGAGGGCGAGCCTGGGACATTCAAGGACAGGGAGATAGCCGAAAAATACCCGCACCTTCTCCTTGAGGGGATGCTCATAGCCGCGAAGGCAATCGGCGCGAATAGGGGTTTCATCTATGTTAGGGCAGAGTATCCGCGGGCCCAAGGGATTCTGAAAGCCGCAATCTCGGAGGCCGAGAAGCACGGATACCTCGGAGAAAACATAAGAGGAACGGGATTTTCTTTCCGCGTCCAGGTCTACGGGGGCGGAGGAGCTTACATATGCGGGGAGGAGACCGCTCTCATAGAATCCCTGGAGGGCAAGAGGGGCCACCCGCGGCTCAGGCCGCCTTATCCTGTCTCCTACGGCGTCTACGGGATGCCCACCGTGGTCAACAATGTTGAGACGCTTTCTAATGTTCCTTTTATCCTTGACAAGGGGCCGGAATGGTATAGGTCAATGGGCACAGCCGACAGCACGGGAACGAAGATATTCACGGTCTCCGGAGGCGTCAGGAAACCCGGTGTCTACGAGTTCAAGTTCGGGGACATAACCCTGCGCCAGCTCATTGAGGAATACGCTGGCGGGGTAATCGGAAAGCTCAGGGGCGTTATACCCGGAGGGCTTTCAACGCCAATCCTGAGGCCTGAGGAGCTGGATGTGAAGCTTACCTATGAGGACCTCCAAAAGGCTGGTTCGCTCATCGGTTCGGGCGCTGTTATAGTCGTGAACGACGCGGTTCCGATGGCGGCTGTTGCCAGGAGGTCTCTGGAGTTCCTGGCGCACGAGTCCTGCGGCAAGTGCACCCCTTGCAGGGAAGGGACAACCTGGTTGGCTAGGCTCTTCAGGGAACTAGAGCTTGGCAAAAAGAACGGAAGGATAGAGAAGATAAATCACATCATTGATGGGATGCGAGGCAAGTGCTTCTGTCCGCTCGGCGAAGGAGCCGTTGCGGTGGCAGGGGCATTCGTAGAAAAATACGGAGAGGAACTCTGATGGCTACAAAACCCGAGAGTCGCTCACCCGAATCCATAATGAGGAGGGCGCAGCTCTGGGGGGAGGTTTTCGCGGCCAAGGATCAGGGCCGGGTCATCAAGGTTCAGGTTGTGAAGCCGGTCCGCGGCGGATATATGGTTGAATTGCCTTGGGGGCTGACCGGATTCCTGCACTGCTACGATCGCGAGCTTCCGGAGGGCGGCGAGACCGAAGCCAGGATAACGGTGGCCGATTATGTGAGCAAGGAGATAAAGCTGAAGCCGGTCCGGGACTCAAAGGAGGTTGAAAAGACCCTTGAAGCTCTGAGAGAGGCCCACAGAAACGGGAAGGTTGTCAAAGCGACCTTGAGGAGCGTTGTAAAAGGCGGCATGCTCGTTGATATAAGGGGCATAAAGGCCTTTCTCCCGTCTTCCCACACAACCATAAAAGAGAGCGAGGCCAGGGAAATGATCGGCAGGGAGCTCCCGGTTAAGCTCCTTAAGGTCTCCAAGAAGGGGAGCATAGTTTCTCACAAGCAAGCCATAGAGGAGGAGCAAGGGGAAATTGGTAAAGAAAAAGCCTAGTCCGAACGGGATGGACGGGGCGCCCCGCGCGCGGCCGGAGGCCAAGGCCTCCGATAAGCCGATCCACGGCACCTTTGGAGTGCAGTATGTTGTGGAATGCTCCGGGTGCTTGCCTGATGTTATAGGCTCGGTTGAGCAGGTTCAGGCCATCCTCCTGGAGGCCGCGAACCGCGCCGGAGCGCAGGTCTGGGCCGTGTCAGTTCACAGGTTCCCGCCCAACGGGGTCTCAGGCGTTGTGGTCATCTCAGAGTCTCACCTCTCGGTTCACACATGGCCGGAGATGGGCTACGCGGCGCTGGATATATACACATGCGGCAACCACACCAAACCCATGGAAGCAGTTATGTATGTCCTGAAGTCCTTTGGCACGAAAACAGCCCACATAACGGAGATAGAGCGCGGCCTTGACGACAACGACAGGATCTTCTACCACTCAATAACCACCTGGGAAGAGTAGATTTCCCCGCCGGCAGGACGAGCGGATAGCCCTATTTTTTGATCACCTTCTCTGCCATTACCTCCATGCCCTCAAGGCTTGCTCTCAGGAAATAGACCCCAGGGGCAAGGGTCTCAGCATTGAGCGTCATGCGAGAGCCCTTGTGCGTGGATGCCCTCATGGCGAGCCGGCCTGCCGGATCATAGACCGAGACCTCAAGGAGCCCGGATTCTGGCCTGGAGAGCACAAAAACCCCTCGCGAGACTGTGGCAGAAAGTAGCCTCACGGGCCTTGCGGATGTTCCCTCGTCAACGCCTTCAAGGGTAACGAGCTCACGCCAGCTGTCCTCGGTAATCGGATAGGGGGTTCCGAAGATATAAATAACCATATCGTTGTGGCTCGTGTCCTTGGCGAGCCAGTTTCCGGGCGACCACCAGAGCCATGCAGTGATGTCTACGGTGACCGAGTCAACCATCGGGCTACTCATGTAAAATCCCGAGGCAGTAAGGTCCCTCCGAAGGCGATATGTCTGGAAAGAGCCGGCCGGAACGGTGACGGTTTCGGTGTCCTCAACGAAAATTGTATCCGCCCTTATCTCAACGGTGTCCCGAAGCCCATCTCCGTCAAAGTCATCTGTGTATTTGCCCTCGGTGCCCACTGACCACTTGTCCCCCACGACAAATGGCGTCCTGGCATAGCGCGCCTCAACCACGATGTTTCCGAAGAGGCGTGCCTTTCCCATGAGCCAAGGGGGATTGTTGTAGAAGGTGTCAATGTAGGATGTGTCCGCGTTCGTGTCCCCTCTCATGTGATGAGCAGTCCAAACGCCGAGGGCCTCGTAGGTGTTGTAGGTGAAGGTATCGGCGACGGACTCCGTGTCAACGGTTGCCGCCCTCATAGAGTCAGCGCCGTCCCACCGGACCCATTCGCCCCGGAATGTGGCGGTCTGGCCTAGCACCATGCCAAGATACTCGCTCGGGGACTGGGCCAGCGCCAGGCCAAGCACAACTGCTGTTATAAATAAACTTTTCAAGATCAAACCTCCTCTTGCTAGGGGACAATTATAACCCCAATCTCACGCAAGGTTCACCATTTGATAACGAGCGCGGGCAAGGCCCATAATATTCCTGATTTGAAAAGGCTCGTTTTGGTCTCATACTTTTATCCCCCGCACCACTGGTCAATAGGTGCCGCAAGGCCATTTTGGTTCTCAAGGCTTCTCCCCCGCCACGGCTGGGATGTTTGGGTCTTCACATCAGGGGGGCCCGCAAAGGACTCCTCCTTCAAGGACGAGGGTATAAAGGTCACCAGAACGGGTAGGGCCGAGCTCCGTTCATCTGCCCCTCCTGGGGTCTCAACCTTCGGGAAACGCTTAGGCAGGCTTTTCCTATGGCCTGACTCCAGAAGGTTCTGGCTCAGGAATGCCAAAAACCTTGAGAAGCTGGCCGAGGATGTGAGGCCCGACATAATCCTTGCCTGCGCTCCTCCGTATACGGACCTCCTCCTCGTGGAGAAGGTTTCCGAAAGGACTGGGATCCCATTTGCTGTTGATCTCTGGGACCCGTGGGCGGAGGATGTCTACGGCATGTATCCCACAGCGTTCCACCGCTGGCTCACGAGGAAGGCCGAGTCCAGGATCGTGCGGCGGGCGAGGTTGATCGTGGTGGTTAATGGAGCCATGCAGGAGGCCTTGGCCGCTCGCTACCCCGGCAGGCCTATCGTTGCCATACCCTTCGGATACAATCCGGATGAGATGCCGGGGCCGGCCCCGAGCTCCGAAAGCCTCCACATAGCATATATGGGAAGCCTTTTTGGCGAGCACAAGAGGCCGGAGGGGCTTTTCAGAGAACTCCTTTCCCTGCCGACAAGCCTAATGTTGGAGTTCTCGTTCGTGGGGAACAAGTCCCGGAAAGCCAAGGAGCTCATCCGGGCCCTTTCAGCACGATTCCCGACCCTTGAACTGGATTACCTTCCCCACGCGGAAGCGATGAAGCTCGCTTCTTCCGCGCACGCCATGCTGGTCCTGATCACCCGCGGGCCCGGCTATCGCCTCATCTCAACCGGAAAGGTCTTTGAGGTTTTGGGGATAGGCAGAGCCATCCTCGGGGCTGTTCCGAAGGATACCTGGATATGGAATTTCCTCTCGGAGCACAACGCATACCTGGCTGACCCGGATGAGCCGGGGGCAATAGCGGGGGCGATCGCTCGGATGGCTCACGATTGGCAAGGGAACCGGCTCAGGCTTCCTGACCCTGAGAAGGCAAGGGCTTTTGCATGGGAAAGCCTCACCGCGGAGCTCTCGGCCCGGCTGGACGAGGCCCTGGGCCGGAAATGACCAGGACAAGTGAAACCATGGTAATCCTCGCGCTGTGCCTGGGGAACCTGTTTCTCATCCTCACGATATTCTAGGGCGTTGTCGCTGGCCTGGCCGCGATACTGACCACCAAGCGCAAGGGTGTTGTCGCTCTGGTAAAGAAGACCTGGTTTTACGGCGGCATCCTGGCGGGGTTCACCTTTCTCACCGAGGTCGCGCTGAGGGCGGGGGGCAAAATAGACCCAGCGAACTTCGGCCATCCTTTCATCCTCTGATCCCCTTTTGTCGTTTCGGGCGTTCGTTTTCGTTGAAATAATTGTGGCCCCTGTCCTTGAGGTGCTTATGACCATTTCCACGCTCTTCCTCTACATGAGCGTGAGCAGGAGATTTCGCCAACAAGAGATGGATTGAAAGCCTTGCCGGATAGGGTGTATAATCTGCAAGCTATGATGAAAAGGGCCTTACTCCTTATGGGATTGGCCAGCATCCTGGGGGCCGCGCAGAGGAGCGTTCTCGTTGAGGCCTTCAGCACAATATCATGTCCACATTTAATCATTGATGAAATGACAGCCTCATGCGATACCATCTCAGGGAGCGTGGAATGCCTCATCGGGATTGAAACAACCCCTCCGGTGACAGAGCCTGACCCTCGCGTATTTTGCGTGATAACCGAACGCCATGTCTGGGGCGATGGGCGCTACAACAGGTTCAGAATCACCGTGTATAACCCCGCCGGCGCGCGCGAGCGCGAGGTCTTCCCCGGTCGGCTTCCCGGAGGGGAGCACAGCTTTGAGGTTCCTTACCTCGGAAAGGGGGTTCACATCGCGGTCGCAGGGACCGGTTTCGGGACGAAAAGCGTTAGGTTAATAGGAGGCTTAAGATGACAGGAATCTTGATGGGAATCCTGGTGGAGGCAACCGCTCCGGACTTTACCCTGAGCGATACTGATGGCAACTCCGTGACCCTTTCGGAGCTCGTTAAGTCCGGACCGGTGCTTATGGTCTTCTGGGCAACCTGGTGCACGAACTGCAAGGACCTCTTGGACTACTCCAACGAGCTATATAAGTCTGAGAAGGACAAGGGGCTTTCGGTTCTCGCCATAAGCCAGGACGCGCCCAGAAAGCTCTCCGATGTGAAGAGCACGAAGGACGGCCGGGGCTGGAAGTTCCCGGTTCTCCTTGACCCTGACAAGAAGGTCTCCCTGAAATACAAGGCTATGGCTGTGCCAGTTGCAGTTATAGTGGACAAGAACATGAATATCGTCTATCAGAGGGTCGGCTTCACATCGGGCCAGGAGGAGGAGATAAGGAACAAGGTCGCGGAACTGCTCGGCCAGTAAGGCCGAAGCTCCTTTCCGAGGAGATAAAAGATGATCCTTTTTATCGTATCCCAGATGTTTTTCACCGGTTCGGCTGATGTGCAATACTGGAGGTGGAGGAAGCCTGACGACGAGCGCTTCCAGAGCATCTTTGATCTCACTGCCTACTGGGAGAGCTGGGAAATAGGCGGGAAATTCCTCTACCTACAACCGAGCAGGGCCATGACCCAACCGAAATACGAGGACCTCGCGCAGAAATACGCGGCCTACAACTCTGACAAGGTGAGCCTGAAGGCTGGGAGCTACTACGCCTCTTTCGGAAGGGGCCTCGTGCTCGCCGGCATCAAGGATGACCAGCTCATGCTTGACAGGTGGCTGGAGGGGGGGGATGTGGTAGCGAGGTGGGGACCCCTTGAGGGGGAGTTCCTTTCCGGAACAAAGAGGGAGATATACTACTACGATTTCAAAAAGGACACGGATCACACCCTGAGGGCCGGAAGGCTCTCTCTGGTCGGCATACCGCACCTTGAGCTCACCGGGGCCTATGCCAGGATCAACTACCCTCAGTATGACAGCACATACAAACAGGAGTTCACCTCCGGCGCCGTTGATGTCAAATTCCCTCTCATAAGCGCATACGGCGAGCTCGTGAAGAGAGAGGGCTTTTACGGGCCTGCTTATTACTCCGGGGACAGCACGCCAGATACCTCAACCTACAGCTACTACGCCGCGCTGTCCTTCGGCCTCCCGAGGTTCAACATCCTCCTTGAATCAAAGGATTACAACCTTCTCGCCAATGGGTTCAACAATCCGCCGCCAATAAACCTCTACGGGGTTTATCTCACGGATACATTGGACGAGGCTGGCCACGGGCTCACCGCGAGCGCGAACCCCATTGAGGGCCTAACCTTGACCGGACACAGGAGCCTTTCCACAAAGCCCAGCTCCTCCAGAAGGGTTGAGGAAAACTACTTTCTCGGAAGCTACAGGAGAACCGGAGCCTTCAGGATAACCGCAAAGATGGATTACCTCTTGATTGACTCCGTGCTCCACGAGATATACAACGACACGCTTGAACCCATGGTGGAGAAAAGGACAGAGATTGCCCCTGGCGCCGAGCTCGTCATCTACTTCCTCAAGGAAGCCTCCCTCACCATCTCCTACGACCACAGGATGAGGACTGACCTTTATCACCGCTATCAGGATACCCTCCTCATACCTGACACCCTTGACTACGCTGACAGGAAGCTGAAGATCGGGCTCGCGTGGGCGCCGGTCGGCTCATTGTGGTGGACATACTCCGACAGGAGAACAAGCGAAGGGCTCTCCATGGGCGTATGGCGAGCCTGGGAGGCCTCTGTGCACCTAAACGAGCACCTTGACGCTATGGTATTCTACGGCTCGCAACCGGCCGGGGTCCTGTGCTCCGGAGGGATATGCAGGACAGAGCCAAAGTTTGATGGGTTAAAGCTCTGGCTCATAGGGAGGTTCTAGAAGAGCCTTCCTGGCTTTCGGATGAGGTGCTTGAGAGCCCGGGGAGAAGGCGGGATATCTCATTCAGGAGGTTCTCCAAACCAATGCCCGTAAAGGCTGAGACCGCGAGGACCCTTTTGCCGCCCAGCTCCTCCGGAAACGGCCCCGGGACCAGGTCCGCCTTGTTGACGGCGATGATTGACTCCTTTTCGGCCAGGGCCGGATCGTGCGCCCTCAGCTCGGAAAGAAGAAGAGCGTATTGCTCGGAAACATCGCCCTGGGTCGGGTCAAGCAAGAATAGCAAAATCCTTGAGCGCTCTATGTGCCTCAGGAAAGCGGTCCCCATGCCTCTGCCCCTGGAAGCGCCCTCAATGATGCCAGGTATATCAACCAGGATGAGCCTACCTTTTATCTCGCCCAGGTCAAGGGTTCCAAGGTTTGGCCTCTTTGTGGTAAAAGGGTAGGCTCCCACAGCCGCCTTTGACCTGGTCAGGGCGACCAGGAGACTGCTCTTTCCGGCGTTCGGAAGCCCCACTATTCCAATATCCCCCAAGGACTTCAGCTCAAGCCTGATCAAGCGCTCCTCGCCATCCGTGCCCCTTTCGGCCGTCATCGGCGCCCTGTTCGTTGGTGTGGCGAAGCGAGCGTTCCCCCTGCCACCCTTCCCCCCTCTTGCTACAAGGAGGCGCTGGCCGTGCTCAGTTATCTCGCCCAGGATTTCCCCGGTTGCCTCGTCCGCGACCACTGTGCCCAGGGGAACCCTTATGAAGATACTCTTTCCCTTCGCCCCCTTCATTCCCTTTGGCTTTCCCCGGCCGCCGTCTCCAGCTTTGAATAACCTCTGGTATGTGAGGTCAAGCAGGTTCCACTTTCTCTCATCTCCAACAAGGAATACAGAACCGCCATCCCCACCATCGCCACCATCGGGCCCGCCCCTGGGGACATATCTCTCCCGCCTGAAATGCACGAGACCGTCCCCTCCCTTGCCGGCCCTCACCCTGATGGAGACGAGGTCAACATAGCGCTCTTTCACGGGTATATTATGGCGCGATAGCCTGTTCCTTAACCACTATTCCCCTTCCCCTAGGAACTTCTTGAGCGGCTCGCTCCCCCTCGCGGTGTCCCCCATCATGAAGTAGCTCATCCCCATGAACTTGAGCGCTTCGCTCCTGAGATCTGTGTCCGGAAACCTGATAAGCTCCTCGTTGAAGGCGTCAATTGCCTCCTGATACTTGCCCATGCCGAAAAATGACATCCCCAGCAAGTGGATTACCTCCCTCCGGATAGAACTCCCTGTATCTACCGAAAGCCCTCGCGGCCTCAGGAAATTCTCTTGAGCTTGTAGAAAAGCACCCCGGAGTAATAGAGCGCCTCCGGAGCCCTTTCGGAATTTGGGAATTCCACGGCAAGTCTGAAGAAAAGCTCCGCGGCCGCGGAATCGTTTTTGGCCTCGTAGAGCTCGCTTGCGCGTGCAAATAGCGCCGAATCAGAGGTTGCGGGCGCCGCGTTGCCAGAAAATACCACAAGCAGGATAAACAAGCACATCATACCTCCTTTTATACCCAACTTTGACACCCCGATTTTCTGTAAGTCCTTGTCAATCAACGACTTAGCTGACATTCAAGCGTGAAAAGTTGGCACTACAAATCGGCCCAAGTCCTTGTCAGTCAAGGACTTGAATGAACACAGGTGGCTCTTTTATACCAATTCTCTGAAGTATGGCCAAAGCGTCGGAGCTGAGCTCGGTCCTGGCCAGGACCCGTGTGGAACCCGCCCTGTATGCCACGGCCCTCACCCTACCCAGAACCTCTATTGCCCTCTCAGCAGTGAGCCTTTTATCCTCAGGTTCGCTTTCCTTATTGAGTCTCAGCTCAAGTTCACGGGCCATGACCAGGGCGAGGAAGCAGGCAAATACATGAGCCTCTATCCTCCTGTCTGTCCAGTGATAAACAGGCCTCACTTCAAGGGAGGATTTCAAGGTTCTGAAGGCCCGCTCTATCTTCCAGAGCTCCCGGTAAGCCAGGGTGGCCTCTTCTGTCCCCATATCAGGGTCGCTTA
>Ga0078972_1001680_pt1 | contig 80438 bp, 80 predicted proteins | sample YelNatPaOPGAMG01_FD_67568 | JGI IMG/M metagenome (GOLD analysis project Ga0078972, IMG submission 67568) | Hot spring thermophilic microbial communities from Obsidian Pool, Yellowstone National Park, USA - OP-RAMG-01 (SPADES assembly) (version 2) | ecosystem: Environmental > Aquatic > Thermal...
CATTCTTGAAGGAAGGCTCACGATGGATGTTTTTGCAGCAGACATTCATGAAGTCAGCCAGAAAAGAGGTCCTGAGGAATATAAAGATGCCGAAACCTTTTTCAAGAAGACCTGCATTACAGAGGGCTTGAAAATCTACTCAGTTCAGATTTAATACCTTCTTCTTCGCTTACAAGTTTATAAAAATCACAATTAGAACACGTTTCAATTTTTTCGGTAAAATTATTTTGTATGTTTCCATAACATCTTGTATTTAGAACAAGCCAACAACTTCTACCAGCATTTAACCCATCATTTATGCCGTTATAATTGTTTGGTAAAATTGCAGGACATGGGTCTGAATCTTTATAGCAATTATTTTCTTTAAAATATCTACCAAACTTACATCCCATGAACTCCCAGCAATTCAGTTTTATTTCATAATCTTTAGTTAAGGATGCTTCCATAATTGCTACTGACCATTTACGAACATATCTAATATCTGATTGAATATCTTTACCAAAGTCTTCTATTATTTTTTTTGACCAATTATCAAAGTCAGTAAAACCGTTTTTTAAGTAAAATATTCCCCTTATAACAATTTCTTTATAATTATTCATAAATTAAAGTGTTATGCGTTACTTATTTGGCTACCACTCTGCCATGAATCGCAAAGATCTCTCAAATTAACTTCATCCATATCTTTTTCACACCAGAGACCTTCATAAGTCATAACAGACCATAAACAATTCCAGCAACAGGAATCTGATGCAGATACATCTCTTAAGACATTAATTTTTTCGATAAATTTAATATCTCTTTTCAGGGTATTGAAATTATGAGTTATCATGCTCTCTCCTCCTTTTAAAATTGACGTATTGTTAAAACTTAACCAAAGAGAACACAGAGAAAATATTTAAACCAAATAATGCAGACATTTTTCATAACTCATAAAAAGGCTTAAGGCTGAAGTACGAGCTTCACTCATCATTGAAAAAATAAAGCTGAAAGCAAATAGCAAATAGCTCATAGCAAATAACAAATAACTTATGGCAAATAGCTCTATCCCTTTCTTATCAAAAAGATTCCACCAGAAATTTCCACTTATCATATAGGCTCCCAATGAATTCCTCCTTAGAAAAGGAGATTAAGGGGGTTGTATAAAATTATATTTTTTCGCAACATCTGCATTATTCCAATTGCAATATTGTTAATTAAATTTTGACACCACCTTCCATGTATTTTTATAAAAAATTTATAACAATTTATTTGAATTGTCATTGATTTTTATTAATAGATGTGTTGATAATTGTTAAGACAAAATATATCTAAACAATGATTTAAAAGTGCAGATGGAAAAAATAAATTTATTTTTAAGGGTTAATAACAAAATTATTATTGGTCAGAATTTTGGAAATAAAGCAAATTCAATAAAATAATTCCGTCTTTTTCTCTTTTTATTATATTTTGTTTTTCAAGATATTTTAACAATCTACTTAAATGTTCTGGAGTAACTGCAATTATCTGAGCAAGTTCTCTATGTGTTAAAGGAAGACAAATTTTCATCTTATTACGAAAATCTCCGTGATTTTCTATACTGCTTATAAAATTACGTAATAAAATTTTTAATCTATCACGGGCAGGTATACATCCAAATATTACAATTTTTCTGCCGTGATTATATATTTCTTGAGATAACATCTTCATGAGATGTAAAGTAAATTCAAAATTAGTACTTATAAGTTTGAGAAAATTATTAGTAGAGATGCATCTCATTTTGCACTCTGTAATTGTTTTAACTGTGAAGGAATATGGTTTATTTAATAATACTGACGGAGCTCCAATAAACCAATTCTTATGCCTTAAACCTGCTATAAGTTCACGACCATCTTTATCAGACCACATTAGCTTAACGGTACCTGTTTTAATGTAATAAACAGCATTGGAAGGCATATCCTGCCTTAAAATTACTGTATATGGAGGATATGTTTGAATTGGTCCCCAGCCATAGAGACTGCATTCAGGTTTTTCAAAAAAAGAAACAATAAAATCATCTAACCAGTTATAGTTACTTTCTAAGAAAAGTGATGCACAATTATTATCAAGTTCTTTACCTTTTAACACAATATGTGTTTTATCAGATAAATTGATAATTGTCAATATACTTTACTTAAAATATTTAACCTAATATTGTTTTTACAACATGTATCAGAGCAAGATACCTTCCAACCAGGTATTTTTATTCAATATTATGATAATCTTATTTAATGAGTGCATTAATACCAGAAATTAAAAGAGCTCTTACTGCTGATGAAAATGAATTAAGAATATTGATCAACCATCATTCAGTAGAGATTCTTAAAAATATATTTCTAAATAAAAATCTTAATGAAGATCATGTATATATTATTGCAAATAGAAAAAACATACCATCTTCTATTCTTGAACAAATATTTAATACTAATAAATGGAAAGAAAGCTATAAAATAATCTTAGCACTATGCCGTAACCCGCGAACTCCTGAGAAGATAGCCATGCAGATACTAAAATCTCTCAGGATACTTGACCTCGCTGAACTTACTCGCAATAAACAGGTGCGTATTTCTATAAGATCCAGAGCAGAATTAATGATTTGCGAAAAAATACTCAGTTTACCTTTGGGCATAAAAATATCAATAGCAAGAAGAGCAAGCAGTAATGTATTGGTAAAATTAATTGAAGATGGTTTAAAAGAAGTAGTTGCAGTATGTCTTGATAATCCTTTATTAACCGAGGGAGATATTTGTAAAATTCTCCATTTAAGAAAAACAACATCTTCTGTTATCAATATGATTGCAAGACATCCAAAATGGTCAAGTCGTTACGAAATTCAAAAGGCATTAATCAGGAATAATATGTCACCTCTCTCTATAATTGTAAATTATTTTGATAAAATTCTAACTCAGGATCTTAAAGATTTATATGAAGACCCAGATGTGCCAATAAGTACAAAACCATTTTTATATAGAGAACTTTTCAGAAGGAATGCAATTGATACGAAGAAATAGCAGATCAGGAACCAAAAAATCTAAACCAGCTTTTCTTTTCTTTAAGATTTTCAACTATCCCATAAATTGTTCGGATAAGTGAATTAATTTCTTTTTGTTCTTTTTTATTATCTTTAAGTTCTTTTTTTATATTTTCTACGTCTGTTTTTAATTCTTTTAGAATATTATTCGTCTCGGAAATTATTTTAATAATTTCATCAGCCTTCCTGTCTGAAATCACAGGAATTTCCTTAATAACAGGTTTGGAAATATTCTCTTCTATTTTTGTAATTATATTTTCCTGTTCGCTCCTGACTTCCGGGATTTCTATTTCCGGCATTTCAAATGATGTTCTCTGAATAGGTATCTCCTCTTCAGCCGATATAGGTTTTATGGTAGTTTTTGGTTCAAGTTCTTCGAAAATTGGTGATTTCGAGAATGTTTTTTCTGGTACCGCTTTTTCAGGCCGGGAAAGATTTTCTGAATATTCTTCAGATGTTTGAATTTTAATTTTATGTTTTTGAGAAATATTTTTTATAACGAGTTTTGTAATTTCCCTGAATGTTTTCTCTACGCCTTCACCTTTAACTGCAATAGATTCAAAATAATTGTATTTGCCCTCTGGATTCAGGTCTTTATTTAATTCATCAACAGACAAAATATTCGAAAGATCGCGCTTGTTGAACTGAAGAACAATGGATATTTCGTCGGGATTTATATTATTTTCGATAAGATTTTCATACATATTTTTAAGGCTTTCAATATTAGAATCTCTCATCTCTTTTTGTGAATCGGCTACAAAAACAACAGCATCTGCACCTTTAAGCACAATTTTTCTTGTTGCATTATATCTTACCTGACCTGGAACTGTATATAGCTGGAATCTTATTGAAAAATCGCTTATTTTACCTATTTCAACAGGAAGAAAATCAAAGAAAAGTGTTCTGTCGGCTTCGGTAGCAAGGGAAAGTAATTTTCCTCTTCTGGAAGGGTCAAAGATTGAATGTAAATATTGTAAGTTAGTTGTCTTCCCGCTGAGGCCAGGACCATAATAAACAATTTTTATAGTTATTTCTTTTGTTGCGTAATTGAAAAGAGCCATATTTTTATACTATAGCATAAACTGCATTTCTTGTCTGATGTTTAACCCTGTACATTGCTTCATCAGCAAGTTTTATAAGTTCTTCTTTGGAATTTGCACTCCCTGGGTATGAAGCTACACCAAAGCTTGCAGTTATTTTTAGAGCATAACCTTCTTTCTTGAGAAAAGTATTCTGTTCAACAGCTTTTCTCATTCTTTCAGCAATCTGTGCTGCTGCTTTTGGCGCTGTTTGCGGAAGAACAATTACAAATTCATCTCCACCATATCTTGCAACAATATCAACAGTTCTGAGATTTCTAAGAAGAAGCTGTCCCATTTCAACCAATACTTTGCTACCTATAATATGCCCATAAGTATCATTTATCCTTTTAAAGTAATCTATATCCATAAATACCAATGATAATGAACTATTATATCTACTTGCTCGCTGTATTTCGATCTCTATTGTTCTGTTAAGATAACGAGTATTGAAAAGTTTTGTTAAATCATCGGTAATAGCAAGTTCTGCCATCTTCTGATATAAAGAAGTTCTCTCAATCGCAATAGCAGTATGGTCAACCAATCTCATTAAAAGGTCAAGATCATCTTTATTAAAAGGCTCTCCTGTTTTCTTATTCACAAGTTCAATAACACCCAGAATTTGTTCATTGATTTTTACAGGAACGCACATCAAAGATTTTGTCTTAAAATGAATTTCTCTATCTATTCTGCCTGTAAATCTTTGATCTTTTGAAACATCAGGAACTACAAGAGGTATTCCTTCTTTGGCTACCCAACCTGCGATTCCCTCTCCCATTTTAATTCTGAATTTTTGAATTTGCTTTGATTTTTTTCTGTTTGTCTTTTCAAAAACAAGATCTCCTGTTTCCTGGTCAACAAGTAAAACAGACCAGGCTTCAGACTTTGTCAATTCTTTAACTTTTTCCATAATATTAGAGAGAACATCCTTCAGATCAGTTGATGAAGTCAACGTTTTACTTACAACTCTGTAGAATTCTAATTCTCTTTTCAATGAAAACAGATCATTTTTAAGTTTTATATTTTCATTTAAAATATTAGACTCATTTATTGCTTTTTTAATAAAAAAAGCCAATTCTTTGGGGCCTGGCAGGAACAATGGAAATGTAAAATTTATCTTAAGCCATTTAGCCATTCCTTTCATGTTATGGCTGTCATAAATTATAATCTTGGGTATATTTAATGTTTGGTCGAGAAATTTTTTAAATGAAACATTTTTATCTATATCTTTATCAATTATAAATATATTTGCTTTTTTATCGGTCAATTCCTGTAATGTTTTTTCGAGAGAATCATATTTAATTACATTGTATCCTGTTGATACAAGTAAATCTTCAAAATCATAATTTAAAGGGATATTACCTATTAATGAAATCCTATGCATTGATACCGCAGCATTTTTTATATTTTTTCCCGCTTCCGCAAATACACGGATCATTTCTTCCTATTTTTTTAGCGCGTCTTACAGGCTGAGATGACGCGGAGCCTTCGCCTCTATTATATTGCATTCTAATCTGTTTTACAGGTTCTCTAATGGTTTCTTTCTTTTGTATTTGAATTTTAAATAGTCTTGTCAGAACTTCAGTGGATATTCTTGCTGACATGGCTGAGAATACTTCGAATGCTTCTTTCTTGTATTCAACCAATGGGTCTTTCTGTCCATAACCTCTTAGCCCTATGCCTTCTTTAAGATGGTCCATACCAAGAAGATGGTCTTTCCATTGGGTGTCAATAACCTGAAGCATGATGATTCTTTCAAGATAACGCATCAGATCGCTACCAGCTTCCTGTTCTTTTGCTTTGTAAGTATTTTTTACAGTTGATATTAGAAAATCTCTGAGAGCATCTCTTCCCATTGATTCAAATACAGGTGATATTGAGAATACCCCATATAGAGCTTCTCTTAAACCTTTAATATCCCATTCTTCAAAATACTTATTCTCGGGACAGTATATATCCATGATTTCATCAATAACATCTTCTGCCATTGAATAAATGCGTTCTTCTAAATTCTGACCTGAAAGAATTTCTTTCCTGAAAGAATATATTTCGGATCTCTGTTTGTTCATAACATCATCATATTCAAGAAGATGCTTTCTTATCTCAAAATTATGTGCTTCAACACGTTTCTGTGCATTCTCTATTGCTCTTGAGACAATTTTATTTTCTATTGGCACATCTTCTTCCATACCAAGCTTACCCATAATTCCGGAAATTCTATCTGAACCGAAAATCCGCATTAAATCATCCTCAAGAGAAAGATAAAAACGTGAAGAACCGGGGTCACCCTGTCTTCCTGAGCGACCTCTTAATTGATTATCTATTCTTCTTGCTTCATGTCTTTCAGTGCCAAGTATATGTAATCCTCCTAATGAAACAACTTTATCCCTGTCTTTCTTGCAAATTTCTTCTGCTTTAGAAAGAGCTGCTTTCCATTCTTCCTCTGAATACTGGGGTTTGTCTTTAAGGAAATCCCGTGCAAGACCTTCAGGGTTTCCACCAAGTATAATATCGGTGCCTCTACCAGCCATATTTGTTGCTATGGTAACAGCGCCGCTTCTACCCGCCTGTGCTATAATTTCTGCTTCTTTTTCATGATATTTGGCGTTAAGAACATTATGAGGAATGCCTTTCTTTTTCAAAAGTTGGCTGAGTATTTCTGATTTTTCTATAGAGATGGTACCAACCAGAACAGGTTGCCCTTTTTTATAAAGTTGTTCTATTTCTTCAATTACTGCATTAAATTTTGCTTTTTCAGATTTATAGATAACATCAGGATGATCGATTCTTATCATTTCCTTATTTGTAGGAATTACTACAACATCAAGATTGTATATTTTTGCAAACTCTTCTGCTTCTGTATCGGCTGTACCTGTCATGCCCGCAAGTTTATTATACATTCTGAAATAATTCTGAAATGTAATAGAAGCAAGTGTCTGGTTCTCGCTTTCTATTTTTACACCTTCCTTTGCTTCGATTGCCTGATGGAGACCATCTGACCAGCGTCTTCCTGGCATAAGCCTTCCAGTGAATTCGTCAACTATTATTACCTCATTGTCCTTAATAACATAATCAACATCTCTTTTGAATAGTGTATGTGCCTTTAAAGCCTGTAGAACATGATGAACTAATTCAATATTAGCAGGGTCATATAAATTTCCTGCTCCGAGTAAACGTTCAACTTTTATATTTCCTTCTTCAGTCAAAATCGCTGTACGTGCTTTTTCATCAATTGTATAATCAATATCTTTTTTAAGTTTCGGGATTATTTTATCAATTCTGTAGTATTTATCCGTTGATTCTTCAGAAGGTCCGGAAATTATCAGCGGAGTTCTTGCTTCATCTATTAAAATACTGTCAACTTCATCGACTATTGCATAGTTTAATTCACGTTGACAATATTCTGATATATCGTATTTCATATTGTCCCTGAGATAATCAAAGCCGAATTCATTGTTTGTACCATATGTAATGTCTGCAGCATAAGCCTCCTGTCTTGTGCATGGTTTAAGAAAATCCATTTTTTTGTCAGTTGAAAAATAATTGGGGTCATATAAAAAAGAAGCATCATGCTGTATTACACCTATAGAAAGTCCAAGGAAATTATATAAAGGTCCCATCCATTGCGTATCACGTTTTGCAAGATAGTCATTTACAGTTACGACATGTACTCCGCGACCTTCAAGCGCATTAAGATAAACTGGCAGAGTAGCAACAAGTGTTTTACCTTCACCTGTTTTCATTTCAGCAATTTTACCTTCGTGAAGTACAATTCCACCTAATATTTGAACATCGAAATGACGCATATTTAGTTTTCTTTTTGAAGCTTCCCGCACAACAGCGAAAGCTTCTGGTAAAATTTCATCGAGAGATACCCCTGATTCGAGCCTTTTCTTAAATTCTGAAGTTTTTTCCCTGAGTTGTATATCGGAAAGTACTGAAATAGATGCTTCAAATGAACTAACCTGTTCAACAATCGGCCAGAGTCTTTTAAGTTCTCTTTCGTTTTTTGTGCCAAAAAATTTGCTAAGTATCGTACCTATCATTTTTTTATAATAAAATACGCAAATTATTATTTCAAGAAAATGATTAAAAATTTTATTTAACTAATATTAATTTTTAAAGAAATAATGATTACAAAAGGATTTTATAGTAATACTTGAGATTATTTATTTCTACATGCTAAATTGATTTTATGGAGAAATTAGTTTATATACATACTTTCGGCTGTCAGATGAATGTTCATGATTCTGAAAAAATGCTCGGAGTTTTAGAAGGGAAGGGCTATAAAAAGACTGACCATCCTTCGAAAGCTGATTTAATAATTTTCAATACCTGTAGTATAAGAAAAAAAGCAGAGCAAAAGTTTTATAGTGAACTTGGCAGAATAAAATTTTATAAAAAGAGACGTAAAGATTTAAAAATTATTGTAGCAGGATGTATAGCACAGCAAGAAGGAGAAAATATTTTTAAAAAAGCACCACATGTAGATTTTATTATAGGACCTCAAAATATATATTCTCTTGCTTATTTAAAAAATGGGAAGCAAGTATTAATTGAAGATAACCCTGATATAGCATCAAGCGATTTGCCTGTGAAACGTAATAATGATGTAAGCGCATGGGTAACTATAATGTATGGTTGTAATAATTATTGTAGTTATTGCGTTGTGCCTTATACAAGGGGCGAAGAAAGGTCTCGGCCTGCTGAAAATATATATAAAGAAATTGTAGAACTTGCTGAACAAGGGTACAGAGAAATAACACTTCTCGGGCAGAATGTGAATTCATATTACAGCGATATTAATTTCACCCAGTTATTAAGAAAGATTAATCAAATTGAGGGAATTGAAAGAATTCGGTTTGTAACTTCTCATCCTAAGGATTTATCCGAAGATTTAATATTTTCAATGCAGGAACTTGACAAAGTTTGCGAGCATATTCATTTGCCTTTACAATCAGGTTCTGATGAAATACTTCAAAGAATGAATAGAAAATATTCTTTTAAAGATTATATGGGAAAAGTGAATTTATTAAGAAAAGTAATACCGGATATATCTATTACATCTGATATTATAGCAGGTTTTCCGGGTGAAAATGAAAAAGATCATTTAGCTACTTTGAAAGCTCTCAAAGAGATAGAATTTGATGGTATATTTGCATTTAAATTTTCATCAAGACCAGGTACAAAAGCAGAGAAAATGGATAATCAAATCTCAGAAGATATAAAATCTGAAAGACTTTCTGAAATACTTGTTTTACAGGATACAATTACTGAAAGAAAAAACAAGTCACTCGAAGGAACTGTTCAAGAAATTTTAATAGAAGGCTTTGATGAACATAATATAAATAAACTATCAGGAAGAACCCGCACTAATAAAATTGTTACTATAGATTCACAAAATTTTAAACAAGGCGACCTTATCAATGTTTTAATAACAAAGGGGAGAAAACATTCACTTGAAGGAAATCCTGTAAATAAATGAAAGTTTCAATTCTTACGCTTGGTTGTAGAATGAATCAGGCTGAAAGTTCGTTTATAGAAGGTAATTTAATAAGAAACGGGGTAACAATAGTCGATTTAAAAGATAAACCTGATTATTGCATTATAAATACATGTTCAGTTACGTCCAGAAGTGACTATCAATCAAGACAACTTATCAGAAAAGCCATAAAGTCAGCCTCAAAAGTTATAGTAACTGGTTGTTACACTCACTTTAATACTGACAATATATTAAATATAAATAAAAAAATAACAATCGTACATAATGCTAATAAAAACAATATTATCAATATAATAGATAGCAATAATAAAACAAATTATTTAAGTTATTCTTCTAACTCACGACCATATATAATAATTCAGAATGGGTGCAATAATAAATGTTCATATTGTATCGTGAGGATTGTTCGTGGAAAATCAAGAAGTGTTCCTTTAGAAAAAATAATAGAACAAGTAAAAAATTACTCTGAAGCAGGCTATAATGAAGTTGTACTTACAGGGATACATATTGGTTCTTATGGGCAAGATTTTAATCCTAAAGTAAAGCTTTCATATTTAATTAAAAGTATCTTAAATAAAACCAATATTATGCGTATCAGATTAAGTTCTCTTGAAGTTACTGAAATAGATGATGAAATTATAGAAATAATGACTGACAATAGGATATGCAATCATTTACATATTCCATTACAGAGTGGAGATGATAATATTCTTAAACTTATGAATAGGAATTACAATAATAGAATTTTTTCTTCTATTATTGAAAAATTAATAAATAAGGTAAGTAACATAAATATCGGGACTGATATAATTATTGGATTTCCTGGCGAAACAAATAATGAATTTAATAATACAAAACGTGTTGTTTCCGATCTTCCTATAAATTATATGCATATATTTCCTTTTTCTCCAAGGGCAGGAACTCTTGCTTATAACTTAAAGGATCAAATAAGCAGTATAGAAAAGAAAAAAAGAAGTTTAGAATTACAATATATTAATACAATAAAAAAAAGAAACTATTATGAAAAGCAAAACGGAAAAGAGCTAAAAATTATTATAGAGAAAAAAGTCAATGACGGAGTATATACAGGAACATCTGAAAATTTTTTAAAAATTCCAGTATTATCAAACAATTTGCCTTTGAAATCATGTATAAAGGTCAGGGTTATAAAAGACGAAAAAAATAAACTGTTTGGAATCCCAATAAATAGGACATAACATATTATAATTACAATATTTTTATAATGCCCAAATCATAATCAAAATCGCTTGCCAATGCAATAATGATACTACTTATATGCTTTTGAACATATTTAATAACAGGTTATTAACAATAATTGTTAATTTGAAATGTCTGATAAGATATATTATGTAAAATTATATTTCAAGATTTTATTTTTTGTTATAATCCTGTTAATAGCTTTTGAATAAAAGTTTTGTTAATATTTCAGAAAGTTTGAGTAATCTTATATATAATTCAATATGTTATTCTTTTTTTATTTTATTAAATATATACATTTTTTTATTATGTATAAGAATTATATGAAGATATTTTATAAAGCATATGTTACAAATAAAATAAATACACTTTAAATTATTATTATAACTATTTGAAAAAAAATGAAATACATAAATAGTTAAATTAGATGATTAAGTTTAACTTTAGGAAATTATTTTTTAATTGAAAAAAACTCTAATTATTAAATTAGAATATCAATAAAAATTATGTAATAATTTGTAATAAAAGAAATTTAATTACTTTAAAAATATATATTTTAAGCCTGAATAGAACAATAAATAACCCTTTTCTCTTTAAATAATCACATTTAATTAAAGTATTTCTTTCAAATTAAACTGTATCTTTTTATTTTATATTTAAGAATAAGCTTAAATTATAGTTAATATCTATGAATTAATTGATAATAATTGTTATTATCTATTTGTTTAAAATCATATAAATTATAAAAAATAATAAGAAAAAACATGAATACTTACGCAATTATTACTTTTCATAATACTCATTTTGCTTTGAAAGCAAAAAAATATTTTGAAAAATATGGTTTAAAATCAGACACCATACCAGTACCGAGAGAATTTAGCTCAGAATGTGGGTTTTGTAGTAAAATTTTATGGAAAGATAAAAATATAGCTGAAGAAATAATGAAAAAAAACAAAATTATTTATGAAAGTATTTATCGCTGGGAAAGAGATGAAAAAAAAGAAAAAAAATTTAATTTTGTATAGAAGGAGGAGCAAATGCCGATTGAAATAGATGCAAGAGGCCTACCCTGTCCACAACCTGTTATAAAAACAAAAGAGGCATTGGAGAAAGCCAATGGAGAAGAATTAACAATTATTTTAAGCACATCTGAATCAAGGGACAATGTTCTAAGATTTTTAAAGAATTCAGGTATTGAAATTGATAAAATTGAAGAAAAAAATGGTGTTTTTTATATATTTACAAAAAAAACACATAAATTATCAAATAATGTTAAACAAGAAGATTATGTATGTTCTACGACTCAGATTACTTTTGGAACAACTATTTTTATAAATAAAGATCGAATTGGACATGGAAATGATGAATTGGGTAAAAATCTTATAAAAGCTTTTATTTCAACCATAAAAGATTTGTCTGTACAACCCAGGACATTATGTTTTATGAATAGTGGAGTAAAACTTACGATTAATGGAGCAGAAACTGTTCCTCATCTTAAAAATTTAGAAGAAAAAGGCATCGAAATTCTTGTATGTGGTACATGCCTGAGCTTTTACAATATTAAGGATAAATTGGCAGTTGGTAAAATATCAAATATGTATGATATTTCTGAGGCAATGTTGAAATCCTCCAAAGTTATCACAATATAATGAGGAAAAAAATCATTTATTTTGATAATGCAGCCACATCAGGAATTAAGCCTCCTTCTGTAATTAAAGCTATATGTGATTGTTTAAAAAAAAATAATGCCAATCCAGGAAGATCAGGTCATATTCTTTCTGTTAAAGCCGCTGAAATAATCTATAATTGTCGTGAAAAAATAGGTGAATTATTTAAATTTGATAATACCGAAAATATAATTCTTACGAAGAACGCGACTGAATCACTTAATATTGTCATTAATGGTTTATTAAATAAAGGAGACGAAGTTATTACAACTTCAATGGAACATAATTCTGTATTGAGACCTCTAACTTATTTAAAGAAAAAAAAGAATATAAAAATAAAAATGGTCAGGGCAGACCTTAATGGTTTTATAAATCCAGCAGATATTTTAACTTCAATAACAGATAAAACAAAACTCATAGTCATCACTGCTGCATCAAATGTTACAGGTACTAAGATGGATATAGAAAAAGTAAGAGAAATCGCCCATTCTAATGGCGTAAAGATTCTTGTAGATGCTGCACAGGGAGCAGGTACAATAAAAATTAACTTAAAAGAATCCCCATTTGATTTTCTTGCTATTACAGGGCATAAACACCTTTTCGGTCCTCAGGGAACAGGCGCTTTGATTATTAAAGATAGTGAAGAAATCGAACCTTTAATGTTCGGCGGCACAGGCAGTCAATCAGAAAAAATTATTCATCCTGATTTTCTACCCGACAAATTTGAGTCTGGCACGCTTAATACGCCTGGGTTTGCAGGATTATCTGCAGGAATTGATTTTATAATTAAAAAAGGCATTGATAATGTAATCAATTATGAAAGACAATTAATTAAATACTTAACTGAAAAATTAATGGAAATCCACGAAATTAAAGTATATGCTCCTTTTGTTAATAGAGTTGCAACTTTATCTTTTAATATAAATGGTGCACAACCATCAGATATAGCAGATTATCTGGACAAGAAACACAGTATCTGTGTACGTTCAGGTCTTCATTGTGCACCTGAAGCTCATAGAACCATAAATACTTTTCCATATGGAACTGTAAGGTTTTCATTGTCTTACTTCAACACTCAAAAGGAAATAGATATTTCTATTAATGCTTTAAAATCGTTCATCATGAAGAATAAGAATTAATTAATTAATTGCCTCGTATCTCCCACTCTTTTTGTAATTTTAATGGAATCAAAATATTCGAGAAAATGTATTGCGCACTTCCTATTTGTAGGAAAAATATCTTTGAATTCTTTAACTGTAATGAAATGTTTTTCTCTGAAAAAGTTTCTAAGATTTTCAAGACCTTTTTGATAAGAATCTGTTTTAACATAAATAGAATTGCTAATTTTTATTACAAGACCTTCCTTTTCCATTAATTTCAATAAATTTAGTATATACTTTTGTTCAATATTAAGAATCTTGCTCATTTCCTCAGTATTTGGGGGCTCAGTACCTGTTTTATCAAGTATTCTGAGTATTAATTCTTTATTGTTTTCGTCGCTCTTATTCAATAAAGGCTTAAAATTTGAAAGTCTGACAATATCTTTTTCAATGTTAATATTATTTATTGATGATAAAAGATTGTTGAATATTTTAACATCAACTTTTAAATAATTCCTAAGTTCTTCTTTGGGAATTCCAGGTTTTATCGGATTATTTTTATGGTATTCCTTTAATTTTTTTGTGATCAAGTCTTGAAATATTTTAACTGCTTCTGAATGAAATATAATATCATCATACTGGTAAACTAATTTCTTAGACCTCAATTCATTCACAGATAAAAGTATATCGGGTATATCTGCATTTATCCATCCCTCTAATGAAGATAATTTTATACCGGTAATTGATGCTCTTTTTATTCTTAAGGCGATTTTTTCGGTTAAAGTGCCATTATCAAGAAAAGTTAATTCATTAATGCTTCTTCGATGACTAATTTTATATGATGAAGGGTCAAGTATTTCACCGCCACCTATTGTATCAACAGGTGAGACTCTTCTTATTATGAATCTATCGCCTGACATCGCAATTACTGGTTCATTAAGTCTAAATTGACAGTAACATGTCTCTCCGGGTTTTAATTCGTTCCTTCCATACAATATAATTCTTGCAGTTTTTTCTGAAGTCCCTATATGAAAATGCACAATATCTCTGCTTTTTAGATTTTTTACGTGAGACAGCAGTGTTACCTTCGCATCAATCTGATATGCTGGAGTAAATTTATCAATACTAACAACAGTATCTCCCCTTTTTAACAAATCCCTGTCAACCCCCTGAAGATTTATTGCTACTCTCTGTCCGGCATAAGCTTCGATAACTCCTTGACCGTGGCAATGCAACCCTCTAATTTTAGTTCTTATTTTACATGGAAGAATATCAACTTCTTCTCCGGGACTTACTTTTCCGGAAAAGACAGTTCCAGTTACTACTGTGCCAAAACCTTTGAGAGTGAAAACTCTATCGATAGGCAATCTAAAAATTCCTTTTTTTGACTTTGGACTAACCTTTAAAGATTCTTGCTTGATTTTTTCCTTTAATAAGTCAATATTCTCCATTGTAACTGTAGAAACATTAATTATTTCTGAATTTTCAAGAAAGGAATTTTTTAGAAATTTTCTTACATCATCTCTTACAAGTTCAAGCCATTCTTTATCTACGAGATCGCATTTGGTAATAACAACAATCCCTGATTTTATTTTTAAAAGATTACATATATTTAAATGTTCAACACTCTGGGGCATTACACCTTCATCAGCAGCTATGACAAAAAGGACAATATCTATACCGCCAGCACCTGCAAGCATATTTCGTACAAGACGTTCATGTCCTGGTACATCAACTATTCCAACAGTTAAACCATCAGGATACTTTAGGTATGCAAACCCAAGATCTATAGTTATTCCGCGTTCCTTTTCCTCTTTTAGTCTATCGGGATCAATACCTGTTAATGCTTTGACCAGGGCGCTTTTTCCATGATCAATATGTCCTGCGGTTCCTAAAATTATATGATGCATTTTTTTATGGAAATAAGAAGACGAAAAATGTATTCTATGGAGAGGGGTAGTGGGAATCGAACCCACCATAGCTTCTTGTCCAGAGCATCCACTGGTTTTGCAGACCAGGCGGGGCCCAGCCCCGATACCCCTCATCTTTATTGTATTATTGATTATTATTATAAGTAAAATAGCTTTTTTCTATTGTATATTCTTTTAATATAGATTGTTTTTTAATTTTCTGAGACTAATATCTGATCAGTTTATTATTTTTCTTTATTGCTCTTCTGTATTAAAGAATTCAGATTTATACAATTGACTAAGCAAAGATATTTTTGTTAACGTATTAAATCAATCTAACTCAGGAGATTTTATGACAGATAAAAATGTTAGTACGCATAAAAATAGCAATAAGAAAAAAATAAATTTATCCCCCAGACAACAGAAGATCCAGGAAATTAAGAAAAAACTTTTATCTCAACGAAAAGAATTACTTCTTGGAGCCTTAGAGGCATTAAATGAACTTCCCGGACAAACTATTTTTCCTGATCTCGGCGATCAGGCAACTGCGGAAATTGATCGTAATTTCATGCTCAGACTTAAAGGCAGAGAGCAAAAACTTTTGAAGAAAATTGATGAAGCCATAGACAGGATTGAACAAGGAACTTTTGGAATTTGTGATAGATGTGGACAGGAAATAAATATTAAAAGACTTGAAGCAAGACCTGTTACAACTATGTGTATAGAATGCAAAACTCTTCAGGAGGAAGAAGAAAAGCTAATGGAGACATAGCCTATTTTGTCATATAATTAAATTCCTCTCCCATTTTAGTACTTTAATTTTTTGATTTAATCTCTTCTTTTTCTTGGTTCATCATCTGCTTTTATGGCTTAAAAGTTGATAAAATCTATCTTATATTTAGAATGATGTTTATTGACAAATTTATAAATCTATGATAATTAAATTGAGTTAATAACTGATTAGTAATGTCAGAAGTTTCAAAAAAAGTTGAGAGAAAATGAAACCATAACTGGCATAGAGTATTTCTCTGTGTTCTCTGTGGTTGAATTTTGACAATATAAATTTATTAAAAAGGAGGAGAAGATGACACCCGATGATCTTAAGTATCACAAGGAACATACCTGGGTAAAAGTTTCTGGTAGAAAAGTTACAATTGGAATAACCGATTATGCACAGGATGCATTAGGCGACATTGTTTATATTGATCTTCCTGAAATAGATACTGACGTTGAAGCTAATACAGAAATAGGAGAAATTGAATCAACAAAAGCAACATCTTCACTTATCTCACCTGTAAGCGGAAAAGTCATCGAGGTTAATGAAGAACTTTCTGATACCCCTGAAATTATCAATGAAGATCCTTATGGTAAAGCATGGATAGCTGTTATCGAAATTAATGATGAATCTGAACTTGATGATTTAATGGATGCATCAGAATATACAAAATATATTGAAGAAGAAATTAAATGAGACTAACAATTCTTGGCGCAGGTCCTGGTGGTTATGTAGCTGCCATAAGAGCTGCCCGGTCAGGATTGAAGGTTACAGTCGTTGAAAAAGATGAGCCTGGAGGAACGTGTCTTAATAGGGGATGTATTCCTACAAAGTCTATAATTGCATCTATAGAACTTTTAAAGAAAATCAGACTATCACATAATTTTGGTATAGATGTTCCAGCAGAGGTTAAGCCAGATTTAAATAAGATTATCGCTCGCAAAAATAAAATTGTTCAAACACAGGTTAATGGAATAATCAATCTTTTTAAATTTCATGGCATAGAAATTAAAAAAGGAAAAGGTTATTTGTTATCCCCAAGAAGTATTTTGGTTACTGATAATGGTTCAAAACAGGAAGTAATAGAATCAGATGTAATTATTATTGCAACAGGCTCAAGACCATATCAAATACCATCAATTCCCTTTGACAATAAATTAATCATTTCAAGTGACGATGCATTGAATATTACTGATATACCAAAAAATATCGTAATTTTAGGTGCTGGAGTAATTGGATGTGAATTTGCATTTATTTTCAAATTATTGGGATCTGACGTTACATTAGTTGAATTACTTCCGAGACCTTTATCAACAGAAGATATAGACATAACAAATATTCTTGAACGTGAATTAAAAAAATTAGGCATAAAGCTTTTTGCGAGCACAAAGGTGGAAAAAGTTATTACTGAGAATAGTTCTATTAAAGTTTATCTTAGCAACGGCAAGGAGCTTATTACAGATAAAATACTTGTTACCGCAGGAAGGTCTTTTAATACTGAAAATATTGGAATAGAAAATGCTGGTATAATTAAAGGCAATCGCGGAGAGATTCTGGTAAATAATAGATTTCAGACAAATACGAGTAATATTTATGCTGTTGGCGATGTTATAGGTAAAATGATGCTCGCACATGTTGCTGCCCGAGAAGGTATAACTGCTGTAGAAAATATAATTGGCAATAATACAACAATTGACTATAATTCTATCCCTTCCGCAATTTTCACTCTTCCGGAAATAGCGTCTGTAGGCTTAAGGGAATTTCAGGCAAATGAACAGGGAATAAAGATAAACACAGGACATTTTCAGTTCAGAATGCTTGCAAGGTCACATACTATTGGTGAAATAGACGGACTCGTAAAGGTAATCTCAGACGCTAATACAGATAAATTATTAGGCGTACATATTATCGGTCCTCATGCCTCTGATATTATTCATGAAGCAGTTTTAGCTATCAGAAAAGGATTAAAGACTAAAGATATTAGCGAAACAATTCATGCGCATCCAACATTTTCTGAGGCAATTTTGGAAGCGTCTGATGATGTTTATGGTAAAGCAATTCATATTATCAAGAAATGATGGATAATCAACAAAACTGGATATCTGAATCAAAGAAAGAACATCGTGAGCTTTATTCAGAATTGGATGTGCTTCTGAGATCAGTAGATAGATTTTTTAATATAGAAAATATCAATGTTTCGCAGAATGATTTACCTGCAAAAAATTTTTTTAATGAAATAAATTCATTACGTGATGTTATCTATAGAATACTCGCTATTTTTGAGGTAATTATTCCTGAAAGCAAAAAAAATGCTTACTGGTTTCAAAAATATGCTGAATCAAAACTTTTCAGTGATTATACAAGGGATATTTTCAAAGAAAAGCTTTATAATCAGGACTCTCCCGAAAAAAGTATATTTTTACTATATGACCTGTTCATAAATTTAAAAGGTATAATTACTGAACTTCTTAAATCAGGAGAAATTCAATATACCAGTTATGTAAATATAGGTCAGATTATAAGTAAAGAAATAAGGGGCAATAAACTTTTAAATCCATTTCTTGTAGAGATTAATCCAGATTTTGACTCTATAAGTAATCCTTTAATCAAAGAGATAGTCAAAAAAATAACAGAAAGCGAAGTCAGGAAAATTATATCATTGATATATATTTATCTCTTCAGATTTTTAAGATTTCTCAAACACATTGATATTTCATCAAAAAATACCATTTCTTTAAATTCATCATTATTAATATTAATTATGCTTAATTCTGAACTAAGTCTATTTCGCACATTTCTGAGAAGAAGTATCCCTAAAATCAATAATAATGATCTTAAGTCATTATTGAATCTTTTGTCTTATCAGTTTTCAATGGAAACAAAAAGGGTATTCTCACAGGAATTAAAAGATATTTTCAATGCCTATAACCCTGAAGTTTTGAGGGGAAAAATTGAGAACAGCAAAGGTATTCTAAACAATTTAGTGGAACAAAGTATCTTACAGATTACTCAATATTTTAATAAAGATACTCAAGGGAAAGACATTTTCCCGAACTTTGTTGATAAATTATCCCAATCTATCAGACTCAGAGAAGATATATTTACCCTTCATAGGTTTATAACTTTACTTGAAGAACAGGCTGCTGTACCTGAAGTTGGCAGAGATGTTTTTAAGGCAATGCAAAACTTTATAAAAGATTTCCAGCATTCAACCTCTGCTCTGTTACGTTATGATGACTATAATGAATTTAACAATTTCTTTAATGAAATATTAAGTCTTCACTGGTTAGAACAGGATCGGATTTTAAAGATTGCAAAAAGTTTTAAGATATACCTTGAAACAACATTAAGAAATATTGCCAATCGTTCCGAATTAAAAGATATATCAGTAGATATAGATAAAGTTGAAGCAAATTTAAAAAAATATATATAATTTGTTTTATAGAATTGTATATTTATTTAATCGGTTATATAATAAAAATCATGACAGGTAATAATGGATTAAGGCATCAAGTAGACATGGAAATAAGAATTCGTCGTATTATTTTTTATACACTTATTTTTCTTAGTTTCATATATATAATTTCATCATTAGTTTTCGGGGACATGGGACTTATCAAATATATAGAACTTTATAAGAAAAAAAATCATCTTGAAGCAAGTATTAAAGAAATAAATCAGGAAAATCAACTTCTTAAAGAACAGATCAAATTATTAAAAGAAGACCCGTTTTTTAAAGAAAAATATGCAAGAGAAGAATTTGGTTTAGCAAAACCTGACGAATACATTTTCCAGTATGACAGGTAATCCTCTATTTATTTGCATATTATGGCACATGCATCAGCCTTTCTATAAAGACCCTTTCAATAATTATTATCGTTTGCCATGGGTAAGGCTTCACGGATGCAAAGATTATCTTGATATGCTTGAGATTCTTCTTGAGTTTCCAGATATAAAACAGGTTTTTAATTTTACCCCTTCCCTGCTCGAACAACTTATTGACTATACTGAAAATCATGCGAAAGACCAATATCTTGAGATAACTTTGAAGAAAGCCGATGAACTCACAATAGAGGAAAAAGTATTTATTCTTGAAAATTTTTTTCTTGCAAACTGGGATAATATGATCAAGCCCTTCCCCAGATATTTTGATTTGCTTAAGAAAAGGGGATTTCATGTTATAAAAAAGGACCTCCCTCGTATTTCCAATTATTTTACAAAAGATGATTATCTTGATCTTCAGGTTCTCTTCAATTTATGCTGGATAGACCCTTTGTTTAGAAATAAGGATTCCTTCTTAAAAGAATTATCAGAAAAAGGAAGAGGATATTCAGAGGAAGAAAAATCTTTGCTCATAGAAAAACAATTTTCCATAATCAGGAACATAATTCCAGGTTATAGTTCTGCAGTGAAAAAAGAACAGATAGAGATTTCAGTATCTCCTTTTTACCACCCTATCCTGCCTTTATTATGCGATACAGATTCTGCTAAAATTGCTCTTCCTGATATAAAATTACCAAGAAAAAGATTTTCGCACCCTGAGGATGCTATAAATCAGGTTAAGACTGGCGTGGAATATTTCGAAAAAATATTTGGCTACAGACCTATTGGTATGTGGCCATCTGAAGGTTCTGTAAGCGAAGAAGTATTGAAAATCATTTCAAATGAAGGAATCCGATGGATAGCAACTGATGAAGACATACTTGCGATTTCTCTCGGCAGACAAATAAGAGATTCTTTACGTAATGTTACAGATCCTGAATTGCTTTATAAACCATATCAATTTAATAATGTTTCGATAATATTTCGCGATCATATTATTTCTGATTTAATAGGTTTTATTTACTCTAAATGGGATTCTAAACATGCTGCTGATGATCTTATAAACAAATTACTTCATATAAGAAACTCTTTACCAGGAAATAAACCTTATCTTGTATCTATAATACTCGATGGTGAAAATGCTTGGGAATATTATAAAAACGACGGACATGATTTTTTGAGATATTTTTATTCTGCTCTTTCATCCGAGAAACGTCTTAAGACAATAACCCCGTCAGAATATATCAAGAATTTCGACGCCGGAGAGCCTTTGAAAAAGCTTCATGCAGGTTCATGGATATACGCAAATTATGCTGTTTGGATCGGGCATGAAGAAGATAATACAGCATGGGATTATCTTACAGAAGCAAGAGAGGAGCTTGAATTATTTCAGAAAATGAACCCTGATAAAGATCTATCGAAAGCATGGAAAGCTATTTATATAGCAGAAGGAAGCGATTGGAACTGGTGGTATGGTGATGAACATACCACCGAAACACAAAAAGATTTTGATGAACTTTTCAGATTTAATCTTATGAAAGTATATCAAGAGATTGGCAAAGAAATTCCATCACATCTTTATATCCCTGTTCTCAGAGAAGACAGGAGCATTCTACCATCTATAACAATAAGAGGGTTTATTGAACCAAAAATAGATGGAATTATTACAAGTTATTATGAGTGGTATCAGGCTGCAAAACTCGATATTAAAAAAGCCGGGGGAAGTATGCACAAATCAGAAAGCATGCTTTCAACTATGTATTATGGCTTTAACAAAGATAAATTGTTTATAAGATTAGATCCATCTTTTCCTTTTGATGAGATGCCAGATGATACAAGAATAACCATTTATATACTCGGTAAAACCAATATAAAATCAGTTATTCCTTTAAAAAAAGATTTAATGGGTGAAATTTTTTCTAAAAAAGGTGATGATTGGTTAAAGATTAAGGATATAAAAGATTATTCAATTAAAGATATTTTTGAATTTTCTATTTCTTTTGAAGATCTTAATTCAAAGATAGGCGATGAACTTCGCTTATTCGTATTGTTGAGCAGAAACAGTGAAGAGCTTGAAAGATGTCCGTGGAGAGGTTATATATCTATAACAGTACCTTCCCCGGATTTTGAAGCAATGATGTGGTATTAAACTCTATGAAAGCATTAATACAGAGAGTAAAACAGGCTCACGTAGATATCGAAGGTAAAACCATCGCAAAGATCTCTGAAGGAATTCTTCTTTTCCTTGGAATTGAAAAAGGTGACACTGATTCTGACATTGAATATCTTGTTAAAAAGGTATCATCATTGAGAATATTTGAAGATGAAAACAGAAAAATGAATCTTTCACTTAAGGATGTCAACGGAGAAATTCTTGTTGTATCTCAGTTTACATTATCAGCTGACTGCAGGAAAGGGAACAGACCATCTTTTGATAAAGCTGAATTACCAGAAAAAGCAAAAGAAATGTATCTCAAATTTATTAAAAAACTCAATGAAAATGAATTGAGGGTTCAGACAGGTGAGTTTGCTGCTTTTATGCAAATTCATTCAATTAATAACGGTCCTGTTACAATTTTTCTGAATTCTTCAAGATGAAAACAATCAATCTTAAGGAACACATTAAACTTATAATAAATGCAAAACATTGGGATCCTTTTATGGTTCTCGGTATGCATCCTTTCGAAGAAAATGGAAAAAAAATGATTGTTGTTAGAGCATTCCTCCCTGAAGCAGCGAAAGCATCAGTTGTAGATACAAATACCAAAAAGATTTATGAAATGACCCTTATTCATAAAGCAGGTTTTTTCGAAGTTGTATTTGGTGATAGAAAAAATATTTTCAAGTATATGCTTAGAGTTACAACAAAAGAAGAAAAAGAACTGGAATTTTATGACCCATATTGTTTCCTGCCTGTACTTGGTGATTTTGATTTGTATTTAATCGGAGAGGGCACACATCTGAATTCTTATGAAAAATTAGGTGCTCATATAATTAAACATAATGGCATTGAAGGCACACATTTTGCGGTATGGGCTCCTAATGCAAAACGTGTCAGTATAATAGGTGATTTTAATAACTGGGACAGCAGAAGACATCAAATGAGAGTTCTCGGTTCTTCAGGAATATGGGAGATTTTCATTCCAGGATTAGGGGAAGGTGAAATTTATAAATTCGAGATACTCGCGAAAAATGGGAAGGATGTATTTGTAAAATCAGACCCTTATGCATTTTATTCTGAACTTAGACCAAAAAGCGCATCAATTGTCTGGAATATCAATAAATATCAATGGAATGATAGTGAATGGATAAATAAACGTAAAGAAATAAATCTTCTTGAATCGCCTGTTTCTATATATGAAGTTCATCTCGGATCATGGATGAGGGTTCCGGAAGATGGTAACAGATACCTTACCTACAGAGAATATTCTGAAAAACTTGTTAATTATGTCAAGGATATGGGATATACGCATATTGAACTTCTGCCTGTTACAGAACATCCTTTCGATGGTTCATGGGGTTATCAAACAATAGGATATTATGCTGTTACAAGCAGATTTGGTACACCTGAGGATTTCATGTATTTTGTTGATATATGTCATCAAAATAATATAGGAGTAATACTTGATTGGGCTCCTGGACATTTTCCCACTGATGGGCATGGGCTCGGTTTTTTTGATGGCACATGTCTTTATGAACATGAGGATCCGAGGCTTGGCTATCATCCTGATTGGGGAACAAAAATATTTAATTATGGAAGAAAAGAAGTAAAAAACTTTCTTATTTCAAATGCGTTATTCTGGTTAGAAAAATATCATATAGACGGTTTGAGGGTTGATGCTGTTGCATCGATGCTTTATCTTGATTATTCACGTAAAGAAGGGGAATGGATCCCTAATAAATTTGGTGGCAGAGAGAACCTCGATGCCATAGATTTTATTCAGGATTTTAATAAAATAACACATGGTAAATTCCCTGGAATATTAACTATAGCTGAAGAATCAACTGCGTGGCCTGGGGTATCAAAACCTGTTTATCTTGGCGGGCTTGGTTTCAGTATGAAATGGAATATGGGATGGATGCATGATATGCTTGAATACTTTTCCAGAGATCCTGTTTATAGAAAATACCATCATAATAATCTTACATTTAGTCTGCTTTATGCATTTTCCGAAAACTTTGTGCTTGTTTTATCCCATGATGAAGTTGTTCATGGAAAATGTTCTATGCTGAATAAGATGCCCGGAGATATGTGGCAAAAATTCGCAAATCTTAGGGCACTTTATGGATTTATGTTTACTCATCCTGGTAAAAAATTGATGTTTATGGGTAATGAAATAGGACAATGGGATGAATGGAATCACGATAAAAGTCTTGACTGGCATTTGCTTAATTATACTCCTCATAAGTGTTTGCAAAAGTACTTAATGGATTTAAACATTATTTATAAATCAGAGCCTTCCCTATTTGAATTAGATTACAGTTATAAAGGATTTGAGTGGATTGATTTTAGAGATGCTGATAGCAGCATTATCTCTTTTATAAGAAAAGCCAGAAATTCTGAAGATCATCTTGTAATAGTATGCAATTTCACACCTGTACCGAGAAAAAATTACCGTTTTGGAGTTCCATCAATGTGTTTTTATAAAGAGATATTAAATAGTGATTCCCGGATTTATTGGGGGAGCAATATGGGAAATTCAGGCGGTGTATTTTCAGAAAATATCCCATGGCATAAACAGCCGTTCTCGATAAATATTACATTGCCTCCATTATCTGTAATTATATTTAAACCCATGAAATGATAGACTTATAACATCTGAATTGCTTTGTCTAATTTAAGACTTTTCTTAGAACTTCATCAAGTTCATAAAAAGCATTAAAGCAACCATCCGGTTTATAGCCATTATATTCTTTATTCTCACTCCTGAATAGTATAAACTTCATCCCTGCTCTTTTTGCTGCCGTAAGATCTTTATAAGGATTATCTCCTATATAAACTGAATCTTCTGGTAAAACACCAAGTTTTTCCATAGCAAGCTGGAAAAGTCTTGTATCTGGCTTCTTATAACCATATCTTGATGATAGCAGTCTGAGTTTAAAGAACTGATCGAGTCCTAAAATAGCTATTTCGGGTTCTGCAAAAACCCACTGAGCATCAGAAATAATAGCTGTGGAATATTTAGTATTCAAACTTGCAAGTGTATCATACAAACCTTCGAATGCACCAAATTGTCTTATTGTCAAAGCTCTAAAAAGCATTGTTATATCAATAATAATACCTCTTGTATATTTCTTTTTACCGTATCTGTTCATAATATCAAAGAAGACTTTATAAACATCTACTTCAGGATAAGTTTCTTTACTTAAAGATAGATATTCTTGAACACCATCAAAGAATGATTTCTTCAATTCATCCGGCGGAATATTCACATAGTGATAAGAAAGATAACGCGAAAGCATTTCATAAACCCAGGGATCATTTTCATCTGTTCTGATGTTAATTAATGTACCGTAAAGATCAAAAAATAAAGCTTTTTTCATAAAAGTTTTAAACCCCATTTCAGACATTGTTCTGCCTCATAAACAAGGCGTTTTCTATATTCCCAGTGCAAATAATTGTTTCTTGCTATTCTTAATTCAGTCATTGCCATATAAAAAGGATTGCGTTGTGTAATTTCTTTAAATGCTTTCTTAGAATCATGAAAATGTTTTGCATAATTAATTAAAAAATGCCTGATAAATGGTTCTGATAAGTAAGGATTTCCTGTTCTCCATAAAAATGCATGTTTTATTTCTCCACAGACCATTCCTATATCGTAAGCAGGGTCAGAGTCTTTCATCCGTTCAAGATCTATTGCAATAACATAACCAGCTTCAGAAAAGATAAAATTTGTCGGTGTAGCATCTCCGTGAACAAGGGAATTTTTCGTATAAGAAAATTGTTCTTTGTTTAACCACTTATCCATTAACCTGAGCAAATATTTTCTTTGATTGTCTGATATTACTGTTTGTTTCAGGAGTTTGCTGGTAATTTTCTGGAAATATTGATTGATTGGTTCAATCTTAAAAATCTTATCAGACCTTGTTCTATCATGGAAAACATATAGAAAATCTGCCAGTCTCTCAAGCTTATCTTTTAATTGATTTGACTTCCCCTCAAATATAGCTTTTTTGAGATAATAATCAAGATTTTTTCCGGTTATAAATTCTTCTGTCAGCGCAAGCCCTATTCTTTCATCTTTGCTTATGGGTTTAACAACATAATTAGGGAAAACATCAAAACCATAGCTTCTGATTTTATTCAGGTTATCATATTCTCCTTTTATTCTAAGTACCCTATCAATTTTTACGTCATTTAATTTAAAAAATTTACCCACTATAGAGATGTTAGTATTTTCTTCAGTATATTTATAAACATTACTTGAGGACATTCTATCAACACGAAAAATTGGATATTTTGTATTATCACATACATGAGAAAACAGAATTTCATATAAAGGGTCAGAATATTCGAGCCTTCCAAGATAAGTTGTATTCATAAAATCAAACCCTTTCTTCATACTTGGTTATAAAAACGCTATAACCTTCGTTAGCAAGAATTTTACCTAATTTCTTAACTTCATTAATTTCAATAAACTTTCCCAATCTTACTCTAAAATAGTTTTCGCCATTAATACTTGTCTGCTGCAAATATACCTCTTTATATTTTAATTCAAGCGCAGTCTTAAGCCTTACAGCATTTGATTTATCTTTGAAAGAACCAATCTGTAAAGTAAATGGCCCTGATGAAGAAAGATATCTTACTTCTTTTATATAAGATTCATCCCTTCCTAAATACTCTATTATTACATTTGATGTGCCTGCAGGGATTAATCCTATTTCTTTTGCCGCAGCATAGGATAAATCTATATCCCGTCCTGATACAAAAGGGCCACGATCATTTACAATACAACTAATGCTTTTATTATTCATAACATTCGTAACTTTCAATTTTGTTCCAAAAGGATATTCTCTATGGGCGCACGTATTGGCATACATATTGAAAATCTCGCCTGAAGATGTTGGTTTTCCGTGAAATTCAGAGCCATACCACGAAGCAACAGCATAAGAAGATCTGTAATGTGAAGCACATGAAACTAAGAGAATATTCAAAGAAATAAGTGCAAGAACTTTTATATATTTCATAAATGTATCTTAGCACTAATTTAAAACATTTTATATAACTAAGCAGAAATACTTAACTCTATCTATAGTATGTATCTGCTCAGATCCTCGTCTTTCACAATTTCACTTAATTTTTCTTTCACGTAGGCTCTGTCTATCGTGAGCTTACCGTTTTTTCTTTCCGGTGCTTCAAAAGAAATATCCTCAAGAAGCTTCTCAAGAACAGTATGTAATCTTCTTGCCCCGATATTTTCAGTCTTCTCGTTTACATACGCAGCTATATCAGCAATCTCTTCAATTGATTCCTGAGAGAATCCAAGTTCAACATTTTCAGTCTGTAGAAGTGCTGTGTATTGTTTAATTAAGGCATTGTGAGGTTCTGTTAGAATTCTTATAAATTCATTTTTCCCGAGATGTTCAAGTTCAACTCTTATCGGAAAACGTCCCTGTAATTCAGGTATTAAATCAGAAGGCTTTGACATATGAAAAGCACCTGCAGCAATAAAAAGTATATGATCTGTTTTTACAGGTCCGTGTTTGGTTGCCACTGTTGTGCCTTCAACAATAGGCAGTAAGTCTCTCTGAACACCCTCTCTCGATACATCCGGGCCATGTGAATGACCTTTACTTGCGATCTTATCAATTTCATCAATAAATATAATTCCTGACTGTTCAGCACGTGTTATAGCTTCACGGGTTATCTTTTCCATATCAATCAACTTGTTGGCTTCTTCCTGAACCAGAATACCAATAGCTTCAGGAATCCTTACCTTTTTTCTTTTTGCTTTTTCCGGTAGAAAATTTCCGAGCATTTCTTTTAAATTAATTTCAAGCTCCTCAAGCCCAACATTTGATACCACACCAAAAGGAATCATCTTTTCTTTAACTTCTATATCAACATATCTATTGTCGAGTTTGCCTTCTCTAAGTTGTAAGCGAAGCCTTTCTCTTGTATCCTTATATTTTTCTCTTTCTTCATCTTCATTCACTGCACCTCTTGTGGTACGGGGTGGAGGCAGAAGAAGATCCAGAAGCCTTTCTTCTGCAAGAGATTTTGCTTTTTCCTGGACTTTTTCTATATGTTCTGATTTAACCATGCTAATAGAAATCTCTGTAAGATCTCTTACCATGGATTCAACATCACGTCCAACATATCCGACTTCTGTAAACTTAGATGCCTCAACTTTGACAAATGGCGCATTTGCAAGTCTTGAAAGTCTTCTTGCAATTTCTGTTTTACCGACTCCGGTTGGGCCAATCATAATTATATTTTTGGGTAATACCTCATCTTTAAGTTCAGGAGAAAGTTTTTGTCTTCTCCATCGATTTCTCATTGCTATAGCAACTGCCTTTTTGGCTTTATTTTGTCCGATTATATATTTATCAAGCTCTTCAACAATTTTTCTCGGTGTCAAATTCTCCATTTATCACTCCTGTATAAATTTAATTTACAATTCTTCTATGACATTATTTTTATTTGTATAGATGCAAATATCAGCAGCTATTTTCATGGCTTTTTCAACAATATCTTTTGCTGACATGTCTGTATTTTCATATAATGCTCGTGCCGCTGCCTGTGCATAAGGACCTCCTGAACCTATTGCGGCGATGCCGTCTTCAGGTTCAATAACATCGCCTGTCCCCGAAAGAATGAAAGTATGTTCAAGGTCAGCTACGAGTAAAAGGGCTTCAAGTCTCCTTAAAATTTTATCCGTTCTCCAGTCTTTTGCAAGTTCTACAGCAGCTCTTTTAAGGTTGCCTCTGTAAGATTCAAGTTTTCCTTCGAATTTCTCGAATAATGTAATTGCATCTGCTGTCGCTCCTGCGAATCCTGTTAAAACTTTATCACCAAATATTTTACGTATCTTTACAGCATTATGTTTAAGTACAGTATTGCCTAAGGTAACCTGTCCATCACCTCCGATTGCAACTTTATTATTTCGCCTTACACATAAAATAGTTGTGCTTTTTATCATTTTTAGCTCCTTGAAAACATGGTGTTTGGACAACAATAATTAAATATTATTACTCATTAAAACAGATTCTATTTATTTCTGGCAAGTGGATGAGCTTTATCATAAACATCGACAAGATGTTTAATGTCAAGATGAGTATATTTCTGGGTTGTTGATAAAGATTTATGCCCGAGAAGTTCCTGTATTACCCTTAAATCAGCACCTCCTTGAAGCATATGACTCGCAAATGAATGCCTTAAAGTATGTGGGCCTATATTGCCTTTGATCTGTATTGCTTTTGAATATTTAACGACAATTCTTCTAACTCCTCTATCGGTAAGTCTCGTTCCAAGTCTGTTTAGAAACAAAGCTTTTTCTTTCTTTTTTGCGAGCAATCTCTCTACAAGATATGTTTTTATTGCATCTATTGCTTTTGAACCAATCGGCAAAATACGCTCTTTTCTTCCTTTTCCATGAACCATTATAAGTCCTTCTTTAATATTAAGGTCTTCTATATTAAGCCCTGCCAGTTCGCTTACTCTTAATCCGCTCGAATATAAAAGTTCGAGAATTGCTTTGTCTCTGGCAGGAATAAAACCAATGCCTTTGGGTTTTTCCATAAGTGAGAATGCATCATCTACAGAAAGAAATTTTGGAAGATGACGTTCAGACTTAGGGCTTGATACGAATTTAGCCGGATTTGTTTTAACGTAACCCTCCCTATAAAGAAATTTGAAAAAAGTTCTTATACTTGAAATCTGTCTGCTTACAGAAGTTTTAGTAAGACCTTTTTTTATCTGTGAGGCTATAAAACCTCTTATATCCATTAAATCTGCCTTTTTAGGGTCTATTTTTATGTGGTTTAAAAAATCTTCTATATCTTTACGATAAGCTCTTATAGTATGATTTGAAAATCCTCTCTCGGTTTCAAGAAACCTGATAAATTGATCAACCAGTTTATTCATAGTTAATATATTTTACACTATTTTTTGTGTTGTTTGTTGTTAACGAAGTAAGAAATCTTCAACCTAAATAATTCAGACATTGCTCATACTTCAGCCTAAAGCCTTCAGCCTTTTTTAATTTTTGCAAAATCTGCATTATTCCGATTGCATTCTTTGTTTTAAGATGTAATTATCTGCAGTATTTCTTTATATCTTTGGACAGTTTTCTGTACTATTTCTTCAGGCAGAACAGGACCCGGATAGGTTTTATTCCAGTCAAGTGTAAGAAGGTAATCCCGAACAATCTGTTTATCATAGCTATCCTGACTTTTTCCTGGAGAATAGTCTTTTAAAGACCAGAAGCGAGATGAATCAGGAGTGAGAAGTTCGTCTATTAAAATAAGAGCGTCATTATATAAACCAAATTCAAATTTTGTATCAGCAATTATTATGCCTTTTTTTTCGGCAATATCCCTTGCTTTTTTATATATAGCAAGACTAACATTTTTTAATTTCTCAGCAATCTCTTTCCCAACGATATTTTCTGTCTGCTCAAAGGTTATATTAATATCATGTCCTTCGTCTTCTTTAGTGCTTGGTGTATATATCGGCTCTTCAAGCTTTGAAGATTCAAGAAGCCCTTCAGGAAGTTTAATACCACAAACTGTTTTATCTTTTTGATATGATTTCCAGCCGCTTCCTGAAAGGTATCCTCTTACAACACATTCAACTGCAAGGGGTTTTGCTTTTTTTACGAGCATGCTTCTTCCTTCAAGTACATCGGAATATTTATGGAGATTTTTTGGGTAATCTTTTACATCGGTTGCAATGATATGATTGGGAATTAAATCTTTCATCTGATTAAACCAGTAAATAGATATTTGAGTTAATACTTTCCCTTTATCAGGAATACCATTCGGAAGAACAACATCAAAAGCCGAGATCCTGTCGGTTGCCACAATTAAAAGATTTTCTCCAATATCATAAATATCCCTGACCTTTCCTCTTTTTAAAAAAGGTATTTCTTTTATTTCTGTTTTTAAGACTATTTCAGACATAATTTATTCCTCTCTTTTTATTATTTTAAGAAAGTTTAATTTTAAGTTGATAATAAATCTGGAGTGTAATTTTAACACATTTTAATCGTATAATATAAACCATAACTTAAGTCTATAAATACTTTTTGATTAAATTGAATCAAATAATTATCTGGAAATATTTATTCTACAAAGTTATGATTATAAATATATAATATATAACTATAAACTAATAAGGAGGGTTTTATGGTCAGGATTGCAGTTGCAGGGGCAGCAGGAAGAATGGGGAGCAGAATTACTGCTCTTTCAAAAGAATATGAAGATTTAATATTATCTGGTGCTTTTGAGAGAAAAGGACATAAAGATATTGGTAAAGATATTGGCATAATAACAGGAATTGGTGAAACAGGAATAAAACTCACAGACAATCTTGATGAAATTATCAAAAATATAGATGTAATTATCTCATTCACTACTGTTGAAGCTTCTCTTGAGCATCTTAAAACTGCTTCGAAAAATGGTAAAGCGATTGTGATCGGAACCACGGGCTTTGATAAAAATGCTCTGAAAGAAGTAAGCAAACATACTAAAAAAGTACCCTGTGTAATGGCTTCTAATATGAGTATGGGAGTTAATCTACTCCTAAAAATTCTGCAGGATATAGCAAGAGTTCTTGGTGATGGATATGATATAGAAATAATTGAAGCTCATCATAAAATGAAGAAAGATGCTCCAAGTGGAACAGCATTGAAGATGGCACAGGTTATAGCTTCAGCGCTCAATAGAAATCTTGATAAAGTTGCTGTCTATGCAAGACATGGAATTATTGGTGAAAGAAAACCAAAAGAAATAGGCATTCAGACTATTCGAGGAGGAGACATTGTTGGTGAACATACTGTAATGTTCTGCGGAATGGGGGAACGTATTGAGGTTGTGCATAAAGTTTCAAGCCGAGATACTTTTGCAAGAGGTGCACTGAGAGCAGCACAATGGATACATGGTAAATCCGCAGGACTTTATGATATGCAGGATGTCTTAGGATTGAAAGATATTAAATAATACCAGATTAACAAAAAAGCAGGGTAGAAAATTCCACCCTGCTTTTTAAATTACCACTATCTCTTTAGATTAACAAGTTCCTGCATAAGTTCATCTGTTGTTGTGATAATTCTTGAATTAGCCTGAAACCCTCTTTGAGCGGAAATCATTTTCACAAATTGCTCGGCAAGATCAACATTACTCAATTCAAGTGTATTCGATAATACTCTTCCAAGCCCTGATGTGCTTGCTGCTCCTACAATAGGTTGTCCTGAATCATAGGATTCAGCAAATAAATTTCTACCGAGCTTGGTGAGCATATCAGGCGCTATGAATTTTGCCAGGGCAATCTGTCCAATTGCCCTGGTCTGACCGTTTGTGAAGATGCCTGTAATGACACCATCTGCTGAGATCTGCATATTCTTCAGACTACCCGCGGTATAACCATTCTGGTTTAAACTCAGCACGGCAAAATCAGTTGCAAACTGTGTTGTACCATCGAGCCCTGTTCCCGGAGGTGTTTCTCCAGTACCAGTTCCGTAATTAAATAAAATAGCCTGAGGTGATGTCACAGATGTCCCAAAGTTAAAGTTGATCCCCGTTCCAGCATTATCATTTACCAACGCTCCATTTACATCGAAAGTGAGTGCTTGAGTTCCTGCTTCTACAAGTAAATTAGGATTTGAAGGATCAGCATGTACATAATGAACAGTCCATGAATTTGCAGCAGTTTTTTCAAAATAAAGTGTTACCTGATGTGCGCCACCCTGTGAATCGTAAACTGTAATTGTAGATGAAAAATTATAATTCACTGGATCATCATTGACTGAATCACCATTGCCATCAAGTGTAAAAGCAACCGCCTGAATTTCAGAGGTTGAATCAAGGTTTAACGCAATATCAGCTGTTGATGTAACTTTAGCAACACTCTGGACATTAGCTATATTTAGACTACCAACAGCTCCTGTTATATTGCCAGATTCATCAGCAAGATAACCCTGAAGCACAAGACCATCAGGATTTGTAATATAACCTTCTTTACTAATGGAAAATTGACCTGCTCTTGTATAGTAACTTGCATTCCCATCGTTTACTATAAACATTCCATCACCATCAACTGCAAGATCAAGTACACTTTCAGTAGTTTCAAATGAACCCTGTGTGAATAGAGGCGATACACCGCTTACAAGCACACCCCTTCCAACCTGAGATGAACCAGCAATACCTGTGAGAGTCTGGCTTAAAACATCCCCGAAAGCAACCCTGCTTGCTTTATAGCCAATAGTATTCATATTGGCTATATTATCACTGATAACAGATAGACTTGTTCCACTTGCACTCAACCCACTTATTGCTGTATAAAGTGATGTAATCATTTTTATACTCCTTTCTTTTTAACTTATTTCTTTTATATCGCTAAGTCTTATTTTTGTTTTTCCGTCTATAATCAAGAAAGTCAAATTATTCTCAAATGTAATTCCCGTAACTGTACCGCCTCCTTCATGTTCTCCTCCATACTTTACATTTCTCCCTATAAATGACGCTGTAAGAGTATTATGGAGTGAGTTCTGGAAGATTAAGAGATCATTCATCTGCGTACTGATGTTGGTTAATTGTTCCAGAGACGAGAATTGTGCAAGTTGTGATGCAAATTCTGTATTATCCATGGGATTCAAAGGATTCTGATATTGCATCTGTTTAACAAATAGCTTTAAAAAATCATCTTTTCCGAGTAAATTATGCGTGGCTGAAACACTCATAAATAACCTCCAGCTTAAACAAAAATGTTAATAATATATCTGCCTGACGAAATGACAGGCAGATCAGTTTTTTCATTCGCATTATCTACAGACATTTGTGCATTATAATATTCTGAAGTTTCCCCTTTTTTCTCTTTTAGATTTATTGAAAAACTTCCGATATTTATACCATCATCTAAAAGCACTTTGACAATATCATTTATGTTTTTATTAATAATATCCCTTCCTGCCATCTCAAATGCATCAACTTTTGCATGGACCACACCGTTATCAAGACTTAAATGGATATGAAGTTTGCCCATTCCTTCAGGCTTTAATGATATTTCAATAAAATTATTTTCTTTCTTTGTAATCACAAATGAATCTTTTATAATATTTGGAATCTCAGTCACATCGGGTTTTTTCTCAATTAACTTTGTTTTATCTGAATCAATAATTTTATTGTTCAAATTATTTAAATTATTTTCATATATACTTCTCGTATTTATTTCTTTATTTATTTGATTATCAAAGTCAGTTAACTCACATTTTATTTCATCAATATCGTAAAGATTTAATATTTTATCCAATGGTTTTTTAGTAACATCTGTCCTAAATTTAAATAACGTGTCATTTTTAAAAGTAATATCACCTTCAAAGGTATCGGTTTCTCTGGCATCCGGATTAATTAAGATATTATTGTTTTTCGACTTATTGCCATGATTATCTGATATTATTATTTGCTTTGATTCATGGTTATATGTGATTTGACTTTTATTAAATGACATTGTTGAAGATAGTTCTGTATCTTTGATATTTTTATCGTATTTAAAATTATTTATTAAAATATTTATAATTGAGGGTTTCTCTAATTTTTTATAATCATAAGTATTTTCATTAGGTGTTTTCAATAAATTTGCAATTTCTGCGGGCAATTGAATCTTTAAGTCATTATCTAAAATTAATTCTGCTAACTTATTATTTTCTATTGAATTCGTTTCTTGAGAGAGAACTGATAGTTTTCTTCTTGAATCTATATTTTCATTTAATATTTTAGGGTTAAAATCATTATAATCTATTTCAGAAATAATCTTTGACTCTGGTATTCTTTCGAATTCTTTTTGAACTTTTATCAAAAAATTCTTTGCTTCTTTAAAATTACAATTATCAATGCCTTCATTCCCTCTATTTGGGTTATACAAATATTTATTGTCAGAAAAATAAATAAACAAATCGGATATTATATCAACAATATCTTTAGAATTATCTTCATTATTAAATTCTTTTTCTATGCCTGTTTTATCTTTATTAAGTTCTTCCACTATAACTGCTTTATCTTCATTAAGTCCTTCCACTATAACTGCTTTATCTTCACTAAGTCCTTCCACTATAACTGCTTTATCTTCACTAAGTTCTTGATAACAAATTTTATGAACGGGTTTTAATAAATCTGATAAATCTGATATATCTGCAATTATACTATTAAGGCAAAAACTGAAAGCACTTTTATTTGTATCCCCAGTTTCAATAATATTCTTAAAAATATCTATTGGCTGTATTTTTTGCAATTCAATTTGTATGGGAATTGTAAAATCCATGCCAGTATATAATCAATTAGCATACCATTCTGATGAAATAGTATTAATTTTTATAAAATATTTTTAGGTATTATAATTTGCTATAATTTACAATAATTTATATTAATTATGTTAAACTTATACTTTAACTTTAAGGCAATATGTAGAAAATAATTTTCTTTATAGATTTCTAATTATTTAAAAAAGAAGGAAATATTTTCAGTTGGCAGGAATTTTTTTCTCTAATCTTCTGATATTATTTGTTATTGATACAACTTTTTGTGGTTCCATTGAAGCCATTATTGCTGCTGCTTTTTTTGGTTTCATTCTGCGAATTATTTCGGTAGCAGTATCATCGTCAATAATATTCAATTTTGCTGCAGCATCTTCTGAAGGCATACCCTCATAAACTTTAACAATATAATCAAGTTTTTCAGTCTGTATTTTCTCAAGCCTCTTTAACTTAGAGTCTATTTCAGCAAGAATTTTAGAGTATTTTTCTATTTTTTCTTCAATATCTTTTTTGATAGAATCAAGCTTTTTCTCTTCTTTTGCTAAAAAATCCTCTTTAGCTTTGAGTTCCTTTTGTTTAGTTTCTATATATTTAACCATATCATCCTGAGCAAATAATAAAGTGTTTAAAATTGTTAGGAAAAGACTTAATGCAAAAATACAGATTAAAATTAAACACTTGCTATCAGATATTTCTTTGTTAAATATTTTTAACATTATTTCCTCAAACTTTTTGAGATAAAATCATAATCAATTTCTTTTTGTTCTTTTTGCAATAAATTTCTATTTTCTTCTTTCAAAATTTTATCTCTCAGTTTCTCAACAACACGTCTTTCTTTGTAAACTTCGAACATTTCTGCTTTCTTAATTTCAAGCTCCGCAGCAATTCTAAAAACAATATTTTTTTGTTCTTCAATCTTACGATTGAGATATGTAAGATAGTCATAATATATTGTTATTTCTGAAACATTCATTGGTTCTCTATTGCGGAAAGAATTGAGCTTTGAATCTGTTTTTTTAAACATTCTTTCAAGATTTTCGAGTTTTTCTTTTTCCATATTTAAAACACTATAAGTATGTTTTAATTCGGATTCAATCTGATCCTGTTTAAACTCCTTAAGTTCAATGACTTTTGTCAAAGTTTTTTTCTTTGTCATCTTTGTTCATCCCTTTCATCAAATAACATATATAGTCCTTGCAGGGCGTCTGCCATATCTCTTTTTTCATTAATGCCTTGACGCAAATATTTCTTTATTCTATCTATCATTTTAATTGAATAATCAACCTTAGGATTTGTTCCCTCCTTATACGCTCCGAGATTAATCATATCCTCAAACCTCTTGTAAGTTGCCATGGTTTCCATAAACTTTGATGCAAATTCCCTATGCCTCTCATCAGTTATATCAGGCATTAATCTACTTATACTTCTCATAATATCTATTGATGGATAATGATTTTCCATTGCTAATTCCCTTGAAAGTACAATATGACCATCCAGAACAGCCTTTGCAGAATCTGCTACCGGATCTGCATGATCATCACCTTCGACAAGTACAGTATATATTCCGGTAATACTTCCTGAACCTTCGGATGTTCCAACTCTTTCAAGTAGCTTGGGTAGTAAAGCAAAAACAGACGGGGTATAACCTTTTGCTGTAGGAGGTTCTCCAATAGCAAGTCCTATTTCACGTTGTGCCTGTGCAACTCTTGTCAATGAATCCATCAATAAAAGAACATCTTCACCTTTTTCTCTAAAATATTCTGCAATTGCAGTAGCTGCAATTGCAGCTCTTACCTTTGCAAGTGGAGACTGATCTGATGTGGAAACTACTACAACTGATTTTTCGAGTCCCTCATTCCCGAGGTCCTTTTCTATAAATTCCCTTACTTCCCTTCCTCTCTCTCCCACCAATGCAATTACATTTACAGACGCTTCTGTATATTTTGCGATCATTCCAAGAAGTACGCTTTTCCCAACTCCTGGACCCGAAAAGATACCGAGCCTCTGACCTTTACCGCATGTCAGAAGTCCATTAATCGCCCTTATACCGAGATCCAGAGGCTCATTTATCCTTCTTCTCTTTAATGGATTTGGAGTACCCGAAAATAGTGGATAATCAACACCTTTAATCGGACCTTTCCCGTCAAGAGGTTCGCAAATTCCGTTTATTACCCGACCTTTCAAAAAAGGTGACACCTTTACAGAAATTTTTCTTCCGAGTTGTTGAACTCTGCTCCCCGGTCTAATTCCTTCAGTTTCTCCTAATGCCATAAGCATAACTTTGTCATCTCTAAATCCGACTATATCGGCATTTAATAATGTTCTGTTATCAGCATATATTCTGCATGATTCTCCCACCGAAGCTTTTATTCCTGTAGCTTTAACAATTATTCCAGTAATTTCAGATACTCTTCCGTAAACTTTTATTGGCTCTGAATTTTTTAACGCTCTAATATATGGAGACAAATCAATTTCCATGAAGATTTTTTACCATTTCCTCAATAAGATTTTTAATTTGAATATCTATATCAGTAATAACCTCTTGAGATGAACTTATAACCACAACTCCGTGAGAAGAACACGAAGGGTCCACTTCAAAAGTAATATCCGGATGAATATTAATAAAATCCTCTCTGTATTTATTTAACATTTCATTTAGAGATGGATTTATTTTAATTGTTATCATTCCTGTTCTTTCGATTTTTGTAATAGCCTCTCTAATCATGTTAATAACAATTTCCCGGTCAATAGATAATTCTTTCATAATTATTTTTTTTGCAATTTCTACAGCAAGTTCAATAATCTGTGGCTCTGTTTCTTTTAGTATTTTGTTTTTTATAACTAAAAGTTCATTCAATAGATTGTCAATTCTTTCTATCAGAACCATTGCTTTTTTCTCACCCATTGCAAAACCTGCTTTTTCACCTGCCTCGAAACCCTTTTCATATGCTTCTCTTTCAATCTCTTCAGTATTTGTTCCGGAGGATTCAAAACATTCATGGATTTTTTCTTCATGTATCTTTAAAGCAGGCATGAAAAAAGGTACAATAGTCTGTTTATTCTTACAATTAAATTTAGGCAACAAGTTCTTCACTCCCTCTACTTGCTATTATTATTTTTCCTTCAACTTCAAGTCTTCTGGCAATTTTCACAATATTTTGCTGGGCTTTCTCAACATCGGAAAGCTTAACAGGTCCTCTTGTTTGCATTTCTTCTTTAAGTATTTCTACAGCCCTTTGAGACATATTTTTAAAGATTTTTTCTTTAAGTGCCTCTGATGCTGTTTTGAGAGCAAGGGAAAGTTCATCGGTGCTAATTTCTTTCAATATCATCTGGATTGCTCTGTCGTCTAATTTTACAAGATCATCGAATACAAACATTAGATTTCTGATAGATTCAGCAACCTCTGCTTTTTGCTCTTCTATCTTTGTGAGGACAACCTGCTCGGTTGATCTATCGACATTATTTAATATTTCTGCAACTTTTTTTGTGCCCCCAACTTTTTTCCCCCTTCCTCTTGCAACATCAAGCTGACCTTTTAAAATCTGACTTAAATCCTCTATAGCACTTTCTGGAATCATTTCGGTAGTAGCTATTCTAAAAGCAATATCTCCTTTAATTTCATCAGGTAATAGAGAAAGAACATCTGCTGCCTGTGTTGGTTCAAGAAGTGAAATTATTAGGGCAGCTGTTTGAGGGTGTTCCGTAACAAGAAAACTTGCAAGAGTTTTTGGCTCAACCCATTTAAGTGAATCAAGAGGCCCTTCTTTTGATGCAATTTCAAGTATTCTTGACGCACCTTCTTCACCAAGCCCTTTTGAAAGAACCTTCCTTGCATATTCTTCACCACCAAAAAACATATCTCCATCCGATATTATCCCCGATGCTTCTCTTAAAACTTCCTCTATTACATTCTTGCTGACACTTTTAAGTTTAGTCATATGCATAGTAAGTCTGCCGATTTCCTTAACATTCAGATTTTTAACAATTTCAGAAGCACCGTCTTCGCCTACAGTTAAAAGAAATATAGCAGCCTTTTCATAACCACTTAAAGACATTAGCTTTCCTTTATCCAGTTTTTAATGAGATTTGAAGCTTCTTTTGGATTCTTTTTAGCCCATTCAATCACATTTTCTCCTGCTGTCTTTTGTCCTAATTCCATTCTCTTTTCAATTTCTGACACTGTCTGTGGCAAAGGAATACTTACACCTGGCAAAGCTTTCTGGGGCATCGGGTTAATGGTTAAACTTTTCAACAGAGGTCTGATTACAAATAGAGCTAAAATAATCAACGCTATAATAGGAGCTAAATATTTTGAAACATTTATAATAATGGGTAATATTTCAGTCTTTGCCGGGGGTAGTTCTTCCTGAGGAACTGCTTCAAATTGCATATTGACAATTTTAACTTCATCTCCTCTTTCCTGATTGAAACCTATTGCTTTCTTGACCATTTCTTCAAGTTGTTTTAATTCTTCCTCACTGCGTGGAGTATATTTCTTTTCATTTGATCCCTGTTGAGCAGTATAAATTCCATCAACAAGTACTGCAGCGGTAACCCTCTTGATTTCTCCTGGATTATTAATGATATGACTGGTTATCTTACTAATTTCATAGTTTATAGTTTCATTTTTCTTTTCTGACTGACCATGATTGGAAGATGATTGTGTTGTTTGCTTATTGGGTAAATTTGAAGCAACACCTGGAACCCCTCCGACTGAACCTGTAGTCGATTTTTCAACATTTTTCTGTTCACTTCTTATAACCTGACTATCAGGGTCATATCTCTCTTCGGTTTTTTCTATTTTTGTAAAATCAAGTGTTGCACTTACTTTTGCCTTAACTTTTCCTTTTCCAACAACAGGGTCAAGAATACTTATAATGCTATTTTCCATATCTTTTTCATATGTTCTTTGATATTCAAGCTGATCTTTTGTAAGGGCAAATTCATTATCATTTTCTTGAGTAAGCATTTCTCCGCTCTGGTCAATAATGGAAACATCTTTTGAATTAAGTCCCTCAACACTGCTTGATACAAGGTGGACAATCCCCTGAATTTGACTATTCGCAAGCTTTCTTCCGGGTTTTATTTTAATAAGCACAGATGCTTTTGGTCTTTCATTTTCTTTTGTAAATAGAGTTTTTTCAGGAACCGCAAGATGAACTCTGCATTGCTCAATTTCTGATAGTGACCTTATTGTTCTTGCTAATTCTCCCTGCAATGCTCTTCTGTAATTAAGTTTCTGAACAAAATCGGTCATGGTAAAATTGCTTTTATCAAAAAGTTCAAATCCTACGTTTCCTCCCTGGGGAAGTCCCTGACTCGCCATTTGAAGTCTTAATTCATAAACATGTTCAGCAGGAACCATTATACTCCCAGCAGATGTTTTGTACTGTACTTTCTGTTCTTTAAGTTTCTGGATTATTGCACCCGCATCTTCTTCTCCAAGATTCGAATAAAGAACCTGATAATTAGGTTTCTGCATCCATGAAAACAATAAGATTAAAGATGTTATTGTCAAAAGAAGAATAATAGTTAACGTTAATTTTTTCTTAAGAGGCATTAATTTTATATTTTCGGTTATTTGTTCGAAACTCATTTATTAAACCTGCATTCTCATTATTTCTTCATAGGCATTCAGAAGTTTATTTCTAACTTCGACCATCAGATTAAATGTCATATCTGCTTTCTCCATCGAAATTATTGCCTGAGTAATATCTCCACCGGTTGTCAATTCTCTGACAGCATTTTCTGCGTCATTTTGTATTTGAGAAAGCTTTCCCATAGCTTCCTGTACTATCCCTTCGAAACCCTTTTCAGGCTCTATTGATGGTTTTAATGTTCTATTTATGTTATTTAAGGTTTGAGAAACTCCTATTTTTATATCAGACATTATTGCCTCCAGATACTAATTTTTCTGCTAAATAATAAAGAAGGCATTGACCCTGCTATTTTCTGGTTCGATTTTTCTTTCTTAATTTTTATTTCATTAATTCTATTTAAAGTTTCTTGAACAAAATCAGCTTTCTTAGGTTTTATTTTTATATTTCCTGTTTTAAACTTTATCATTATATCAGACATTATTGCCTCCCTATTTCAAGGGTTTTCATAAACATTGTTTTCGATATATTAAAAACAGAAACAGACGCTTCATAAGCTCTCAATGCCATCATCATATTAACCATTTCTTCAATCACATTTACATTAGGCATTGTAACAAACCCCTCTTTATCTGCGTCAGGATGTCCCGGATCAAAAACTGTTTTCATCGGTGAGTTATCTGTAGCTATATCAACTATTCTGACGCCTTCAAGAGGTGCGGGATTTTGTTCCATCAATACTGATGAAAAAACAACATCTTTTCTTCTGTAAGGCCCTCCTTCCTCTGTCCTTGTTGAATGCACATTAGCCATATTCGAGGCAATCACGTTCATTCTTTTTTTCTGCGCATCAAGAGCTGAAGCACTTATCTTTAAAACAGCAAAAGTATCCATTTCACCTCCTTAAAGCGCTTTTATACATTTTTATTTTGGATTGAAGCAGCGAGATACCTGCCTGAAACAACATCGCATTTTCAGTCATTTTTGCAACTTCCATATCTATTTCAACATTGTTCTTATCTTCCCAATTATCAGCTTCTTTTATAATTACTTCGTTAGTTGAATTATTACCGGCATTATTCATATGTTTGTCAGATGTAGTAGTTAATAATAATTCATTATCAAGCGCAAGCTTAAAATTAATATCCTTTGCTTTGTAATTAGGGGTATCAGCATTTGCGATATTTGATGCAAGTATCCCGTGTCTAATATTTGTATATCTTATTAATTGTTCGAGTGACCTAAAACTGTCCATTTATTGACCTTTCATTGGTTTGATAACAATAAACATGCCAAATAACAGAACTCCTTTTCCAATCATTTCCAATATGATATTTATTTATTTTCTCCTGATTAACATGATTTTCGGCCACCGAGATGTCTTTATTATTTCGTTTGATATAATTCAAAATACAATAACTTATGTTCATGGATGTTCCTGTATTTTGTATTCATTTAATTTGTTTCTGATAGTTCTTACACTAACACCAAGTTTTTTTGCTGCCTTTGTTTTATTGCCGCCGGCTTCCTTAAGTGTCTGAATTATAAGCTCTTTTTCCATTTCCTTTATGCTCCCTGCCTGTACCTGCATCTTTTCATAGTCATCAAACATAAAATGTTCGCACTTTATAGTTTCACCATCGCACAAGAAGACAGCTCTTTGAATTGTGTTTTCTAACTCTCTTACATTTCCATTCCATTGCTTTCTCTTAATAAGGTCGAGTGCATCCTCTGAAAATCCGTTTATTTTCTTTCCTGCAAGACCTGAATATTTCTTCATAAAATGCATTGAAAGAAAAACAATATCATCAGGTCTTTCTCTTAAAGGAGGAACCTTCAAAGGAAAAACACTGAGCCTGTAAAAAAGATCTTCCCTGAATCTTGATTCAGCGCATTCTTTTTTGAGATCTCTATTTGTTGTTGCAATAACCCTGACATCTATCTTTATAGGTTCTCTACCACCTATTCTGTCAACTTCCTTCTCTTGAAGGACTCTTAATAATTTAGCCTGAAGTGTCATTGACATCTCCCCTATCTCATCGAGCAAAATAGTTCCACCATTAGCTAACTCAAATTTCCCTTTTTTCCTGTCGATAGCACCCGTAAAAGCTCCTTTTTCATAACCGAAAAGTTCTGATTCAAGGAGATTATCAGGAATTGCCGCACAATTTACAGCTATAAAAGGTTTTTCCGACCTCTTGCTGAATTTATGTATATACCTTGCAAGAAGTTCTTTTCCTGTTCCGCTCTCACCATGAATTAAGACTGTAATATCACTTGCAGCAAGATTACCAGCAAGAGTAATAATTTTCTTCATTTCAGGATCAACAGTTAATATTTCTTTTTCAATGTATGTTTTTTTAATAACAGAATCGATCATTTCTTTTAATGAATCAAATGAAAAAGGTTTTTGTAGATAATCAGCAGCTCCTTCTTTCATTGATTGCACCGCATTATCTACAGTTCCGAATCCTGTTATTACAAGCACAGGAAGATTTCCAATTTTGCTTCTAATTTCTTTCAAAAGTGAAAGACCGTCCATTTTGGGCATATTCATATCAGTAACTACCATTGAATAATTGGCATTCCTAAGTTTATCAAGCGCATTCAGACCATTTTCACATATGGTTGTATCGTAGCCCATCCTCTGTATTGCCTCGTTAAGAGCAATTCTCATTTGAGGGTCATCATCAACAATCAATACAGGCTTCATTTTTCCTCCTTTATAGGGAAACAAAGACTAAAAATACTTCCTTTGTTAATTTTGCTTTTTACTTTTATATATCCTGAATGAGCTTGCATTATTGTTGAAGCAATAGCAAGTCCAAGACCTGTACCTTTTTCTTTTGTACTGAAAAAAGGATTAAATATCTTTTCAAGTATATTTTCATCAATTCCATAGCCTGTATCCCCTATTTCAAGGCAATGCATATCATAATCTTTTGTAATTGATATTGAGAGAATTCCTCCTTCGTGCATCGCCTGTATAGCATTAACCATAATATTCACAATAGCCTGTTTTATAAGTTCAGCGTCACCAGTAATTATGCAGTCTTTTAATGATCGGTTTATTTTTATTTCCCTTGTTTCTATCAAAGGTAAAAACATCTTAATACAGTTTTCTGTTATACATTTTAAATTCAAAGGCTTCATAACAGGTTTACTCGGCCGGGCAAAGTAGAGCATGTTATTAAGTATGCTATTCAGATTATTTATCCCTGTTGCTATTCCATTTGCGAGTTCTCTTTTTGATACATCTTCAAGGTCATTTGCGAGCATGCTTGCATATAAAGAAATGCTGCACAACGGGTTTCTTATCTCATGCACAATTTTCGCAGACATCTCTCCCATTGCGATTAATCTCTGGTTTCTTTCCTGTTGTTGTTCAAGTTCCCGAAGGCGTGTAATATCCTTTATGAGTATAACACTGCCTTTTAAGTTATTATTTATGTGTCTAATGTCATATCTTGAGATGATTACTCTGTATTCTATGCCTCTTGATGTTATTAAAGTATCAGTATTATCCTGAATAATTTTCAGGTTTAAATCCTTAAATTTTCTGCCAATTGCTTGAATCAGTTTTATATCAAGAAATTCTTCAGCGGATTTATTCATCATAGTAATTCTGTCATCTGAATCCATAACAATAATTGCTTCCTCAAGACTACAAAGAATTGCATTAAGATACTCCCTGTTTTTTTCAGCCTCTTCAAGTGCTTTTTTGAGTTCCTTGTTTTTCTGTTCGAGTTCTGCTGTAAGATAAGTTACTTTCTCATTTAAAGTTTGATAGTAATTCTCAAGACTTTTTGATGCAATCGCAAAATTATGAAAAGCTTCACTTAATTTTTCGGTACTCACTTAAAATATCCTCTTCATTCTTTCCTGTATATCATTTTCTTTTAATACAACTTCTGCAGATTTGCTGTATATATCATTTTTTGATTTTCCGTTATTTATTTGATGAGAAAAATTATTTTCCTTAGAAAGCTTGGAAACCATATAATAAGTCCACCCAGCATCCTCTGATGTTAAATCTTTTCTTGTTTCAGGCTTCAAAGATGCAACTATCTGATAGAATTTCAGGGCATCATTTTCCCTGCCCATTCTATATAGGGTGTCAGCAAGTTTTATATAAACTTTTAAAGGAGCTCCTATTTTCTTTAAAGCATCCTCACAAAAATCAACGGATTTTTTCATATCTTTGGAGGATTCCAGTAATTCGGCAAAGAATACTATATCATTCGGAGTCAATTCTTTTATGGAAAGCAAAGCATTCATGGCTTTCTGATAATCTTTTTTCTCTCTCAATATCTTTGCTCTAACTCTTAATATTTCATCAGAGTTTCCTTTTACATATTTGATATTTTCAGAAGCTTTTCTAACATCGCCTATATCAGCATAAAAATCTGCCAATAAAAAATAACACTTCGCTCTAACATCCATAGTTCCATTTTCTACAAGCCAGGTGCACAATTCCAGAAAAGGTTTTCCTGAAGAACGCAGATTTTCGGCAATCTGCACAAGTGTTTTTGACCTTTTTGGCTCAAGAATCAGGCGTCCGAAAGTATTCCATAATTTCAAAAATTCTTCTATGTTTCCATTCATAGATTCAAGAATAATTGATTCAAATTCATCTTTAGCTTCATCAGGAGGCGATTTTTTTGTGCTAATTTCTTTTAGATAATTAATTGCTTCTTTAAAATTACCCTCATTTTTATATATTTTTGCGAGTTTCAGAATAGCTAAATCATATTCTTTGATATAATAATAATTTTTTTGAACATCCAGAAGTATTTTTTTCGCTTCATCATTTCTACCCATTTTTAAAAATGCATCGGATAGATTTATAAGGGCTCTAACCCTTGTTTTTCTGTCAGTTGATTCGACTGATAGTCTGAAATACTTAACAGCATCATCATATTTGGATTCATTCATCGAAATAAGTCCAAGTCCGATGTATGCTTTTGGTCTTACAAAATTATCCTGAATCGTGTTGTAATATACCTTTGCATCCGATAATTTTCCTGACATTCTTAAGTTTTCAGCAAGATTGTATAAAGTTTCTGGAGATTTCATGATGAACTCTTTATTGGAAATAACAGACATATAAAGTTTTTGGGCATCTTCAACTCTTCCCATTGACTGATATATATTGGCTTTACCAAGAATTGCTCTCGGGTTTATCCCGCCTTCTTCATAATTAAGCAGTGCTTCTAAATAAAGTCCCTGCATAAACAGCGTGTCGGCAAGACCAAGACGAGCTTCTTCCTTGTTATTTGATTTAGAATGATACCTCAAGAACTGACGATATGTACTTGCTGCTTCTGGGTAATAACCATTTCTATAATAAGTATTCGCTCTTTCAAGAAGAATTCTTTCTTTTTCATTTTCATCCTGAGCATAAAGATATGAAAGCCTCAAATGAGCAATGGCCTCGTGTATTCTTCTTTGTTTTTCATAAGCCTTATAATATACATAGTGATATTTTGACAATTCCTTTTCATCTGCTTTATATTTTGATAGAACTTTTATTGCTACATCAGGTTTATTGTCAGTTATTAATTTTTCTGCGTTTTTTATGGATAAAGAAGCATCCGAAGTTTCAGCTTTTGAAATATTCAAAGGAAAAAATAACAAAACAATACATATATATATTTGTAACATGCCAATATATTTGCAATAATTATGCCTGCTGATAAGTTATTGAATTAATTAGATATTTATTCAGGAATGTCAATAATATGACTATTTATGGAATTCTATATTTTTCTTTTTAAGTTTTTCCAGAAGGGTTGTTCTATTCAGTCCGAGTAATTCTGCAGCTTTGTTCTTCACACCATGAGTTTTCTCAAGTGCTTTAATAATGAGATTTTTTTCCATATTATCAATTATGGAATTTAGATTAATTCCTGATTCGGGAATTTCCAGTTCTTTAAGAGAAACATCCGATGTTTTAGGTTTATAAGTTTCCTTAACAGAAATCTCGCATGTTATTTCATGAAACTTCTCTGGCAAATCAGATAATTTTACTGTGTTATCTGTTACAAGTATTGTCAATCTTTCAATTAAATTCTCAAGCTCACGCACATTACCAGGCCATTTATATTTAATGAAGCAATCCATTACTTCAGGAGAAAATTTAAGATTTTCACGCTTTCTTTTCCTGCAAAATTTATTTGTAAAATGGTCAATAAGCAAAGGTATATCATCAATTCTGTCTTTAAGAGCTGGAATATGTAATGGTATCACGTTTAAACGATAAAAAAGATCCTCGCGGAATTTACCTTCTTTTGTGGCCTTCTCAAGATCGCGATTTGTTGCTGCTATAATTCTAACATCGACTTTTATGGTTTTAATTCCACCCACTCTTTCGAATTCTCGTTCCTGCAAAACTCTAAGAAGTTTTACCTGAAGTGAAGGATCAAGTTCACCAATTTCATCAAGAAACAAAGTCCCTTCATTTGCAAGTTCAAATCTTCCGGCACGTGTCATAACAGCACCGGTAAACGCACCTTTTTCATGACCAAAAAGCTCAGATTCGAGGAGGTCTCTTGGAATTGCTGCACAATTTAAAGGCACAAATGGTTTCTGTGAACGTGAACTGTTAAAATGAATAGTTTTAGCTATAAGTTCTTTACCTGTACCGCTTTTTCCTGTGATAAGAACAGTGCTGTCGGTATCAGCAACTTTTTCAATCATTTCATAAACTTTTTGCATTTGTGGTGAGTCGCCTATTAAACCTTCGAAATTATATTTTCTTTTCAAATGCTTTTTAAGGAGTATGTTTTCTTTTTTAAGTCTTGATATGCTGATTGCACGGTCTATAATAATCAAAAGTTCATCTAGCACAAATGGCTTTGTAACATAATCAAATGCTCCTATTTTCATTGCTTCTACAGCAGTCTGAACAGTTCCAAAGGCTGTTATAATAATCGCCGGGGTTGTAATGTTCATTTCAGATACTTTTTTAAGTAAATCTAACCCTCCCATCCCGGGCATCACTAAATCAACCAGAAAAACATCGAACTTTTCAGATTGTAGAAGTTCAAGCCCTTCATGGCCATTTGTTGCTGTAGTAACCAGATAACCATTTTCTTTTAAAAAATCAGCGAGAGAATCTCTTACTGACTCATCATCGTCAATTATCAATATGTGATTCATACAGAAACTTTAAAATAATTTTTATCTTATGTCAATACTTTGACTCAAGAAAAATTTTCCTCAAACGGAAAACATTACCTAATTTGTATCATTTTTATTAACCCAAAAAATGCAATTGAAATAATACATATATTGTGAAAACATTTATTTTTAATCCCCTTGAACCCCATTTATTAATGGATTAAGGTGATTGTTTATTAGCAATAACTCAATTTATGAAACAAAATCAAAGGTCTCTTTTTAATGAGGCTGAAGTCTAAATTAAACATATAACCTTAATTGTCTATATATCCTTTCATATCAATTTAACGAGTTGTTCAATAAATAATATCTGGCACATCAATTGCAATTATAATTTTAAATTATTTATTCCGGAGGTTTAAAATGAATTTTCTATTCTCAACAATTGCTGTTGCTGGTGCGCTGTTTCTTTTGATGTTAACATTTAAAAATATTGGCATAAATATGCTTTTGAATACAAATGCACTTATATTAATTCTGGGCGGGTCATTAATATCTCTTTTTATTGCCTTCCCGGCAAATCGTTTAAAGGATACGGTAGTTGATATATTTGAATCATTTAAAAATAAAAGAGACAAAAATGAACTAATAAAAGACATCGTTGATATTGCAAAAATATATCGCAGCGCGAATATGAGAAAGCTTGAAGAAAAAACAATAAATATCAATGACAGGTTTTTGAGACTCGGAATAACTTTACTATTAAATCATTCTAAAAGCAATGAAATAAGGGATATTCTTGAAAGAGAAGCATCTCTCAGGATTGCTCAATACAATCTAAGCCAGAATATAATAAGAACAGTCGCAAGACTTGCCCCGTCTCTTGGCTTGGCAGGAACTGTCATCAGTCTTGTCAGTATGTTTAATAATTTTCAATCTGTTGATTCCATCGCTCCAATGATGTCCGTTGCTCTTATGTCAACTTTCTATGGTGTGATAATATCAAATGTTTTTGCATTACCTCTAAGCGCAAAAATGAAAGAAAAGGCAATACTTTCTGAAATTCTTATGTCAATCACTATTGAAGGAATTATAGCTGTTTACAATATGGAACATCCATTAAAAATAGAAGACCGGCTTTCTGGACATTCGGAAACAGTGAAAGTTTATCATTCCGAAGTAAAAATCCCTTTAACAAATTCAATATAAATTTACAAATAAATCGTGCTTAAAAAACAAAGAATAAGTCTTGAAAATACTTCTGAATCAGAAAGTACATGGCTTATAACATTAAGCGATGTACTTACACTTCTCTTGATCTTTTTTATGATGTTTGCATTCCTGACAAAAAACATGAAATCATCTATTGTGAGGGATGTTAATGCAGATGAACAAATTCAAAAAAAGGAAAATACAGAATTAAACTCTTTCGAAAAATTAGAGGAAATAAAAACACAGATGGACAACGCATTGCGTGACCTGAATATGGAAGATTATATTGATATACAAAAAAATGGCAATGAACTAATAATATCCATAAAAGAAAAAATATCATTTGAATCTGGAAATGCAACTTTACTTCCCGAATCAGAACCTGTTCTTGACAAAATAGCTGTTATCTTAAAAACAAGTCCCGAACTGGACGCTGAAATAAATGGACATACTGATAATATTCCCATAAATACATCAACTTATCCTTCCAACTGGGAATTGTCTATGGCACGTGCAATAAGTGTTTTAAAATATTTTATTAATAAACATTCAATCGAACCCTCAAGGCTTTCTATAAAAGGGAATGCGGATCAAAGACCTCTCGTTAAAAATGATACACCTGAACACAGAATGCAAAACAGAAGAGTTGAAATTAAAATTAGTGAAAAAAATAATAATTATTTTAGGCAGACATAATTTTTTACATTCCCGAGCATTAATATAAAATTTTTAAGAATATTATAGTCATAATTTTCAGATTCTTTTTCTATAATTTTAAGCGCTTCAAACGGAGTTAATGCTTTTCTATAAGGTCTCTGTGTTGTAAGCGCATCATAACAGTCAACAATAGCTGTTATTCTTCCAGTAAGTGAAATTTTATCACCATTCAAGCCTCTGGGATAACCCTTACCTGACAGTTTTTCGTGATGCTGACTTACCGGAATAAAAGCTTCCTCTGGAATATTTCTATGGCAATTCAAGATATCCTCGCCTTTATTAACATGTGTTTGCATTATCATATATTCTTCATCAGAAAGTCGCTCTCTTTTATTCAATATTTCAGAAGGGATCAAACTTTTTCCTATATCATGTAAAATCGCTCCAAAACCGAGTGTATCTATTTCATGTTTTTTCAGTCCCATTGCTATCCCGAGACCTATTGCCAATACAGAAACATTAACCGAGTGGGTATAAGTATAATAATCATGGTTTTTAATATTTAGCAGATCATATAAAGTTTCATTATTATAAATAATGCAATTTATTATTTTATTAACTGAATCAAAGGTTTTTGTAAGAATTTCACCGCTTCTCGGGTTGTCGAATAATTCCCTAACAACAATTTTTGATGTTTCCTTTACAATACGGGCTTTAATTGAATCATCACTTTGAATATTTGAAACAGAATCAAGATATTCCTGGTAATAGATTAAGTCATTTTTATTTATTAAAATTTCTCCGGTATTAATCAATGCTTCTTCCTGAATTTTATAAGGCTCTGTTTTTGAAGCTTTAACCAAAATTTTTATTCTCGTTTTCTCAAATAAATAAAGATTAAAATAAATTTCCGTTCCCGGAATAAATACTGAACTGTTAATTTGATGAAACTGAACTTTGAAATAACGGTAATCTTTTTCTGAAACAAGATTAATTTTATTTAAATTTGAGTCGTTAAGATAGCCATTCCTTAAATAATCTTCATATGTTTCTAAATCCTTTGATAGTATAAAAATATCCCTTATACCTCTTTTTTTTAAATAATCTCCTGCATTTTCCGGGAATATCGTACCTTTATTATAAAGATATTTAATGATATTCAAATCCTTCACATAAATATCAAATGGCAAAACTACTCCTGATTTAAGTTTTTCAAGATCAATTTTTATATAATCATCTTTAAATTTAATTATTTTATAATTTGTTTTGCTCATTTCAATACTCAGAATATACTGGTTCATTTCTATTTTCGGATTTTTTCAGGAATCTATTTAATTTTTATATAGAAAGTAAAAATTAAATATTCATAATAAAGATATTCATTTGGCTGGCAGTATTTCAGTTAAAACTTTTTTAGTAAAAAATTTAGAATGTCATCAAGGTTATCCAAAAGTATATATCCATTTTCATAATGGCTCTTATTCCATGGGAATAAAAGTCCTGCTCCCTGCACTTGTTTTTCTCTTGCTTTTTCAAGTACTTTTGGTGAATCATCAACAACAAAACAGCAATCATAATCAAAAAGTACTGTTTTGTCATAAGAAAGATGTAATTCGTCGAAATGAAGTCCGTGCATCTTTAACCATCTTTCAGTAGGTATTCTGGTATTTTCAGAACGATGGCTTGCAATAGTTATATGAAAGCCTTGTTTCTTTAGGGTATCGAGGAATCTTTTGGATTCAGGATATGGCAAATGTCTTTTATTATCCTGATTAAGATGAATTTTATTGATTGCATTTATAAACTCATCAATAGAACAATAATTTTGCCAGAAATCCCAATCAATCCAGTGTTCAGGAGTCGGAATTAAGCCATTAATTATTTTTAATTCCTCATAAAGAATATCGCAAAAGTGCCATAATGTATTATCAATATCAACTATTGCTCTTAATTTTTTCTCTTTTTTCAATATTTTTAACTCTTTATTAGTTTAGATAAAATATGCTAAAGTTCAAAATAAGATAATTTCAATAATTTTTGCAAGTTTAAAAATTATAACAAAAAACTTTTTTCTTTATAATATATAAATACAAAAACTTATCTGCATCATTCAGGTTAACGAAATGTTATAATTAATTTTACAGATCTTGCGGGCGTAACTCAGTGGTAGAGTGTCAGCTTCCCAAGCTGAAGGTCGCGGGTTCGAATCCCGTCGCCCGCTCCAGAATTGCTTATGTAAAAAGGATAGCTTTTATTTTATCGGAATATCAATATTCATTCTGAAATAATAAATATTTAAATCATATGTTATGAAACTTCTAATAATATCCTCAGGTAAAATTAATCGCAATATAAAGATTTTTGTCATCATTATAAACCCAACCCCATTGAATTTTGAATAGTTATACAAATACTTGACTTTAAATGTCAATAGCGATAACATACTTTCTAAAAATATAAAAATATTTAACTGTTTTCACTATAATCTTCATTTCTTATGAAAGGAGGAGTTATGGAAGAGATTAAGAAGCCAATGGGATGGAAAGAACTTTATTTAAAAGAGGACTGGTGGGCTATTTATCTTGGACTTGGAATTGTGTTCGCTGCAATTTTATTTTTTTACACAGGTAATCCATTACTGAAATCTCTAAGCGTGCTTCCTGACAAATGGACAGATTCCGGAAAACTTATTGAGCATTTTTCAAAAAACTATATATGGTATGCAGCACAATTTGGGTTCTGGCTTATTATCTTTAGTATTAGTACAAAAATTCTTGGGTTTAAGCAGAACGAATATATACCATCATTCATTTTCCTTTATATACTATCTGTTATTACTTTTATTATTGGTGAATATAAACCCTTATCAGACAATGGATTCGAACCACCCCTTGTAGCACTTTTAATAGGACTTTTCATATCAAATACCCTAAGAGTTCCTAAATGGATGGACTCGGGATTCAGGGTTGAGTATTACATAAAAACAGGAATAGTATTGCTTGGCGCAACCCTTCCTTTTACACTTATTCTCTGGGCAGGTCATGTAGCACTTTTTCAAGCTACCTTAATTTCAGTTATAACATGTTTAACTATTTATTTTGTCGGCACAAAATTATTCGGACTTGATAAGCGTTTCAGTTCTGTTCTTGGTGTTGGCGCTGCTATTTGTGGCGTTTCTGCTGCCATAGCAGTTGGCGGTGCTGTCAAAGCAAAAAAAGAACACATCTCAATTACGATAACGCTCGTAACTATATGGGCGATTGTCATGATTTTCTTTATTCCTTATGCTTCAAAATTTTTAAATCTTCATCCTGCTTCTGTCGGAGCATGGGTAGGTTCTTCAGAATTTGCTGATGCTGCTGGTTTTGCAGCAGCGGTTGCATATGGCAAAATGGTAGGAAATGAAGAACCTGCTGTAAGAGCATTTACCCTTATGAAAGTTATCGGAAGAGACATATGGCTCGGGATATGGTCTTTCATTTTTGCGCTTATTGCATGTCTTAAATGGGAAAAAGAGGAATGCGGTGAAAAACCTAAAGCATCCGAGATATGGTGGAGATTTCCAAAGTTTGTTCTCGGGTTCTTCTTGGCATCTGTCATTATCACGGTGATTGCTTCCGGATACTCTCAGGCAGATTATAAAAATATTCTTACACCTGAACTCATCAAACCTATAAAAAGTTTACGTTCGTGGGCATTTATATTCTGTTTTTTGAGCATAGGACTGACTACAAGATTTCGCGAACTTGCTGCTGCAGGAAAAAAACCTTTCTGGGCATTCACAATAGGGGTTATTGTTAATGCAACTATAGGATTTATTCTTTCAGTTTTGGTGCTTGGAGACTTTTGGATAGAAAAGACAATGCAGTAAAAAAATATACCTGCAGGGACTGTAAATATTTCAACAATGACCCGGCATGGCTCGAAAAGTCATTGCCGGGTCTTAATGCTTTAAGTTCTGCTTATGGATCTACAAGAGGGGAAAATGGAATATGTACAAAACAAGATATTTATCTGTCGCCTATAAAAAATTGCAGGCATTTCAAACATAAATAAACCTTATTTACAAATTCATTGCTTATTGCAGGAGCGTCCTGCTGCAAACACCTACAACCAGAAGTTCCCCTTATCAAAGGGAATCAAGGGAGTTAATAAAATTTTTTCGTAAAATCTGCATTATTTCAGCTGTATTATTTGGGGTTATAATTTTTTAATGATTTCCTGACATGATAGATACGTTGAAGAACAGTGATATGCGTAAGAAAAAGCATTATCCATAATATAGGCACAATCCATCCTGTCAGAGCAGCAAATATCAAGAGTATTATTCTTTCTGGTCTTTCCATTAAGCCAGTTTTACAATCCTGACCAAGTCCCTCTGCTCTTGCACGCGCATAGCTTATCAAAAAAGCTCCGACAAGTGTTCCAAGACTCAGGAAAGCTCCTAAGTGATTCCCTATTGCTGCAAGATACCATGAAAATGAAAGAAATAGAAATGCGTCAGAATATCTATCGAGAACCGAATCAAGAAAAGCTCCGAATTTTGTTGCCTTTCCGTTCACTCTTGCGACAATTCCATCGAGCATATCAAAAAATCCAGCAAGCAAAATGAGTAATCCGCCGAGTTTGAGATTTTTAGGTATCACAAACGCTGCAGCAATTGTTAAGATAAAACCGAAAATAGTAATTGCATTTGGATTAAAAGGTATGTGTTTTGCAAAATTTTTTAAAGGCGCGTCAAAAAAATGTCCGAGCCTTGCGCTAATCATTACCTTTCTATTTTACCATTAATAAAATCTTCAACCATATTCTTTGCCTGTTCATCAGGATACTGGATTAAAGGATGTTTCATAAAATAAGCCGAAGGGGATGTAAGCACTCCTCCTATGCCTCTGTCTTTTGCTATTTTACAACACCTGATTGCATCTATAACTACACCAGCGCTGTTTGGAGAATCTTCAACAGAAAGTCTCATCTCGAGATGTATAGGAATATTTCCGAAATTTCTACCTTCCATTCTTAGAAAACATATTTTGTTATCTTTAAGCCATGGGATATAATCCGAAGGTCCAATGTGAATATTTTCATGAAAAAGAGGCGAATGCATCTGTGATTGTACGGCTTCTGTTTTTGATATCTTTTTTGATTTGAGTCTTGTACGGTTTAACATATTTAAAAAATCCGTATTTCCACCAACATTAAGCTGATAAGTACAATCAAGCTTAACTCCTCGATCTTCAAATAGTTTTGTAAGAACTCTATGAATAATTGTAGCTCCTATCTGGCTTTTAATATCATCGCCAATAATTGGTATGTTTTTTCTCTCAAAGAGCTTTGCCCAGTCTTTATTAGATGCAATAAAAACAGGCACGCAATTAATAAAACCCACACCTGTTTTAAGACAGGCTTCAGCATAAAATGCCGTTGCTTTTTCAGAGCCGACAGGCAAATAACTTATAAGTATATCCGCACCGCTTTCTTTTAAAACTGCAGGCACGTTGCAGGATTTCTTTTTTGCAACTATAAATCTTCTGTTCTCAGGATAATCTTTCATATGGGGTGATACACCATCAAGAACATTCCCCATCATGACAGATACAGATATTTCAGGAATATCTTTTGTTATAACCTTTGTACAATTTGGTTCTGAAAATATCGCTTTACTAAGAGGCATTCCGACTTTTCTAACATCAATATCAAATGCTGCAACAAATTCAATATCTTCAGGAACATATCCTCCAAGGTTATAATGCATAAGTCCTAATGATTTGTCAGGGTCATTTTTTTTCATTTTGCTGTAATATGCCACACCCTGAATTAATGAACTCGCACAATTACCAACTCCAACAATAGCCACTTTTATCTTTCCCATTCTACTTTACCCTCGTCTGTATTCTTTTATAGAGAAGCATTATTAGATCCTCCAGTTTTATATTGAATTCCTTAAGTAAACTATCGACTGATTCTTCACATGTTGTTAAAAACCTTTTCCAAATTCTCTGGACAGTATCCTTGTCAAGTTCAGAAGCAATTGCAGCTTCCCTGAAACTCATTCCTTCAATTAAGTAATTTATTACTTCTTTTATTTTTGATTCGTTAGTATGTAGTCCAAAGAAAAATGAACTGTATCTCTCAGAAAATCTGTAATTACAGGTCTTACACCTTAAAAGTCTTCTGCCATCTTTACCATATCTATTACATAAAATAATATTCCCATGTCCTTTTTTCCCGTGATCTTCACATTTTTTGTTCGGGCAATAAAACTCATTTAGATTCAGAGAAATTTCCATGCGAATTTATATAACAAAGAGCACTATAATGTCAAGATAAATTTTCAATGAAATGGGGACAGTCATAAAATTCAAGACATAATTATTAAAACAGACGGGTTACAATGGACAATATATTTAATTCAGTCTTTTCAGTTCCTGAGCCCTATTTTTCTATATATAAGATCAAAATTCACATTTTCGGATATTAATTTCATTCCCCTTTCAACTTTTGCCTTATCCCTTAAACGTAAACGAACAGAAAGTTTTTCAAGTTTTTTAGCAATACTGTAAGTATCCTCGCGCACAACAATTATAGGTATATTTTTCTGCTCAGCACGTGATATTATTATTTCACTTGGATAAAGATCTCCTGTTAATATTAAACACACTGAACCTGATTCCATAGCCGAAAGTTGAATATCTGCCCTGTCTCCTCCAACAATTACAGCATTATTTCTCGTTTTCTTAAAATACTCAATTGCTTTATCAACCTGCATGGCTCCTATAAGAAAGTGCTCAACCAGATTACCGAGGCAATGATGACATGACAAAACTTTACCTCCGAGCATCTCATTTAATTCTTCAACTGTAATTGACCCTACTATTGAATCATGGGGTACTTTTCCAAGAATATCAATACCTTTTCGCTTAAAGAAAGGTTCAACGTATTCTTCTACGCTTTTGTGATATTCGGGAGTAATCTTATTCAATATTACTCCGAGAAATCTTTCCTTAAGATCTCTTTTTGCCTGCAAAACATAATCTACAATATATTCACCTTCATATTTAACAACAATAATTACTTTGGCATCGAGCTTTTTAATAACTTTCAATCCCTGAAGATCAAGGTAACTGCCTGTATAAATGCTTCCATAGCCACCAACAACTACAATATCTTTATTCACTGAAATCCTTTCAAAAGAATTCTCAATCTTTTTCATCAGTCCTTTTATATCTTTTAAATAAGACTTAACAAGCAATTCCTGAGTGAGGACAACAGGACATAAATCTGTCAAAGGGTCTGTTAGATTAAGCCCTCGATAAACACGCCATGCATCATTGTCTGTTAATATATCATTGATTTTAACTGGCAATATTCCTACAGGTTTAAAGTAACCGACTTTAAACCCATCGCTCTGGAATCTACTTGCCAATCCCATTGAAACCAGTGTTTTTCCTGTATATCCTGCTGTTGAGCCAACATATATTGCAACCATTTTAATCACCTCCTATTGCAAATCTTGCGTCTATAGCAACCACTCCCTGTCCTCTTTTCCTGACAAGAAGCGGATTTATATCAGCTTCTATTATTTGGGGAAAATCAATAGCCATTTGCGACAATATCAATATAGATTTTTCAATTGCTTCTATATCTGCTTCAGCCTCACCACGAACACCGCGAAGTAAGGGAAAAGTTTTTGTTTCACGTATCATTTCATAAGCATCTTCCTGACTCAGAGGTACAATACGGAATGATACATCTTTTAAGACTTCTACATAAATTCCTCCGAGTCCAAACATTATCATATGTCCGAATTGAGGATCTTTGGTTATACCCATTATAACTTCTTTTCCTGCGGAAACCATTTCCTGAATCAGAACACCATAGATATGTGCATGCGGCATTATATTTTTTATTTTTGTGGTTATTTCAAAAAAAGCATTCTCAACTTCTTTTTTATTTTTTAAATTTACTTTAACGCCGCCTATATCACTTTTATGTATTATCTGAGGAGAAATAATCTTCATTACCACAGGGTACCCTATGCCCTTTGCAGCGGCAACAGCTTCTTCAGACGTTCTTGCAAACAAACTCCTCGGCATGGTAAACCCATAAGCATTCAATACATCATGAACTTCGAGTTCTGTTAGACGATCCCTGTTTTCCTTTTTGGCGTTATTAAAAATACCCTGAGCCTTATCTTTTAAACCTTCATATGACAGATATTTTTTTTCAGGTCTGTTAATCCATAAATGATAACGATACATTGCACTGATGGCAGATACAGCTTCTTCAGGATAATTGTAATTTGGTACGCCATTTTTAAGCAACATTTTTGCTCCTGCTTCTATACTTTTTTTCCCCATAAATGAAGTTAACAAAGGTCTATCAATTGTTTTAGCGATATTTGCTATAGCAAGAGAAGTTTCATCAACATTAACTGTTGCAGTTGGAGTCAGCAGTACCAATACTCCATTAATCCTTTCGTCTTTTAAGACTGTAATTAATGCCTTTTCATATCTTTCAGCGCCTGAATCCCCGAGTATATCAATCGGATTATAAAATGAAGCAACAGGCGGAAGAAAGGTTCTTAATTCATCAACAAGCTCTTTATGGAGGGGAATTAGTTGCAATCCTGCTTTGTCGCATGCATCTGCAGCAAGAATGCCGGGACCTCCTGAATTGGTTATTATCGCCATATCAGGCCCTTTTGGCAATGGTTGATTCGCAAAAGCGAGAGCGTAATTGAAAAGATCGTTGATTGTAGTTACCCTGATGATTCCACATTGTTTGAATGCAGCATCAAAAGCTGCTTCTCTGCCTGCTAAAGCTCCAGTATGTGAAGATGCTGCTTTTGCGCCTGAACTTGTGACACCTGACTTCAATATAATTACAGGCTTTTTCTTAGAAACTTTTGCAGCAACTTCCATGAAGCTTTTTCCGTCACTTATACCTTCAATATAACCAAGAATTACTTTTGTATTCTCATCATCAGCAAGAGCAAGCATTATATCTATATCTGATATATCCGATTTATTTCCCATGCTTATGAATTTTGAAAAACCTATTTCGTCAGGCAAAGCCCTGTCAAGAACAGCAAGACATAAAGCGCCTGACTGAGAAAAGAAACCTATGCTTCCCTTTGCAGGCATTCCTGCAGCAAAAGAAGCATTCATTTTTGAATGAGTATCTATAACTCCGAGACAATTCGGACCGATAAATCTTATTCCAAGCTCTTTTGCTTTATTAACAATTTCTGTCTCAAGTTTTAAGCCTTCTATACCGCTTTCCCTGAAGCCTGCTGTAATAATTATCGCAGAATCTATATGTTTGGCTCCACACTGGTTTATTACATCAAGAACAGACTTAGGTGGGACTACTATTACAGCCAGATCTATGTTTTCAGGGACATCAATAACCGAAGGATATGCTTTTTTCCCGAGAATATTATCAGCGCCTGGATTTATTGGATAAATTTTTCCTTCAAATTCGTACTGAATCAGATTTTTCAGAATGTCATAACCAACTTTTCCCGGTGTTTTGGAAGCGCCAATAACAGCAATTGATTTTGGATTAAAAAAGTTATTCATTGTTTTTAATTTAAAATATTATCTGAAAATTATATTAATTTCAAGAATTATTTAATCCGAAAATGCAGACATTGCTCAAAAATTTATTTTACCAGCCACTGGCGAGTTTACACGCCTTTGGCGGATAAATATGAAAATAACACATTTGGCAATAAATCAATTTTTGAAACAAAATAAACTACGTTAATAAATGAATATAGCTTTATTTTGTATTGCAATGTTGTTGCATATTTTATTTCTGAGGCTTACGTTTCGACTTCAGCCTCATTAAAAAGAGACCCGTGATTTTGTTTCAAAAATTGATTTATTGCCAGCATTATGGAATTATGATTAGTTAGGGGTGTTGTCTTTAAATAAATTTATTTGGGACATATGCATTATTTTAATTGCATTAATTATTAATATTGCTATGTTCGTGTCTTTAGTGGTTTTGAAATAATATATTTTATATGCAGATTCAATACATTCGAAAGTTCTTCAAGAAGATTCATCGAAGGTTTAATACGTATTATTTTGCGGGTATCCCATGTCATCAGCGCATTATAAAATTTAATAACAGGTAGTGATAGTCGTATCATAGACAATCCGCCTGATACTAAAACAGATGATTCCTTTACACAGGACTCGCATAATACAGACCCCTGTGAGATATAAAAATTATTTCCAGTATTCCCGCATCTACCGCATGAATCTATTTTTGGAGCAAATCCCGAAAATTTAAGAAATTTTACTTTATAATTATTTACTAAAAGACCTATCCGTGAAATGTTAAAAGCATCTTCTTTATTAAAAGATTTTTTAATATAAATATAATCTTCTTCAATTAATCTAAGTGTATCAAGGAACAACAAAAATATCTTTTTGTTTGCATCCATCTCCTGAATAAAATTCAGAGTAAGTTCGATAATCTCAATTATTTTAAAGAAATAGTCCATTCTTTCACGCAGTAAATAAAATGAGTGTAAAATATCAGATTGGGTTAGTCTTGGAAGTGAAGCATGTTCCTTACCCCAGAAAGATATTCTTGAATATGTAAGTGGCTCCAGACTACTTCCAAAACGACTCTTAATTTTTCTCGGACTCTTAGCAAAAGTTTTAAGCAAACCATAATCAGGTGTTAAATAACTTACAATAAGGTCTGCTTCTCCGTAAGGCAGGGTCTTTAATACAATACCTTCTGTTCTTGTCAGCATTACATAATATTGCCGAAATCTTCTGGTTTAAGATTTTTTAACCATTCACCTAATTCATCAGATGAGCTTTTTTGTTCGAGTATGTTTTCCTCAACGAATATAGCTGCATTTACTCTTAATGCCACAGCAACAGCATCGCTTGGCCTTGAATCAACATATTTTTCGTTATTACCATCATAGATACAAAGCAATGCATAATATGTATTATCCTGAATCTCTGTTACGATTATTTTTGTTATTTTTATCTTTAGCGTATCAACAATATTTTTTATTAGATCATGAGTCAAAGGCCTTGGAGTTTCTACTTTTCCCAGTGCAAGAGCAATCGAATCAGCTTCGGGCTTGCCTATCCATATGGGTAAAGTCCTGTTTCCGTCTATCTCTTTCAGCAAAAGTATATACATATTGCTGCGCGGGTCAAACAACATACCTTCAACTTTCATTTGTACAAGCATTTATTTATACCCTAATTCCTTGAGAATTTTAATATCATTTCTCCAGTGTTTCTTGACTTTAACCCATAACTCAAGAAATACTTTTGTATTAAATAACCTTTCCATGTCCTGACGGGCGCGACTTCCGGCTTCTTTAAGTTTTGTTCCGCCCTTACCTATTATTATAGCCTTTTGGCTCTCTCTTTCAACATAAATATTACATCTAATTGAAATCAAACCATCTTCGCGTTCTTCCCATTTAGTTATTTCAACAGCAATAGAATGTGGCACTTCCTCTTCAGTAAGCTCGATAAGTTTTTCACGAACTATTTCTGATGCGATAAAACGCTCTACCTGATCTGTTATAACATCATCAGGATAAAATTTTGGACCTTCAGGAATATATTTTACAATTTTTTCGATAATAAGGTCAGTACCGTCTTTTTTTAAGGCAGAAACAGGTATGATTTCAGCAAATCGATAAAGTTCGCTGAATGTATTTATTACAGGTAATAATTCATTTTTTTTAACAGTGTCAATTTTATTGATTATTAGAAATACAGGCTTATTGATTTTACCGAGCAGATTTATTATCATCCTGTCACCTTTTTTGGGTTCAACAGGTTCTGACATAAATAGAATTATATCTACTTCATCCAATGCTTCAATTGCACTTCTAACCATTGTTTCGCCAAGTTTATGAATGGGTTTGTGAATACCGGGGGTATCTATAAAAATTATCTGGGCATCAGGTAAGTTTTTGATTCCTAATATCCTGTTTCTTGTGGTCTGTGCTTTATTCGTAACAATTGATATTTTTTCGCCAAGAAGAGTGTTCAGAAGTGTTGATTTCCCAACATTTGGACGACCTGCTATTGCCACATAACCTGAATGAAAAGCTTTTTCATTATACATAATAGATATTTTTACTTAAGCTTCTGTATTGCTTCTGCTATTCTTTCGACCCCCTTTTTTATCATATCAATGGAAGTAGCATATGATAGCCTGACATAATTGTCATCCCCGAATGCTGCGCCATGAACAAGGGCAACTTTTGCTTCCTCAAGAAAATACATTGCAAGGTCCGAGGATGAATTTATTGGTTTTCCATTATGATGTTTCCCATACAGCGCTGATGTATTCGGAAAAGCGTAAAATGCACCTGTTGGTGTCAAACAACTAAGGCCGGTTATTTTATTAAGGGAATCCACAAGATATTTCCTTCTTTTATCAAACTCATTGAGCATGGTTTTGATGAAATCCTGCGGTCCCATAAGAGCTTCAACAGCAGCTTTTTGTGCTATTGATGTAGGATTCGATGTTGACTGGCTCTGAATATTAGTCATAGCTTTTATAATGTCCTTAGGGCCTGCTGCATATCCAATTCTCCAGCCTGTCATTGCATAGGATTTCGATAATCCATTGACCACAATAGTCCTTTGTTTGATTTCTTTTCCGAGAGAGGCAATGCTTATGTGTTTTACTCCATCATAAATTAGTTTCTCATATATTTCATCCGAGACGACATACATATTATTTTTCAAGACTATCTCTGCAATTCCTTCAAGAGTTTTACGGTCATACGTTAAACCAGTTGGGTTTGAAGGAGAATTCAGAATCAACAATTTTGTTTTTGGCGTGATATGAGCTTTCAGACTTTCAGTTCTTAACATGAAAGAATCTTTTTCATAGGTTTTTACAAAAACAGGCACAGCATCATTTAACAGAGCCTGATCAGGATAAGATACCCAGTATGGTGATGGAATCAAAACCTCGTCGCCGGGACTTAAAATAGCCTGATTTATGTTGTAGAGACTATGTTTTGCTCCACAGGATATAATAATTTCCTCTCTTGTATAATCAAGTCCGTTGTCTTTTTTGAATTTCTCTATCACAGCATCCTTCAATGCATCAATACCACCAACCGGTGTGTATTTCGTGAAACCCTCTTTGATTGCTTTTATGGCTGCTTCTTTAATATTTTCAGGTGTGTCAAAATCAGGTTCTCCTACCCCGAAATTCACGACATCAATTCCCTGAGCTTTCATTGCTTTTGCTTTTGCATCTATTGCAAGAGTAGGAGAAGGTTTAATCTTTAGTGCCCTATCTGATAATATCAATTTTAACCTCCGTGTATTTCTATTTAATCATATCTTCAAGTTCTTCTGCCTGATATTTTTCCTGCTGCAGAGTAAGGTCAAGGTTTATGACCATTCCTCCATGCTTATTAAATTCAGGATCTCTGGTGAGTTTCATATGTCTTTTAAATGATTTCATAACAGACTCAGCAGCCTTTTTCAGGGTTTCTTTGTATGTTTTCCCTATTTCTATTTTTGAAGGTTTAAATACAGGTGGAATTCCGTTGCTACCTATGTCTTCAGCAAAATGAGATATTTGTTTCATTTTTTCCATTGCCTGATCCATCAATGTCCAGCCTGCCAATCCATTCTTTTGAAATTTCCAGGATGCATATATATGATGAAGCATCTCATTATATTTGGAAGTTACCTCTTTTTGAAGCATTACAATAAATTCACCCGGAAGTTCCATTTCAGCGCCCGGCTGAGAAGCTGCCATTTCAGGACTGAGTTTATCATGTATTCTCTGGAATTTTCTTGCATGTATAGCTGATTCCCATGCTTCTCGCTGTAATACACGTTTTATATGCTGGTCGCTTACCATTTCAGCTTCGGAATTATAATGAGGAATAAGTTTTTCTTCATACTCAACATATGACTTAAATATAGTAGAACGATTAGTCGGGTCATAAGGATAAGGAGCTGGTTTGAAATCAGGTGTCCCACCCAATTTACAAATAATCATTCCAAGCCAGTGCATATGCCACATTTCTTCCCTCGACCGTGAAATAAGACTTGCTCCGATAGGAGTATCTTCGCCTTCCATCCAGCCATGAACAAGATAGCGGATTATGGCCGCATGTTCATCTTTCATATCTCTTTTCAACATCTCAATAATATCATTTTTTTTCATCTTACCCTCCTCTTTTTTATATTCATATTGTCAAAATTTAACCACAAAGAACACAGAGTAAAATTATATTCCCTCTGTTGTTTCACACCGTAACCTAATATATTTCATTATCCAGATGAAAATATCTTCTCACGGACATGGAAAACAGAAACGTAAAACGAATTTATTTTTGTGCAATGTCTGCATTGTTCGGGCTAATTTTATAATTATATAAAACATAGTATATAATAATATATCATGCAAATTCAGAGAAAATTTATTACATTTTTTGGCTTCTGGGTTATAATTTCTTTTTTAATGCACGTTGCCATGTTGTTTGGTCTTACCGGAATCAGAGGACTATCACTTCTGAATATTCAGGATGATAATGTTATCAATGTAATTATCAAAGGGTCAGAGTCAAAAATAATTAAAAGAACATCTCCTTCAAATTCCAGAGCCATTGTAAATCAAACACCTGATAAAACTAAGAATAATGGCGAGGATCAAAACAAAAATATTGAAAGTGCAGAAAATAATAATTCAGAATCTTCAGATTCAAAGATACAGGATAACACTAACAATTTGCAGGGCACTGAAAATCCATCTATTGATTCTATCAATAAATATTCTGGTGTTAATATAACCCCTGCAAATTTTGAAATGTTTACAAAAGAAAAACTTTCTTATGTAATTTACTGGTATGGAATTTATGCAGGCAATGCTGTTTTGGAGTCAGAAAATAAAAATGGGATATTGAAAATTACTTCAACAGTTTATTCTTCGCCATTTGTCTCTGCTTTTTACAGAGTTGAAGATTTTGCCGAATGCATTATTACAAATGGTTACCCTCTCAAATTAAGATTAAAAACAAAAGAAGGAAGTCATACAAGCGATAAAGAGACGCTCTTTGATATTAAAGCGGGCAAAGTCACATTTATCAATTATCTTAAAGGAAAAAGTAAAGAATATAACTTGCCAGATGGTCCTGTCTGGGATATACTTTCAGGTTTTTTCTATTTGAGAACACATCAGCTTGATATTTCAAAACAATATTACATAGATATATTTGACAGCAATAAATTCTATAGAACAGAAGTAGATATTCTTAAAAGAGAAAATATTCAGAATCCTGCTATGGGAGAAATATCAACTTTGGTGATTAAACCTGTTCTAAAATCAGAAGGTTTGTTTAAAAAAACCGGTGATATTTATATATGGCTTACAGATGACATGAGAAAAATACCGGTGAGAATCGAAACAAAAATTCCAGTTGGAAATATTGTGGCAGAACTTAAAGAAATTCAGATTAATTAGAGGCTCGGAGCTGTCCGCAAGCTGCAAGAATATCCTGTCCCCTGCTTTCACGTATAATAGCTCGTCTGTTTTTATGAAAAAGCATTTTTTGAAATGCGAGAATCTTTTCATCAGAAGGTCTTTTGAATGTGTTTTCTGAGAAAGGATTGTAAGGAATTAAATTCAGATTACACCTTATGCCTTTGAGAATTCGAACAAGTTCTTTGGCATCTTTTAAAGAATCATTTATTCCCTCGATCATTACATATTCGAAAGTAAGTTTTCTGCCCGGGTTAAGAGGATATTTTCTGCATGTATTTATTAAAGTTTCGAGTGGATATTTCTTATTTATAGGCATTATCTTGTTCCTTATTTCATCCGATGACGCATTAAGAGATATTGCAAGGTTAACTTCAGGAGCCTTTTTTTGAAATAGCAATATATTTGGAACAATGCCTGATGTTGAAACAGTTATTTTCCTTTTTGATATGCCGATAAGTTCTGTTATTCTCCATAAAGCTTCTACAACATTATCAAGGTTGAGTAAAGGTTCACCCATACCCATAAAAACGATATTGGTTATTTTTTTGTCTTTTAAATACCTGTTTACTGCTATCACCTGATCAACAATTTCATGTGCACCTAAATTCCTCTTGAAACCTCCTTTTCCCGTAAGACAAAATTTGCAGCCAACAGCACAACCTACCTGAGAAGAAACACACAGGGTAAGTCTGTCATCATCCGGAATTAACACACTTTCAATTGATAATCCGTCTTCCAGTTCAAACAGGAACTTAGTAGTGCCATCAGTTGATACTAATTTCTTAATCATCTTAATATTGCTGATATATGCCATATCATTAATTTTGGTTCTTAGATCTTTTGGAAACTCTGTTATATCATTAACCGATAGCACCATACGTTCATAAATCCAGTGAATGAGCTGTTTAGATCTAAATGATGGCAATCCGAGGTTTTCAAAAAAAGAATAAATCTCCTTTACAGAGAGCGATTTAAGGTCGTACTTTTCTTTGGAAGATTTATTTTGATAATCATTAAATTCTGATTTTTTCATACGCTTTTTGCTATTCTTTCCATCTTAAAGGAAAAGATAATAAAAATGTTGAACCCTTCTGTAATTCGCTTCTTACACTTATCTCTCCCATGTGCTCCTCAACAATCTGCTTTACAAGTGGAAGTCCCATACCAAAGCTTTTTTTCTTTGTACTGAAAAAAGGCTGAAAAATCTTATCTAAAATTTCAGGAGGAATTCCCTCGCCATTATCTGTAATCTCAAGGAAAACTTTATCTTCAGTCTGATATGTTTTTATTGAAACTTCACCTCTATTTTGAATCGCTTCCATTGCATTCTTTATTAACAGAATAATAGCAATTCTGATTAAATTTTTCTCCATATTTATCCTTAGCGGTTGTTCAGCAAATTTTGTCTCAATTCTTATATTTTTATCTCCAATAGACTTAACTACTGTTTTTACGATTTCATTCAAATCCTCATACACAAATTTTGATTTTTTACTTTTCAGCATTTCATAAAATTCTTTTACTATGCTGTCAAGTTTTTCAGTTTCCTCAATAATACATCTAAGATTCTCTAAAATATCAGGAGAAATATCACTCTTCTCATATAATTTTTTTGCGATTCTTCCAATAACAATCGCCGGATTCCTTACTTTATCAGCAACAGTCATTGCCATCAAATTCATTGTGCGTTCAGCTATTAAAGCTTCAATTTCCCTGTTGAATTCTTCGAGTAACCGTCTGTAATCCTTCTCCATTTCAATAAATCTTTTGTATTTTATCGCTTTTTCAATAGCGTGAAAAATTTGTTCAGACTGATAAGGTTTGATTATAAAATCAAACACCCCCTTTTTTATAGCTTCAACAGTTATATCAAGGTCAGCATAAGCTGTCATGAGTATTACAGGAATATCACGATTTATTTCGTGTATTTTTTCAAGAAACTCTATGCCTGAAATTCCCGGCATTTTGATATCAGTTAGAACAGCATCAAAATTTTCTTTCTGAAGTATATCCAGCGCATCTTCTGCCTTTTCGAATGCATTAATCTCATATCCTTTTCTTTTTAAAACAAGGGAGATAAAACCAAGTACAGAAGGATCATCATCCACAACGAGTATTTTATAATTTGTATCGTCAATCATTTCAGTAAATTATACCACTTCGTTAAATATCCCTGAATACCTGCAGTTGTCAATGAAATTATTCAATTTTCTTTTGTCTCTTTAATTCCTGTATTTTATTAAGCGTATCCAAATATAACTGCATTTTTGAAGGATTTAATTCTATCGCTTTTAATGCAAGCTTTTCTGCTTCATCTATATTCTTATTAATAAGAAAATACATCCATGCAAGATTATTATAGGCATCAGAATTAGACGGGTCTTTTTTTATCGCCTTCTTATAATAATATTCGGCTTCTTCATAATTATGTTTCTGAAAGTAGACATTACCCATATAAAGATATGCAACAGGAAGTTTTTTTGAAGCTGCTTCATATTCCTTGAGAGCATTCCCGAATTCTCCTTTTTTTTCATATGCAACTCCTAAACTTAAATGCTCTTCAGGAGTCAGAGGGTCATCAAGAACAAGGAATCGCGGAAAAGAACAGGATGTCAAAAACATTCCTGAAATAATTAACCCGAAAAATGCAGTTGAAATAACGTGGATGCTGCGAAAATTAAAAAAGGCTGAAGGCTTTAAACTGAAGGCTGAAGAATGAGCTTCACTCATCTTAAAAGAGACCCGTGATTTTGTTTCATAATATGTACTATTTTTATAAAATAAATTTTTATTCAATATCTGCATTATTTTAGTTATAAAAGAAATTATTATAAGAATGTAAAAAATATCTTTTTTTGAATTTTGAATTGCCTTCATAATTACTAAGATCTAATTTCGAGCATCCAGTATTTAGTTTTTCCCCACATATTTAGAAACTTATTTTCTGGCATAAATTTATTTTGAACTTTACCTGAATTCACAATTATGCCTTCTTCATTATATCCTGTTATAACCATGAAGTGATTTTGTTGTACATAAAAAATACCCGTGTCTATCATAACAATAACAGGATTTTTATTGTCAATATTTTTTCTTATGTCATCTAAACTTCCACTATATTGTTTTGCGGACATGCCTATTTTCTGCGCAAAAAGAACCATATCAATTGTTAGTGTGCCTCTTGCGGATTTGCTATATATTTCATTCGCAATCTCTTCAGGCGATATCTTCAAACCATAATAATTCAAAACTCCTGCAAGAGATGCAGGGCCACATTGATATTCTTCCTGTGGGAAAAAAGGAACATTCTCTATTAAATGCACGTTTTTTTGAGTTTCTGATATTGAATGTAAAGAACAGGATAAAATAAATATTAACCCCAAAAAAGCAATTGTAATAACGCAGATGCTGCGAAAATTAATAAAGGCTGAAGGCTTTAGACTGAAGGCTGAAGAATGAGCTTCACTCATCTTAAAAGAGACCCGTGATTTTGTTTCATAAATTGATTTATTGTTAGATGTCCTGTTCTCATAAAATTCAGGATTATTTTAGTCGAAAAAGGGGATAGATAAAAATACTATCCCCTATAATTATTCAAAGACACATATAATAAGCATTCAATAGAAAACGATTTTACTTTGTAATAACCACTTTGTGTCCCGTAAGATTCAGAAGAATTACAACCAGAATTGCAATAACAAGCAATGCTATGATAACACCGAGGACATCTCCTCCTGCCTTTAAATCATCAAGCTGTGATGCTACCTGATGCAATTGCTGGTCGCTTAATTGTGCAAGCCTATTTTTTACTTCTTCTGTGGTAAATCCCAATTGCAATAACCGTGTGCTAACAGCTTTTGTCTCAATTATTTTTTGTATTTTATCAATATCCGAGTTCCTGTCAGCTTGAGCATAAGGAATAATTTCGGAAGGAGCGAAGCCCGCATCAACCTTCGGAGCAATTCCAATGATAAACATCGCAACCACAAGGTACCATGAAATTTGTTTAATAAATGGTATCCTCACTTTTCCACCTCCTTTCGTTATTGATTTTGGATAAAAATCATCTCAGTCTTGAAATATTTCCGAAAAGATATTTAAAGTCTTCATCCTCAAATCTTATACCGGCTCCGACATATCCTCCTGCTTTTTTCTTGTTAAGAATATTATCGGCTCCTGCTGAGACAAAAAGATTCTTAAAAACAAAATAATCAACGCCTACTTTCAGATGGGGATTTTTAGAATCTTCCTCATCATTTGAAAAATCCCATATATCAATTGAAGCCTTTGCCTTATCATTTTTAAAAAAGTAATCAGCTCCGGCTCCGAAAGTGCTCTCTGTTACGCCAATTCTCAACCCTGTATTATCAAATCTCTTTGCAAACTGAGCGGTAAATTCTATTTCTTTCTCTATCTCTTTTTTCTTGATTTTTGTAGTCCCTGTTGGAGTACTTGTAATAGTTTCTTTTGTGCTTACCCTCCCCAATGGATCTCCAACAACTCCAAGTATATAATATTTATCGGGTTTGGGTTGAAGGGTAACATAAAATGCGCCTTTGCCATCACCCTGTCTCATAAGATAATCAGACTGAAATGTAATAAAAGTCTTAAATCTATCAATAGCGCCAATTGTTCTGTCGAGCCCTTCTGCTGCTTTGTTTATGGATTCATAAAGCTTGTCATCTTTTACAAGTTTTCCAAGAGTACCCTCCCCGCTATCAATTTTTTTCGCTACATTATTAAATGAATCTATCGTACTCTTTAAAGAATTTTTATTTTCTTCGATAATTTCCTTTAATTCCCTTGTAGCCCTGCTGAGATTGGAAACAAGTTCCGGCCCGTCTGTTTTAAGTCTTCCGGAAAAATCTTCCATATTCAACAGTGTTGTCTTCAATGGTTCTCTGTTTGTTGTTATAACTTCATTAAGAGAGGCTGTTAATTTATTTATATTATCAAGCACATTTCTCATTTTTCTGTCATTTACAATAATTGTTTGGCTTAAATTTGAGGTTATCTCTCCGAGATTCAGAACAGATTCTTTCAGTGCCTTCTTTGATTCATCAGTACCCAAAGCTTCATTCAATGACATTGCGAGGTCGCTGATATTCTCAGAAACCCTTGATAATTTGCGAACCATGTCATCTATGTCAACAAGCTCAATAACTTCCTTTATAGATTCACCATTTTTCAGTGCAGGCTCCCGCGACCCGACCTTTATCTCGAGATATTTATCTCCAAGAAGACCTGTCGCTTTAATAGAAGCAGTAGCATCGCTGTATATAGTTACATCTTTTCGCATCCGAAGTTTAAGCCTTGCTATACCATCTTTTAATTCTATTTTTTCTATAACACCAGCATCCACACCCGCAATCTTTACTTTTGTTTTTTCATCAAGACCGGCTATATTCCTGAATTCCACATAAACTGTAAAACCTTCCTTCTTTAACCAATCGAGTCCGCCTACCTTAAATGTCATAAAAGCAAGTATAATTATTACGAATACAGCGAATAATCCAACTTTAAGTTCTGTTGAAAGCCCTTTCATTGTGAACTCCTTCTATCTTTATCGGACCGTAAGCACTTCCTGTTATAAATTGTTTTATAATTGGATCTCCAGTATTCCTGATTTCATCAGGTGAACCTGTTCCAATAATTTTTCCATCATAAAGCATGGCTATTCTGTCCGCAATTTTATATGCACTATTCATATCATGAGTAATCGCAACACTTGTTACTGATAGTTTGTTTTTCATCTCTATTATTAAATCATTTATAGCATCAGCCATAATAGGGTCAAGACCTGTTGTTGGTTCATCGTAAAGAAGTATTTCAGGTTCATGTGCAATTGCTCTTGCAAGTCCGACTCTTTTTTTCATACCACCCGAAAGTTCAGAAGGCATAAGGTCTTCAACACCAGCGAGACCCACGAGTCTGAGTTTTTCAGAAGCTATTTTTCTTACATCTTCGTCACTCATTTTCTTCTGCCTTGTAAGAGCAAAACCTACGTTTTCCCAGACTGTTAATGAATCAAATAATGCTGCCATTTGAAAAAGCATACCAAATTTTTTTCTTATTTCATATAATTCGCGTTCATTTAATTTTGTAATATCTGTTCCATCTATAAGAATATTACCTTTATCAGGTTTCAGAATTCCAATAATATGTTTCAAAAGTACACTTTTGCCTGAGCCGCTACCTCCTATTACCACCATGCTTTCTCCTTTCTCTACTTTCAAATTAACACCCTTTAAAACATGATGGTTACCAAAAGCTTTATGCAAGTCAATAATTTCTATCAATTGTCTCTCTCTTAATTTTACCTAAAAAGCCATGCTGACAGAAAATAGTCAGAAATTAAAATTGTCATTGAAGAAAGTACAACAGCCCCTGTTGTCCCTTTTCCAACTCCTTCAGCTCCCCCACGTGTGTAAAAACCTTTATAACAGCTGATTAAAGATATAGATGCTCCAAAAAAAGCTGCTTTAATCAAACCATTAAATATATCGGAAGCCTCAAGATAGTCCCATGTCCTTTTCCAGTAAACTATTGAACTTGATTCAAATAGTCCTACAGTAACAAGATAACCGCCTGCTATTCCTGTTATATCCGCAATAGTAGCAAGTGCCGGTAACATTAATGTTCCTGCCACAAATCTCGGGACTATCAAATATTTAACAGGATTGGTCGCAAGAGTTTCAAGTGCGTCTATCTGTTCTGTAACCCTCATGGTACCAAGTTCTGCTGCCATTGCTGCTCCTGCTCTTCCTGCAACAATTAAAGCTGTCAGAACAGGGCCAAGTTCTCTTGTCATGGAAAGAGCAACAACTGTTCCAACGAGAGTTTCTGCTCCAAAACGTTTGAATCCAGTGAATGTCTGAAGAGAAAAAACCATACCCGTAAATATCGCTGTTATAAGTACAACGGGCAATGACCTTATACCTATTTCGAGCATTTGTTTAAAAGTATTTCTAATTTCATAAGGAGGAATTATCATTTGTTTTAATGTCACAGAAAAAAGCAGAAGTATCTTTCCCATTTCCTCTGAAAAATTCAATATTGTTTTCCCGATTAGTTCAATTATTCTAAACATAAATTCTTCTTGCTCTACTTCCAAGAGAAGTTAGAATTTCATATGTGATTGTATTTGCCCTTTCTGCAAGCTCATATGCAGTTATTTTCTCCTGACCCTGCGAACCTATAATAACCACTTCATCTTCTTCTTTAATGTCTTTTATTTCTGTAACATCAATCATTGTCATATCCATACATACTCTTCCAACTACAGGAACTCGCCTGCCTCTAACAAGAACTTCTGCATTGTTTGAAAACAGACGGTTAAATCCATCCGCATATCCTAAGGGAATTACCCCTATCTTACTTTTTCTTTTTGTTGTAAATGTTCTTCCATAACTTATTGGAGTGCCAGCAGGAACATTTCTTAAATTCAATATCTTTGTTTTTACGGACATAACCGGAATTAGTTTATCATAAAACTTCTGATCATCAGCGGGAATATCATAGGATAAAGGAGAATATCCGTAAAGCATTATACCCGGTCTAACAGCATCTAAATAAGCCTCTGGAAAAGACATAACCGCAGCGCTATTGGCTATATAAGAAAAAATATATCTATTTAAGTTTGAAGATAACATATCTCTTATGGAAATGAATTTATTAAGTTGTTGAAGTGCAAATGTTCTGTCTTTAAGGTCTGCTTCGGAAAAATGGCTTATAATGCCTGTAACCTTTATACCGGGCATTTTGCTTATAGTTAAAAGTCCATCCATAATATGCTCGCCTGTTAAACCGAGCCTTCCCATTCCTGTATCAATTTTTACATGAACATTTATTTGTGCATTTCTTTTTCTGGCTTCCCTGGAGAATTCATGAGCAGCTTCAATACTATGTATGACAGGGATGAGATTTAATTCAATACACTCACAGGCATCTCTGTCAAATAAAACTATTATCTGACAGTTTATGCCAGATTCTCTTAGTATTCTGGCTTCACCTGTAAAAGCAACAGCAAGATATTCAACACCATGTTTAAGTAACAGACGTGATATTTCTATTGAACCATGACCATAAGCATCGGCTTTTACGACAGGAATTATATGCCGATCACGGACAATACTTTTTATTGTTTTTAAATTATTCAATAATGCCGAAAGACTTATTTCAGCAATAGGTCCTCTAAGCACCTTCTTCTTTTTTACTATCTGTACTTTCTTTTTTTGGTGTTACATCAATCTCATCATTTTCCTTAACACTCTTTTTGAAATTCTTAATTGCCTGACCTATACCACTACCTATTTGCGGCAATCTTGTTGCTCCAAAAAGAACAACCACAATTATAAGAATAATGATAAGTTCCTGAGTTCCTAAACCAAACATTCTGAACCCCCCTCTCTTTTGTAGTCTTCAATAGTATTTATATTAACAAATGACCTGCCAAACGGGTCTATTTTTCTTATTTCCTCTTCATTAATGTAATATACAACTAATTCCTTTAAAAAATCTCTTAAACTTCTTTTACCTTGTATAATACTATTTTCCATCTTACCGGCTATCCTTTTTGAGTAAACTCCCAGTAATGGCTGGGATCTATTTTCATATAATGGAATTATAGCATCATATCTTTCATCTGCCTTATCAGCAATATACTTAATTAGTATAACATTTATATAAGGCATATCGCATGCAGTAACAAATAAAAAAGGAGAATTAATATTGATTAAAACTGAATATATTCCAGTCATAGGTCCTCTATGACTTAAAACATCTCCTATCATTTGAGCGCCGAGATAGAAATATAATTCCGGGCTGTTTGTGCTTATAATTACCTTACTAAACATTTGCCTGAGTAAATTTAAATTTCTTTCGATTATTTTTTTATCCTGTATCTTAATAAATCCCTTAAGAACAGGAATCCTCCTGTTTTCGCCTCCTGCCAAAATTAAAGCATCCATCATACACAATTATAATAATTTATTGAAAATATACTTTCAATATAAAACAACCACAATGAATATTCCATTTTTCTAAAAAGTAAAAGCTGTATAAATTCTGAAATTTCGGAGATATGTTGCAAAAATCCATATATACATCTTCCAAAGTTGCATTTCAGGTTAATAATGAATCAAGCCGCATTATGATTTCAATTATATTTTTTGTGTTAAAATAAATAAAATGGCTGGGATACACAATATAAAAATGTTTAACCCAAAAAATGCATTTGAAATAATGCAGATGTTGCGAAAAAATTTATTTTTCGATACCTTAGTGTACATTTAAAGATGTAATGCCATAAATATTTTTATGAGAACTATAAAATATCTTTTTAAAATAAAATTATCGAGTTAAATAAATTTTTGAGAAATGTCTGCATTATTTGGGTTAATTGCTTCATACAGACAAATTAATCAGGGCAACTCAATCTGTTAACAGATAAGAATATGTCAAAAGTTTCATGAAAAATAGCAGAGAAGTGGTTAACTTTTGATAATATAACAGATAAAAACAGGAGGTCAGTAATGCAAAAAATTGTTACCAGGGCAATAGTGCATGGTGTTTATATTATAACTACACGGACAAAAGAGAGAATCAACGGAATGACCGCAGCATGGGTTTCTCAGGTTTCATTAAACCCTGTTATGCTTATGGTTGCAATTGGACCGGGCAGGTTTACACATGGACTTATAAAAGAATCTGGCTATTTTGCAGTCAACACTCTCTCAAAAGATCAAATAGAAATCGCCAAACTTTTCGGGTTCAAAAGCGGAAGAAAACATGACAAATTCCAGAATATTGAATACTTCAATGCTCCCAATGGTTCACCAGTACTAAAGGATGCTATCGCATATTTTGAATGCAAGCTTATTGATGATTTCAAAGCAGGAGACCATTCAATATTTACAGGCACGGTAACTGATGCAAAAATCATTAAAGAAAATGCAGACCCATTGATATTTAAATGGGAGGATTATTTTTAATGTTCTGACTAAATTACTGGCTTTTCTTCTGCTTTATTTAGTATAATAATATTAATATTTTACAGCTTTGTCCTGCCATAGACACTGCCGTTTAAAATCATAAAGAAGAGAGCAAATAACTTTCTGTTTGTACGGATAATGTAAATTATTCCATAAATGCAAAAATTTAACTGGTAAAAATAAAATTCGATATCAAAAATATAAAATAGGAATTATTAATTTATGAAAAACAATGGTATTAGAAATATAGCAATCATTGCCCATGTAGATCATGGGAAGACAACACTTGTTGACGGGATGATGAAACAATCAGGAATGTTTCGTTCAAATGAAAAGGTTCAGGAAAGAATTATGGATAATATAGATCTTGAACGAGAACGTGGCATAACTATAATGGCAAAGAATGCTTCAGTATTTTACAATGGAGTCAAAATAAATATTGTAGATACTCCAGGTCATGCGGACTTCGGTGGTGAAGTAGAGAGAACTTTAAAAATGGTGGATGGAGTATTATTACTCGTTGATGCATCAGAAGGCCCTTTACCACAAACAAGATTTGTTTTGCAAAAAGCTCTTGAACTCAATCTCTCTCCTATAGTGGTAATTAACAAAATAGATAGACCTGATGCAAGAATACAGGCAGTGCTTAATGAAGTTTATGATCTTTTTATAGACCTTGATGCAACCGAAGAACAACTCGAATTTCCTGTTCTATATACCAATGCCAGAGAGGGAATTGCTAAAACAAATATTGAAGATAACTCGGATAACCTGAAACCATTGTTTGATTCAATAATAAATACAATACCCGCACCTGCGGGCAATAAAAATGAAGTTCTTCAATTGCTTGTAACAAATATAGACTATGATAATTATGTTGGAAGACTTGCGATTGGACGTATATTTTCAGGGAATCTAAAAACAGGTGATAGCATCGCATTTTTTAAAGAAAACAAAGAAATTATTAAAACAAAAGTAACATTTCTATACACATTCAGCGGGCTTGAAAGAATTCCTGTATCAGAAGCATCTGCAGGCGAAATAGTTGCCATTGCAGGCGTCGAAGGTATAACAATCGGGGATACTATAACAAATCCAGAAAATCCAAAACCATTAAAAGGCATTAAAGTTGACGAGCCTACTATATCAATGGTTTTTTCCATAAATTCTTCTCCGTTTTCAGGCAGGGAAGGAACACATGTAACCTCAAGAAAACTAAGGGAAAGACTCGAAAAAGAACTTCTTTATAATGTTGCAATAAAGGTAGATTTCAGTGAAACAGAATCATTTAAAGTCATGGGCAGGGGAGAACTGCAATTGGCAATTCTTATTGAAATGATGCGGCGTGAAGGATATGAACTTTCTGTTTCTATGCCAGAAACAATAACAAAAACTTTAAATGGAAAACTATTCGAACCTGTGGAAGCACTCGTTATCGATATTCCTGAAGAATATATAGGTATTGTTACCCAGCAGATTGGTATCAGAAGAGGCAAAATGGAAAAAATGCAGAATAATGGATTTGGCAGGGTAAGGCTTGAATTTAAAATCCCGTCAAGAGGGTTGATTGGTTTTAGATCCCAGTTTTTAACAGACACCAGAGGCACGGGTCTGCTTAATCATATATTTGATGGATATGAAGAATGGTATGGTCCAATAACAAAACGTCAAACAGGAGCACTTGTAGCTGACAGGCCGGGTGTATCTACACAATATGCTCTTTTCCACCTTCAGCCCCGCGGAACACTTTTTATAAAAGAAAATACACCTGTATATGAAGGTATGATCATTGGAGAAAATTCCCGTGATAATGACCTTGATGTAAATGTTATAAAAGAAAAGAAACTTACAAATATGCGCGCGGCAAATGCTGACGAAGCCCTGCAACTCGTACCACCGAAATTAATGACTCTTGAACAAGCGATAGAATTTATAAAAGATGATGAGCTTGTTGAGATTACACCAAAATCAATTAGACTGAGGAAAAAAATCCTCGAGGCAGCGAAAAGAAAACATTATATTAAAGGTTAATTTAGAAAAACTTTAACCAAAATCTCTTTAATAATTTGATTTTTTTATATATTTTTTGATATTCTTATAGTGGATTTTTATGGATAATAAGGATTATAAATCTATACTTGAGGCTTTGCTTTTTCTTTCAGGGGAAGTTTTAACAATTTCTTCTGTAAAGGATATTATTAATCTTCCTGAAAACGATATAAAAAATTTATTTGCTGAACTTATCAAAGAATATAATGAAAAAAATTCAGGCATTCTTATAGCAGAAATTGCTGGCGGTTATCAGATGGTCACTAACCCATGGTATGCTGAATGGATTAAGAAATTTAAGAACACACACTTTTCAAACAGATTGTCAATGCCAGCGCTTGAAACTCTTGCGATAATTGCTTATAAACAACCTATTATAAGGGCTGAAATAGAACAAATCAGGGGTGTTAATTCTGACAGCGCAATCAGGACATTGTATGAAAAAAGATTAATTAAAATTATGGGTCGCAAAGAGGGTCCAGGCAGACCTTTTTTATACGGGACAACAAGAGAGTTTCTTCAATATTTCGGGCTTAAAGATTTAACAGATTTGCCAACTCTAAAAGATATAAATCGTGAAGAAACAATATAAAGACAGGAGATTGCCATGAAAAATGTAGCAATGTTTCTTGTAAGCTTTATATGTTTATTATTTTTCGCAACAAATTCTTTCGCAGATAAAACATATGTAATAAAAAAAGGTGATACACCCAAAAATATTGCTAAAAAATTCAAGGTAAATGTTAAAGATATTCTTGAGTGCAATAACATCAATTCGACAAATCTTAAACCAGGACAAAAAATAAAAATACCATCTAAAACAATAAAAAAAGAAAAAAATAAACCAGCAGAAAAAGTAGTAAAAAATAAATCCCCAAAAGAAATTAAATCAGTAATGTATAACCCTTCTTCATTTCATATTGTTAAAAAAGGTGATACTCTAAGGTCAATCAGCAGGAAATACTCAATATCAGTAGATGAACTCAAGGAAATAAACAATCTTAAATCATCAAAACTTAAAATAGGACAAAAGCTTTTATTTAAAAAACATGTTCCTGATGAATATATTGTTAAAAAGGGAGATACTTTATGGAGCATTGCAAAAAAATATAATCTTGACCCAGAAGAATTAATGGATATTAATAATCTTGAAGATGATTCACTGCCGCAAGGCTACAAACTGATTCTTAAACCTCAAACACCTGCTGAAGAATATAAAACATATGATACTTTTATCTCACAGGCGCCTGTTGAGAAAGAAATTGAAAATTTAAAAGAGTCCCCTACCCTTCAGAATTTAAGTATTCATGACAGACTTATTCTTTTTGCTAAAAAAATGCTTGATATTCCTTACAGATTTGGAGGAAACAGTCTTTTTGGAATTGACTGTTCAGGCTATGTTAAAAAAGTTTATAGTCTCATTGGAATAAATCTTCCGCGTTCTGCAAGAGAACAGTTTACAGAAGGAAAATCAGTCGAAACAGAAGAATTAAATATAGGCGATCTGGTTTTCTTTAAGACATACGCTTCATTCCCATCACATGTAGGAATTTATTTGGGCAATAATTTATTTATTCACGCATCCTCAAGAAGCAAAAAAGTAACTATAGACAGTCTTGACACCCCATACTATTTTAAGAGATTTATCGGAGCAAAAAGAGTTCTTCAGGATAACAACGAAAAACCTGAAAAAGAAAGCTGATTTAAATTCAATTGTAGGGCTTCCACTGGCTTGAATTGAATCTCTCTTTATTAATTTCTGCTTTTGTGGTATATTCTGGCTGTATATTTACTTTTACTTCGTTTCAAGTATTTTTTAATTCATTATTCTTATAAAAAGAGATTTTATAATGCGTCTTAAAATAAGATTAAGTTCTGAAAAACCCTTCATTAACCTGCCATGTAATTACAATGAAATAATTCAAGGTTTTATTTACAATAATCTTGATTCATGGTTTGCAAAAGAGCTTCATGATAAAGGATTTAAAGACCCTGAGACACAGCGAAAATTAAAATTCTTCACATTTTCAAGGCTTATTCCAGATAAAAGGTCTTATATAAAAGATGGACAAATACATCTACAGGGAAACATAACTCTCGTTATCTCCTCTCCTTTTAATAATTTTATTCAGTCATTTGCTATGAATTTATTAAAAGCTGGCACATTAAAGTTAAGCAATGAAGATTTAATTTTGTTATCAGTCCAGGTAGAAGGGCTGCCTGAATATCAAGAAAAAATTTATGTAAGAACTCTGTCCCCAATAGTTGTTTATAGCACACTTCAAACACATAATGGTCGCAAAAAAACTTATTATTACAGTCCTTTTGAAGCTGAATTTGAGGAACAGTTAATTATTAACCTACAAAGAAAATTAAGAACATGGTCTGGAGATTCTACATTGTCAGGTTCTATAAGGCCTTATAAAGTTAGCTCAAAAAATCAAAGAGTTGTTATTTATAAAAACACGGTTATAAAAGGATGGGATGGTATCTTTGAATTAACACTTCCAGAAGGGCTTTTCACAATCGCATTTGAAGCAGGTCTTGGTGCAAAAAATTCGCTCGGCTTTGGGTGCATTGAGGTATGGAGGAGATAAGATGCTTTCAACAATTAAAAAAATTGGCAAATTAGCAGGTGAAGTAACAAAACAGATAGATGGATATCTTTTTACAATCGTGCTTGACGAAAATAATATT